>Ga0210057_1000718_pt1 | contig 54043 bp, 70 predicted proteins | sample CryGeyCG2114_010_2_FD_183968 | JGI IMG/M metagenome (GOLD analysis project Ga0210057, IMG submission 183968) | Groundwater microbial communities from aquifer - Crystal Geyser CG10_big_fil_rev_8/21/14_0.10 (SPAdes) (version 2) | ecosystem: Environmental > Aquatic > Deep subsurface > Groundwater ...
CTGAGACGCGACGGCACCGAAAGGACTGGGTCAAACAGTGCCGACGTTCTGTAGAGCGTGCCTCCGCTCCAAAGCACCACGACGGAGCGCTAAAGGGATAGGCACGCAAAGAAAGAATTATATAATTCTTTCTTTGCGTCCGTTGGAGTGAACCCCCCCCTTTTTTGGACCACCGGTAGCGGAGCTGACCAGAGCGAACGGGAATGACGAACATACTGTTTGAGGAATGGAATGACGAGTTTATGTTTGTCCGTAAGCAGCGGGAGAGAGAAGCACAACAGGCGTGTCCAGGGGTATCGTTCTTTTGGTGACTTTTCTTAGGCAAGTAAGAAAAGTCACCAACCAGGGCTTTTGGTAGAAAGCCAAGTTTAATAAGTACATAAATATAATAATAATGCTTTCGCAGAAAGCCAAACAAATTTTAAGTTAAAAACAAAACCCGCTCAATAGCGGGTTCTGTCTACAATCAAAAAGTATTGCTTTAAGTTCCCACTGTCGTAATACCTTTAATCAAGAAATCTACAACTACATAACTTGTCAAAATCACCACAAGCCCAAGGGCTGCCCAAATAAGCGTGTCGCGTCCTTGTTTTACACGGCCGGCGTTGCCGTAGGACGTCATCCAGGTAAGTCCACCGTAGACAACGATGATGAGCGCAAGCGAACCAACAAAACTAAGCGCCACCCGAATGATGCGGCCAATAAGGACACGAATATCTGCGGCGTCGGGAGTACTGCCAAGAGGGTTCTTTAACGTCACGGTTGTACCCGTCCCATTACCTGTGTTTGATGGTGCCGGATCTTGTCCGGTGTTACTTTGTGGTGGATCAGCAACGAAGCTGCAGCAGGGAGAATTTTGTGCACAGGTGTGCGCCGTACAATCTGTTTGCGTTGTAGGACTTGAGTTTCCGTCAGCGCATGTGCAGATACCGTAGGTAACGCTAGCAGAAGTAGACTGTACAGGAATAGTAAACCCTATAAAAATCGCTAAGAACAATGCTAGTGTTGCAGTAATCGAAAAATGTTTCATAGTATTAGTATACTCGTCGTTTTTGAAGAAGGGTAGTCATGAAGCCAAGTAGACCTATAAGTACAATACACAAACTAATGATTAAATGCCAACGGAGTCCAAAAATGATTGGTGCTGGTTCAATGCGAATGAGCTCAACAAGTACGCGACCAACACCCATCCAGATGAGGTAGGGGAAGGTTACGAGTCCCGCACCGAGCCGTCCTTGCTTGAGGACTCTGCGCTGCCACCAAGCAAGAAAGAAAAAGCCCGCGAGATCCCAGAGCGATTCGTAGAGAAATGCCGGATGAAAATAGGTTGCGTCTGCAAAGGCTGCCTGGCGATACTCCGGGGCTATCGGAATACCCCACGGTAAGTTGGTAGGACGGCCAAACAGTTCTTGATTGAAGTAGTTACCCCAGCGGCCAATGGCTTGGCCAAGCAGTACTGCTGGCGTTAGGACATCTGCCAGCCAGAAAAGTGAGGACGTCTTTTTAGTAGCAAAAAGTTTTTTACCGTACCACCACAAGAAAAGTCCACCACCGATAAGTCCACCGTGAATAGCAAGGCCACCTTCGTTAAGGGCGAAAAGTTTATCGAGATGCGTTGCGTAGTAAATCGACCATTGGCTGACAACATGGTAGAGGCGCGCGCCAATAATACTGGAAATAAACAGGCCAACGGTAAACGTTGGTAGGCGTTCTAGTAAATTAGTTGCCCCACTGATTTTGAGGCGACGAAGCAGTCGGTCTACCAATAGGTAGGCAATAGCAATAGCGACAAGATACATGAGGCCATACCAATGAAGCGTAAACGGTCCAACGACAGCAAGAATGGGTTGAGGTGCAAACGTGTGAAGAAAATGCAGCATGCTACATTTCGTCCAAGGTCGTAATACCAAGAAGCGAAAGGGTGCTAGTCAATGTCGCGATTGATGTGGAGAGGAGGCGTAGCCGCCAGTTTCGCACCGACGGCTCAGCGGTAAGCACTCGATCGGTTTCGTAAAAAGCGGTTAGCGCTCGAGCAAGATCGTAAGCGTACTCGGCCACGACAGAAGGGTCTGTCGTTTGAGTAGCAATGGAAACAACAGCGGGAAGACGTGCCAGTTCGCGCACTACCTGCCACTCTTTTTCGGTTGGATCAAGTACTTTTGCTTTTAGCTCAGTTGTTTCTGCTTTGCGAAGAATTGTTTTGATGCGCGCAATCGTATAGAGAAGGTACGGTCCCGTTTTTCCAGTAAAGGCAATGGACGCTTTCGGGTCAAATTGAATAGTCACCTTTGGTCGCACATTGAGGAGATAAAATTTTACCGCCGCGTTTGCGATAATTTCAGCCCTACGTTTTTTTTCTTTTGCCGAGAGTTCACTTTGGCGCGTCGTAAGTTCTTGTTCCGCTAAGTTGGCAAGTTCATCAAGCAGTGCATCTGCGTCAACGACGGTTCCTTCTCGTGATTTCATTCGCCCTTCTGGCAACACCACCAAGTTGTAGCTAAGGTGAACGAGCTGTTCCTTGGTTGCTATACCAAGTCGTTCTAAAATGGTGAAGAGTACCTGAAACTGATAGTGCTGCTCTTCGGCAACGACGTAGCACATAACGTCTGGATGCTCTTCCTCTATTCTTTTTTTAGCAAGCGCCAGATCTTGCGTAATGTAAACGCTTGTGCCATTAGCGCGCAGTAGTACCTTGTCTTCCATACCCTGATCTTTAAACTCCATAATGACTGCGCCGTCATCACGTTTTTTTACGAGCCCTTTTTCTAATGCCTCAGTGACCAGTGCTTTTCCATTTTCAAAAATATCACTTTCAAAGTCTGTTCGGTCAAATGATACCCCAAAACGCTGGTAGGTCGTTTGGTGTCCAGTGGTTGCCCACTCGTTAAGCATTTTCCAGAGGGCATGCATTTTTTTGTCGCCTTCTTCCCAGCGCGTTAGGTACTCTTGTGCTTCGTCCGCAAGCATAGGGTTTTCTTTCAGCTCGTTAGAAAACCGGACATAGTACTTGCCGACAAGATGGTCACTTTTGAGGTCGGCAGATTCTGGTGTTTCATCCTTGCCCCATCGTTCGTAGGCAAGCAGAGATTGCATAATGTGTATGCCGCGGTCGTTTACCACCTGTGCTCGTACGACCTCAATGCCGCTCGCCTTAAAAAGTTCGCCAATGCTCCACCCAAGCGCCGCGTTGCGAAGGTGCCCCAAGTGAAGTGGCTTGTTGGTGTTTGGCGAAACGTACTCAAGAAGATATTTTTTTTTCGCTTTTACCTCACGTCCAAAGTTTTTGGTTAGTGCCGCAGCCGTTACCTGTTCTGCAAAAAGAAGTCGTTCTAGTTCTGCGTTCAAATAAGGGCCAGTTGCCTGTACGGTATGTATCGGCGTGTAGGTTTGAGGTTCTGTGCTAATGCGTTTCTGGCACGCTTCGGCAAGCAAGGTTGCATAGGCCGCCGGATTTTGTCCCGCCGTCTTTGCTAGTCGGTGCGCAGGATAGGCAAGGTCACCATGGGTAGCTTCAGCAAGATTTATTTCGGTATCGCGCGCAACACCGTCCACACCCATGTCACTAAGCGCAGCCGTGAGGAGTGAGGCAAAACTTTCTTTTGCTGTTAACAGTGGATCGTTTCGTTTTGCCATGTTTAGCGCACAAGTTTTTTGAAGTGCCGTTTTCCACGAGAAATCGTGACCGCTTTTTCGTCTGGTAATGCTGCGGCTGGATTTTTTTCTACTACCCCATTTATTTTGATGCCACCTTGAGAAATTAGCCTACGCGCCTCGTTCGTACTGGTGCAAAGTTCTGCCGCAACCACTGCTTCGGTAAGTGTTCTAGGCCACTTTGTTACCGTAACAGTTTCTATGCGCTCAGGAATCGCTTTTTGTTGAAACAAAGAGACAAATTCTTTTTCTGCGGCGTCTGCTTCTTTTGCAGAGTGGTACTCAGCGACGACACTGCGGGCAAGCTTCATTTTTAAGTCGCGTGGGTTTGAGGTGTGTACATCCAGCACTTTTTTCATTCGTTCAATTTCCTCTTCTGGTTCGTCGGTACACAGTGTGAAGAAATCAATCAGGGACGAATCAGGAAGCGCCATTATTTTTCCGTACATTTCGCTTGCCGGTTCGTCTATATTTATTTTTACACCCTCTGTTTTTCCCATTTTTTTACCGTCGGGGCTGGTGAGAAGTTTTAGGGAGAGGACAAACTTTTCTTTATTCTTTAGCTTCTTAAGAAGCGTTCGTCCGGCGAGCATATTAAACGTTTGATCGTTACCCCCAATTTCAAGATCAACATTCATGGTTACGCTGTCGTAGGCCTGAAAAACAGGGTAGAGAAATTCATGAAGACGAATTTCTTTACCTTCTTTGATTCTATTCTGGAACATATGGCGTTCTAATAAACGCGACACGGTAAAATGCGATGCTAGCTCTAAAAAATCTTCCGGCGTTAATTTGTTCGTCCACTTTTCGTTATGCAAAAAACGGACGTTCAATTTTTTGAGGTCAAGAATCTTTCCGATTAATTTTTTATATCCTAACGTATTACTGGCTACTTCTTTTTTTGACAATTTTTTTCGCGTTGCAGTTTTGTCCGTAGGGTCGCCGATACGAGCCGTAAAGTTACCGATGAGTACAATAATATCGTGGCCAAGATCTTGAAACTGCCGCAGTTTTCTGAGGCTGACCCCGTGCCCGATGTGTAGCTTACCGGTTGGGTCGATGCCGTGGTAAATCTTCAATTTTTTACCAGAGAGTAATACTTTTTCCAATGCATTTTTTGACGGGTAAATATTTTCTACACCGCGAGTCAAAATCTTCTGAATTATCTTTTTTTTCGTATCCGTTATTTTCATAGTGCTTGTTAGTGCTGGCTAAGTTTTTCCAATCGTTCTTTGGCAGTCTTGAGGCGCTCTTCTTCTTTAGCAACTAACGCCTTTGGTGCTTTTTGGGTGAACTCTTTGTTGCCGAGAAGTGCTTCTAGTCGTTCAATCTGAGTTTTTGTTTCTTGTCGCTCTTGCTCGAGCTTTGTTGTGTCTATCGTAACATCACCAACAGCGTAAATGGAAATGTCACCAAGGGCGTTTACTACCACACCATTGTCAGGCTCGACATCGCTGTAGTGTATAGTCGCAAGCCTAGAGAGAAGCTGATTTTGATCTGCAAAGCGTTTCCATCCTTGCGTTACAATGGTGTACTCAATGCCGGCACCTAATTTTTGTTTGTGGTCTCGAACCATTCTCGTTACCAGCTGAATTTCTTCAATACTCACGATTGCCTGATGGCGTTTGTCGTAATCAGCATCGAGTTGTTCTTGGGTTGGCGTGTCTGGCCACGGACTTGTGATGAGCTGTTCTTTTTTGTCTAGCAGTGACCAAATATGTTCAGTCACAAATGGCGTGAATGGGTGCCATAGGACGAGTAGTTGTTTGAGTAGGTGGCGAAGGATGGCGTCTTTGTTTTTTTCTATCTTCGAAAATTCAACATACCAGTCGGCCAGCTTATTCCAGGTAAAGTCATAGAGTGCTTCGCCGGCGGCAGAAAAACGGTAGGCTTTAATGTGGTCCTCAACTTCTCGTTTCAGTTCGTCAAACCTGTAGAGAATCCATTCGTCTGCAAGCGTAGTAGGGGTCGGTGCCACTTCTGTTGGTGTCGTCGACATCAGAATGTAGCGGGAGATGTTCCAGAGCTTGTTTACGAAGTTTCGGTAGGTAGCGATTTTTTCTTCATAAAGACGGATGTCGTTTCCGGGCGTGGTGCCGATGACCAGTGAAAGACGCACCGCGTCGGCGCCGTACTCTTCAATCATTTCCACCGGATCAATACCGTTACCCAAAGATTTACTCATTTTTCGTCCAAGCTTATCGCGCACTAAACCATGAAGGTAGACGGTACGGAAGGGGATTTGGTCAACGGCGTACGTTGTCATTAAAATCATTCGCGCTACCCAGAAGAAGAGGATGTCATAGCCGGTTTCAAGAACAGAAGTTGGGTGGAAGGTTTTGAAGTCAGGACTTTTTTTCATCCAATCTTGAAGCGTCGCTGTTTTGACCGAGCTAGCAAGAAGGGTCGAGAATGTCCACATGCTTGAAGAAAACCAGGTGTCGAGGGTATCTGGGTCTTGCTCCCAGCCGTTACCTTCGGGCGGTTCAATGCCAACATAAATTTCCTCCGCTTCGCTCCCTCCCGCTTTGCCATTTGCTAATTTGTACCACACCGGAATGCGGTGGCCATACCAGATTTGACGCGAGATACACCAGTCGTGCAAATTATTCATCCAGTGCTTGTATATCTTAGAGAAGTTTTCCGGTAAGATTTTAATGTCACCGTTTCCGACAACTTCAAGAGCTTGTTCACGCAGAGATTTATTGTGCAAGCGTGCAATTTTTTTATTCACATCGACGAACCACTGTTTGGATATAAGCGGCTCAACCGGCGTGCCGCAACGGTAGCAAACAGAAACATTGTGGATGTAATCTTCGTCGATTTTTTCGATCAATTTTTTTTCGTCTAGCATCTCGACAAACTTTTTTCTTGCTTCACGCACCTCAAGTCCCGCAAACTCGCCGGCGGCTGGGGTTAGTTTCCCATCCATGCCAATTAAGTTTTCTTTAATCTCGAGCTTGTGGCGGCCAGCAATCTCAAAGTCAACAAAAGAGTGTTGAGGGGTAATCGTCATAGCGCCAGATCCCATTTCCGGGTCTGCAGCTTCGTCGGTGATGACGTTCATTTCTACCTCGCCGTTAATCCACGGAATCATGCCTTTGAAACCGTGGTATTTGGTGTAGCGCTTGTCATCCGGATGCACCACCACGTACTTGTCACCTAGTTTTGTTTCAGGGCGAACGGTTCCGATACTGAATGGACCAAACGTAAAGTTATAGAAGGGGACTTTCTCTTCTTTGTATTCGACCTCGTCGTCCGCGAGTGTTGTTTGACATCTCGTGCACCAGTTGACGATGCGATTTCCGCGATAGATGAGTTTATCGTCATACAGCATTTTGAATACCATGCGTACACAGCGGTTTAGCGTCTCATCCAAGGTAAAGCGTTCATGAGACCAGTCGAGCGATGCGCCCATGCGGCGAAATTGGGCGCGAATAGTACCTTGAGATTCTTTCACAAAAGCGTCGATGCGTCTTAGGAGCTCATCTCGACCGACGTCGTGACGTGTTTTCTTTTCTTCTTTCCAAAGTTGCTTCTCGACAACATTTTGGGTGGCTATTGCCGCGTGGTCAGTACCGGGAATCCATAACGTTGCATCACCCTTGAGCCGATGGTAGCGCACCATAATGTCTTGGATGGCGAGCATAGTGGCGTGTCCGAGGTGTAACGTGCCGGTAGCGTTAGGGGGTGGTAGGGCAATAACGAACGGCTTTTGCTTGGCATCAGCTGCGGGCTTTGGCTTAAATGTGCCGGCAGATTCCCATCGCTCGTAGATGGTCGCCTCAACTCCTTTGGCTTCATACGTTTTTGGCAGTTCTTGCTGGTTTTTCATAGGTCTATATGGGCGAAATTATGACAGTTTCGACCTTATTATTCAAGTTTTTTTAGGCTGCTTGACACGATCCTATAAAAATTGTAGTGTACTCAGCTCCCTTTTCGGGGATTTTCAGTTATTTATGCTATCTACCAATCAGCAAATTCTACAGCGTATCAAAGGCGCCAAACGTGTCCTCATCACGTGCCGCCAAGATATGCACATAGACTCATTGGCATCTTGCCTCTCGGTCTATCTATTGCTGCAAAAAATGGGTATACCGGCAGAAGTTATTGTCAGTGGTCGTTCACCACTTATTGATCGTTGTCAGTTTCTTCCACATTCACACGATATTGTTTGCGACGGTACTAGTCTGAAAAATTTGGTCATTAAGATTTTACCTAAAGACGGCAAGCTTCGCGATTTCCGCTATGAGGTAGAAGGGGACATGCTCAAAATTTACCTTGCCCCGTCGGCGGGTAAACTGAATCCGGCTGATGTCAAAGCAGAAATAGGAAAACCCGGTCATGACCTTATTGTGGTGCTCGACACACCGGACCTTGAATCGTTGGGGGATCTTTACACCGAGCACCCCGATTTTTTTTACGAGACACCCATCATTAATATTGACCACAATCCGGCAAACGAGCAGTACGGACAAATCAATTTTGTTGATATTACCGCGGTTTCAACGACCGAGCTCTTGTACCGGCTGGTACAAATTCTTGGCGACGAACACCTCGACGAAGATATGGCGACGACGTTACTAGCCGGTATGATTGCCAAAACAGAAAGCTTCAAAGCGCCAAACGTTACGCCGCGGTCCTTAATGATTGCTGCCGAACTGGTGCAGCGCGGCGCGCGTCGCGATGAAATCATTCACCATCTCTATCGTCAGCATGATGTCAAAACGCTACGGTTGTGGGGGCGTGTACTGGCACGTTTGCAGCATGACAGCGAGCGTAGGTTCGTGTGGTCGCTCATTACCAAAGAAGACTTTGTAAAATCAGAAACGAAAGAAGAGGACCTACTTGGTATCATTGATGAACTAATCACCACAACGCCGCAGGCAAAGACGATTGCACTACTTTACGAGAAAGACGACGGGACTATTGGCGGCTGGCTTAAAACCAATCCAAACTATAATGCTCTTGACCTAACAAAGCACTGGCAGGGGATTGGTTCAAAAGCAATGGCTCGATTTGCCGTGCCAACTAGCGATTTGAGGGCGGCGGAAAAAGAGCTCATTGAAGTAGTAAAAACGATTAAAGTTTAAATTGTAGAAAATAGAATGACAAATAAACCCACATTTTTGTGTGTTTTTTGTTAATAGTAGTAATATTGTAGAAAAATAATTGACAAATAATAACCAAGGTATACGCTTATAGTACCTATGGAAGAAGTACTAGCCACTCTTGGTCTTAACGAAAAAGCCGTTCAAGTTTATCTGGCTAGTTTAAAGCTGGGGCCTTCACCGGTTCGTGCTATCGCGCTTGAGGCCGGTACGAATCGAGGGACAACCTATGATTTGTTAAAAGAACTTATCGCAGAAGGTTTGGTTTCGTATTTTCATAAAGAGAAACGTCAGTACTTTATAGCGGAAGATCCGCAAAAACTAACAGCGCTCGTAGCGCGTCGACGCCAGAAGCTCGACGATACCGCAGAGGCGTTGGATGCAGTTATCCCGCAGTTAAAATCATTACACAATAACGCGACAGCAAAACCGGTAACAGCGTACTTCGAGGGTGCGGTCGGGGTAAAAGGAGTGCTTCAAGACGTGATTGCCACCACTGCGGCGAGCGCCACCAAGGCGTACGCAGTGTATTCATCCGCAACCATTCGTCCCGCCCTTTATAGTGTCTATCCCCACTATACCGAAGATAGGATTGCGGCAGGCGTTAGCGTGCGTGTTATTGCGCTGGGTGCTGGCGGAGAAATGCGGGGCCTTGATGAACGTAAGTGGTTAACAAAAGACGAATCGGCGCCAACCTACACGCTTATCTATCCGGGGAAAATTGCCATGGTAACCGTCGCCGCCGATGGCACGCCACGCGCCGTTGTGATTACCGACCGCAACCTTGCGGAAACAGAGCAACTCATTTTTGATAAACTCTGGAAACGACTATGAGTATGCGTATTCTATTTGGCTTAGATCATACTTTGTTTGATACTCATTTTTTTAAACAAGATGTGGCATTAAGCTTCTTTCGTTTTGGCATTCCAGAAGAAGAATTTTGGTCAACATTTCATCTTTCATACAACGCAGATCTTGATCATAAGGGAACGTATAGTATCGAGAAACACATGAAACTACTTGGTGATGCAGTCGAGGGATTGACAGCTGATCAAATTTTCGCTGAACTAGCTCGACGTGCTTCTATGCGGGGAAGTGGCTACCTCTATCCAGATGTTCTTCCCTCCCTGCAACAACTGTACGAGCAAGGTATAGAACTTCACGTCTTGTCGCTTGGGGCACCTAACGAACAACGATTGAAGTTTATGGCTAGTGGTATCGCACCGTATTGTAAGAGTTTTCACACAACCAATCTTGCAGAACCTCGTGCAGGTAAATTGAGGCTGGCTAATTCTATCCTTAATAGAAAGGGGGTGAGCATTACCGTTAATGGTTTGATTCCTGAAGTAGCCGCATTTGAGCACGAGTATCTAGAGCTACGTCATTTTTTAATCCGGCGATATAACGAGTCTACCCAATTGGGCGGACCTGGTATCGTCGTTCAAAACTTGTTTGAAGTTCTTTCGCAACTTGCTGCAATCCCGGTTCGATAACACGTCCGGCAATTTCAAGGAGGGTCATCGTGAATTTGTTTGAACAGCGCGGCGTGTATGCCGTGGTTTTGGGTGGCGGTTTTGGCTATTTCCCTCGTCCGAAAGGGCAACGGTTGCCTAAACTGCTTGCAAAGGTTAGCCCTTCCGCAACGGTTATTTCTACAGTACTAGGAGCAGTTGCTTATGCGGGTTTTGAGAATCCCGTTGTCACGATTCAGCAGCTCTACGCGGATGTGCTTGAGCCGGAAGTGAGGCGATCACTTGCCACAAGCGCAATAGCCTTTCAGCCTCAAGTCAACGGAGGTGATCTCATGGCACTTGAATGCGCCATACGACAGCTTCCGGACGACTGGGAGCATATCCTTGTGGTACTGGGCGATATGCCTTGTTGGCGCCCGAGTACTCTGCGTCATATGGTGGAGCGACATCTGGACAGCAATGCAAGAGTGACCATCGCAGCACTCGACAGGACTTCGGGCGAGATTGACGCCGCATTGGCGCAGGAGTCCTTGCGCTGGGGTCGTGTCTGCATCACTGGCAATAGAGTCGACGGGATATCCTTTCTCGATGAGAAGAATGCGTCATTGTTCTGGCAGCTGACCCTATCAAGTCCTTCGGCGTACGTAATGCATCGGTCTGTCATGGAAAATGCATTTCGCGTGCAGCCCTCCGGCGAAAAGGGTGAGCGGCGTATGACCACCTTGGTTAATTACGTCTGTGCTCAAACGGTCGACGTACGCGTGGAGATCGTTCCACCGGATGAGGTTTTGGGAGTGAATACTATGGCCGAGCTCGATTTGGTACGTTCAACACTTTGGTGGCGTACCGAGAGTGACGTTCATGGTTACCGTCCGTCATATGAGCAAGTCGCAGAAACATGAAGACAAGGAGAACCTTCGTGTTTATGAGGGCGGCCGCTATCAGCGAGCCGCCCTCTTTGCATATTCTTTATATTTAATTACTCTTGGTGATGTATGCCTTCTGCGCCCGTAGCTCAATGGTAGAGCAGCCGTCTTATACACGGCCGGTTCTAGGTTCAAGTCCTAGCGGGCGCACCAGACCAATCGAGACAACCTCCCGGTTTACTCGAATAACTCTTTCCCTGTGCAAGAGGACGTCGCTTGTTCTCTCTGTTTCCACAACGAACCAAGTTCGTTTGTGGTTCTCGAAAAAAAGTGACTCTCGGGGCTCGAGGCCTTCGAGATGACCATTCCCGCTTTATGGGATAAACCGACGACCGAAGGAAATCTCGTGGGATTTTCCTTAATATTCCCTTCCTTCATCATAAGGACGTTCAGTTTTTATTTCGTCCGTTCGTCCAACCAAGGTTCAAAGAAAAACGTAGAAACGGCATTCGGTAGTTCGAGCCCTTTGATTTTGAAATTTTTTCTTAAGGTATTGAACGTTGTTTATAATATTGATCACAAAAAAATAAGGTGCGAATTATACTTGCGTGCGGATCAAAAGCCAAGTGTGATGAAAAAGTATTGGGCTAGAGAACTACAGTTGCCGCTCTCTTGCTTTCGGCAGGTTAACATTGACCAACGCACAAAAGGCACCGAGACGTACAGTTCATACAAAGGAGTATGCCATATTCGATGTGGTAGTGTTGCTGTTCAGCGGAAGCTTATGTCGCTAGCAAATTCTTACATGGAAAAGGTAATTTAGAAGCTTGCTGTTTAAGATATTAGTTGCTAGTATTCTACAACTCAATAAAGGGCGGCTAGCTCAGTTGGTTAGAGCGTTTGCTCGACACGCAAAAGGTCAGAGGTTCGAATCCTCTGCCGCCCACCATTCTTCGCTCTCCGAGCTACGAATGGTACGCCATCCATTCATCTAGATTAGGAGTGGCACAGCCACTTCATAAATTCTTACAAAACCCCCGCGAGGGGTTTTCTTTTTTGATGTGTTTTTTTAACAGTACATTCTAGGATACTTGTGTAGAACAGCAGCACATTGTGTTCCGGCAAGAATCGCAGGAGGGAAACAGGGGACACAGTAGTGAAGCACTTTCAGAAGCGCTGGGATCAGGCGCGGCAGTCAAGGGCGAACATTTTCCTCTCGCTGGTGGGGAACGGACGGCATTTACTTCTCGCCCTATCGCCGCGCTAGAGCGAGCGAAAGCGGCAATGGGAAGCGCCATCCGAGCGCTTAAAAAATTCGACGGCAATCATGGAGACCGCACACGCTCTTCGGCTAGCGCATGGTCAAGGGTCGACGGTGGAGATGACGGTAACCTGCAACGTCTTCGGTTCACTGACGCCAATTACCATTACCGGAGTTGTGGCGCACAATGGACGGGTTGTAACCGTCACAAAGCACTATGCTGCCGATGGCAACATCACGCCGACGAAGAAGGCCTGACGAGCACCGGCAACGACAAGTCGATTGAGCCCGCGCTAGCACATCTGGCGCGGGCTCTTCTCTATGGTATACTTTATTAATTAACCCCTTTTTATATGGAGTCATCACACAAGAGTACGCCGAGGGACGTGTTTGCCCATTTGTTAGCTGTTGTAACGCTCATCATTAGCGTCGTCAGCTTCATCGCACTTGTCTTTAAATTTATTAACGTCTACTTTCCTGACGCTCTAGATTTCTACAGTTCTCGTCGACTGGCAGGCCAGGCCATTCAAGGGTCGATTGCGGCGCTTGTTGTCGCTTGGCCAGTATACCTCTACGTATTGCGATTGCTTGGTAAGGACGCGGCGGCCGATCCAGAGAAACGAGAAATTCGCGTCCGGAAGTGGTTGTTTAATTTCACGCTTTTTGTTGCCGCCGTTACCATTATTATCGACCTCATTGTTTTAGTCAGAAGTTTTTTGGGCGGAGAAATTACCACGCGATTTTTGTTAAAAGTTTTGGTGGTACTGGCAGTTGCGGCGCTTGTCTTCTGGTACTATCTTAATGATCTTAAACGAGAAGGAAGTGTTAGCGATAAATATTCGCGACCGTTAGCCTATGGACTTTCAGTCATCGTCATTGCGGCAATGGTTGGTGGGTTTTTTTTGGCAGGGACGCCGTCGACGCAACGAGCTTGGCGTTTTGATGATCAACGAGTAAGTGATTTACAGGTTGCGCAATCGCAAATTATTGATTACTGGTCAGCAAAAGGAGAATTGCCAGCAAAGCTATCTGATCTCTCAAGTGACATAACTGGTTACCTTGTGCCCGTTGATCCAAAAACAGGGGAGCCGTACGAGTATACGGTAAACGGTGACCTCAGCTTTGAACTGTGCGCGACGTTCTCTTCGGCTTCGCCGGACGATACAGGTAAAGCATCATACGCAACGCCGCGCGGTATGGATTCGAACTGGCAGCATGATACCGGTTATACCTGCTTTGACCGAACTATCGACCCAGAGCTGCAAAAGCAAAATATGGGGATTCTGCAGCCGGTAGCGCGCTAGGGGTTGACCTTTTTTCTGATTTTGCTATACTGACGAAGAGTATGCACTACGCACACGCTAACTTTTTTGGTTTTACTTACTTTACTGACCAGGCAGGCCAGACGGTGTAGTGTACTCTTAGAACCAGAAACCGACTGACCCGCCTTTACCGGCGGGTCTTTTGTTTTCTGCGACTGGTCTTTAAAAAACGTTTTCGGCAGCGACAGGTTGGTTTTTGCCAGTCTCTCGCTGCCGGGAACTATACATGTTTAACCCGGGGTTTCCGGTAAACAGAAAAGAAAAAAGCTAGCGCGAAGGAGGAGCAAGAATTATGGCAACTGGTAATGGTTTTGTACCAACGGCGAACGATTACATGGCGCTCGTTGATGATCTGCGAGCCCAAGTACGTCCGATTTCCACGCCTCATCAAATTCTTGAGACTTTCCCGCTCTCTGAAAGGGGGGCTCACATGGTCGCTGATTGGCGACAGACTTTCGTTGATATTCTGTGCGGTAAGGATGAGTTGAATCGGCTCATAGTCGTGGCTGGTCCGTGTTCCATTCACGACGTGGATGCAGCAATGGAGTACTATGCTTGGCTCGCAAAGCAGGCACAGGATGTCGAAGAAGATGTTTTTGTGGTAGCGCGTGCTTACTTTGAGAAGCCGCGTACCAGCGTCGGTTGGAAGGGGCTCATCAATGATCCTCATCTCGACGACACCTGCGACATCGAGACCGGTTTCCGGGAGGCACGAAAATTACTGCGGTTTCTCGTCGAAGAGCTCAGCTTACCGGCAGGGACTGAACTCCTTGATCCGCTGACACCGCAGTATATCGCTGACCTGCTTACTATGGCGGCAATCGGCGCGCGAACCGCCGAGGCGCAACTCTATCGTTGCTTGGCAGCGGCGCTTTCCATGGCCGTAGGGTTCAAGAACATTCGACACGGCATACCGAGGTCTGCAACTCAGGTGGCTGTGGATGCCATTCTTGCGGCGAGGGAGGAGCATACGTTTCTCTCTGTGACGAAACATGGCCAGAGCGCCATCGTCCGGGCCGCCGGCAATCCGAACGGCTTTTGCATTCTGCGGGGCGTCGACGGGGAAGCCAGTTATTCCCAAAATCACGTCAGAACGGCTGCTGAAATGCTACCAACGAACCGACAGACTCCGGCGCCTATCGGAGTGTTGGTGGATTGTAGCCACGGTAATTCGAGCAAGAATTATCGTAAACAGCCCCAAGTTGCGAAGGAGCTTCTTCGTCAGGTTGCGGGCGGATCACGCGCTGTCCGTGGTTTGATGCTGGAGAGTTTTCTCAACGAGGGCAAGCAGTCTTTCACGCCAGGCGTGGATGACCCTTCCAAGCTTGCCTACGGTGTTAGCATAACTGATGGCTGCATAAGCAGGGGAACAACGAAACGTCTTGTGCGCAAAGCGGCAGCAGCATCAAGTGCAAGAAAAAAATTACGGTCTCACTGAAGGAGGCAGCGAGACTATACATTAGTCAACCAGATCGGCCGTCAGGGTGGTTGCATGCACAATGTTGCATCGCACATCACCATGGCGGCCGGTTTTTGTTTTTTGCCACTTCGCGTTACACTTAGCAAATGCGAAAACAAAACATTACTCGCATTCTACTGTGGCTTGCCGGTTTTATTGTGGCGAGCTACGGCATATACTTTGTGTCGCAAGGTCCGTTTGCGGTACTTGATGTATGGGTTGCCCATGTGGTCATCACACTCCGCTCTCCGCTACTCAACATCATACTGTTCATCGCCACTCTTTTTGGACGTGAACTTTTAATTGCCTTTATCGCTATTGCCGTTGCAACCCTGTACCTTCGTCGACACGCTGCCGATGCGTTGCTGCTTGCCGTCGGTACAGGGAGCGCTGGACTATTGCAGTTTGTTTTAAAACATATTTTTGCGCGGCCTCGTCCGCTTTTCTCTCCGCTTACCATTGAGAACACTTACAGCTTTCCAAGTGGGCACAGTTTGTCAGCGCTTGTTTTTTACGGTCTACTGGCACTTTTTGTCTACTGGTACACCACCAACCATCAGCGTAGGGTGTGGGCCGCCGTCATAGCATCGTTAATAATACTTGCCATCGGTTTTAGCCGTGTTTACCTCGGCGTTCATTGGCTGAGTGATGTCATTGGTGGGTATCTCATTGGGGGGTGGCTTTTGGTGCTTTTAGCTTCGCTTCGGCCATACTTTGTCAAACGATTTGGTAGAATTCGGCCATAATGCTGACAGGACATAGAGAAGAAAAAGCCCGCCAACGCTTGCGTTTTGGGCTGTTTGTGCTACTCTAACCGGAACTCTATGGCTGACAAGAAGACCAAAGTGCTCATTGTCGAGGACGACCCAATGATTCTCGACATGTACGTGCACAAATTTGAGCAAGAAGGCTTTACCGTTGTATCGCACGATCGCGGCGACGGCGCGGTTGAACTTGCCGAAAAAGAGCAGCCAGAGATTGTACTCTTAGATGTCATTATGCCCGGCCTTGATGGTTTTAGCGTGCTCTCAATGATGCGCGAAAACGAGAATACAAAAAACCTCAAAGTGGTGATGCTGACTAATCTCGGGCAAGACGAAGACAAAGAGAAGGGGGTTACGCTGGGAGCGCTTGGTTACATTGTCAAATCAAGCAAAACACCGGGTGAGGTGGTCAAAGAAGTGCGCAACTATTTAGCGAAGAACTAATTTATACTTTAACTCTATCGAACGTATGCAACCGGAACTGATGCAAGAGAAAACTGTCGTACTCGTTAAGCCAGACGGCGTGAAGCGAGGCCTCATCGGAGACGTCGTTAGTCGTATCGAAAAGCGCGGCCTAAAAATTATTGCCATGAAGATGGTGCTGCCAACCGAACAGCGCGCCAAAGACCACTACCCGAAAGCCGACGACTGGTTTACGATGGTCGGTGAGAAGACGAAAGAAGATTTAGAGAAGCACGGCAAGGACGTGAAAGCAGAACTCGGTACGGACGACCCGACAGAAATCGGTAAACTGGTTGGCAAGTGGAACACCGACTTTTTAACCTCCGGACCGGTAGTGGCCATGGTGGTGCAAGGTATTTACGCCATTGATATGATGCGAAAAATTGTCGGCCACACCTTGCCGTTCAAGGCAGAGATGGGCACCATTCGAGGTGATTACTCAGTTGATTCGCCCCTTTTGGCGGCATTGCAAAAGCGAACAGTACGCAACGTGGTACACGCATCTGGCGATGCCAGCGAAGCGAAGCACGAAGTACAGTTGTGGTTTGATGCTTCGGAAATCAATGAGTACACCCGCGCCGAAGAGGACACGATGTTTTAAGTGGTTGTCGTTTGCCTCTCACTACTGCTATGACGAAAGAACAACTGGGACAGAGCGCCGTTTCTTTCGTGTTGGAGTTTGGGTTTACCCTCGCCATCACACTTTTTGTGTTTACCTGGCTTGGGCGCAAAGCAGACCTCTGGCTTGGTACGACGCCGTGGCTCTCGCTGGTTGGTCTTTTTCTTGGGCTGCTGTTTAGCGGGCTTTGGACCTACCGAAAAATAAAAACGTTCAAACCGTAGTTGTTATGTTTCACTTTCCACCACTAGCGGCTGAAGTTGTCTTTCACCTTGGAAACTTTCCCGTGACGAACAGTTTTGTTAATGCCGTTGTAGTGAGCGTGCTCTTTATTGTTGCCGCCGCCTACTTTGGGCGACGGCTAAAACCGGTGCCATCTGGTTTTCAGCATATTTTGGAAATTGCCGTTGAAACGGTGCTTGATTATATGGATCGGGTTACGCACGACCGCGAAAAGTCACTGAAGTTTTTCCCCATTGTGGGGACGCTTTTTTTCTTTATCTTGCTCTCAAACTGGATTGGCGTTTTACCCGGCATTGGTTCCATTACCATCCTTGGAAGCGAGCATGGGTCGCTGGTACCGTTTCCACTCTTTCGTCCGGCTAATGCCGACCTTAACCTGACGGTGGCAATGGCGGTCGTGGCGGTCGTTGGCGCGCACGTTTTTGGCGTAATGACTATTGGCTTTTGGAAGTACGCCGATCGGTTTATTAAGCTCGGCACTTTATGGAAGTTGCTTCGCAAAGGTGGCATTGGTATTTTTGTCGGTTTTATCGAGTTTTTTGTCGGACTCATTGAAATTATTAGTGAAGTCGCCAAAGTGGTAAGCCTTTCCCTTCGTCTTTTTGGTAACATTTTTGCTGGTGAGGTGTTGCTTACCGTTATGGCGAGCCTCATTGCCTACGCGGTGCCGTTGCCGTTTCTGCTTCTAGAAATGCTGGTCGGCATCATTCAGGCAATGGTGTTTGCCATGCTTGCCTTGGTCTACCTGTCGGTTGCGACCACCGAGATGGAGGCGTCGCACTAGGTTTACCCCTTGCAAAAACCGCAAACTGTGGCATACTCTAGGCATTCTTATCAACGCCTGATGGCCTTTGGGCCATGGGGCATTTAGTTATATTAAGGTATGGAAAACGGTATCGATATCGCGGTAACAGCCGCAAAAGCATTTGCCATAGCCATCGGTGGTGCATTGCCAGCTTGGGCGATTGGTAAAATTGCTTCAAAGGCGATGGAGTCGATTGGTCGTAATCCGGAGTCAGCCGACAAGCTGTTTGTTCCGATGTTGCTTGGTATGGCGTTCGCGGAAGCTATCGCTATTTACGCGCTGGTTATCGCTTTTACGCTCTAGAACGACATCGTTGTTTTTGCTGCTGCTATGGACCTCTTTATTCATACGGCATTAGCCGCGGAAGAAGCGGCTTCAGGGGATGTCGCTGGCACGCTCGGGCTCAACCTGACGCTCTTTTTGGCGCAGCTGTTGAACTTTGGGCTTCTCATTGTCGCGTTGTGGTTCTTGTTGTTTAAGCCCATGACCCGCTATATGGCGGAGAGAGCCGGCAAGATTCAGTCTGGGTTAGAGAACGCCAAAAAAGCAGATCGTAAACTTGCTGAGCTAGAAGTAGAACGTAGAGCGTTGCTTGCCAAAGCAGAAAGCGAAGCAACTGCGGTTTTAGAAAAAGCGGACGACGAAGCAAAGCGAATGGTAGTAGAGGCAGCAACCACTGCCGAGAGAAAAGCAGAAGCCATTCGAGAGCGCGCAGCAAAAGAATTGGCCGAAGCAAAAGAGCAGCTCTTGCTTGAGGTCAAAAACCAAGCGGCCGATTTGGTTACGCTAGCCGCCCAAAAAGCGCTTGGTCAGTACGTTACCGCTGACATTGATAAACGTGTGGTGTCGAGCGCTCTTAAAGAAGCGGAAAAGCAACTATGATTTCTACCGCACTCTACGCCAAAGCATTTGTTGATGTCTACGAGGCAGCCGATTCTGTTTCAGCTGCTTCTGCGGCAGTGGATCGCTTTGTAGGGGTCATAGCGGCAGAGCGGTTAACCCCACTGGTACCTGCGCTGCTGGATGCCGTTTCTCGAGAAGTAGAACTTCGAGAGCGGAAGAGCGCCACCACTATCGACGTTGCCCATCCGGCAACCGAAAAAACTTTTGCATTATTTACTCATCCTGTTCTTCGTGAAGACAAGAGCATCATTGGCGGATTTCGCGCACGGGCGCAAAGCCGTAGCATCGACGCCTCGCTCGAGGGAGCGCTAGAACAGCTTCGTGCCGCAATGAAATCTGTATAACTATGGCATCTCTTTCTGAAAAAATTGTAGAACAACTTCGAAAAAAATTAGAAGCCGCTGACGTCTCACCGCACGCCAGTAAGGTGGGCACTATTTTAGAAGTAGGGGACGGCATCGCAACCATTGCCGGTCTTCCTGACACCAAATCTTCTGAGCTCTTAGTTTTTACGACACAGAACGGCGAAACCGTTTATGGCTTAGCGCTTAACTTATTGGAAGACGTTATCGGCGCGGTTGTTTTAGGTGAGGCAACAAAACTCTCGGCGGGGGACAGCGTTAAAGGTTCGGGTGAAGTACTCTCGGTGCCAGCCGGACCGGGGTTAGTTGGTCGGGTGGTGAACCCACTTGGCGAACCAATTGACGGCAAAGGCGCGCTTAAAGGAGAAGTTACCAATCGTCCAATTGAACGTGTTGCACCAGGTGTTATTACTCGTCAGTCGGTTGATACGCCGCTCCAAACTGGTATTAAGGCAATTGACGCCATGATTCCGATTGGTCGTGGTCAGCGCGAACTCATCATTGGCGACCGCCAAACCGGAAAGACGGCAATTGCCGTTGATTCAATTATCAATCAAGTAGGTAAGGGTGTGTACTGTATCTACGTTGCCATCGGACAGAAAGAATCTAAGGTAGCAAAAATTGTTGGTGAGCTTGAAGCCCGCGGCGCGATGGAGTTCACCACGGTCGTTGTTGCCGGTGCCTCTGATTCGGCGGCGCTTAGCTATCTCGCGCCGTATGCCGGTTGCGCCATGGGCGAAGCGTACCTTGACAACGGTAAGGATGCACTTGTGGTATACGACGATCTTTCGAAGCACTCCGTAGCGTACCGTGAAATTTCATTATTGCTTAAGCGTCCACCGGGTCGTGAAGCGTACCCTGGTGACGTCTTCTATCTCCACTCTCGCTTACTCGAACGGGCAGCTCGGCTTAATAATGCCGAGGGTGGCGGTTCGCTGACTGCGCTGCCTATTATTGAAACACAAGCGGGCGATGTTTCTGCGTACATTCCGACAAACGTTATTTCCATTACGGACGGGCAGATTTATCTAGAGTCTGACCTCTTCTATCAGGGTATTCGTCCGGCGCTTAACGTTGGTCTTTCGGTGTCGCGCGTTGGTTCAGCTGCGCAGATTAAAGCAATGAAGCAGGTGGCCGGTAAGCTTCGCCTTGACCTTGCTCAGTATCGAGAGCTTGCCGCCTTTGCGCAGTTTGGTTCAGACCTTGACGAAGAAACAAAGGCGCGTATTGAGCGCGGTAAGCGGGTGACCGAATTATTGACGCAGCCGCAGTACGAGCCAATGGACGTTATCGATCAGGTGCTAGTGCTCTACGCGGCGGTTAACGGCTACATCGATGCCGTGCCGGTCGAAAAAATTGGTGCTTGGGAAAAAGCCTTTTTGAAATATATGGGTAGTGCCCATCGAGAACTGGTCGAGCAGATTACTGAGGCAAAACAGGTTGGGGATGACGAAGGCGCGGCTCTGGCCAAAGCGTTGCAGTCTTTTAACGCTGGATTTACTTCTGAAAACGCATAGACTATGGCTGGCTCAACGAGAGAACTAAAGCGACGCGTTCGAGGCGTAACTAGCATTCGACAGATTACCCGCGCGATGGAGCTTGTCTCTGCCGCAAAGATGCAGCGCGCCGTCAATGCGGTTACCCAGTCACGGCGCTATGCGGCGCTTGCTTGGGATATGTTGACCTCAGTGACGGCTAAGCTTGGCGGTAAATCGCATCTGCTTCTCTCGCTTCGCCCTCGCCGTCATGCAATGTTGATTGTGCTCTCTTCCAATAACGGGTTAGCTGGTGGTTACAACACAAAGGTTGCCGAAGTGGCACGCGCCTACGAAAAAACAGTGCGCGAAGGGTCGCCAGAGGCAACGGTAGAGGTGGTTACCCTCGGCAAAAAAGGACGCGACTATTTGGTAAAGCGTGGGTCAAAGCTGGCGGCAGAGTTTGAGCGTAACGATCGCGAAAGCATCGTCTCTCAAATTAGTCCAATTACCGAACTTGCCATGTCTGGTTACGTTGACGAAACCTACGATGAAGTTGCGGTTGCTTATACCGATTTTGTTTCGACCTTAAAGCAAGAGCCTCGTGTTCGCCGTCTGTTGCCAGTGGCTACTGCTGACGAAACTTTGGGTCACACTGCGCACGAGTATGCCGAGGAAACCGTTGCTAGCGCAGAAACAGTGCATACTTTTGAGCCGGACGTCGCAACCGTGTTAGATCGGTTGGTTCCGCGACTCATCGAAGTGCAGCTCTATCAAGCGTTGCAAGAGTCGAACGCCTCAGAACACGCCGCACGTATGATGGCGATGCGCAACGCCTCTGACGCGGCCAAAGATTTGAAAGAAGACCTTACCTTAACCTTAAACCAGCTTCGGCAGAGCGGTATCACGAGCGAGCTCGCCGAAATCAGCGCCGGCCGTATGGCCTTGGGTGCCTAACCTCATTTTATGACTAAACAAGAAGGTAGCGTTAAGCAAATTATTGGTCCGGTTGTCGACGTCGAATTTGAAAACGGACTCCCAAACATTCTCAATGCGCTTGAGGTAGAAGTGGGCGAGGGTAATCGTCTTATCCTCGAGGTGCAACAACATCTCTCGGCGCGTGTTGCCAGAACGGTTGCTATGTCCTCAACCGACGGGTTGAAGCGTAATACAAAAGTGACGTCGCTTGGTATGCCTATTAGCGTACCGGTTGGTAGAGAGAGCTTGGGTAGAATGTACAATGTGCTAGGCGACCCTATCGACGGACTTGGCAAGGTGACCGCGACAAAACGTTTGCCTATTCACCGCAGCGCCCCAGACTTTACCGAGCAATCGAAAACGACCGAAATTTTAGAAACCGGTATCAAAGTTATCGACCTTATTGCGCCTATCACCAAAGGTGGAAAGGTCGGAATGTTTGGTGGCGCCGGTGTTGGTAAAACGGTCATCATTCAAGAGCTCATCCGAAACATTGCCCAAGAACATGGTGGGTACTCGGTCTTTGCTGGTGTTGGTGAACGTACCCGTGAAGGTAACGATTTGTATCACGAAATGAAAGATTCTGGCGTGCTGGACAAGACCGCGCTCGTCTTCGGACAGATGAACGAACCACCAGGTGCTCGTCAGCGGGTTGCGCTTACCGGTTTGACTCTGGCTGAATACTTCCGCGATTCGGAAGGCAAAGATGTGCTTTTCTTTATCGATAACATTTTCCGATTTACGCAGGCAGGTTCCGAGGTTTCGGCGCTGCTTGGGCGTATTCCTTCTGCGGTGGGTTATCAGCCGACGCTGGCGTCCGAAATGGGTGCGCTGCAAGAGCGTATTACCTCAACTACTAAAGGTTCGGTTACCTCCGTGCAGGCGGTGTACGTTCCGGCTGACGACCTGACTGATCCCGCACCGGCTACGACTTTTGCCCACCTTGACTCAACGGTGGTGCTCGCTCGTTCGCTGGCAGAACTTGGTATCTACCCTGCGGTTGACCCGCTCGACTCAAGTTCGACCATCCTTTCACCAACCACCGTTGGCGAAGAACATTACCGTGTTGCTCGTGGGGTTCAGAAGGTATTGCAGCGCTATAAAGATTTGCAGGATATCATTGCCATTTTGGGCATGGAAGAACTTTCTGATGAAGATCGTGTTACCGTCACGCGCGCCAGAAAAATTCAGCGCTACCTCTCGCAGCCGTTCTTCGTTGCCGAACAATTTACCGGTAGCTCTGGTAAGTACGTACCATTAAAAGAAACTATTCGTGGGTTTGGTGAAATTTTGGACGGTAAACATGACGATAAGCCGGAGCAGGCGTTTTATATGAAGGGTAGTATCGACGAGGTGAAGGCGTAGAACCTACGTTCTGCGCGTCCGCGTTACGATGTACATATGGTAAAGGTAACGTTTGAAATTGCAACACCAGAAAAAATCGTCTACCGAGAATCGGTCGACCAGGTAACGGTGCCAACATTACTTGGCGAAATTACGATATTGCCAAATCATATCCCACTTGTTAGTGCGCTTTCTCCAGGGGAGTTAGTTATCCAACGTGGCGAAGACAGAATCTCGCTTTTTGTGAGTGGTGGATTTATCGAAGTTAAACCAGGGAGCAATGTTGTCGTGTTAGCCGACGCGGCAGAGCACGTTGACGAGATTGACGTAGAGCGAGCCGAAGCAGCGAAAGAGCGCGCGCGAAAAACAATGGAAACCGCGCGCGTGGAAACAGAGCATTACACAAATGCCGCGGCAGAACTACAGCGCTCCTTGGCTCGACTTCATCTGGCGTCGCGCAAACGACACCGCGGTCGGCATGGCGTGGGTTCGGAGGGGACGTTAAAGGATAGTTAAGTTAGATTTATGGCAAAAGAGTCAGAAGGACAACAAGAGATGAGTGCCGCGGATGAAGTGAAGGTCGCCGTAGAGAATGTTCGTCGTGCTGTCGCGGAGAACAGAGAATGGCTTGACGGGGATATATTACCCGCTGATAAGTTTGAAGAAGAGTTTGCAAAAAGGCTTCAAGACTTTAAGGGTATTGTCGAGACGATGGAACACTTTGCTGATTTGTTGCAGCGCTCAGACCTAGAAGATACTGCAGAACAACTTCGTCAAGGTACGCGAGCGTGTGAAGAGGATTTAGGTAAAAACTGGAATGAGACAATGACTCCAGAAAATTTTAAACAGCTACTTGACGCGATTGATAGTGCGGTAACTATTTTAGACGCGCAGGCAGACCAGTTAAGACGGTCAGGATTTGTTAAGCTACCTACACCCAAGGAACATGACTCTTAGTTTGCTCGAGGCGACCAGAGCGCGGAAGACGACAGAACCTGCGCAAGTCGAATAAGCAGCATCTAAACACATTGTTATGAGCGAGCGGTCGATGGAAACAAGTCAAACAGAGGCAGAACCACGCAGTAGTGAATTTGTTCAAAACTTGCAAGAATTTGTAGCGGCAACAAGAAGAGACCGGAATAGTAAGTTTCCGCGCAGGAAAAAAGAGGAGTTGGGCAATGCCATTATGGCTGCAGCGAAGAATCTTGAATATGCTATTCAAGAAATTCGTCAGTCCAATTTTCCTAAAAAAAGGAGAGATAACGTTAGTGATGAGTTGCAAGGCGTACTCAAAAGATACAGCGACACTTTAGACGAGGGTGTCGATAAGGCAATAGCAGAAAAATATCTAGACGTGTTTTTGAGATCACTAGATATGGCAGTAGCTTTTTTAGAAGGGAAAGAATACCGAGCCAATCGTAACGACTGGTAATTTTTTAAAATCTTTACCTTTTTTATTCTACGGGAGAGGAATGTTAATACTAAGTTTTGACAAAATACTTAAGAAGCGTAAGGTAGGATTATTCTATAAAATTGGAGGGGTGAAGTGGACGACGAAGGAAGAGGCGGAGGACTGACTGAAATTTTGATCATCATTGCGCTAGTGGCGGCAATTGCGGTTGCGTTAACGCCTTATGCGCAGATGATGATCAAAGAGTTTTATCTGTCGGTTATGACTGCGATGCTCCCGTAGCAGCAGCTAACAGGTAAAATCGAGGGCGACTGGGTACGTGACCGACACCGTACTCAGTCGCCTGATTTTATTTGTTAGTTTAGGCAACAAAAAACTCCCTCAGCGGGAGTATTTTTATATAAGCAAACTTCACGCCATTGGTCTCCTTTTGGCTCGATGCCAAGTGGGCTATTGCCTTCGCGGTCGACATCTTTGTGATAGTCACGCCGAGCGGTGGCGAAGCAATGTATTGCCTCGGGTGTCCGCAGCGTACGACCTCGGCCGTACGTAATCTAAGACTCCAATGCACCCATATTGTCCCAAAAGAGAATCCAACAGATAATTGTGAAGCTGCTTGCCCACTTCAGGGCATTACTATTTTATCATAAGGGGTAGGAAAGTCAAGATAAAAAAGAAAAGGGGGCGGTCTCTGTTGAGTCCGCCCCCTTTTCATTTGGCTCGGCCAAGAGGAGCGTTATTTGCTCCGGTTCTTGGTCGTCGTTTTTTGCAGGAAGCCTGACCCCGTTCCGGAGGCGAAAACTCCTCCGAGGTTGACGTCGATGATCTTCAGTGATCCTACGGCATTGCGGTAGGTGCTGCGCTGTCGGCTGGCGTACTTTTCGCCGCCGGGTGTGGTCGTCCTGCTGTTGTAAACGGACGTACCTACGTCGCTCGTGGCGGATTCGCTGGCGATCACGTAGAGCTTTAGATCACTGCAGTCCGACTCAGGGTTTGAGGGGCAGACTTTCACAGAGACGTTGCCGCTCCACGCCGCGGTGTAGATGCCGTTAATGCCGTAGAAGTCGGGGGTAATAGAGGCATACCCCGACGATACCTGTCGGCCTGAGCACGTATCCGTGACGGCATACGCGAACGTCATGTAGACGTAGGTGTCGCCGTACATGTTTTGTTGAATGTTCATGGTCGACGAGTAGCTCGTACTCGTGCACTCGGCGTTCACTTGGTTGAAGCCAATGCCCGTACTCTGCGCCTTGATGACGAAGTTACTTCCCGCGCTCGCCGTCACCGGCAGAGCAATGATTTCGGCGACAACGACCATCGCCAAGGCTGAAAAGAACTTGTTCATCCGATTTCCTCCTTAGGGGGGTTAGTACCTCGCAAAAATATGCCCGACGCAGACATTGAAAGGTTGATGGCCGATACTTGAAAAGTTTAGATTTGTCAAGGTAAAAGTGAATAATCTCGACGGCGGTCGAGATTATCATAGGGATTATTTTAGAGTATTAAAAATGGCATCCCTATTGGAGGCCCGTAGTTTGTCTCTTTCTCTTTGGCCCCTCAAGTAAACCCCGCCCGGTTAGCCGACCGGGCTGTAGGTTGTTACTTTTTTGCGTGCCCAAAAGACTAACGAGAAAAGGGCACCCTACGTATCCCCGGCTGTGGGCTGGTCTTCGGTACGGACAATGACGAACGGAAAACTCCCCAGCTCTTTCTGTGCCGTCGTGTCTCAAGAAAGAGCAGTGTCACACATTCAACTTTTATATACTGATTATTATTAACTAAACATAATGTATGCATAGTTGCCACGCACTTGTTATCCGCTGCATCGACTTTCGTTTCCGCGATGCTATTATTGATTACCTCGAAAATGAGGCGACGTTGAAACTTGCGACATTTTAACCATTCCGGGGGCAACCAAACATTTAACGTTGGCCGGTGACGAGGTTCGCGGGCGGGGACTGTTGGAGGATATTTCTATTTCGCTTCGGCTGCACACGCCAAAAGAAATTGTCCTTATCAACCACGGAGATTGTGGCGCGTACGGTGGTCGTGATGCGTTTACCGATGACGAGGAAGAGAAGGCGACATACAAGCAAGCACTGCTCGACGCCAAAGAAAAACTGGTAGTGCCGTTACCCAGACGTTACGGTTTCGCTTCACTACGCTGATATTGGCGAGAATGGCGTTAGGGTAGAGCCATTGTCGTAGACTAGTAGACAGCAACAAAAAAGCACCGCAGATGCGGGCTTTTTTGCACACGTATATTTAGGCGGTTGCCTTTTTGGTGTTTGTACGAATACACGACGTGCAAAGTTTTACCTTTGTGCCGTCGATGTGCTTTGTCTGCAAATTGATGTACTGTCGACGAAGAGTAGCAATGTTAGAGTGACTTCTGTTAGTCGCTTTTGCTGAACCCCGCCCGCACTGATCACAAAGTTTTGCCATAGATTTCGTAGATTTAGGTTCGCCAAGTGTAGCAGGAGGTCGGCACTGCGTCAATACAGTAGAAAATGAGAGGCGGGCTGCACCGGATGAAGAACAGCCCGCAAATGTACAGTAGGTTTTACAGAAAAAGAAAAGATCTCCTGTTCTGCCGGAACAGCCCCAAGTTGTAGTTCCGAAATCGTACTGGTGGCCCGCACGGCTGTGCGGTACCGATTTCCGACCTGGTGCCCGAAAGCCTCAATAGAGCACCCCTACTGAACAGGAAGTAGAATAGTACGCTAAATAATAACGTCAAGCGCCTCGCGTTTGCGCCCTTGGTTAGTATTCGCTATCCTCTCCAGTATGATGATCGCTGCATTTTTCGTAATATTGCTTTTCTCAGCCGTTTTCCACGAGTATATGCACGGCTGGGCGGCTGATCAGATGGGGGACCCGACGGCGCGACAGCTTGGTCGATTGACGTTGAACCCTGCGGCGCACATTGACCCGTTTATGACGCTGTTGTTGCCGGCCGCTCTTTTTTTTGCAAGCGGTGGGCGGTTTATGTTTGCGGCGGCAAAACCCGTCCCGTTTAACCCGTACAATTTAAAGTATCCAAAATATGGACCGGCTTTGGTTGGGTTGGCCGGACCAGCGGGCAATTTGGCGCTCGCGCTTTTCTTTGCACTCATTGTGCGGTTTGTGCCGTTACCCTTAGCGTTTGCCGGAGTAGCTACCATCGTGGTCTACGCAAACGTGCTATTAGCCATTTTTAACCTTGTGCCTATCCCGCCACTCGATGGCTCGCATGTACTGTTTGCTTTGCTTCCTCCGCACTACGACCATATCGCCCAGTTTTTGCGGCAGTACGGGATGTTTCTGTTTCTCATTTTTATTCTGTTTTTCGTTAATCTCATTACCCCGATTATCTTCTGGCTAGCTCATATACTGCTAGGTCAGGCGGGCTTTTTAGTACTTTTGCAGACTTTACTTGCCGCGTAGCGCCTAAGGCTTGACGAAAACTGTGGATTTAACGTACAATCTCTGCACTGTCAACAGGGCAGTTTGTCCATCGTTATTATTAGGTAAGTAGATCTAAGGGCACCTTGGTCTACTTTTGTTTACTAAACGTAAAGCATGCCAACAATCAATCAGCTTGTGCGCGGAGCGCGGCGAAGTAAGCAGAAGAAATCTGAATCTCCAGCGCTGCAGTCAACGCTTGACACCCTGCATCGAAAACGCACTGAGCTACCTATGGGTAGCCCATTTAAACGTGGAGTATGCCTTAAGGTGACGACGCAAACCCCAAAGAAACCAAACTCGGCGCTTCGTAAAATCGCGCGTGTTCGACTTTCGAACGGTATGGAAGTTACTGCCTACATTCCGGGCGTTGGCCACAATCTGCAAGAGCACTCCATTGTCCTCATCCGCGGTGGACGCGTTAAAGATTTGCCTGGTGTTCGTTACACAATCGTTCGTGGTGTTTTTGATACGCAAGGCGTTGCAAACAGAAATCAATCACGAAGCCGTTACGGCGCCAAGAAACCCAAGAAATAATATTTATGCGAGGTAAACCAGCACCAAAACGAGCTATAGCAGCCGATTCACGTTATCAGCGTGTGGACGTTGCCAAGTTTATTAACTACATCATGGAGCAAGGAAAAAAGGCGACAGCGCAAAAAATTGTCTACGCTACGTTTGATAAAATAGCCGAAAAAACGAAGAAAAATCCAATTGAGATTTTTGAAGAAGCTTTAAAAAATGTTTCACCCGTAGTTGAGGTACGCAGTCGCCGCGTTGGTGGCGGTAATTACCAGATTCCGGTTCCCGTTCGGGTTGAACGCCGACAAATGCTTTCATTCCGATGGTTGATTGGTGCGGCGCGAAACGGTAAAGGGCGCCCGATGCATGTAAAGTTAGCACAGGAAATTATGGCCGCAGCTGAAGGTGAAGGTGCTGCCATCAAGAAAAAACAGGACATTCATCGCATGGCAGAATCAAACCGCGCCTTTGCTCACTTTGCGAGGTAGCATAAAAGTCAAAAGTACTGTTCCTCGCTTAGCGAATTCACCTGTTTTGAGTTTTACCTTTTGAGTCATACGTTTTTATTTTATGCCCCGAGAATATTCGTTTGAAAAAACACGCAACATCGGTATCATCGCGCACATTGATGCCGGTAAAACAACGGTAACCGAGCGGGTTCTTTTTTATACCGGTAAAAAGCACAAAATTGGTGAGGTTCACGAAGGTGAAGCCACGATGGACTGGATGGAGCAAGAGCAAGAGCGTGGTATTACCATTACCGCTGCTGCCACCACCTGTTTTTGGAAGGAGAACCGCATCAACATTATCGACACCCCTGGACACATCGACTTTACCGTTGAGGTGCAGCGTTCGCTTCGTGTTCTTGACGGTGGCGTTGTTGTTTTTGATGGGGTAGCTGGTGTAGAACCGCAGTCGGAAACGGTATGGCATCAAGCAGACAAGTTTCGTGTGCCGCGTATTTGCTTTATCAACAAGATGGATCGTACTGGCGCAGATTTTTACGCCGATCTTGATTCTATTCACGAACGATTGAACCCCAAGGCCATGCCGATTCAGCTACCAATTGGTGCTGAAGATAATTTTAAAGGAATTGTTAACTTGTTGAACCAGAAGGCCATCGTCTATCTGGATGAACTTGGTATGAAATTTGAAGAACAGGAGGTGCCGGAAGAAATGAAAGCAAAAGTTACCGAGTACCGCGCAAAATTGATTGAGGCCATTGTCGAACAGGACGAAACGCTGATGGAGCAGTACCTCAGTGGAGCCGAGCCGCCAATGGCAGATCTTAAGCGCGTACTACACAAAGCAACCATTGCGCAGACGATTATTCCGGTGCTGTGTGGTTCTGCCTTGAAAAACAAAGGTGTACAGCAGTTGCTTGATGCCGTTGTTGACTATTTGCCTTCGCCAATCGAGGTGCCACCAGTCATGGGAACAAAGCCTGACAGCGAGGAAGAAGTTCCTATTCCGCCTGATGACAGTGAGCCATTTACCGCCCTAGCTTTTAAAGTTGCGATTGATCCCTTTGTAGGGAAGCTCTGCTTTTTCCGCGTCTACTCCGGAACGTTAAAGTCAGGTTCGTACGTATTAAATACCACAACCGGCAACAGAGAACGCGTTGGCCGTATTGTTCGTTTGCACGCTAACAGCCGTGAAGAAGTCGACATGGTCTACGCCGGAGATATTGCTGCCGCCGTTGGATTGAACGACACCTTCACTGGACATACGATCTGCGACCCTGAGCGGCCGGTAGTACTAGAATCTATTACTTTCCCAGAACCAGTCATTGCGGTAGCAGTAGAACCAAAGACAAAAGTCGACCAAGAGAAAATGGGTATTGCTCTTCAGAAACTTGCCGAAGAAGATCCGACGTTTAAAGTGCGAAGTGACGAAGAAACCGGGCAGACAATCATTTCTGGAATGGGAGAGTTACATCTTGATATTATTGTTGACCGAATGAAGCGGGAGTTTAAAGTTGAAGCAAACGTTGGTAAGCCGCAGGTTGCCTACCGAGAAACCGTTCGAAAAACGGCAGAAGCGGAAGGAAAGTACATCAAGCAGTCCGGTGGTCGTGGACAATACGGCCATTGCTGGTTGCGTGTTAGCCCTCGCGAAGAAGGTGCTGGTTTCGAGTTTTTGGATGAGGTGAAGGGTGGCGCCATTCCTCGTGAGTACATTCCGGCGGTACGCAAAGGGGTACAAGAAGCACTTGACCGAGGCGTGATTGCCGGTTATCCGTTAATTGATATTGGTGTTGCAGTCTACGACGGTTCTTACCATGAAGTAGACTCTTCTGAAGCTGCTTTTAAAATTGCTGCCTCGATGGCGCTGCAAGAAGGATGTAAGCGAGCAAATCCGGTTTTGCTCGAGCCAATGATGAAAGCCGAAATTATTACCCCCGAACAGTTTATGGGAGACGTCATTGGAGACGTAAATTCTCGTCGAGGACAGGTACAAGAAATGCGAGAACGGGGCGGTATGCGGGTGGTTGACGCGCTGGTACCATTGGCTGAAATGTTTGGCTACGCCACCGAGCTTCGGTCTATGTCGCAAGGACGAGCCAGCTATTCTATGGAATTTGCCCACTACTCTGAAGTTCCCCGAAACGTGACCGAGGCAGTCATTGGGGAGCGGGCAAAGAAGTAGTCTTTGATTTCCTTGACAGGGCGATTAAGTCCTGTTAGGATAAGCGCGACGCTAGAAGCGTCAGCTAGTTAGGGCCGTAGTTACGGTCCGTTATATTGTTAATACTTTAGTTTTTTTATTTCCTCGACGATTGGATAAAACCCTGGTTTTAAGCCGGGGGTCGTTGATAAGGAGACCATTAATTATGGCAGAAATGTTTGACCGCTCGAAGCCGCACGTTAACGTCGGTACCATTGGACACGTTGACCACGGTAAGACCACCCTGACCGCAGCTTTACTGGCGGTACTTGGTGCTGCTGGTAAAACAGCGCAAAAGAAAAATGTTGACGAAATCGACAAAGCGCCAGAAGAAAAAGCGCGTGGTATTACCATTGCAACAGCACACGTCGAGTACGAGTCAGACAAACGTCACTACGCGCACGTTGACTGTCCCGGTCACGCCGACTATGTAAAGAACATGATCACCGGTGCTGCTCAGATGGATGCTGCTATTTTGGTAGTATCGGCAACTGATGGTCCAATGCCGCAGACTCGAGAACACATTCTGCTTGCCTATCAGGTTGGTGTTCCTTCCATCGTTGTATTTATCAACAAGGTTGATATGGTTTCCGATCCGGAACTGATTGATTTGGTCGAGGAGGAAATCCGGGAAATGTTGACGAAGTATCACTTTGACGGTGCCAAAACCCCGATTATTCGTGGTTCAGCGTTGAAAGCACTGGAAGATCCAACGGGTGAATATGCAAAGCCAGTGCTCGATCTTGTAGAACAACTTGACACCTACATTGCTGAGCCGGTTCGCGACACGGACAAACCGTACCTTATGCCGATTGAAGACATCTTCTCGATTGAAGGTCGCGGTACTGTTGTGACCGGTCGTATCGAACGCGGTATTGTCAAAGTTGGTGACGAAATTGAAATTGTTGGTCTTAAAGATACCCAGAAGACGACGGTTACCGGTATTGAAATGTTCAATAAATCGCTTGACGAAGGTCGTGCCGGTGACAACGCTGGTGTACTTCTCCGCGGTACAAAAAAGGATGAAGTGTTCCGTGGGCAAGTACTGGCAAAGCCAGGTACGGTAACACCACACAGCGAATTTGAGGCGGAAGTCTACACCCTTACCAAAGAAGAGGGTGGACGTCACAAGCCGTTCTTTACCGGTTATAAGCCTCAGTTCTACATGCGTACCACTGATGTGACCGGTGAAATTACGTTGGCACAAGGAACAGAAATGGTGATGCCGGGGGACACAACAACAATGAACATCAAGCTGGTTGTACCGGTAGCACTGGAAGAGAAGCAGCGTTTTGCTATTCGCGAGGGCGGCCGCACCGTTGGTGCTGGCGTCGTAACGAAGATTACAAAGTAGCCGGCTAGCTTTTCTTCAGTTGTTCTTTTCACTATCGCAATGAGTAACGAAACGGCACCAGCTACAAAAGTCGCCGGTAATGGTGAAGAGTACCAGCAGCGGGTTCGTATTAAGATTCGCGCCTATGATCACAAAATCATTGACACTTCAGCGCGAACCATAATGGATACCGCAACCCGTTCAGGTGCGCACGTCATTGGTCCAATTCCATTGCCGACCGAGAAGAGTCTCTATACCGTTGCGCGTTCTTCGTTTGTACACAAAGACGCCAGAGATCAATTTGAGATTCGGGTGCACAAACGACTCATTGATATCCTTGAGCCAACAGCAAAAACCATTGACGCTCTTATGGGGCTTAACCTTCCAGCAGGCGTTGATGTTGAAATAAAAATGTAATCACTCTTTAAGTTTACTCTTACATTCCTACCATCGAGGCAACTCTCAGCTTATTGCAGAGAAAGTACCCGAGCCACACGTAGACTTCCTTACTGGAGGCCGGGCTCAGGGCCCGGCCTCCAGTCGTACACCAACATGAAATTTATTATCGGAACCAAAAAGCGCATGACGCAAGTACACCAGCCTGACGGGCAGGTGGTTCCCGTGACCATTATTTCGGCCGAGGATTGTGTTGTGACGGCTCTAAAATCTGAAGATAAAGATGGGTACGCTGCGGTACAGATAGGAACCGGCAAAAAAAAGCACCTCGCTAAAGCGCAGAAAGGTCAGTATGGGGATCTGGGAGCATTCCAGCACGTTCGTGAATTTCGTCCAATGGCCGGAGAGAAGCTTCCGGAGGTAACTGTCGGCGACACCTTTAACCTTTCTCAATTTACCGTAGGGGACACTGTCGCGGTGGTTGGCACTTCTAAGGGAAAAGGATTTCAGGGTGTGGTAAAACGGCACGGTTTTCATGGCAGTCCCAAAACACATGGTCACAAGGATCAGGTGCGTATGCCTGGTTCCATTGGTGCAACCGGTGCTCACCATGTATTTAAAGGTACGCGGATGGGTGGGAGAATGGGTGGAGACCGGGTAACTGCTCTAAATCTTACAGTTGTCGCAGTGAACCAAGCCGAAGGAGAGATTGCTGTTAAAGGAGCGGTGCCTGGAGCACCTCAATCGCTCGTACTTATTCGCGTGGCCAGTTAACGTTATGCCTAAAGTAGCTGTCTATAACGCAAAAGGAGAGTCGGTTGCAGAGCGAGAGCTTGATGACCAGTTTTTTGCCGTGGCGGTGAATCCTGTATTGGTGCAGCAAGTAGTGGTTGCCGAACAGGCAAACGCTTGGGCAAGCATCGCGCACACAAAAAACAGATCAGAAGTCCGCGGTGGCGGCAAGAAGCCATGGAAACAGAAGGGGACGGGACGGGCGCGACACGGTTCTATTCGGTCACCACTGTGGCGTGGTGGAGGCGTGACTTTTGGTCCGCGTAGTGATGTTAATCACTCGGTCAAGCTCAACAAAAAGATGAAACGTAAGGCGCTTTTGATGACGCTTTCAGACAAAGTTCAAGGTAAGAGATTTATCGTTCTCGAAGAGCTAGCGACAACGGGTAAGGTTAAAGATTGGCAGGATGCAACCAAAAAAGTGTTTGCTACGCTTGCTGAAAAGCGACGGCAGCCAAAGGCGCTTGTGGTCGTACCATCAGTTGATAGTGAACTTAAGCGGGCAACCGGCAACGTGCCGGGGGTAGAGGCTATTCGAGCCGACAGTTTGAACTTGACAGCACTTATTGGCCACGACTACACCGTGACAACAGTGGCTGGCGTTGAAGCGATGGAGCAATGGTTTGCTAAGCGAAACTAGTATGAGTATTTTAAATAAACTATTTCAAGCAGACGAAGCGGTGGAGCCAAAAGTAAAAAAGACTACGGCTACCAAGAAGGTTGCGACTGACCAGAAAGAAACACCCGTTAAAACAGAGAAGAAGACTGCGGCAAAGAAAATCGCGTCAGTGCATCATGGTGATGTTTTGCTTCGTGCTGTGGTGACCGAAAAAGCTGGCCTATTGGCTGCGCAGAACAGCTACGTTTTTGCGGTTCGACGGGACGTGAATAAGCATCAAATCGCTGAAGCTGTTGAAACGACCTACGGTGTTAAACCGTTAGCAGTGAATGTTATCACGATGCCTTCAAAGGGACGGGTTCGTGGACTTGTTTCAGGGTCCCTCACTGCATGGAAGAAAGCAATAGTAACCTTACCTGCTGGCAAGCGCATTACGGTTGCCGAAGGCGTGTAAAACGTATGGCTATACGAACACACAAACCAACTTCGCCAGGACGACGCAAATCAAGTGTTCAGTCTTTTGACGAGCTGACAAAGCGAGAACCAGAAAAGTCACTTCTCCTTACGAAGAAGCGGAGTGGTGGTCGTAACAATCAAGGTAAAATTACCGTCCGTCATCGTGGCGGAGGCGCAAAGCGTTACATTAGGATTGTTGATTTTTTGCGAAGTCGCTATGACGACAAAGCGACGGTTACGGCTATTGAGTATGATCCAAACCGTAACGCCTTCTTAGCACTGATTGAGTACGGTGATAAAACCAAAGCCTATATTGTAGCTCCGCAAGGTCTTGGTGTTGGTGATAGCATTGTTTCTTCTCGTTCGCTCGTCGAGATTTCTAGTGGTAACCGTATGCCTCTCGAGCTGATTCCACCAGGTATGGTTGTGCACAGCGTTGAATTTCGTCCAGGTGATGGAGGAAAATTGGCACGTGGTGCCGGCGTTGGTATTGAACTTATGGCGATTGAAGGTAGTTACGCGCAATTGAAACTGCCCTCTGGTGAAATTCGACAAGTACGCAAAGAGTGTGCGGCAACCATTGGTGCGGTTGGTAATGCCGATTATCGAAACATCCGATGGGGAAAAGCGGGCCGTACTCGTCATCGTGGCATTCGTCCAGCGGTTCGTGGTAAGGTGATGAACCCGGTCGACCACCCTCATGGTGGCGGCGAAGGGAGTAACCCTATTGGTATGAAGCACCAGAAGACGCCTACCGGGAAACCGGCACTCGGTGTGCGTACCCGTAATCGTAAGAGAACTTCTCAACGTCTTATTCTTCGCCGGCGCTCTAGTGGCCGTAAGTCACGTCGCTCATAATTTTTATGTCCAGAAGTCTTAAAAAAGGTCCCTACGTAGACCAGAAATTATTGAAAAAAGTGCGTGCCCTGAAGCCGAACGACAAGACGGTAATTAAGACGTGGGCTCGCGCATGCAGTATTACACCTGATATGGTTGGGTTTACTATTGGTGTTCATAACGGGAAGATACACGTGCCGGTTCGCGTGGTGGAAAACATGGTTGGCCATAAACTTGGCGAGTTTGCTTCGACCCGTACTTTTAGGCGTCATGGTGGAAAAATTCAAAAGGAGCTTGAACAGAAGCCAGCTACCGCTCCTGCTGCTGCCGCTGCGCCAAAGAAAAAGTAGAACGATATGGATAGCATTGCGAAATTACGAAATTTAAGAATTGCACCCCGCAAAGTGCGGCTGGTCGCTGACTTGGTTCGCGGGCGGTCGGTTACTGATGCCGTTGCTGAACTTCGTTTTTGGCAAAAGCGCGCAGCAACACCGGTGCGGAAGTTAATCGAATCTGCTGCAGCAAATGCTGAACACAATTTTAAAATGAAACCTGATACGCTGGTAGTGAAGAGCATTACTGTTGATGATGCCGCAACAATGAAACGATCAATGCCACGAGCTTTTGGGCGAGCAACCGTAATTCGAAAGCGAGGAAGTCATGTGGTAGTTGTCGTTGGTGAAGTAGAAGCGGTTACTAAAAAAATGGCAGAAAAAAAAGAGGTGAACAAAAAGAAAGAAACTACTACGACAACGCCAAAAAAGGCGAAAAGGGTAAAAAAGTAATAAACTACTATGGGACAGAAAGTTAACCCAACTGGATTTCGACTCGGCGGTGTCTATACCTGGTCATCGCGATGGTTTGCTACGCGCCAGCAGTACCGTGACCGATTGCGCCAAGATGTAGAAATTCGACGCTATCTTAAGCGACGACTGAAAGATGCTAGCGTTTCCAAGGTGGAAATTGAGCGATCGCAGAATGCGATTACGGTTATTTTGCACACTGCCAAACCGGGTCTTGTTATTGGTCGTGGCGGTCAGGGTGTTGAAGAGTTGCAGCAAGAATTGAAGAAAAAAGTGTTGGAGCCAAAAATGACACTGCAGCTAAACATTCAGGAAGTCGACCAGCCAAACCTTTCAGCGGCGCTTACGGTGCAGTCGGTTGCTGCTGATATTGAAAAGCGTATCCCTTTCCGTAGGGCAATGCGTCAGGCAATGTCGAGGCTGGTAAAGGCAGGAGCTGCAGGAGTCAAGATTCAAGTTGCTGGTCGCTTAAACGGTGCGGAAATTGCTCGGACAGAAAAGGTGAGCCACGGAACGCTACCATTGCAAACGATGCGCGCGCAGATTGATTATTCTCGTGGTGTCGCGCAGACGACGTACGGTGTTATTGGTATTAAGGCATGGGTGTATCGTGACCCAAAGAAAGAGTCAGCCGCACCACAGCGACGAGGATCTCGTCGTGATAGTGCCAATCGGTCATAGGGCTTATGTTGCTACCCAAAAAGGTAAAACATCGTAAGCACCATAAGGGCCGTAGTCGGGGTGACATTTTGGCAAGTCGTAAGACGGATGTCAGCTTTGGCAGTGTCGGGCTGAAAGCCATGACCGAGGGTTGGTTGACGTCGCGGCAAATTGAGGCTACCCGGCGTGTCATTAGTAGACACTTGAAACGTGGAGGAAAAATGTGGATTCGTATTTTTCCTGATAAGCCCATTACCTTTCATGGTAACGAGAATACGATGGGTAGCGGAAAAGGTGCTGTTGATCACTACGTCGCCGTGGTACGAGCGGGAACGGTGCTCTTTGAGGTTGATGGTATAGAAACACCAATTGCGGGCGAGGCGTTACGTAGTGCCTCCTATAAGTTGCCAGTGAAAACTAAAGTAGTGTACCGTAAGTAACTTGTTCAAATGCTTATGAAAACCAAAGAATTACGACAAATGTCCGAGCCGGAACTTCGCCGCTTTTTGGATGAAACGCGACGGACGGTACACGAACTTGCCTTCAAGGCGGCTGCACGACAGAACAAGAATGTGCACGCATTGGAAAATGGCAAGCGGGATATTGCACGGGCGCTTACTATTTTGAGGGAAAGGGTTAACAGTTAATATGGAAACAGGAACAAAACAATCACAGAGGACATTGAAGGGTGTCGTCGTGTCTGAAGGGATGCAGAAGACGATTATGGTCAAAGTGACTCGTACCCGCATTCATTCTAAGTACGGCAAGCGTTACTCTGCGAGCCGTCGGTATGCCGTGCACGATGAAGAGAATCGTTATCACGTAGGTGATGCAGTTACTTTTGTTGAGTGTCGACCACTTTCAAAAACAAAGCGGTGGCGTGTTCTTTCTACCGCTAAGTCGTAATTGCTATGATTCAGCAACAAAGCATGCTTCTTCCGGCCGATAACAGTGGGGCAAAAAAGTTCCAGTGTATTCGTGTCCTTGGCGGCTACAAGAAGCGTTACGCCAGAGTAGGCGACATTATTACTGTTTCGATAAAGGAAGCGCAGCCACATAGTGGCGTAAAGAAAGGTGAGGTCGGTCATGCCGTTATCGTAAGGACGAGAAAAGAGACTCGACGTCCAGATGGTTCGTACGTTCGTTTTGACGACAACGCAGCGGTGCTTATTGATAAAAAATCAAAGGAACCGAAAGGGACTCGTATTTTTGGACCGGTTGCGCGAGAATTGCGTGCAAAGGGTTTCAATAAAATTATTTCCCTCGCTCCCGAAGTACTCTAACCACTATGGCAATAAAGATTAGAAAAGGTGATACGGTGCAGGTCCTCGGCGGTAAAGACCGCGGACGGCAAGGGAAGGTGCTCTCTGTTCATCCCAAGGACTTGCGTCTTGTTGTTGAGGGCCTTAACATTCGGAAAAAGTTTAATAAAGCTCGTCGCGAAGGCGAACGAGGGCAGATCGTTGAGTTTCCAGCATCGTTGCCGATTTCACGGGTAGCCTTGGTTTGCCCCAGCTGCAAAAAGCCAATTCGTGTAGCGTATCGTCATTTGGCAGACGGAAAAAAAGAGCGTCGATGTCGAAAGTGCGATGCTGGCATAACTGTTTCGTAATATGAAAAATACTGAAACAACAACCTATTATACGGCAACGGTTTTACCTAAACTTATGAAGGAGTTTGGTTATAAAAACGTGCACGAGGCGCCTCGGGTGACGAAGGTTGTGGTACACGTTGGTACCGGTCAGGGTTTGACCGATGCTAAGTTTTTAGAAACAGCGACTGAAACCCTGCGTCGTATTACCGGTCAGCAGCCAGTAAAAACGATTGCCCGTAAATCAATTTCAAACTTTAAAATTCGAGAGGGGATGGTAATTGGACTTAAGGTTACGTTGCGCGGCAAGCGAATGGATGATTTCCTAAATAAGCTAGTGCACGTTTCGTTGCCACGCGTTCGAGATTTTCGAGGCCTTGCACCATCTATTGTCGACAAAACCGGTAATGCGACCGTTGGCTTTAAAGAGCACCTTGTTTTTCCAGAAATTCGATCTGATGAGGTGGAGCGTATTCATGGGCTTGAGGTAATTATTGACACGACGGCAAAAAATCGCGAGGAAGGTATGGCGCTGCTTACTGCTCTCGGTTTCCCGTTCCATAAAGACTAATTATATGGCAACAAAAGCGCAGGTAGTAAAATCAACCCGTTCCCTTACGAACCCAAAGCACAGTACGCGCGTCGTGCGGCGATGCTGGCGGTGTGGTAGGAAGCATGGGTATATGCGACAGTTTGCAGTGTGTCGTATATGCTTCCGTGAGCTTGCATTAAAAGGCGAGCTTCCTGGAGTTACTAAGGCTAGCTGGTAAACACGTAGACTATTATGACAGATCCAATCGCAGACATGCTTACTCGTATCCGCAATGGCTTTCTCGTAAAGAAGGCCGAGGTGGTGCTACCCTTCTCGACTATCAAGCAATCACTTGCTGAACTGCTTGTTAGAGAAGGTTACCTTGAAAGTGTTGAAAAAATTGAAGTAACTGCCATCCCGTGGTCGCCTCGTACTAGCCGCCGCGCTGGTCGTCGTGGGCGGAGCGACTTGTTGCGGTTAGTGCTTCGCTATACCAACGAAGGAAAACCAAGTGCTCAAATTTTGGACCGTATTAGCAAGCCATCAAACCGTATCTATGTGAAAAAAGGTGGCGTGCCAGTTGTCCACTCTGGTTTAGGAATAGCCATTTTGTCGACGCCACAAGGACTAATGACAAACCGACAAGCAAGAAAAGTTGGTGTCGGCGGTGAGATTATTTGTCACATTTACTAGTTGTTGTATGTCAAGAATTGGAAAACAACCAATTATTGTTCCCTCTGGTGTCACTGTTGACCTTGATCGTGGCAAGATTACCGTAAAGGGTTCGCGCGGGGAATTGTCGGCTGCTGTGCACCCGTCGGTGCGTGTTGCTGCAGGTGAAAATGAACTTACGGTTACCGTGACTAATCCAGAAGGAAACGCGGAGCGAGCACTTTGGGGATTGTGGCGTAGCCTTATTAATAATATGGTTATCGGCGTCACGCAAGGTTTTACCAAACAGATGGAACTTGTTGGTGTTGGGTATAAGGTAGCTGTAGCCGGATCAAAACTTACCCTGCATCTTGGTTTTTCTCATCCTATAGAATTAACTCTTCCCGATGGGGTTAAGGGAGAAGTTGAAAAAAACGTATTGACCTTGACCGGCATCGACAAGCAGCTCGTTGGAGAAACAGCGGCTCGTATACGGAGGTTGCGAAAACCGGAGCCATACAAAGGCAAGGGGATCAAGTATGTTGGTGAAATTCTACGCCGTAAGGCCGGTAAGGCTGCCAAGTCTTCCGAATAACGTTGTCCTATGCCTAAACTAGAAAAACAGAGAAAGCTGATAGATCGTATTCGTAAGCAGCGAGTACATAGATTAAAAGCGAAAATTACCGGTACAGCTGAACGGCCTCGACTTGCTGTTTATCGAAGCCTCCGTCATGTTAGCGCGCAGCTTATCGATGACGTTGCCGGTACCACTATTGTCTCGGCCAACGATCGTGCCGTTGATTCAAAAGTTAAGGGGACAGCTCGTGCAGCAGCAGTCGGCGCAGAGGTTGCGAAACTAGCGATTACCAAAGGGATAACAGTAGTTGTGTTTGATCGGCGGCGTTACCGTTTCCATGGTAAAGTGAAAGCACTTGCTGAGGCTGCTCGCGAAGGCGGTTTACGTTTTTAATATTACGCATATGAGCGAAGAAAAGAAACAACCAGAAGAGAAAAAAGACAAAGCAAAAGGGGCGCCTGCTGCTGCCCGATCGGGTCGCGGTCAACGGCGTAGCGGAGGAGACGGGCGACGTCCTCGACGCGATTCGTTCGAACGAGAGCCACAAGAATTTGATCAGCACATTATTGACTTGGCGCGAGTGACTCGTGTTATGGCTGGTGGTAAGCGTATGCGTTTCCGTGCTTGCGTTGCCATTGGAGACCACAAAGGGCGCGTCGGTGTCGGTCTTGGAAAAGGAGCAGATGTGAGTCTTGCCATTTCAAAGGCGGCGGCAAATGCCAAAAAGGGGTTGATCGAGATACCGCTTTACGAAGAAACATTACCGCACGAAACTAGAATGAAGTATGGCGCTGCTCGTATTTTATTGAAACCCGCTCCTCGTGGTACTGGGGTTATCGCCGGTGGTGCAGTTAGAAGCGTTCTTGATTTGGGAGGCGTACCAAACGTCGTTGCAAAAATGTTGGGCTCCAGAAGCAAATTGAATAATGCGAGGGCGACTATTTTGGCATTGGGTGGTCTCACTAAGCGTGCACCAAAAAAAGAACAGCAGAAAACAGAGCAGGTAAAAGCTAAACAGTAATTCTATGGTGCTTTCACTTTCAACACTCAAAACAAATCCTAAGCGTAGTCATCGTCGTGTTGGGCGAGGTAACGGATCTGGTAGGGGAAGTTACGCCGGACGTGGGCTTAAAGGACAAAAATCGAGAACTGGCGGTTCTCGTGGTTTGAAGCGGCTCTCGATGCAGCAGTTTTTCCGTCGCATACCGAAAACTGGTGGTTTTACGCATAATGATAAGCAGCAGGCAGCGATTGGCCTGAGTGCGCTTGCAAAAGCATTTCCTGCAAACGCAACCATTACTCCACAGACATTGGTAAAGAAAAATCTTGTACCGGCCGGTTCGGCGGTAAAAATACTCAACAATGGCACATTGGAACACGCGCTAACAATCCGCGGATGTCAGGTTTCAGCTAGCGCAGTCGAAGTTATTACCAAAGCCGGCGGGAAAGTAATTCCTTTAACATAATGTTTTCTACTTTTCGACAAATTTGGTTAGCAAAGGACCTACGAAGGAACCTGCTTATTGTTGCTGGTATGCTGGCGCTCTTTCGAGTGCTCGCGCATATCCCGCTTCCTGGTATTGATCAGGAAAACTTGAAATCGTTTTTCTCCTCAAATCAACTGCTTGGCTTCATTAACCTTTTCTCTGGTGGCGGGTTGGAGAACTTTTCTATCGTTGCCATGGGTGTTGCCCCGTACATTACCTCGTCCATTATCTTCCAGTTGCTGGCGATGGTCATCCCTCGTCTTGAAGAGTTGTCAAAAGAAGGTGAATACGGGCGATCAAAAATTACTCAGTACACCAGATGGGCGACCGTTCCTCTTTCTGTTTTGCAGTCCGTAGCTCTTATTGGACTGCTTCGCCAATCGGCCCAATCAGGAAACCCCATTTTGCCGCCAACGCTTGATATCATGACCTATGTGGGGCTTGTTGTTGCGATGACCGCAGGAACAATGCTGCTTATGTGGATTGGTGAGCTCATTTCTGAACGTAATGTAGGCAATGGCATTTCCCTTTTGATTTTTGCTGGTATTATTACACGCTTGCCTGCCGCAGCAGGGAACACCTGGCAGCTCATTAGTAGCCCAACCGGTGGTATTGATACGACGCAGGTGGTTAATTTACTTATCTTCGTCGCTATTGCCATTGTAACCATATACGGCGTGGTTTACGTTACTGAAGCACAGCGCAATGTTCCGGTATCGTACGCAAAACGTATTCGCGGTAATCGCGTCTATGGTGGCGTGGATACACACTTACCGTTACGCGTGAACCAGGCTGGTGTTATTCCGATTATTTTTGCCATCTCTATTTTGTTGTTTCCTCCACTCGTTGCTCAGTTTTTTGCAACTGCAAAAACGGCTTGGCTGGCAGGCGCCGCCATTACCGTTACGCGCATTTTCCAGAACCAGACGTTTTACGCTGCCAGCTACTTCATTTTGGTATTTATTTTTACCTACTTTTACACTGCTGTTATTTTCCAACCCGATAAGATTAGTGAAAATCTACAGAAGCAGGGCGGCTTTATTCCGGGTATTCGTCCGGGGCAGTCAACGGCGCACTACTTGAACTACGTCATTAACAGAATTATTTTTGCCGGTGCCCTTTTCTTGGGTGCCATTGCTGTTTTGCCGCTTGCTATGCAGCGCATTACTGGCATTAGCAGTCTTGCTATCGGCGGTACGTCATTACTGATCGTTGTTGCGGTGGTTATTGAAACGATTCAGCAGATTCAAGCGCAGCTTGTTATGCGTGATTACGAAACGCTATAGCGTAAACTTAGTTTCCCAAAATTTTTTTGTTCATTGCAAAGAGGGGAGCAGTCATGTGTTATACTTGAACTATGAGTGCACAATACCGGTACGTTCTCTTTGGCCCTCAGGGATCGGGCAAAGGAACGCAAGGCGCTATTTTAGCAAAAGCATTGCATATCCCGCACGTTTCTACGGGCGAGCTTTTTCGTCGATTCATTAGCGAGGGGACGGAACTTGGGAAAACAGTTGCCAAAGAAATGGCGAGTGGGCAACTCGTATCTGACGAGGTGGTCAACGCCGTTGTAACGAAGGCTTTTTCTGACCTCCGTCTTGCTGATGGTTACATTCTAGATGGCTATCCACGTACCCTACTACAGGTGAACCATCTTGAACAATTGGCTGGTCCGACAGCAGTACTTCTCTTAGAGCTCAGTGACAGTGCGGCAGTTACTCGGGTAGCGGGGCGGCTCGTATGTGATCAATGTGGCGCTATCTATCATCGAGAAAGTAAACCACCGGCAGTTGACGCTGTCTGCGATCGCTGCGGTGGTACGCTTCGCGTACGCGATGACGACAAAGAGGCAACGGTTCGAGAGCGTCTTAAGGTCTATCATCGAGAAACCGAACCGCTTGTTGCCTACTATGAAGCACAAGGTAGATTGAAACGCATTGATGCGGCACCCGACGTTTCCGAAGTGGCAGCGGCAATTAGTGGCGTGTTAGGGCTATAGCGTATGGCAACCTACAGTCAGAAAGACATCGCCATTATTGCAGAGTGTGGTTTACGTATGGCAGAAATTTTGCGAGACGTAGCAAAGCGAGCCGTGCCAGGTGCTACGACAGCAGAGCTAGATCAATGTGCTGAAAAGGCCATTCGTGACGCAGGTGGCGTACCGTCATTTTTGCATTATCGTGGTGCGGTTGGGCTAACACCGTTTCCGTCTTCGCTTTGCATCTCTATTAATAATGAAGTAGTTCACGGACCGGCTTACCCGGTGCGCTCGTTAAAGAATGGTGACATCGTTGGTTTAGATATAGGTATGCGGTACCCAGCAAAGAGTGGATTTTGTACCGATACCGCGGTTACCGTTGTTGTGGGTGATGGCGCTCCAGAGGCATTGCGGCTCGTCAATGTAACCAAAGAGGCGCTTGCTCGGGGGGTGGCTGCGGTTAGCGCGGGGTGTAAGGTACGAACCATTGGTAAAGCGGTAGAGACCTATGTGAAAGAACAGGGCTTCAGTGTCGTTCGTGAATTCGTCGGACATGGGGTTGGGCAACATGTTCATGAGGCGCCCGAGGTGCCGAATTTTGCCAGCCGAGGTGAGGAGGGTAACGTAGTACTTCCCGTCGGCTCTGTTATTGCGATTGAACCAATGGTGAATGCTGGTCGATCAGAAATTGATATTTTAGAAGACGGTTGGACGGTGGTTACCCTTGATGGTTCACTTTCCGCACATTTCGAACAGACCATTGTAGTTACCAAAGATGGTCCAAAAATTCTTACACCGTTTCTGTGACGATTCTTGGTATCGACTACGGTCGGGTACACGTCGGGCTTGCGGTAGGACACGAGGAACCTCGATTAGCCCTTCCTCGAAAGACAATTTCTGGGGTGAGCAGAGCGTCACTTCTCGAAATGCTTGCCACGTTAGCAAAAGAAGAAGCAGTTGATAAGGTTGTTGTTGGGCTTCCTCGTGCTCAGCGTCCAGAACAGGAAACAGGGGAGGGTTTTCGAGCTGACGTAGAAGCGTTTTGCGCAGTGTTGGAAGAACGTGTTGGTTTACCCGTTGTTCAAGTAGATGAGCGATTTACGAGCCGCGCCGCCGCGATTCTTCGTCGCGATTATCCACCTGCTGACGAGCACGCGCTTGCTGCTATGCTCATTGTCGATACCTATCTTGATAAACGTTTGTATGAGCAGGACAACCAACACTGAAGCCATTGTGCTACGCAATGATCCCTTAAACGGGAGCGATGCGCGCCTGTCTTTTTTTACGAGCTCTCATGGGAAGATAGAGGCAATCGCCAAAGGTTTGCAAAAAGCAACCAGCAAGTTGGCGGCTCATCTTGACCCGATAACAAAAGTAGAACTTTTTTTCATTGAGGGTCGCCGCCGCCGTTTGGTTGGCGGCAGCATTGTAGAAAATCGCTTTCCTGTTATTAGGGCTGACCTACAACGACTATTTGCCGCCGGACTAGTGGTGCGCCTAGCAGACAAGATGGCACCTTACGAAAATACCGACGAAGTGGCGTTTCGTTTGGTTGAAAGCGCGCTCTTTATTCTAGATTCAAAAAAGTGCCCGACGGAACTCGTTAGCGTGACGCCGTATTTTTTTGCTTGGAAGTTGCTCATGGTATCTGGCTACCATCCTCAGCTCACGCAGTGTCTCTCGTGTAATAAACCAATCGTTCACGGTACGGTGGTGCTGGTACCTCGTCAGGGAGGTGTGCTTCATCGGGGATGTCGTCAGCAAAACACAAACGATGCTGTCGTTCTACTGCAGACCGCAGCACTGAAGGGGTTAGCCTACATGATTGATGCGCCGCTTACCGATGTTATTCGATTACGCGCGGCGAATAGCGTATTTTTAAATATTCGATCTGCTATCGAGCAGTTGATGGAGGAGCGCTTTGACATTTCGCGCGGGAACCATTTTTGGCGAACAGCACTGTAACGAGAGGCCAACGTGACTGGCGCACAAAAGCGGCTGTGGTATTTGAGCGTATAAAGCGTAAGCGCTACTGTTCGTGTCTGCACAGTTTGCCGTTCACAAATCACTAAACTTTTTCCTTCGTCAAACTTATCATTTTGCTCTGTATGAACGCGATAAAACGTTGACAGTATGCTCTGTGGTGCGTTATAGTGGGGAAGCGCTATGGCAAAACAACGATTTTTAGAAAAAAATTACCGCCAAAACCCTTGGTTTCGTCAGTTATGCAGGGCTTTTTTGTCATGCAAAACCGAAGCGCAGCTAGCAGATTTGTGGCGTGACGTAGCAACGCTTGCAGAGCTGCAGGCGCTTAGCGAGCGGTTAGAAGTTGCGTCTTTAATTGCCGAGGGGCGCACGTATCGTGAAGTTACCCAAAAAACAGGCGCCAGTACGACAACCGTTACACGGGTGGCAAGTTTTTTGCGAGAAGGTTCCGGCGGCTATCGTCGAGTGGTAAAAAAGCATCATCGCAATCAATCTTCGCCGGCTAGTTAGTGGTGTTCATTTTTTGAACGGTACCAACGAGCCTAGTGACGAAGGCTCGTTTTTGTTTGTGGTAAACAAAAAAAGTCAGTGAGGAATACAATGGAAGTAGGCAGTGTTTATTTACCGGTAACTGTTGCACTCGTTGTTGCCCCGGAAGCGCAAGGGTAAGCAGGACTTCGTTGTGAGTCAACGACCATGGCACCCGGGTATACCCTCATCCCCGTTGACCTATGACGCTATTTATGGTTGGCTTTCTGGCGACGAACTCTCTGCGCTTCGTCAAACGGAACCGCTGATGGCTTCGTAGGAGGGGGCACAGGGGTTATCCAAGAAGGGTTGTCCGGCAATGTTCGGGCAGCCCTTTTCCTTTACCTAGACCCATTTTTTTAGTATAGTAAATGCTACTATGTTGCGATCAAACACCTGCGGGGAGTTAACCAAAGAAGACGTTGGCAAAGAAGTACAACTTGCTGGATGGGTCCATATTCGACGGGACCACGGCGGGTTAATTTTTATTGATTTGCGTGACCGGTACGGCATGACGCAAATCAAGTTTGATCCTGAAATAAACAAAGAAGCGCATAGTGCAGCAGAAGCGTTGCGTAGCGAATGGGTCTTGCAAGCCAAGGGCAAAGTGGTGGAGCGCCCGCAAGAAATGGCTAACAAAAATATGGCTACCGGTGAGATAGAAATAGAGGTCACCGAACTCAACGTTTTAAGTAAATCAAAGACGCCACCTTTTTCACTCAACGAAGAGAAAGCAGAAGAAGCCAATGAAGCCATCCGTTTGAAGTATCGCTTTATTGATCTTCGGCGACCAAAGCTGCAAGAAATGCTTCGGGTGCGCGACGAGATGATTCGAGATATCCGTGCCTATTTTCACGAGCGTGGTTTTCGTGAGGTACAGACACCTATCCTCGCCAACTCTTCCCCCGAAGGCGCGCGCGATTGGTTGGTGCCTTCTCGCCTCTATCCAGGTAAATTCTATGCTCTTCCACAGGCTCCACAGCAATTCAAACAACTTCTCATGGTTGCCGGGGTGGACAGATATTTTCAAATAGCACCCTGTTTTCGAGACGAGGACCCACGGATGGACAGGCATTATGGTGAATTTTATCAGCTTGATATGGAAATGAGCTTTGTTGAGCAGGAAGACATTTTTAACATTATGGAGCCGTTGATGGTTGACCTTACGGAAAAATATAGCGAAAAGAAAGTGATGCAGACGCCGTTTCCTCGCGTACCATGGAAAGAGGCTATGACAAAATATGGCTCCGATAAACCAGATTTACGATTTGGTTTTGAAATTATGCCTATTAGTGACTTAGTAAAGGATTGCGATTTTAGTGTGTTTAGCGATGCCGTAAAAAAGGAAGGGGCAGTACACGCGCTAAAAATTGAGGGTGGTGCAAAGTTTTCAAGAAAAGATATTGACGAACTAACTGCGCTCTCAAAAAACAAGGGAGCGAAAGGGTTAGCGTACATTTCAATAAAAGGGAACGGCGAGCTTTCATCGCCAATAGTCAAGTTTCTGGGAGATGATTTGTCAAAGAAAATAATAGAAACGGTAGACGGAAAAAACGGCGATTTAATTTTCTTTGGTGCTGACGACTGGCGAACCGTATGTAAAGTGCTTGGCGCTGTCCGAGACGAGTGCGGCAAACGACTTGGCTTGAAAGATTCCAAAAAGGCAGCGTGGTTATGGGTAACCGATTTTCCAATGTACGATTATTCAGAAATCGAAGAAGGTAAAATTGATTTTGCTCACAACCCTTTCTCTATGCCGCAAGGCGGGCTAGAAGCACTCGAAACAAAAAATCCGCTCGATATTTTGGCGCAGCAGTATGATTTTGTTTGCAACGGGTACGAGCTAACCAGTGGGGCGATTCGAAACCATAGTCCAGAAATTATGTATAAGACCTTCGCCATTGCCGGATATTCTAAAGAAGAGGTAGATGAGAAATTTGGCGCTATGATTCGAGCGTTCGAGTATGGGGCGCCACCGCACGGCGGAAATGCTCCCGGTATCGACCGACTGCTCATGGTTATTAACGACTGGAATTCTATTCGTGATATTTACGCTTTTCCAAAAGATGGGCAAGGACGCGATGTTATGATGGACAGCCCCAGCGAGGTTGACCCTGCACAGTTGAAAGAGCTCGGTATTAAATTCACTAAGTAGCTGATCGAAACGTTAATCGTATGATACCAAAACGTCTGCAAGCGTATTTACAGAAACAAGAAATAGCCGCCGAGGCAGTTTCGCATCGTACGGTCTATACGGCCTATGACCTCGCGCAGACAACAGGGCTTAAGCTGGAGCAAATTGCCAAAACCGTTTTACTTTCGGTCCAGCCGGGGTATGGGGAAGAAAAAGCAAAGTACGTACTGGCAGTGGTGCCGGCCTCGCACGATTTGGTCATTGATAAAATTAAGCGATTGCTTAAGGTTAAAAAAGTTTCTTTTGCCAAAGAGGTGGTTATGTCGAAACTGTTTAAGGTAAAGCCGGGCGCCATGGTACCGTTTGGTGCAATGCATAAAAATATTCCGGTCATTGTCGATAGCAATTTGGCAAAGATGAAGAAGATTTTGGTACGTTCAGGTAGTTTTACTGATTCGCTTTTTGTGCGCGCCAAAGACGTCATTGCCGCGTCCGAAGCGGTTGTTGGGGCGATGACAAAAAAGGCAAAGCGCCACTAGTAGTAACGTAACTAGTTATCTGTGTACGCCATAACTCTCGAACGATTTGAAGGACCGCTAGACCTTCTTCTCAAACTGATAGAGCGCGAGGAGCTGGCCATAACAGACGTTTCGTTGGCGTCCGTTACCGAACAGTACCTTCAATATATTGACAAGACAACCGATTTACGACCAGAAGAGTTAGCCGATTTTTTGGTCATTGCCGCTCGGTTGTTGTTGTTGAAATCTCGCGTTTTGCTACCGCAGTTTTTTGTGGACGACGAGGAAGAAGAAGCCGCTGGCGATTTAACTTCGCAGCTTGCCCTTTATCGACTATACGTAACGGCTGGCGCCAAAATGTACCATCGTTACCGCAGTTCGCAAACGTGTTTTGCAAGAGAGCGTCCACCGAGGGCAAGCGTCGCAACTTTTAGTCCACCTCAAGAACTTACGACCGATGAGCTACAACGTGTTTTCGCCGCCGTGGTTGCTTCGCTGGAAACATTTGTCCGTCCGGCACCAGAACTCATCAGTCGCACGATTAGTTTACAAGAACGTATTCGCGTGCTCAGAACTCTTATTGCCTCTGCTCATAACCTCGATTTCAGGGAAATTTTGGCAGACGCTAAGACTAAAACCGATGTTATCGTCAGTTTTTTGGCATTGCTAGAGCTTGTCAAACAGCGACACGTATTAGTGACGCAAGATACCGATACCATTTTAATTACCAGCTATGAGGCCACCAATGTCACTCAAGCATAACATCGAAGCCATTTTATTTGTCGCCTCTCGTCCGCTTACTGAAAAACAGCTTGCCGGTATGCTTGAGGCCGAAGTACCCGATGTCAGCGCAGCAGTCAACGAGCTTGGCGCAGAATATACGGAGAGGCAGGGGGGAGTGCAGCTACTCAGAAACGGCGCAGAGCTACAGATGGTAACTGCCAGCGAGTGCGGTGAGGTGGTACAAAAATTTCTCAAAGCGGAAACGAGTGGCGAGCTTACCAAGCCGGCAATAGAGACGCTTTCCATCGTTGCTTACCGCGGACCAATTACAAAATCTGATTTAGAAAAAATTAGAGGGGTAAACTGCAGCCTTATTTTACGAAACTTAATGATGCGTGGACTGGTCATTGCCGAAGAAGACAAGCGTAGGTTACTTACGTATTACACTATTGCCAGTTATTTTGTGCGCCACCTTGGTCTTACGACATTGCAAGAGCTGCCAGATTACGCATCACTACACAGCCCAGAGGTCGTTGAGCGATTATTAGAAGAGGCGGCCGAGCAGGACGAGGTAAGCGCACCAGCAGAGCATGCAAACGAATAGGAGAGTAGCTATTACTGCCGTTACGGTTGGCGTTGTTGCTATTTTACTAAACGTTGTTTCGTTTGCTGCTGACTTTCCGGGTGTTCGTTCGGTGGCCGCAATCGAAGGAACTCAATCGGTAACGCTTCCAGCGCAGCGCGATCTCTATCGACCACCGGCAGCGCCGGATTTTCTCTCACAATTAAGCACTCGGCAGGTGTACGTTAGCGTTGAGTCGCCGGTGCAGTTTCCCTTACTGCGTTATCACGCAGACGAGCAGGTACCGCTCGCTAGTCTTACCAAATTGACTTCGGCATTGGTAGCACTCTCTTTGCATCCTGACTGGGAAAAGTCCGTTACTATTTTGGCGTCAGACCGACGGGTTGGCGCGCAGCAGCACGTCTACGCCGGCGAGGTCGTTACCATGCGTGACCTATGGACCCTCCTTTTGGTCGGTTCGGACAACGATGCCGTCATTGCCTTCATTCGCGGGTTGGATATTCCCGAAGCCGATTTTGTCGCAAAAATGAACGAGCTAGCAAATGCAATGCATCTTACCGACACTACATTTATTGAACCGACTGGTTTGGCACCGGGTAATATATCCACAGCAAGAGAGTATGCCGTCATTGCTCGCAGAGCGTTCGCCGAACCGCTCATTGCTGACCCGTTAAAACAAGCAGAGGCAGCTATCGTCGTAAGCGGTAAAACGCGCAGAGTGTACAGCACCGATCAAGAGCTGAAGGGCGATGCGCTGCCTCCACATAGTTGGCATTACGTTACCGGAAAAACCGGTTTTATTGAGGAATCGGGCTATAATGTTGTTGTTCTGGCAAATGATGGAGAAAACGGAGAAGTGCTGGCCGTTGTTTTGGGCAGTGCAAATGTTCTTTCTAGGGCCGAAGACGCCTCTCAATTATTTGATTGGGCGCTTGGTATTGTGAAAACAATGCCCAAGGGTGAAACAATTGGTAATCGTCTGCTATACTAACTATATGCAAGCACCTATTCTGGCAGCCAATTGGAAAATGCAGCTCGACATAGCCGAGAGTGCGGCGCTTGCAAAAAAAATTGCGAATGAACTGCCACGCGGTAACGGTACGGTTATTCTTTGCCCGACCGTTGCGGCTATGCCGGCAGTGTCACTTGCGGTGAGTGGTCGCGAAGATATCCTCCTTGGGGCGCAAGATTGTCACAACCAAACAAAAGGAACGTTTACTGGCGCGACGTCGCCAGCAGTAGTGGCAGAACTTGGTTGCACGTATGTTATTGTCGGACATTCAGAGCGAAGACAATTGTTTGGAGAAACGGACGAAGTTGTTGCGGCAAAAGTTGCCGCCGCAGTTGCTCAAGGGTTAATCCCTATTTTGTGTGTCGGTGAAACAGCAGATGAACGAAAGAAAGGGGAGAGCGAAACCGTAGTAACTCGTCAATTGACCACTGCCCTTGCTTCGGTGCCGCCAGAGGCGCCTTGCATTGTTGCCTATGAACCGCTTTGGGCTATTAGTCATGGTGCGCCACATCCGGCAACGAAAGCAGAAGTTACCCCGATACTAAAACAAATTACTACCTTGCTCGAGAAGCGATCAGCAACGCCAGTACTTTATGGTGGCAGTGTGTTACCAGATAATGTGCAAGAGTTTGTGACACCAGATGCCTTTGCAGGAGCGCTTATTGGTGGTGCAAGTTTGACGGTGGAAAGTTTTCTTGGCATTGTTGCTACAGCGCGACGCACCTATGCTATTTAACGTTCTTCCGGTCATTATTATTTTTTTGTCTGTGGCGATTGTGGTCGTCATTGTTGGTAGACGGCTGCCTGAAATTTCCGCGCTTGATCTTAACGAGATACCAGAGGCAGTATCGGCAGCAGGCAAGCGAGCGCTACTTACGCGTCGCCTAGAAGAACGTCTTCGTGCAGTACTCAGCCCGCAGCTTCAGCGGCTAATACCACTAAAAGAGCGTACTACCGAACAGTTTGCCGCCATATACCGTCGACTAATGGCGCTTGAGGCTCACTATCGTCACGCTGCGGTTTCTTCAGAGATAGGCGAAGCAGTTAATCAGGTACAGCCCTCAGAAATTAAGGCGCTTCTTATTGCCGCAGAAACAGCAGCAGCCGAAGGGAAAAATGTCGAAGCAGAACGTGACTATCTAGAGGTCATTCAACTAGAGCATCACAACATTGCCGCATATCGAGGACTGGCAAATGTCTATATTGGCAACGAAAACTATACCGAAGCTAGGCAGTCAATCGAGTATGCACTTAAGCTTAGTCCTTCTGATGCTACCCTGTATGCTGAGCTCGCGGAAATTGCGACAAAAGAGGGAAAACCAGAAGATGCGCGTCGTGCCCTAGAGCAAGCGATAGTGATGGCGCCGGAGTCGGTTCCTTATCGCATCGAACTTGGCGACTTATTGATAGAGCTAGGCGAGACAAAAAGCGCGGCCTCGATTTTCGAGGAAGCAGTCGCTATCGAGCCAAATAACCCCCGATGCCTTGACCGTCTCGTAGAGGTTTGTATACTTGGAGGCAATAAACGGCTGGCCACCAGCAGTTTACGTCAACTAAAAGGGGTAAACCCCGAGAATCAGAAATTAGCCGAGTTTGCGGAGCGTATTAGCTCAATGCCTAGAAAACGAAGCCGACGTTCTGATACAATAGCTGAATAAGCTGCGCCAAGCAGTTTTTACGTTTTTTACGCCCACGTAGCTCAGTTGGTAGAGCATCTCCATGGTAAGGAGAAGGTCCGCAGTTCGAATCTGCGCGTGGGCTCCAACCTTCGCTAAGGCTACAGTAGACGAGCCGGTAGTTTAAGTTTTTTATGGTTCGCCAGCCTCTTGCAATTTGCGATTGGGTATTTGCCATAAGCCAACAAGGGTGGTTACCGAAGTAGTCAAACGGGCCTGACTGTAAATCAGGTGGCTTCTGCCTTCGAAGGTGCAAATCCTTCACCACCCACCATTCGACTCGCTACGCTCGCTCATGGCAAGCCAGCCATAATGTATATGTCAGCGAGGAGAATGTTCTGAGCGACTGTAAAGGAGTCGAAGGGCAAGTGATTTTTTGGTTTCTCCTGTCTGTGACGAATTTATCGGATTAGTCGAAGTGCGAGTAAATCTTTTATTATGTACTTTGTATACCTTCTTCTATGTGACGACGATTCTATATATACTGGGATCACGGTAAATGTAGAAGATCGTTTACGACGTCACAAGAATGGTAGCGGTGCAAAATATACAAGAGCACGGAAGGCAGTTCGCGTACTTTATACCGAGCAACACAACACGCGCCAATCAGCAGCCAAGCGTGAAGCTCAAATAAAGGGTTGGAAGAGAGAGAAAAAGTTAGAATTAATTTCAAGTTCTAATCAGTCAGTCTAGTTTTTTGGTTTGCTATTTGCGATTGGCTATTTGCCAGACACGCCGCCTTAGCTCAGCTGGTAGAGCAACACTTTTGTAAAGTGAAGGTCCCCGGTTCGAGTCCGGGAGGCGGCTCCAGTTTTGTAGAAAAAGATACAGAAGACCCAAGAGCGTTGGACGCGCTTCGCGCGTCTCATCAAAAAGTTGGTCTTTTGTCTGAAACTCGGATTCTGGAGTGTCTTTACGACTTCACTCGAACCTATTTTATCAAAAATTCGTAACGATGGCTAATCGCACGCGCGGAGCGCGTGGCAGCTTTAACCTAAATCGTACGCTCGACGAATCGCCCTGCCAC
>Ga0210057_1000719_pt1 | contig 54039 bp, 54 predicted proteins | sample CryGeyCG2114_010_2_FD_183968 | JGI IMG/M metagenome (GOLD analysis project Ga0210057, IMG submission 183968) | Groundwater microbial communities from aquifer - Crystal Geyser CG10_big_fil_rev_8/21/14_0.10 (SPAdes) (version 2) | ecosystem: Environmental > Aquatic > Deep subsurface > Groundwater ...
TACGGACCCATACGGGCCTGATCGGATTTGAACCGACGATCTTCTGCTTAGAAGGCAGACGCTCTATCCAAGCTGAGCTACAGGCCCATAAGAATAACAACTGATTTTTGGTTTTTAAATCTTTTTGTATTAACGGCTTTGTAAATTAAGTCCTTATTTGGGCTGACTTTTTTTACAAGAGCGACTTAATTTACAAAGCCTGTATTAACAATAACTTTTTAAACTATCTTTTATTCATATAATCATGAGATTTGTTAAAAAGAATATAACCCTAATTATAATAGTAATAATCGCTTTATTAGCACTTTTTGTTTTAAATGATAAACTACCTAGTGCAAACCAACAAACTATTACTTCAACAGGTGTATCCTCTATAAGTGTTACCCCTGACAAAGCTTCTGTTTACGTAAGAATAGAGAGTTTAAAGAGTACTGCTGATTCTTCTAAGGAGGATAATTCAGCGAAGACAAATGCAATAATGGCTGTTTTGAAAAAGCTAGAGGTGGATATAGAAACAAGCCAATTTAATATCTATCCTGAATATGATTGGAATAATTACAGGAAAATAATCGGGTATAGAACCTCAAATGTTTTAAAAATAAGTACAGTCTTATTTGATGATCTTGGAGCTATTGTTGATGCTGTAGTTGGCACTAATTTGGATATAACTATAGACAGCATTAATTTTGAATTATCTCCTGAAAGAGAGAGTGAGTATAAAAAACAAGCTCTTGAATCTGCTGGTAAAGATGCTAGGGAAAAAGCAGAAGCAATTGCTACTGGAATGAACTTCAGATTAGGTAAACTTGTTAGTGTTAGCTCAAGTGATTTTTATTATAGGCCTTATCCACTATTTGAAAAGGGAGCTTCTTCTGAAGATGCTCAAGCAGTAGTTAGAACAAATATCGAACCTTCTGATTTAGATGTTACTGCAACAATCCAAGCAACTTATACTATAAGATAACTTTATTCGTTAATTATATAAATATGGATAAATTGTAGTTCTTTATATGAAAGCAACAGAGCTGAGGAAGAGATATTTGAATTTTTTTAAGAGTAAGCACCATGCTATTATTTCTGGGGTTTCTTTAATACCAGAGAATGATCCTACTGTGTTATTTACTACAGCAGGTATGCATCCTTTAGTTGCTTATTTGCTTGGTCAAAAACATCCAGCAGGGGATAGATTAGTTGATGTCCAAAAATGTATCAGAACTGGAGATATTGAAGAAGTTGGAGACGATTTTCATTTAAGTTTCTTTGAAATGCTTGGCAATTGGAGTTTAGGAGATTATTTTAAGAAAGAAGCTATTGAGTATAGTTTTGAATTTTTAACAAAAGTGCTTTGTTTAGATAAAAAAAGATTGTACATTACTTGTTTTAAAGGGGATAAGGATTCTCCAAAAGACACTGAGAGTGCAGAAGCTTGGATGAGTTTGGGAATATCAAAAGAAAGAATATTCTTTTTACCAAAAAAAGATAATTGGTGGGGACCTGCTGGTAAAACAGGACCATGCGGACCAGATACAGAAATGTTTTATGATACAGGAAAGAAAGCTTGCAGTAAAAGCTGTAAACCTGGATGTAATTGTGGAAAATATGTAGAAATTTGGAATGATGTATTTATGCAGTATAATAAAACTGAGAATGAAGAATATGTTCCTTTAGAGCAAAAAAATGTTGATACTGGTATGGGGGTTGAAAGAACTTTAGCTATCTTACAAAATAAAAATAATGTGTATGAAACAGAGTTATTCTTACCTATTATAGAAAAGATAAAAGAACTAAGCAAGAATGAAGATGAAAAAGCAATTAGAATTATTGCAGATCATATTAAGGCGATAGTTTTTCTTTTAGATGAAAAATTAGTTCCAAGTAATTTAGATCAAGGCTATGTTTTGAGAAGATTTATTAGAAGAAGTATAAGGTATGGAAGGTTATTGGGTATAGAAAGAAGTTTTTTATGTGATTTAGCTAAGACTGTTATAAAAATTTATCCAGAAATTAAAAACAAAGATTTTATTTTTGAAGAATTAAAAAAAGAGGAAGAGAAGTTTAGCAATGCATTAGAAAAGGCTTTAAAGAAATTTGATAAATTAGCTCAAGATAAATTAATCTCAGGCAAAGAGGTATTTATTTTATTTTCTAGTTATGGATTACCTATGGAGATGACAAAAGAATTAGCTAAAGAAAAAGGAATAAAGATAGATGAAAAAGGTTATGAAAAAGAATATGTTAAACATCAAGAGATTTCTAGAAAAGGAGCAGAAAGAAGGTTTAGAGGTGGATTAGCAGACCATACTGAAAAAACTACCAAGTTACATACTGCTACACATTTGTTACACTCTGCTTTAAGAAAAGTTTTAGGTGAACATGTTTATCAAAGAGGAAGCAATATAACAGAGGATAGATTAAGATTTGATTTCTCTAATGATAGAAAATTAACTGACGAAGAATTGAAAAAAGTAGAAGATTTAGTAAATAAACAGATAAAAAAAGGTCTTGAAATTAAAAGAGAAGAATTAACTGTTGAAGAGGCAAAGAAAAAAAGTGCTATTGGGGTATTTGGTGAAAGATATGGTGAGAGGGTAAGTGTTTATTCTATAGGAGATTTTGATATAGAGATTTGTGGCGGTCCTCATGTGCAAAATACCAAAGAATTAGGTCAATTTAAAATCACTAAAGAAGAAAGTGTAGCTTCTGGTGTTAGAAGAATAAAGGCTATTCTATATTAAAAATTTAATCCCTGCAATTTGTTTTTGATATCTTCTAAGTCTCTTTCTATTTGGGATTTCTCTTTTGGTATGAATGGGCTTATATCAACTTTTTTTATTTTTATCTTAGGGGCAATCTGTTTTGAAATGCTTGGATCATGTACATCCTTTAAATTTAATTCACTAATTAATCCAGATAATTCGTTTAAACTCTTCTTAAAGGCATTTAGACTATATCTCTTTTGTTTACCCAAGGCTTTTACCAATTTAATATTCTTTAGAATATAAGCAGATTGCATAGCTGATTCTAATATATTCCTTCTATGTTGGAATAATCTATCTGCTCTTACATGCAAAGAATTATCTACCATTAGGCTTCAAATAAATTTTTATCTACTTCCATTAATCTGTTTTTAATAGAAGTAATATCTTCTCGCCATTTTTCTATTTCTTCATCTTCTTTTGCTTTAATCTCTATAATCTGAGCGAGTATCTTTTCTGCTTCTTGTAGTTTAAGGTGTATATCTCGTATAGACTTAACAGCTGCCTTATATTTTGATAATTTGATGTAAACTGGCTGTCTTACTGATGTTTCTTGGAAAACTGATGCTTGCATCTCTTCTCTTAATGGTTCCATAAATGGTTCTCTTATAGGAGAAAGCGATTCAAAAATAGGTTTTCTTACTGGAATACGAATTGGTTCCTGAGGTATTTCTTCTTGTTCTTCCATATTTTGTATAGGAGATTCGTATCTTGGACCTTCTGGCATCTTAGGAGGTAGTCTAGGAAATTCAGGGAATTCCCTATCTTTTTTCTTTTTTCCAAATCCAAATACCATTTGTTTTAACCTTAGAGTAAATAAACTAATATTATCTTATTAATCTTTCTTATTATTTAAATGTAGTGAAAAAATAAAGCAAGATTTTTATATTCCATCATTTTTATATAATAAATGATAGAAATAGAAGAATATATCACTGAGCTTATAGAAAATATTGCTGGAAAAGAAGTCCTTCCTTTAATAGCATTAATGGGGATTAAGCCTATAAGTGAGTTTAAACTGGCTGATAGGCTTAAAGAAACAACTGTTAATCAGGTAAGGAATAGGCTTTACAAGCTTTATTCTTATAATTTAGTGGATTTTATAAGAAAAAAAGATAGAAAAAAAGGATGGTATATTTATTATTGGTCATTTGATAGTAAAAAATCTCTTGAATTAGCTTTAGATTTTAAGAAAAAGAAAGTAAAAGTTCTAAATAGCAGTTTGGGCAGGGAGGAAGAATTTGATTATTTGGTTTGTAAAAATGATAATACTAGATTGTCTATAGGAGAAGCTATGGAACATGATTTTAAATGTCCTGAATGTGATGATCTCTTAGTAAGGGATGACAATATTAAGAGGATTAATCAGATTAAGAAAGAAACTAGCAAGTTAGAGAAAGATATATCAGAAATTGAAGCTATTTTAGAAAAAGAAAGAGAAAAAGAACTTCGTAAATTGGAAAGAGCTAAGAAAAGTAAAGCTAAACCTAAGAAAAAACAAAAAAACAAAAATAAGAAAAAGTCCAAGAAGCACGCTAAAAAGACTAAAAAGAAGACAAATAAAAAATCTAAGAAAAAGTCAAAACCAAAAAAGAAATCTATAAAGAAACGGATATAAGCTTTATTATTCCTCCTAAGACATGTGAGCCATCTAATGGTGGAATCGGCAACATATTAAAAACAAATAATAATAAATTAATTCTTTTTGTTAATATCAAACCAACAGCCTGAATTCTTGATAGATTCATAGCTCTTGTTAATATCAAATGTGCTATTAAAAATAAAACTAAATTAGATGCAGGTCCTGCTGCTGCTATTAATGTATTTTGTAATGTAGTTGCTCCTTGTTGTATCAAAACATATCCTGGAGCTATTATCAAAAATGGTGAAGCAATTAATTTTAAAAAAATTGCAAATACAAGTCCAGTTGGCCATATATAGAAACTTGCTGATAATCCAAAAGCAATTGCTGTAAATTTATGAGCCATTTCATGAAGTATAATTGCTGGAGCTGTAATTATTATTGCAAATTTAAGATCTTCCCAATTAAATCCGGTTCTTAAATATGAACCTGGACCATCGGGTCTTTTAATAAACCCAGAAAAAATATATCCTATTGCAAAAGTAAGTATAATTAGATAAATTAATTCTTGTCCTGTAAATGCTAGAAAAGCCATTATTGAGAATTGAGTTTGTTTATTTATAAAGTTTATTAAAAAAAAGAAATATAAAGCCAGCACCCACCGAAGCAGGCACTGACAAGACTAAGTGAGGGCAAATATACATTTAGGGGGTTATTTTGCCCTTTAGCATTAATTCTTAGGTATTATCATGTCTATGCCTAATTCTTCGCTCATTGCTGTTTCTGCTGCTGCTCTGTGATTAACTTTACCTAGTATGTATGGTGAGTTTACACCAGTTATGATTGTCATTACTCTAAGCTTACCTTTCATTTTTTCATCGATTCTTGCACCCCAGATAATGTTTGCATCTGGATCTAGAGATTCTGTAACGATTTCTCCAACTTTGTTTACTTCATCTAGTGTTAAATCATCTCCACCAGTTATGTGGATTAAAGCACCAGTAGCCCCATTATAATTTACATCTAATAATGGATTTGTTAGAGCTCTTTTAACAGCTTCATCTACTCTTTGCTCAGAATCTGCTTCACCAATACCAATTACAGATACATCTCCATTTGCCATGATTGCTTTAACATCAGCATAATCAAGGTTAACCAAAGATGGTACTGCGATAATTTCAACGATTCCTTTAATCATTGTTGAAACTAACTCATTAGCAACGGCAAAAGCTTGTTGTATTGGAAGGTTTCCAGCTATTGCAACTAATCTATTATTATCAATAACAATAACAGTATCAGAAGCTTCTCTTAGCTGTTGTAATCCGAATTCAGCTTTATCTACTCTTGTTCTTTCAATATCAAATGGCATAGTAACTGTTCCTATAACAATAGCACCCATTTCTTTTGCCATCTTGGCAATAACCGGTGCAGAACCAGTTCCTGTTCCACCGCCCATTCCTGCGCAGCAGAATACCATATCTGAATGTGATAAATATTCTCTTAGTTCGTGAATACTCTCTTTTGCAGCTTCTCTTCCTTTTTCAGGAAATCCACCGCAACCTAATCCACGTGTTAACTCTTTTCCTAAAAGAATTTTAGCATCTGCAGAACAGATGTCTAAATGTTGTTTGTCTGTGTTAGTAGCAATTATTTTTGCTCCACTAACACCTTTTTTATGAAGCCATGAAACCATATTAGTTCCTGCTCCACCAGTCCCAATGACTGTTATTTTTGCTTGTCCTACTTTTATTTCAGTAGACATTTCTTTTTGATTATTTAATGCATCTTGTATTAAACCTTCCATCTTATTTATTCCCCCGTGTTTTTATTATTCTTCACCACAATAAAATTTATATACTGTAGTGTCATGATTATTATTAGAATTAAAATTTAATGATTGTGTGATTTAAATTTTAAAATATAACTCACTATGAGTTAAGAAATACGCCAATTTTAAACGCCAAACAAGTTGATTTTAACGCCAATTAAAATCAAATTATTTAATTTCTGTTTAGTTATATCTTTATTTATTTGTAAATTAGTATTTAAAGCTTCTTTAACTTCAATATATATTTTATAGAATATAAATGGTTATTTAGGTTAAAATAGATTATTGAATTTGATAATGAAAAATTTAAATTTTGGTGATAAAATCGTCGTAATAACTCCTAAAAAAGAATATCATGGGAGTTATATGCCTGGTTCTGATGATGGAAAATTAGTTTTAAAATTAGAAAATGGGTATAATGTAGGGATTTACAAAAATAAAATAAAACAAGTAAAACTTTTAGAAAAATATAAAGAAACTAAATCTGAAATTAAAAGTATAAAATCTCAAAAAAATTTACCTAAAATTGTTATTCTTCATACTGGTGGAACAATTGCTTCAAAGGTGGATTATAAAACTGGAGCTGTTGTTGCAAAATTTACACCTAAGAATCTTTTGTCTATGTTCCCAGAATTAACTAAAATTGCTAATATTGACAGCAAGTTAATTGGAAATTTTATGAGTGAGAATATTAGGTTTGCCCATTATAATTTAATGGCTAAAGAAGTAGAAAAAGCACTAGAAAGAGCTGATGGAGTGATTATTACCCATGGTACTGATACACTAGGGTACACTTCTGCTGCTTTGAGCTTTATATTAGAAGATCTAGGAAAGCCAGTAATTTTGGTTGGTGCCCAGAGGAGTTCTGATAGAGGGAGCAGTGATGCAGGTATGAATCTAATATATGCTGCTAAATTTATTGCTAATAGTGATTTTGCTGGTGTTGGGATATGTATGCATGCTAATACTAATGATGAAGGATGCTATATTTTACCTCCTTGTAAGACTAAGAAGTTACATAGTTCTAGAAGAGACGCTTTTAGGGTTGTAAATGACAAGCCTTATGCCTTTGTTGGTAAAGATAAAATCAATTATTTAAGAGAGGATTATTATAAGAAAAGTAAAAGTAAAGTTAGTTTGAAGTTATTTAAGAATGATCTTAAGATAGGTATTCTAAGAGGTAAACCTCAGATGTTTTCTAATGAAGTAGATTCTTATAGCAATTATGATGGTTTGATTTTAGAAGGTACTGGTCTGGGTCATATGCCTATTGTTAAATTTGATAAATATACTTCAGAAAATGAAAGAATTCTGGAAAGTTTGAGTAGGTTATGTAGTAAAATTCCAGTGGTTATGACTTCTCAAACTGTATTTGGAAGAGTTAATATGAATGTTTATTCTCCTGGAAAAGAGTTACAAAAAATTGGGGTTTTATCAGGGGAAGATATGTTAACAGAAACTGCTTATATTAAGCTGGCTTGGTTGTTAAGTAATAATAAAAAAGAAGTTAAGGCTCTGGTTGGAAAGAATATAAGAGGAGAAATAAATAAGAGGTTAAAGCCAGATGATTTCTTATAATAAATTAGGTTTTAAAGCTGGATTAGAAATACACCAGCAGTTAGAAACCCATAAATTATTTTGTAGTTGCCCTTCTTTAACAAATAAAAAAGAAAAACCAGATTTTATTATTAAACGAAAACTAAGAGCAAGTGCTGGTGAAGAAGGAAAAGTAGATGTTGCTGCTTTATATGAAATGCAGAAAAGTAAAGAATTTATCTATGAAGTTTATGCTGATTGCGATTGTTTAGTTGATATTGACTGCGAACCTCCTCATGATATAAATGAAGATGCATTAGATACTGCTTTGATGGTTGCAAAAATGTTGAATGCAGATATTGTTGATGAGATTCAGGTTATGAGAAAAGTAGTTGTTGATGGAAGCAATGTTTCTGGTTTTCAAAGAACTATGTTGGTTGCTGTTGATGGTTATATAGAAACTACTAGAGGCAAGGTTGGAATTCCGGTTATTTGTTTAGAAGAAGAAGCAGCTAAAAAAATAATGGAAACAAAAGATAATGTTACTTATAGGTTAGATAGATTAGGTGTTCCTTTATTAGAAATAGCAACTGATTCAAGTATAAAAAATGCTAAGCATGCAAAAGAAGTTGCAGGTTTAATTGGAATGGTTTTGAGAAGCACTAGTCGAGTTAAAAGGGGTTTGGGAACTATTAGACAAGATGTTAATGTCAGCATTAGTAAAGGGGATAGAGTTGAAATAAAAGGTTTTCAAGATTTGAAAAGTATCACTAAAGTTATTGACAATGAGATTAATAGACAATTAAGTTTAATAAAACAAAAGAAAAAAATAAAAAAAGAAGTTAGAAGAGTAGAAGAAGATTTTTCAACTAGTTTTTTGAGGCCAATGCCTAGTGCTGCTAGAATGTATCCTGAGACAGATATTAAACCTATAATAATAACTGAAGCTAGACTGAAAATGATTGAAACTCCTACTTTGATTTCTGAAAGAGCTGAGGGTTTTGAGAAAAAATATAAATTAAATGCTGCAATCGCTAGGGAAATAATTAAAGAGAATATACCCTTTGATTATTATGCAGAGAAGTATAAAGTAAATTCTAAATTAATTGCAGATGTTTTAATTGAGATGCCTAAAGAGATTAAAGCAAGATATAACTTAGATGTTAAAGCTAAGAAAGAAGATTTTGAGAAAATATTTTTGAGTTTAGAAAATAAAATGATTAATAGGGAATCTGCTTTTGATATTTTAGTTGATGTTGCTAAAGGTAAGAAAGTTGATGCTAATAAGTATAAAAAAATGAATGCTAGTGAATTAGAAGACGAAATTAAAGTAATTGTAGAAGAAAACAAAGGAGCAAGCTTAAATGCTATAATGGGGGAGGTTATGAAGAGGTATAGAGGTAAGATTGATGGGGCTAAAGTTATGGAAATTATAAAGAAACTTTTATAAATTCTCTTCAGAATATAATCATAATGCTAAGAACACATACTTGCGGTGAATTAACCAAGAAAAATGTAGGTGAAAAGGTTAAGCTAGCGGGGTGGATTCACACTGTTAGAGACCATAAGAAAATAGGATTTTTGGATATTAGAGATAGGTATGGAATGACCCAGGTTGTTTATGATCCTATTAAAATTGGAACTTTAAGAGATGAGAGTGTGATTATAGTAGAAGGTAAGGTTGTGGCAAGAGGAGATAAATTCCTTAATAAGAAAATTCCTACTGGTGAAGTAGAAATTAAAGCAGATTCTATAAAAATTTTACATGAGGTAGAAAGTTTACCCTTTGAGGTAAATAAGGATAAAGATATTAGTGATGATTTAAAACTGAAATATAGGTATTTAGATCTAAGAAAGAAAGAAAATATTGATAAATTAGTGTTTAGGCATAAAGTTTTAACTACTGCTAGAGAATTTTTGAATAATGAAGGCTTTTTAGAAATTGAAACTCCTATGTTAGTTAGAAGCACACCAGAAGGAGCAAGGGATTATGTTGTGCCTTCAAGAGTAAACAAAGGAAATTTCTATGCTTTACCACAAAGTCCACAATTGTATAAACAGATTCTTATGATTGCTGGTGCTGATAAATATTACCAAATTGCTAGATGTTTGAGAGATGAAGATTTGAGACAAGATAGACAGCCAGAACATACCCAAATTGATTTAGAAATTAGTTTTGTTGATGAAAAAGATATTATGGATCTAGTTGAAAGAATGTATAAATATATTTTTAATAAAGTTTTAAATATTAAATTGAGCAAATTTTCTGTTTTGAAATATAAAGATGCTAAAAGTAAATATAAAACTGATAAACCTGATTTGAGAAAAGGCGATGATAAATTTTCTTTTTGCTGGGTTGTAGATTTTCCATTATTTGCTTATAATGAAGATGAGAAAAAATGGGAACCAGAACATCATATGTTTTCTATGCCAAAGGATGAACATATAAAATATTTAGATAACAAAAAAGATTTGGGCAAAGTTGAAGGTAAATTATTTGATCTTGTTTTGAATGGAATTGAATTAGGTAGTGGCAGTATTCGTATAAGCAATCCTGATTTGCAGGAAAAAATAATGAAAGTTATTGGTATGAGCAAGCAAGAAGCTAATGAGAAGTTTGGTTTTTTATTAGAAGCTTATAAGTATGGTGGTCCTGTTCATGGCGGAATGGGTTTAGGATTAGACAGATTAGTTGCTTTAATGCAAGGTCTTAATGATATTAGGGAAGTTATTGCCTTTCCTAAAAATAAAGCTGCACAAAATCCTATGGATGGATGTCCTTCAAAGATTTCTGATAAACAGCTGAAGGAACTTGGGGTGAAAGTAGATGAAAAGAAATAGATTAATTTTGCTTGGGTTAACTGCTATAATTTTTCTTTTGATAGGTTACTTTGGAGTTTGTAAATTATATCCCTGTAAAGTTTCACCTGTTATAGCTGAACCTGTTTATACTTGGAGTGTGTGTTCTATGAATCTTTTAGCCACAAAGTATATTCTAGGCATTAGCGAGATGTATTTTGGCTTAAGTTATAATCTAGGAAGATTTGTTGCTTTAGTATTAAATTGGGTGATTGCTTATTTGATTGTTATTGGTTTGATTTATGCTTATAATAAATTTAAAAAATGAGTTTTGTTTGGAAAAAAGTTGATGAGAAATTAAAAGGACAAATAGAGAGACAGGCAAAGAAAATTTTAGATGATTTTTCTGATTCTTTAAAGAAAATTGGTGAAGGTAAATTAAAATTTGGTTCTAAAAGAAAACAACAAACCAGAGATGAAGGCGAAGGAAGGGAGAATAAAGATTTTAGAAAGAAGTTTTTGAAATTAGTTCCTAAAGAAAAAGAAGGTTATGTTGTAGCTGAGAAAGGGGGTTGGTTATGATAGATGTTCATGTTCATTTAGGTGGAATTCCAGATAAAGGAAAGAAATGGGGAAGTTTTGCAGAATACAAGAAAATTGCAAAGAAAGTTGGAATAAAGAAATATTGTGTAGTGCCTATTGGATTACCAGAAAATTTTATTAAAAATACTACTCCTGATAATGAATCTGTTTTAAAACAAAAAGATAAGAATTTAATTCCTGTTTATTGGTTTAATGTTTTTGATTTACCTGAGAGTATTGATGAGAGATATAAAGCTATAAAATTCCATCCAGATATAGGAAAAATCAGTATAGATAATAAAAGAGTTGTAAACTTTGTTAAAAAAATAAATTTACCTGTATTTATTCATACTAATGAAAGTAAGGATTACTCTACTTTAGAAAAGAGTTGTAATTTAGCTAGAAATGTTGAAGTGCCTGTAGTAGCAGTACATTCTGGTTCTGTAACTAGAACTTTTTTTAAGTTAGATGGCTATAAATTTCCTAAGAATGTTTATTTTGAAACTTCTGGTATACAGTATTCAGTAATTTTAAAGAAAATATATGAAAAGTTTGGAGCTAAAAGAATAATTCTAGGTAGCGATTATCCTTTTGGAGATCCAAGAGTTTCTTTAGCTATGATTGAAACTTTGAATCCTACTAAAAAAGAACGAGATTTAATGGTAGAAAAAAATATTTTAAAAATACTATGAATATTGCTGAAATAAAGAAAAAGGATAAAGAAATTAATTCTTTTATTGAGATAAATGAAAATGCTAAAAATTCTGGTGGAAAATTAAGTGATATGTCTATAGCTGTTAAATCTAATATTTGCGTTGATGGTATGTTAACTACCTGTGCTTCTAAAACTTTAGAAAATTTTAGAGCACCCTATGATGCAGATGTTATTAAAAAAATAAAGAAAGGCGGAGCAGCTATTATTGGGATGACTAATATGGATGAGTTTGCAGCGGGTAGTTCTGGTGAAACTTCTTATTTTAAACCAACTCAAAATCCTGCTGCTTTAGGAAGAGTTCCTGGAGGTTCTAGTTCTGGCAGTGCTGCTGCAGTTGCTGCTGGTTTTTGTGATGTGGCTTTGGGAAGTGATACTGGGGGAAGTATTAGAAATCCTGCAAGTCATTGTGGTGTTATTGGAATAAAACCAAGTTATGGAAGAGTTTCAAGACATGGTTTAATTGATTTAAGTATGAGTTTAGATCAGATTGGAGTATTTAGTAAAAAAGTTATTGATGCTGCTAAAGTTATGGAAGTTATTGCTGGTAAAGGAGATCCAAGCACTTATGATCGAGCTGTACAAAATTATTCTAAATTTAATAAAATAAATGGATTAACTGTTGGTATAAGTGAAAATTTAATGAATTTATGTACAGATGAAAGGATTAAAAAATTAATTAAAGAAAAGATTGAAAGTTTAAAGAAAAAATATAATTTAGTAGTTGAGCCTATTAAGTTAAGATATGTTGATTTGGCAATTCAAGCTTATTATTTATTAGTTTATGTTGAGTTTTTTTCTGCTACAAGAAAGTTTGATGGTAGAAAATATGGCTTTAAAATAGAAGATGTTTGTGGTCCTGAAGTTTTAAGAAGAATTTTAGGTGGAAAAGAGATTAGCCAAGCAGAGTATAAAGGAACTTATTACAGAAGAGCTTTGAATGCTAAAGAATTAATTAGTAAAGAATTTAAGAATGCATTTAAGAAAGTTAATTTTATTTTAAGTCCAGCTGTTCCTAAATTGCCACATAAAATTGGAGAAGATATTGATATTAAAACAATGTATGCTTATGATGCTTTAACTATTCCTGCAAATTTAGCTGGAAATTGTGCCGGTGTAATTAATGCTGGTAAAATTGATAAGATTCCAGTTGGAATACAAGTTATGTGTGATAGTTTTAAAGAAGATACTATGTTTGATGTGTTAAAGGCTATTGAAGATGAAAATAAATGAATTAAAGGATTATTTAAGAGGAAAACATGATGTAACCTTTGAACAAATAGTTAAGGATTTAAAAATTAAGAAAGAAAATATTGATGAATTAAATAAGATGCTAGAGAAATTAGAGAAAGAGAAATGGCTAATTAAGGCTAAAACCGTTGAGGGTCATTATGAATATGACCCTTGGAATAAACAATATCTTGAAGATGAAAGTTAAAATTTGAATAGAACTTCTCTTATTTTGCCAACTTGCCAAATACACGCGTAAGGTATTTAAAGTTAGTTGGATTTAGTTATAGTGGAGGTGTAAATCTTGGTTTATATCATACAAAATCAATTAGAAAACTTGAAGAAGATTAAATTAAAGATAGATAGAGTATCTAATAAGATTAGTGAAAACAGAATTGATAAGTTTATGTCTTTATATTCTGATTATGAATTAGGAAAGAAATATCTAAAGTTTTTAAGTTACGAACTTGATAAATTTACTTCTCAAAAATTATCTAAAAAACTTTTATTGAGAGAAGCTCTTATTCGTACATGGTTTAATGGCGCCCATCCTTATTGTATAAGTTCCTTATTGAAGATTTATAATAAAAAATATCATTTAATTAAGAAAGAAATTCTTGCTTATCTTATAGGGTATGGATTTGGAGATGGGGGCTTAAAGTCTAATTTACTCGAATTTTTTATGTGTGGAACTAAACAAGATCTTAAAAATATTATAAAATATTTGAAGAAAAATATTAATTCTGCTTTAAATATAAAATTTGGAACTAATTATGGGGGGAATGTTATAAGGAATAAAGAGGGTAAATTAATACCTGCTAATTTTGGTGAAAGTTGGATAATTTATATTTATGATTCTGTATTTGCTAAATTATTACATGTTTATGGTTTACCTAAAGGGGAGAAAGTTTTACAAGAATTTTTAATTCCCGATTGGATTAAAAATAGTCCTAATAATATTAAAAAAGAATTTTTAGAAGCTTTATTTGAATCTGAACTTCAGAAGTATACAATAATATTTAATAAGAAAAGAAAGAAAATAGAAATATGTCCTATTAGCTTTGGTTTAGCTAAAATTAAGGAATATCAAACTAATCTGATTCAACTTTTAGATGAGATAAGGGGTTTGTGCATTGATTTAGGGATAAAATGTGGCCTTTGTGAATTACCCAAACTTAAAACTAAACGTAAAGATGGAAATACTACAATTTTTTCTAGATTTTACATCTCTATGTCCGCTCTTAACGTTTGTAAATTTGCAGATGTGATTGATTTTAGATTCCATAAAGAGAAAAGATTAGCTTTAGATAAGGCTGTTAAAGAAGCTAAAAGAAAATTGGGCTTATTTAATGATAGATTTATGAAATATGAAGAGGCAATAAATTTATATAAAAAGGGATTAAATTATTTTAAAATAGCTAAAGAGTTGGAAGTAAATTATATGGTTATAAGGGGTTGGATTAAGAATGAGTTTAAACCTTATTTATTTGAAAATGCTGATATTGTGGAGGAATTTTTAAATGGTAAAAATAGGGCTTGAAGTTCACTCTTATCTCAAAACAAACGAGAAGTTATTTTGTACTTGCAAGACTAATTACCAAAGAGTTAAACCTAATCTTAACATATGTGAGACGTGTACTGGAATGCCTGGAAATAAACCAATGCTCCCAAATAAAGCTGCAGTAGAGAAATGTATTGCTATTGGTTTGATGTTAGGTTGTAAAATAAATAAAGAATTTTTATTTCAAAGAAAACATTATGACTGGTCTGATTTACCTAATGGTTATCAAAAGACAATTTCTGGAGCTTATTCTGTTCCTGTAGGTGAAAAAGGAAAATTTTTGGGGATTAATATCAGAGAAGTTCATTTAGAAGAAGACCCTGCGAAATGGGATCCAAGAACTGGTTATGTTGATTATAATAGAAGTGGAATGCCTTTAATTGAAATTGTAACAGAACCTGAGTTTAAAGAACCTGAAGAAGTAAGGAAATGGTTGAGAAATTTAGTTATTACTATGGGTTATATTAAAGCTATTGATAAAGATGCTGGTGTTAAATGTGATGTGAATATTTCTTCTGGTGGTGAGAGAGTTGAGATTAAGAATTTAAATTCTCTTTGGAGTATTGTAAGAGCTATTGAATATGAGATTGAAAGACAAAAAACTGGAGAAGTTGTAAGAGAAACTAGGGCCTTTGTTGAGAAGGAGAAGGTAACTGTTTCTATGAGAAGCAAGGAAGCTGTTGCAGATTATAGATTTATTCCTGATCCTGATTTAGTTATTATTGATGCAAAAGATGTTGAAAAGATAAAGAAAAGTATACCTGAATTGCCACATAAGAAAGTAGAGAAGTACATAAAATATTTGAAAGTTGAAGAAAAAGATGCTAAAGTTTTAACTGCAGATATTTTACTTGCTGAGTTATTTGAAAAAGTTGCTAAGAAAATTGATCCTAAATTAGCTGTTAGATGGCTAGTTAGAGAAATTCCAAGAGTTTTACATTATAATAAGAAAAATTTAGAAGATTTAGAGATTGATGAAAGCCATATTATTGAATTGTTAGATTTATTACATAAGAAGAAGATTACTGAGACAACTGCACAAAAAATATTAGAGAAGTTAATAGAAAAACCATTTTCTGTAAAAGATTATGTTGCTAAGGAAGGATTAGTTGCTGAGTTTAGTTCTGAAAAGTTAGAAAGAATCTGCAAAGAAGTTATTAAAGAGAATAATAAAGCTGTAGAGGATTATAAGCAAGGTAGAGAAGAATCTTTACATTTCTTAATGGGTCAAGTAATGAGAAAGACAAAAGGTACTGCTGACCCTGAAGTTGTTAAAAAAGTTTTAAAGAAGTTATTATAATTATTTTTTTAATTTATTCTTGAAATACCATACGAAATAACCAACTCCTCCAATTCCGGCAAATATTTGTTTAGCAACACCTAATTCGAGATTGAAAAGAATTTCTATAAAAGCTCCTGTTAGATATATACCAAAACAAAGAATTGCTGGGTAAACCACCAAATTGAATCCATAATATCTAACGGTATCTTCATATTCTTTCTTAGACATTCTTTGATTCATTTTTTATTTAAATTTCCACTTACCGTTCTTCTGAATTACTTTACCATCAGCTATTATTTGTCCATTTTTTCTTAAATCACAAACAATATCCCAGTGTAAAGCTGATTTGTTTTTACCTTTACATTCTTTGTAAGCCATACCTAATGCTAGATGTATTGTTCCCCCAATTTTTTCATCAAATAATAAATCTTTTGTAAATTTAGTCACTTTTGTATTGCATCCAATACCTAATTCACCCACGTATTGTGCTCCTTTATCCATTTTTATCATAGCTTTTAAGAATTTTTCATTTTTAGTTGCTTTAGCTTTTACTACTTTACCTTTTTTGAATTCTAAGGTTATCCCTCTTACTTCATTTCCTGCTCTTATTGCCGGATAGGTGAATTTTATTTTTCCATTTACAGTTTCTCTTATTGGAGCATAGAACATTTCTCCACCAGGCATATTTTCTTTTCCATCATCAATAATTAATGGCCTTCCTTTAACTGACATAGAAATATCTGTTCCAGGAGCTTTTATCTGAATCATATTTGCTCCTTTGAATAAAGCATGTATTTTCTTTAATCTTTTAGATTCTTTTTTCCAATCCTGGTTTACTGCATTAAAAAAGAATTTTTGATAATTTTTTAAAGACATTCCAGCTTCTTTTGCTAAAGCAGGTGTGGGATATGCGGTAGTGACTCTTCTTATTTTCTTTTTTTCATTTACTATGTAATCTGATATTTTATTTGTTACTTTAGACCTAATTGCTAGTTTATCTGGATTAATATGCTGAAGGTCTCTTGTGTCCTTAGGAGCATCAATTCCTATTTCTGCTTGAGCTTTTTTAACTATATACCAAGTTAATTCTGGAAAATGTTTTAACTGCTCTTTAGAAGCATTTTCATAGTATATTTTAGACATACCTGGTAAACCTATACTTGTTATTGGATAAGCTCCTTTTTGGATTATCCTTTTATAGACTTCTAGAGTTAACTCTGGAGCTAAAGAAGAAGAGTCAAGCATTATGTGTTCTCCTTTTTTAACATTGATAGAATAATCCACCAAGGTTTTAGCCATCTGTTTTATTCTGTTCATAAATATTTATTAGAAATTGTTGTATTTAAATATTTCTTATAATAAATTAAAAATGGTATAGAGAATTCCTAAAGCAAATACAGTAATTAATAAAGTTCCTATGAGTTTACTTCCATCTGAACTATATTCTGGTTTTCTTTTTCCTAATTTTTTAGCTTTCCAAAACATAGAGATAATTAATATTCCTTCTATTCCTCCAGCAATACTACCAGTAATACCAATTGTTCCTATAAAACTTTTAATTCCTAATAAAAATAAACCAAGGGGTACAAAACAAGTTAATAACCAAGCTTTGTTATGAGATAACTTGTAATCATAAGAATACATTCCTTTTAGTGCTAAACCTAGAGTTAAGAAACTTGTTCCCATTGCAAATATTGCAAATAAGTTTCCAAATACAACCATATAATCCCCAATTAAATTTCCAAGACCTATAGTTGCAATTTGTGTTGTATTTAATCCTGTTGCACCAACTACTACTAATGCAAATATTAAATAAGCAAAGAATGGAATCAAAGAACCTACAATTATTGCTCTTTTTAGTTTCTTTCTATCTCTTGTTAAAACTTCTTTCATTTCTGGAACTGCTGCAGCACCTAAGAATGCAAATAAAATAACACCATAAGGAATGAATATATTTTTTATATCAAAGGTCATTAAGTTTACTAATTGTATTTTATTAACTGCAAAAGCGGAAATTAATAATACAATTGTTAGAACTATGAAGGATAACATTAATTCTAGTTTTTTTATCATCTTTAGGCCAACAAAAATAACAAAAGCCATAAATGTGAAGAACATTAAAGAAAAATGCAATGGAGAAGCACCAAATATTGCTGATAATGCTTCACCTTCACCAATAAGATATGCTATTAATGCACCATAAATACCAAAAATCATAGTAAAGGTCATTAATTTTTTACCAGTTTTTCCTAAATATTTTTCTGCATAACCTGTTAATTGGTGATTTCCATCTGTTCTTAGAACAACTTCACCTAAGCAAAGATTTGTTGTCATAATTGCCAAACCAAGTAAAGCAATCATAATTGCTCCTGTAAGAAAACCTGATTTTGCAACTACATACGGAATACCAAGAACTCCTGCCCCTATTACTGTTCCAACAAGAACTGCAATAGCTTCAAAATACCCCTCTTGTTTCATAAAGTAAAATATGGTTTATTAGTTTAAATTACTTTTGATAAAGCTTTTAAATGTTATAATAGTCTAATAGATTATGGGCTTGTAGTACAATCTGGATAATACAATCGGCTTCGGACCGATAGATCAAGGTTCAAATCCTTGCAAGCCCGTTTAATAATATTTATATAGATTGAGGCTTTTTGTTGAAATATGGAAAAGGAACTTGGCATAAGTGTTAAAAAAAACGAGGATTTTTCTGAATGGTTTACTCAAGTAGTTTCTGAAAGAGGTGCTAAATTAGCTGATGTTAGATATGGAGTACAAGGGTTTATTGTGCATAGGCCTTGGTCTTTTAGAATTTTAAGGAAAATCTATGAATTATTTGAAGATGAAGTAGAAAAAGATGGACATGAACCTTATTTATTTCCAACCGTAATTAAAAAAGAAAATTTAACTAAAGAAGAAGAGCATGCTGGTTTTGCACCTGATGTTTTTTGGGTTACAAAAGCAGGAGAAAATAATATGGAAGAGCCAGTTGCTTTAAGACCTACTGGTGAGACTCAGATATACCCGATGTATTCTTTGTGGCTGAGAAGCTATAATGATTTACCATTTAAAGGATATCAAAGCAGAATTACAACATTTAGAAATGAAATGGCTACTAGACCATTTATTAGAGGCAGAGAATTTATGTTTTTTGAAGCCCATGATGTATTTGAAACACATGAAGAAGTTATAAAACAAGTTAAAACTGATTTGAATATTTGTAAAAAAGTTATTTTAGAAGATTTGAAGATTCCATTTATGTTTTTTAAGAGACCTAAATGGGATAAGTTTAGAGGTGCAGAAGATACTTATGTGCCAGATACTGTTTTGCCTGATGGTAAAAGATTACAATTAGCTTCTACTCATGATTTAGGACAAAATTTTGCTAAAGCTTATAATATTAAAGTTAAAGACAGAAACGATGAAGAGCAGTATGTTTATCAGACTTGCTTTGGTCCTGGTATTTGGAGAATGATGGCTGCTTTAATTGGTATACATGGAGATGATAATGGATTAGTATTACCATTTGACATTGCTCCACTGCAAATTGTTATAATTCCTATTACTTTTTCAAAAAATAGATTTGATAATAAAAAAGTTTTAGATAAATGCAAAGAATTAGAAAAGAGATTAAAAGGATTTAAAGTTAAATTAGATGATAGTGATAATTCTCCTGGATTTAAATATAATCAGTATGAATTAATGGGTGTTCCTTTAAGATTAGAAGTTGGTCCTAAAGAAGTAGAGAAAAACGAAGCTACTTTAGTAAGAAGAACTGATAAAAAGAAAGTTAAAGTTGATTTAATTAATTTAGAAAAAGAAATCAGAAAACAAGGAGAGGAAGTTGACAAACAAATCAAATCCAAAGCAGAAGATTACTTTAGAGATAATACAAAAAATGCAGACACTTTAGTTAAATTAAAAGGTGTTTTAGAAAGACACAAAGGTTTTGTAAGAATTCCATTTTGTTCTGTAGATGAGGATGGATGGAAATGTGCAGAACAATTAAAAACAGATACTAATGGAGCAAATGTCTGCGGAACTTTATATCCAAATGCAGAAAAAGGGGAAGGTAAATGTTTGGTTTGTGGTAAGCCTGCTAAGTGGATGGTTTATGTTGCTAAATCATATTAAATACTTTTGAATACCAAGGAGCATTTCTAACTGTAGTTAAGAACTTTATTGTTTTTGTGTAAGTTCTACCTTTGCTGTCTTCATATATCATTTTGAATTTAGCATTATTTACTAAAGCTCTAGAATTTAATTTTAGTTTTAAGTTATCATAGCTTGTTAGTTTTTCTGCTTCGTAAATATTTTTACCATTTAAGTAAATCTTAAGATTGTATGCTGGATACTTAGTTGAAATTGTAAATGTAAGTTCTACTTCTTCATTATATTCCATATTCAGAGGTTTAATACTGGAGATATCTAATTCTGGAACGTTGATAATCTCTGGATTTATGTCTGCATATTTTATATAATTTTCATCCTCTACATAAATCTCTATTTCTGGTGCTGCCATAGTTTGTACTGTAATCTCTTCTGTTTTATCTACTGTAATATCCTGACAAATATCATGAATGCATAATTGAAGATCTTTTTTAGCACCTTTGTTTTCTATTTTACAATTAATATTGATATTTGATTTTGAGTAATAATCACTACTTTCTGGGAAGCAGGAAATTGTTAAATCTTTAAATGTTTTTTTAGTATCTTTACTTGAAGTTGAATCAACTCTTAGTGCTGCTTGTTCTTGTGTTAAAGAATTATAGGCATCTGATATTTTTACTGTTGTACTATCTGTGCTTCCAAATGAAGTTGTAACTTCTAAATCACTTGTGTATTGATAAGAATCACTTAAAGTTGGAAGTTTTAATAACCAATATATTGTTTTTTTCTCTTTTGGTTTTAAATATAAAACTGATTCTGCTGGAGAAGGTCCTTTTGACAAGTATATTTTAGGTATAATCGGATAATTAACCAAATTAGTTACTACAACTTTTACTGGAATGTAACTGTTGAATCCAACTTTTTCTGCTAAAGGTTTTATGTCCACAGAAACTGGGGGTGTTAACTGCCCATTTGTATCTTGTAGATAGGTATCTATATTTAGTTTAGATGGACTTAGTTTTACTCCATAAGATCTCCATTTGTAGTTTGCTGTTGGTCTTGAAGAATCTACTGATTCAATTAATTTGACATGAGAAGGATCAATCCAGCCAAATTGTCCTAAGGTAATATCAAATGGAATCCAACCATACTTTGGGAAATAAACTTCTGCCCAGCCATGGTTTCCCCAGCCACCAATCAAGTTAGAATGAACTGTTCCTCCTATGAATTTAGCAGGAATGTTAATTGATCTTAATAAAGAAATAAATATATTTGTTATTTCATCACAAACTCCTCTTCTATTCTGGTAAACCCATGAAGATTTTTGTATAGATTCTGCGGTTAAAGTATCTAAATCATATTCAATATTATAATTTGTCCAATTAGCTATTGCAAAAACTATTTCATATAAATTTGTTTTATCCCCTTTAAGTTCCTGAGCTTTTTTTGTTATTTCATAATTTATGTCTATATAATTTCCTGCTGCTGTATATTCTACTGCTGAAGATGGAATTGAGAATGGATGTTCTATTTTAGCTGTGATTTTTGGGATAATATTTTCTGTTTGTATTTCTGATTGTACATTGAAATATATTCTATCTGTTTCTAATTCCTGCCATTTAAGGGTTATTTCTTTTGTTATGGATGTTTTTGCTTTTGGTTCTGTGATTATATTGGTTTGTATAATTTTTTGTCTTTTATCTTCAATTGGCGATAGACTGATTACTGCTTTTAGCTCTTCTATTACTGGGTTTTGGGTTGTTGGGGTAACATCTATCTGAGAATTAATCGAGAAATTAAGATTTAAGGACTGATAATTTGAGAAATCCTGTGCTTGTACTAATGGTAATAAAAGTATTAATAAGATTATTAGCTTTTTAATTTCTTTCACCTCTATAGAAATTTTAGGTTTTGATGTTTAAAATTGTTATGGTAAGGTTTATTAATTGGAAATGTATACTGGAGTATATGAGTTTAGAGGGTATAATTAATGGAATAAAGAAGTTTAGCAGAGCTGTCGTTTTAGGTACTGCTTTGTATATGCCTTTTTGTGGTTGTGGAAGTTCTGGAGATGATAAGAAGAAAACTAATCCTCTAGTTACTGGTCCAGTTATAACTGATACACAAGGAGAAGCAGAAGTTGAAAATACTGATGGAAGTCATTTTGGTGTTATTGTAAAAGATGAAAAAACTTTAGATTTACTTCCAGATAAAACTGTTTATGTTATACATGGGTCTGAAGAAGTTTATGTAGTTGATAAAGATAAAAATTTTATTTCATTTTTTCAAATTTTTAAAGATTCAATTGATCCTAGTTTAGATGTTTTACTTTCAAGTTTAGCTGATAGAATTGATGATGGTTTATCTGAATATAGAACTGGATTTCATCATGAAGAAATAAGTTGGGTTGAAGAGCCTATTAAAATAAATGAAACACCCGTTCCTTTATCAGGATTAGAACAATTTTATAGTACTTATGAAGATCCTCTTGATTCTTATGCTTTAGTTTTAGAAGTTGCAGGTAATTATTCTGTAATTGGTATGTTTGCAAAGGAAGCTTGGGAACTTAGACAAGATTTAATAGAAAGTGCTTGTCCTGTTGCTGAATTATTAGGAATAAATCCAGATGAAATTTTTTATGATATTTATAGAGAACCAACAAGTGGACTTTTATTTCATAGAAGAGTTGATGGGATTCCTGTGCTTAATATTAAACCAACTGTTGAAATAGATTTTATAAGGGGTATAAAAGGAGGGAATATTCCAATTACTTATTTATTAAGTGATGTTGATGGAGATAATTGTGATATTATTGTTGAATATTCTACTGACGGAACAAATTTCTTTCCTGCAACTAGTTCTGGTGGAGATGGGATTACAAATTTATTAGCTGATATGGATGGAGAAAAGTATAATTTTATTTGGGATTCTTCTACTGATGAAATAGCTTTAGATACTCTACCTCAGAAAATATTATTCAAAATTACCCCTAATGATGGCTCTTCTGATGGATTAGAAGATGGAATACATTTTGGTGTAGATAATAATCCTCAGATACTTTTATCTAATAATGAAAAAGATTCAGGAGTTGTAGACTTAGCAATAGATTCTTTAGACAACCCTCATGTGGTCTTTATGCAAGTTGAATCAATGATTAATACAAACATTATTTATACCAAAAATATTGGAAGCTGGTTTCCTTTAGGGGATATTTCCAATAATACTACCCTCTCTAATTCACCAAGAATAGTAATAGATTCTAATGAAATTATTCATACAATATGGCTTGATGCTTCTCCAAGCAATTATGATGTTTTTTATTCTAAATACGATGGTTCTTGGTCTGTTCCAGAAAATATTTCTAATAGTTCAACTAATTCTTATCATCCATGTTTGACATTAGATATGAATGATTTTTTACATGTTGCATGGATGGAACTTGGTTCTCCTTATCAACAAATTTATTATTCAAAATTTTCTGGAAGTTGGTCTATCCCAGAAGATATTTCTAGTACTCCCTATAATTCAAATTATCCTAATATAATCCCAGACCTTTTGGGTAATCTACATGTTACATGGGATGAAAATAGATCTGATAAATGGGATATTTTTTATTCTAAATATAATGGTTCTTGGTCTGTTCCAGAAAATATTTCTAATAGCGAATATGGGTCTGGTTTTAATAAAATGGCTATGGATTCAAGTAATCAATTATATGTTGTATGGCAGGCTAAAATGGAAAGTGAAATTGAAAGTAGTCCATGTGATATTTTTTATTCTAAATATACTGGTTCTTGGTCTGTTCCAGAAAATATTTCTAATGATAATGCAAACACCCATGGGGTTCCTTATATTATCTTAAAAGATAACCTACCTCACGTTTTTTGGGTCGGTTTAACCTCTGAGTCTCAAGATATATATTATTCTAACTACGAAGGAAAATGGAACTTTCCTAAAAATATTACCCATAATTCCGGAACTTCTGGAGAGATGGTTATTAAGTTTGATTATTCTAATGAGTTTCATATGGTTTGGAGTGAGAAAAATTCCTCAACAAATTTTTGGGAAGTTTATTATAAGAAAATGAAACCTTAATTTATTCTCAAATTGTTATAATTAAGCATAATAATATTTATATAGTAAATACAACATCTTGTATCTAAATTAAAATAGACATACTATATACAGGTGATTCAAAATTAAATGCCCTTATTGCGGTAAAGACAATAGCAAGGTTACTGACAAGAGAGAAGTAGGCAGTGCAGAGTTTACGAGGAGAAGAAGAGAATGCCTCAAATGCAATAAAAGATTCACAACATACGAACGTGTTGAATATGATTTAATGGTTATAAAAAAAGATGGAGGACGCGTTCCTTATAGCAGAGATAAATTAAAAACAGGGTTGCTAAAAGCTTGTGAAAAAAGACCTGTAAGCAGTGAAAAAATAGATAATGTTATTGATTATATTGAAGGAAAATTAAGAGCAGAAAATACTAATGAAATTCCAAGCAAAACTATAGGTGAATTAGTTATGAAGAAATTAAAATCTTTAGATAAAGTTGCTTACATAAGATTTGCATCTGTATATAGAGATTTTGCTGATATACAAGATTTTCAAGATGAGTTAAAGAGGTTAAATAAGTAGAATGGTATTAGGACAAACCGAATTTAAGGCGGTTAGGAAAAGAGATGCTTCTTTGGATCCTTTTAATAGAGAAAAAATAGTTGATGCTATATACTCTGCAGCTGAAACGGTTGGTGGAACTGATAGAAAAAAAGCAGAAAAAGTTGCAGATAGGAGTATATCCTTACTTCTTGATAAAAGATTAAAAATCCCAAGTGTAGATGATATAACCAATGCTAATATTCAAGCCTTAATAGAAGAAGGTTATGATGGTACTGCTAAAGCTTACGAAGTTTATTCTAATAAAAGAAAAAGAGTTAGAGAAAAATTACAAATTGCTGGAAGGTCGGAGTCAAGTAACACAACAGACCAATTTTTGATGGTTAGTTCATTTACAGATGAAATGGCTCATCCTTGGGATAAAGAAAAAATTGTAGAATCTTTAGTAAAAGATGCAGATCTTGATTTACAAAAAGCTAGAAAAATTGCAAAAGTAGTTGAAAATAATATTGTTTTGTCAGAATTTTCAATGATTACTACTAATTTGATAAGGGAATTAGCCTCAGTTGAAATGCTAAGATTGGGACTTCATGAGAATGCAAATAAATATTCTAATCTCATACTTCCAAAATCGGATTTGGAGGCTATGCTATTTGAAAAAAGTTCTGAAAATAGTAATATTAAAGCAAATAACCCTGGAGCAGTTGAATTTAGTGTTTGGGGCAGAGTGAGTAAGCAATATGCTTTAGACGATGTGTTCTCAAAAGAGGTGTCAAGAGGTAATAATCTAGGGATTAATCACCTTCATGATATGGATCTAATAGAAAGGGTCTATTGTTCTGCTCATTCTATTGAAGCTTGGAAAAAAGATGGATTAAGATTGGATAATCTGCAAACTTCTTCTAAACCACCAAGTCATACAGAAACTTTAACTGCTCATATAAATACTCGTCTTGCAAGTTTGCAGGCATACTATGCAGGAGCATTGGGTCTTTATGCTCTTAATGTTTTTTATGCCTCTTTAATTGAAGCTGATTTGAGAGAACTTGGAAGTAAAAAAATCTATACTAAATTGGAAGAACTACAAACTTTGAAAGAAAGAGCGAGTAGCAATAAAGATCTAGAAATGATTTTATCTGAAGAAGAATCTAAACTAAAGTTCTTATTGAATGATCCTATCTCTGCATTAACTGAGAATGAAATTGATGGAACTATATACCAAGAGGCACAAAAAATAATCTTTTCACTCTCACAAAACGCTTTCTCTAGAGGAGGGCAAACATTATTCCTTGATGCAAATATCCATTCAGGAACCCCTAAATTTTTAGAAAATGTTTTGGTTGTAGGTCCTAAAGGTAAATATATTTTAGAAAAAGATGGAAGAAGAGTTTATATTGATGAAAGAAAATTAGATGAAACTACCCCTACAGGGTATAGACTTTCAGAGTATTTTGATGCTTCTACAGGGAGAGTTGTTGCAAGAGATAAATTTGATATATGGGAAGATCCTGTTACTAAGAAAAAGGTTCCTTTAATGAGTAGGGAAGAATTTTTAGAAGAAGATGAGGAATTACTTACCTATGGAATTTATAATGAAGATAGAGGCTATCATTTAGTAGGAAGATTTGCTAAGAGTTTGTTTAGGGTGTGGAAGGAAGGGGATGCTGATGGAAATCTATTTTCATTCCCTAAATGTAATTTTCATGTTGATAACGAAACTCTTACAAACCCGAAGCAGAGAGAGGTTTATGAATCTGCGTGTGATCTATCCAGTGCGAATGGAAGCACTTATTTTGTTTATGATAGAGATAAAGTTACTCTTGCCGCCTGTTGTAGATTGAGAACAACTTTAAGTGATCCCTATGTTTTGATGCATCCAGAATCAGTTAGATTTTGTGGATTCCAAAATGTTACAGTTAATTTGCCTCAAGCAGCATATAGAGCTAAGAGAAATGGTAATGGTTCTCTTGAAGATTTTATCAAAGAAGTTGATTATGCTATGGATCTGGCAATGCAAGCTCATCTACAAAAGAAAGAATTTATTGGTCATCTTCAAAAACCAGGCTTACCTCACTGGCAGATGGGAAAACCCACTTCTGATGGTAAACCCTACATAAATCTTGATGAAGCAACTTATATAATTGGTTTAATTGGATTAAATGAAGCTGTACAAGCATTGAAAGGTAAAGAGTTACATGAACTCTCTCCAGAGGAAACAGAAACCTATGCTTTAGGTACTATTGTGCATATGCGCTTGAGATCAGATGAGTTTTCTAAAAAGTATGGATTAACAGTCAAGTTAGAAGAGAGTCCTGCTGAATCTGCTGCAAGAAGATTCGCAAAAATAGATTTAGAAAGATATCCTGAATCAAGAAATTATATTAAAGGAGATATTGACGGAGATAAAGCTTATTATACTAATTCTATACACTTTAGAGCAGATGCCCCAGTTGATTTAGTAACTAGAATAAAATACCAAAGTTTATTTCATCCAATAATTGAAGCAGGAGCTATAGTTCATGGTTTTGTTGGAGAAGAAGAACCAAGTTCAGAGGCGATCTCTGCTTTAGTTGAGAAGACTTATAAAAATACTCAATGCGCCCAATTTACAGTTAGCCCAGAATTTACTTTATGTAAAAGTTGTTCCTCTCTTCATAGAGGCTTACTTGAATCATGCCCTAAGTGTGGGAATGAAGATAGAGAAAGCTTGATTCATGAGGCAAGGATAGTTGGTTATTTTAGTGAATTAAATGATTGGAATCCTTCAAAACTTGGAGAAGGGGAAGATAGGCATAAAGGAAATTATACAATTATGGGTTCTAAAGAAACCATTAACTTTAAACTTCCAACATTACAACCAGAGCAGGATAGTGTTACAGGGTATTTATTAGCAAAACAAAATTGTGCCATCTGTGATAAATTTGAATCCATTTTAGAAAGAGAGCAAAATAATATAGAGAAAAAATATAATCAAACTTTAGTTGTTAAAAAATATTATGCTGATAAAGAGGACGGATTAAAAAAATTACTTATTGGTAAAGTTAATCCTACTAGCTTACCTTCTGTGATCTTTGTATCCCCTGATGGAAACGAGTTGGGGCGCATTGAAACAGAGTATAATGATGGTAGGGCTGTTGGAAATTCTGTTATGAAAGAAGTTAAAGATATACTACAGAAGTATTATATAAAATGAAGATTAGTGGATGGAATAAAACAACACTTTTAGATGGCTATTCTAGAAAAGTTTTTACTGAAATTTTCACTAATAAATGTAATTATAGATGTCCTGCTTGTCACGCTAAAAATTTATTTGAAAATGAAAGGGATATTAATAAAGAACTCTTTTTTGATTACATAGATACTAATAAAGATTTTTTTGATGGGGTTGTGATTTGTGGAGGAGAACCTACTCTAGAACTTGGTTTAGAAGACTTTATAAGAAGAATTAAAGAAAAAGGTTTAGCAGTTAAACTTGATACTAATGGGAGCAATTTTGAAATTTTAGAAAACTTATTGAAAAAAGAATTAATTGATTATGTTGCTATGGATGTTAAAGGACCAAGGAATCTTTATCCTAATCTAGTTGGAAGAGATTTTATTGATTTAAGAGACAATGTTGAAAAAGGTATGAATTTAGTTTCTATGTTTCCTGATTATGAATATAGAACCACAGTTGTGCCGGTTGTTAGAGAAGATGAAATAAGTTTTATGACTGTAGCTGAAGCTGTTGATACTGCTAAATTTATTGTTGAAACTACAAATATTAATGATCATAAATATTTTTTACAGAAATTTGTCCCTCAAGAAGGTGGTTTGCTTGATTTTAGGTTAGAGAAATTTCCTGAAACCCCTAAAGGATTATTGCTGGAAATGAAAGAAGCTGTTAAAAAATACCTCCCTTTGGTTAAAATAAGAGGAGAGTAAAGCTTTTAAATAAGTTTTTTAGACTTAGTTCTATGAAAATAACTAAAAAATCCAAGATCTTGGAAGTTGTACAAAATCATCCAGAAACTATGGAAGTTTTCCAAAATTATGGTTTACACTGCATTGGATGCATGGCTGCACAGTTTGAAGATTTAGAAACTGGTGCTAAAGCTCATGGTATTGATGTAGATAAGTTAGTTAAGGATTTGAATAAGAAAATTAAGAAATAGCTTTTTTGAAGTTCTTTATAAATTTATTAAAATCTTCTTTTAATATGTTTCCACCACAAGCCAATTCATGCCCGCCCCCATGACCGTCAATACCTTCTAGTGCTTTTTCTAATGGTTTTTGTATTAATTTTTTTGATGATCTAATACTCATCTTTATTCTTCCATCTTTTTCTCTACCAATAATATTTATTTTTTTTGGAAATTTAAAAAGAAGCTCATTACTTAGTTCACCGGTAAAACTCATCTTTTTAGAAGGATAAATAAAAACTAGTAAACTATCATCAGTTTCTGTATTGCTTGCCTGCTCTAGCAATTCGTTGTATTCTTTTTCTATTTTCTTAATATTTTTTAATAAGTATTTCCCGTTTTCTGTTTTTCCTTCAAGCAAATCATAAGGATCATTTATTTTTAGCAAAGCATTAATATTTTTCTTAACATCAGAAGTTTTTCCTTTTATAAGAAAATTAATTATTCTGCATAATCTGCCAAATTTTGTTTTGAATAAAAGTTCTGGCTGAGTAGTTTCTTTTCCAAATAAGTCAGGGTATGATTTTTTTAATTCTGGAAGAAAATCAGGAACCTGCCAGTCTCCGATTATGCCTAATGCAGCTATCCATTTATCTTGATTTACAACTCTATAACACCAATAGCTGGCAGATCTAGAATCCTTTATATTTTCTAATCTCGGATTAAAATATTTTACACCCATTCTTTTTTCTGGAGGATGGTGGTCAATCCAGATTATTGGAACATTTACCTTATCTATAAATTCCTGCTCTATTAAAGCCATATCTAATACAAAAACTTTGTCTGGATGATACTCTTCTACTTTTCTTACATATTCTTCTGATAAATTTGGAGTACTTTTTAATATAACTCCATACCCTTTTCCTAAGTATTTCCTTAACAATAAATAGCTACTAACCCCATCTGCGTCATCATGGTAGAAAAATAAAGGGTTTTCAGACTCTTCTAAATACGTTCTTATTAGCTTTAACTGCTCTTCTGATATCATCTTTTGAAAGCAAGCTTAATTTGTTTTCTGCCCCACCCTTTTCTTAATAGAGCTTTTTTAATCTGCCTGTCTGAATAACCATTAGAGCGGCTTTCATTAATAAAGTTTGTTATAGAACCTAGTCCTGTTGGTGCTGTAGCTGTTATTTCTTCTTTTTTAGTATCTTGTAGTCTTCTTATGTTTACTTTGTTTATTTTCTTTTGCTGTCTTTTTTTATCCAAATTTCTTAGTTTTGTTCTTAATCTGCTAAATATTGATTTTTTATCATCAAATTCTGCTAGTGGAGATGCTCTTTTTTTATTTTTTGTTACTGCAAACACAATAAGGGTTATAATAATTAAAGCTAAAATAGTTAATGAATAATACCAGTTGTCTATTATTGGGTCTGTAATTTTTGTTATATATCCAGTTAATTTATTTTCTTTTACTTTACAAAGCCCTTCATCACAAGCTTCATTCTCTGAACAGGTTACATCTTCTGGACAAGTTAAACAATCTTCTCCAGATTCTACTTGATCATTTCCACATTCAGCGGGTACTGTTTCAGATGCTGAAGGCTCTACTGTAATAGACCACTCTCTTGCATCTTTATCTAAATCTTTTTCTGCAATTACGTTTATTGTATGAGTTCCAATATCATCTGACATTGGAGTGTATCTAAAAGAATCAGAAGTTTCATCTTGTAAACTATTATCTAAATACCATTTTACATCTGCATTTTCTAGATTTGTTTCTATTGAGAACACTTTAGAAGTTCCTCTTGTTATTGTTACTGTAGATGAGGAAGGTGTTGATGAAATTATTTCTAATACATAGGAAGATGTAACTCCACAAGAAGCTGATTCTGCTGGTTTATCCTCTGTTGTTCCGCAACCACTATCATCTGTACATGTCCTTGTTTTATATCCCTCTTCTTCACATTCTGACCAAACAGTACACTCCCAATCCTCTTCACATCCTTCAGTACATGATTGAGTTTCTGCTGGTTTAGTACTAGTTGTTCCGCAATTATTATTATCTGTGCATGTTCTAGTTTGTTCTCCACTTGTACAGCTTGACCATGAAGTACACTCCCAACTTTCTGTACATGCTGTTTGAGATACTGTTAATTTTATTTCATTTGAAAAGATACATTGCGGCACAGGATCACATGCTCTGAATTTTATTTTTTCTGTTCCCCACCATCCAGCTGGTTGTGAAAAGCTTACTTGATTTGAACTATCTATATTAACATTAATATTAGTATTTCCTGAAACAGAATAAGTCATTGCTTCTGAATCTGGTTCTGTAAAATAAGTATCTAAATCAAAAGCATTTGATTTAGATGCATCTTTGTTCCATGTTTGATTTGAAATTGGACCAGAAAACGTTGGTGGAGAATTAACATAATTTATTGCAAATGTTTTATTTGCTGGAGCCCAGGCATATCCAGTTCCACTAATCACTTTACAATTCCATTTATAATCTCCATTGTTTATATTGTGAATAACAAATGATACATCTGTATTATTCTGAGGATTTGAATTAGTTGCTACTAAACTCCATAACCCAGAAGTATCAGAATATAACCTAATCTGTATTAAGTCAGTTCCTAATGGTTTACATTTTAGAGTGACTGAATTAGAATCAACATATACTGCTCCGTTTGGAGGCGATGTTAAGCTTATACTTAATGCAGATACACAAGATATTGATAAAAGTAGAACTATTAAGTATATTAGCCTCTGTTTCATAGAAATCTTCAAAGAAATTTAATTTATATATTTTATCAACAAGCTTTATATATATTAGAAAATAGCTTGATTTTATGATTGAGAGCATACCCTGGACTAAGGTTTTTATTTATGCTTTTATTTTGTTAATGATATATATTTTTGTTAAATTGACTAATCTAAGATTCTTTGGAAGGCCTGTTTTAAACATTAAATGGAGAATAGCTATTGCCCTGTTATTTCCGATTGTACTGGTTATTGGACTCTTATTTGGAGCAGTAATATTTGCGATTGTGTTAGTTATCTTATTGGTATTGTATATTGGTTCTTTATTTGGTAAAAAGAGAAAAATAGTAATCAAATTTTAATAAGCGATTTCTATATCTACAAATTTCTTTTCATTAACCCACCCAGGTCCTGTATAACCTACGGCTCCATAATAAGAATGTAGTCCTCCGTGAGCATCTAATACATAATATCCATTGTTTTTTGGAGCATTTTTAATTCTAATAGCAGAGTTATCTTCTATTTCTGGTTCTTTGTAATATTCTGCATCTCCAAATTGATTTACTTTTCCAGAGCTTTCTAAAATATAATATCCCTTAGGTATTGCAGCAATTGAAACTGCTGATTCTACTGTTCCGAGATAGACAGCATCTCCAAATGCAGATAGTGCTCCATCAGAAGCAATTACATAATAACCATTTTCTGTTAAATCAAGGTCTACATAAGTTCTTTTTTCAGATGGATATCCATATTCTATTACATCTCCAAGTGGATATATCTTTCCAGACTTATCTAAAATGTAATAACCTGTTTCTGTTGCCTTAATTGCTACAGGATCACAAGAAAGTGGTTTTCCATAGTATTGTGCAGAGCCTTTTGTGTACACTTCACAATTTTTATCTAAAATATAATAACCACCTTTTGTAATTTCTAAATCTACTGCTTCAGCTTCTATTGAACCATAATCAATTGCACTACCTTTTGTATAAACTTTTCCAGTATTATCTAAAATATAAACTCCTTTTTGTTCTACTACTTTTCCTGTTGGATTCATTAATTGTGCTGTTGCGAATAATAGAATTGCTACAATTACAATAAGAAATGTTCTCACCACTGAATTCATGATTAAATAAATATTAAGGAAGTATTAAAAGATTACTGTTTTTGGCGCTGGTGCAACCCTCAAAAATTGAGTAAAAATTAATTGATTTCTATCGAGATTATAAGCAATTAATTTTCTTACCAATTCTACTTTTTGAGTTGCACAAGTTATAAAGCATCATCAATAAATTTTAAATAATCAGAATACCTTTCTTTCAATATTACCCCCTCTTTTGGTTTCTTTATAGAACTCTTAAGAGGTTTAATTTTTTAAAAAATTATAGGGTTGCACCAGCACCCTGTTTTTTAGCTGTTCTTAATCTTCTTTTCATTGATTTGGTTCTCCAGTAATGTGCCCTTTTACTTGGTCTCATTTTTTCTGAACCTTTTCCTTTGTTTCTTAATCCTCTAGACTTTCTACCTGAAGAAGTTTTTCCTTTGTAAACTCTACCTTTTTCTTCTGTTATCCATGCTAATTGTTTATCTTTTTTTATTACTGGACTATTTGGATCTACTAAAATTACTTCAAACCAATAATGTTTTCCATCTTTTGCTAAAAAATATGAATTAAGAACTTCAAAATTATGTATTTTTTTCTTCGCTCTTTCTTCAGCAATTTGCTGATAGTTTTTATCTAAAACTTTTCTTCTTCTGTAATGTTTTGGTCTTCTTCCACCTTTGAATAGAGGTCTCATCCTTCTTACAATAGGAAGCTTTACTCTTACTAATAGAATACCTTGTTTTGCTCTATATCCCAAAGATCTTGCTCTATCTAATCTTGTAGGTCTTTTAATCTTAATTACAGAAGGCTCTCTTCTCCACTTAATCATATCTTGCTTAATACTTTTAGAATTCTTTTCCCAATTTTCTCTTATGTATTTGTATATACCCATTTTAGCTTCCTTTTTTAATGAATTTTGAGGTTCAGGTAAGCAACTACCCACATTCCTTGAAATCATTGTAGATTTATGGTATTTAAAGGTTACTATAAAAAAAACATTTGAGCTATATCTAATACAGAAGCAATTACAAAACTTATAGGTAAGACTGTATAGGAAACTTTAAAGGATAATATTAGCATTATGGCTAGTATACCCAGCCTGCCAACACATAAAGCTATTTCTCTAAACACAAAATACTCTACTGTTTTTTTTGATTTTTTAGCTTTGTTATACACTCTTGCAGTGTAAGGTATATCTACTAATGTCCAAGCAATACCCCCTAACATACCTACACCAAATATTTGGATTATATTTTTAACAAAAAGTTTCATTATCCAAGCAATACTATGACTTATACTTCCTATTTGAATCAAAGAAATCTTACTCATTTTATCTGAATAGCTTCCTATCATATAGATGAAAAATACCATCATAATTGATGAAGCAGAACTAATAGACCCTAAAGAGAAATATGTTTTTAAAATAAAGAAAACAAATAAGGTCCAAGATAAGTAAATCATAGCTCTTGCACCATAAATAGCATAACCTATTCCGTCTTTGAGATATTTCTTTCTGAAAATAGCTTTCCAATCAAAAGGAGTCTTTTTGTAGATTTCTTTTGAAAAAAATAATGGCACTGCTGAAAGTAAAAGCAATATTCCAGTAATTATAAATAATAAGTGGAAAGATAAGAAAGTTAAAATTAATCCTCCTACAAATGGCCCTAATGCACTAAACAAGGTTGAGAGTGCAAACCATACTCCTACTTGTTCCCCTCTATGATCTTTTGATGAGGATAATGAAAAGTCTGTATGAAAAGATATCCAGAAAGAAGCATCGGCCATTCCACCAATTGCTGCAATATATTGTAGTGGAATATTATATACGGGCAATAAATATAGCAATAAATAATGGATAATTAAAAAAGGTATAGAAAATAAAATCATATGTTTAAATCCAAACCTAGCTGATAGTTTTGCTGTTAAAGGGGAGAAAGCTGCAAAGACTGCAAACATTACAATGTAGAAGAAAAGCAATTCTTGTATGCTATAACTAAGCTCTTTGATAAAATAAATTGGTATGAAAATACCTACCATAGATAAAGCTAAAGAACGAATAAAAATACATATATATATTTCAGATAATTCTTTGTTTATTATAAAATTTAAAAGATGAAATTTGTTGTGATTATCGTTCATAATTATAAGAAGGATTAGTAGTATAAATCATTTTCTGATTAGGCTCTTAATTCTTTTAACTATAGAAGGCTTTTTCATTCTAGGAGCTGTTTTAAATGCATAACCATATCTGTTAAACCAAGTTAAATTATTTATTGGAATTCTCTTGTGTGACCTATATTTTTCATCAGGATGAGGATGGCCTATAGGTAAAAGAGCATAAGGTTTTATATTTGCAGGCAATCTTAGTATGCTGGATATTCTGCTATCATCAAATCCATCTACCCAACAAGTCCCTAACCCAACTTCTGCTGCTTTTAACATAATATAAGTAGCAATTATAGATGTATTTTGTATGCTGCATAAATCAGATTTTTTCTTGTATTTTTTTGTTAGATTAACATCTGCGCATACCACAATTATAGCCGGAGCAGTATGAAGCCAGTTTTGTCCTAAACAAGCATTTACTATTTCTGCTCTGATTTTTTTTTCTGTAACAATTATTAATCTCCAATTTTGTATGTTTCCAGAAGATGGAGCTTCTTTAGCAATCTCTAAAATTCCACCAATAGTTGCTAATTCTATTGGTTTATCAGTAAATCTCCTAATACTCCTTCTTTTTAGAATAATCTTTGTTAAATCCATAAAAAGGTTTAAATTAACGAAAATATATAAATGTTTTTATGAGGTATGAGGATTTAGTTGGTTTTTATAAAGAGTTAGAAAGTACTACGAAGAGATTGGTTAAAAGAGATATTATTGCTAATCTATTAAAAAAGAGTTCTGAGGAAGACTTAAACTATGTTGTTTATTTATTACAAGGAAGAGTTTTTCCAAAACATGAAAGAAAAGAGATTGGTTTTTCTTCTAAATTAATGGTTAAAGCTATATCAAAAGCTAGCGGACATACAACTAATGAGGTAAACTCTGGATGGAGAAAAACAGGAGACTTAGGTAAAGTTGCAGAGAATTTTATAGCAAGCAAGAAACAAAGAACTTTGGCAAGTCATACCTTAACTGTTAAAAAAGTTTGTGAAAATATCAGAAAATTAGTAGAATTAACAGGTGAAGGTACTGTTGGAAGAAAAGTAAGTTTAGTTTCTGAATTACTTACTTCTTCTAGACCTGATGAAGCAAGATTTATTGTAAGGACGGTTATTGGAGATTTAAGAATTGGTGTTGCTGAAGGAGTTTTAAGAGAAGCTATTGCTAAAGTTTATGATTCTGATGTTAAAGAAGTTGAGAAAGCTTATAATTTGGTTTTAGATTATGGTGAGGTTTGCAGGATGGCTAAGGATAAAGTATTAGGCAAGGCTAGTTTGATTCCTGGAAGACCTACTAAAGTTATGCTGGCTTATAGAGTTCAAAGTCTTGCAGAAGCTTTTAAAGAGGTTGGTAAACCTGCTTTGTTTGAATACAAACTTGATGGATTTAGAGTTTTAATTAGCAAAAAAGATGATAAGATAGTTTTATTTTCAAGAAGAATGGAGAATGTCACAAATCAGTTTCCAGATGTTGTGCAAGAAGTTAAAAAATATGTTAAAGGCACAAGTTTTATTTTAGACACAGAAGTCGTTGGCTATGATAGAAAAACTGACAAATATTTGCCATTCCAAAAGATCTCCCAAAGAATTAGAAGGAAACATGATATTGAAAAAATGATAAAAGACTATCCTGTGGAAATTAATGTATTTGATGTTTTATATTATAATGGTAAAACTTATACCAAACATACTCAAAAAGCGAGACGCGATTTATTAAAGCAAATTGTTAAACAAAAAAAGTCTGATGTTGTGATTACTACGTCTTTGATAACTGATAATGAAAAAGAAGCAGAAAAATTCTATAGAGATTCTTTAAAGGCAGGCAATGAAGGAGTAATGATTAAGAATTTGGAAACTATCTACAAACCTGGAAGAAGAGTTCACGGTTGGGTTAAGTTTAAACCTGTAATGGAACCTTTGGATTTAGTTATTGTTGGTGCACATTGGGGTGAAGGAAAGAGAGCTAAGTGGCTAGCTAGTTTTGATTTAGCTTGTAAGTCTGGTGATCAGTTCTTAACCATTGGAAAAGTTGGTTCGGGTATTAAAGAAAAGACAGAAGGTGTTACATTTAAGCAGTTGACAAAGGAATTAAAACCTTATATCACTGAAACAAAAGGAAAACATGTTAAAATAGAGCCAAGATTAGTTGTTGAAGTTGCTTATGAAGAGATACAAAAGAGTCCAACTTATACTTCTGGCTATGCTTTAAGATTCCCAAGGATAATTCAATCAAGAAAAGAAACAAAAAGTGTTAGAGAAACAAATACTTTAGCTGATGTAAAAAGATTACATGAAGGCCAAAAAAAGAAATAGAGTTCTTTAAAACAAAAATGTTTATATAGGAGTATAATCTAATCACAACTTAGTGATATATAAGTGCAGTAGTAAAAAACAGAATATATTCATAAGTGGTACTTATAATTTTTAAAAAAGAGGGGTGATTTTACCTAGGAGGTAAACTTAATGATTGTAAAGGATGAGTTTTTGAATAAGTTAAGACATTACTTCGGTTTGAATCTTTATGAAGTAAGGATTTGGACTGCTCTACTTTCTCGAGGAGTTTCTACAGCTGGAGAATTGTCTGACATTGGAAACGTTCCTAGGTCGAGGGCATATGATGTGTTGGAAAGCTTAGAAAAGAAAAGCTTTATCACAATGAAATTAGGTAAGCCAATTAAATATTTGGCTGTTGAACCTAAAGAGGTTCTTGAGAGAGCAAAGAAATTAGTTAAGAGAACAGCAGAAATTAAAAGCAAAAAGCTTGATAATCTGAAAGGTACCGGTGTTCTCAAAGAATTAAATTCTCTTTTCAATCAAGGTATAGATTATGTTGAACCTACAGATTTATCTGGAGCAATAAGAGGAAGACATAATATTTATACACATCTAGAAACAATGATAAAAGCTGCAACTAAATCTGTGACTTTGGTAACAACTTCAAAAGGAGTTTTAAGAAAAACAGAAGCCTTGAAACCTGAGTTAGAAAAATTATTTAAGAAAGGTGTGAAGATTAAGGTTGCTGCACCAGTTACTAGCGAGACAAAAGATGCTATCAGAGAGTTAGCAAAGATTGCAGAAGTTAAAAGCCTTGGTAAACATATGACAGCAAGATTCTGTGTTGTAGATGATACAGATTTAATGTTTATGGTTCTTAATGATGAAAATATACATCCAACTTATGATGTTGGTGTATGGGTTAAGACCCCATTTTTTGCTACAGCAGTAAATCAAATGTTTGAAGTTAACTGGCAGAAAATGGATAGCGCTAGCAAAGTAAAGGTTTAAATAACCTTTTTCTTTTTTTATTTTATGGGCTTTAAAGAAGAGATAATCAAAATTCTAAAGAAAGAAGTCGGAGATGTAGAGTTAGAAGTCCCACAAGATAAGAAGTTTGGAGATTATTCTTTACCTTGTTTTGTTTTATCTAAGAAGTTTAAGAAAAATCCAAATGAAATTGCTAAAGAATTAGAAAAAAGATTAAAAAATAAATTAAATGTTAAAGCTGTTGGGCCTTATTTGAACTTTTTTGAAGATGATGTAACTAATGTATTAAAAAATATTTTAAAAAATAAAAACTATGGTTCTGTTAATTTAGGTAAGAAGAAAAAAATATTAATTGAGCATACTAGTATTAATCCAAATGCAAGCCCTCATGTTGGAAGAGCAAGAAATGCTCTGATTGGAGATTCTCTAGTTAGAATTTTAAAATTTGTAAATTACAAACCAGAAGTACATTATTTTGTAAACGATGTAGGGAAACAAATAGCCATGTTGGTTTTAGGTTGCAGAAAAACTAGTGGAATAACTTTTGAAAAATTGTTAAAGATTTATGTTAAAATTAATGAGCAAGCTGATGAATTACAGGACGAAATCTTTGATTTGTTGTATAAATTAGAAAACGGAGATAAAGATGTAAGAAGAGAATTTAGAGATGTAGTAAATATTTGTTTGAAAGGTCAAGCAAAAATATTAGGAAAATTAGGTATTAAATATGATTATTATGATTTTGAAAGCAAGTATTTGTGGGATAAAGAAACTGAAAACATTTTGAAGAAATTAGAAAAAACTGGTAAATTATTTATTGATGAAGAAAAAAGAAATGTTTTGGATTTAAAAGATTTTAAATTAGCTATGAGAATCCCAGTATTTGTTTTAACAAGAGGAGATGGAACTAGTTTGTATGGATTAAGAGATATTGCTTATACAATTGATAAATTAAAAAGAGCTAAGGATAATATACTTGTTTTAGGTGAAGACCAGAAATTATATTTTGAACAATTAAAAGCTGCTTTGAGTTTGTTAGGCGAAGATTTTCCTAAAGTAGTGCATTATTCTTTTGTTTTGTTAACAGAAGGAAAGATGAGTACTAGAAAAGGTAATGTAGTTTTATTAGAAGAATTTATGGATGAGATTGAGAAGAAAGCTAAATTAGAATTGAAGAAAAGATCAAGAAAAGTTAATGATAGATTAGTAAAAGAAATTGGTTATGGAAGTTTGAAGTATAGCATATTAAAAGTGTCTCCTGAAAAAAATGTTTTATTTGATTTAGATTCTGCTTTGAACTTTGAAGGTAATTCTGGAGCTTACTGCCAGTATGCACATGCAAGAGCACATAGTATTTTGAAAAGAGGAGGTGCTGGTAAAATTGATCTGAAATTGTTAAAGCATCAAAAAGAAATTGAATTGATTAAGTGGTTAGGTAAATTCCCTGAAGTTGTAGAAAAAAGTGCTATAGAATTGAAGCCTAATTTACTTGCTAATTATAGTTATGAGGTTGCTAAGTGTTTTAATGAGTTTTATAGTGAAGTTAGAGTTTTATGTGAAGATAAAGAAGCTAGCAAGGCAAGAGTTGCTTTAGTTAAGGGTGTAACTATTGTATTAAAGAATTCTTTGAATTTATTAGGTATAGAAGCACCTGAAGTTATGTAGAAAGCTTTTTAAAGCATATGCTGTAGTATCTATTTCTATGAATAAAGAGTCAATAGCTAGAAAGAATATATTAAGAAAAAGCGAAGAAGCAGAAGGAACTGTAATAAAAGGATATGATTTTGATAAAGGAGTAGATTATAAAGAGATTATTAAAAGTTATTCCAGCACAGGCTTTCAAGCTTCAAATTTATCTAAAGCCATAGAAATTACTAATAAAATGATTAATGATAAGGCTTTCATTTATTTAGGTTATACATCTAATATGGTTAGCTCTGGTTTAAGGGATATTTTTAGGTATTTAGTAAAAAATAAAAAAGTAAATGTAGTTGTAACAACTGCAGGCGGTGTTGAAGAAGATATTATAAAATGTTTAGGAGATTTTATTCTTGGAGATTTTAGAGCTAAAGGTTCTGAATTAAGAAAAAAAGGAATTAATAGAATTGGAAATATTTATGTTCCTAATTCTAGATATATTAAATTTGAAGAATTTTTCCAAGATTTATTAGAAGAAATCTATCAAGAGAAAAAGATTATTACTCCTTCAGAATTGATTTGGAGGTTAGGAGAGAAAATTAATGATGAAAAAAGCATCTGCTATTGGGCATGGAAAAATCAGATTAAGATTTACTGTCCTGCTTTAACTGATGGGGCTATTGGGGATAATATCTATTTCTTTAAGTATAAAAGAAAAGATTTTGTTTTAGATATAGCAGAAGATATTAAGGATATTAATGATTCTACAATTGGATTAGATAAATCTGGTTTAATTTTATTAGGTTCTGGAATTGTTAAACATCACATTTTGAATGCTAATATGTTTAGAAATGGTGCAGATTATGCAGTATATATTAATACTGCCCAAGAGTTTGATGGAAGTGATGCAGGCGCTTTACCAGAAGAAGCTGTAACTTGGGGAAAGCTATTACCAAATGCAGAAAGCGTAAAAGTTTATGGTGATGCTACAATTTTATTCCCTATATTAGTTGCTGAGAGTTTTTCTAAGTAATTACTTCTCTTCTATTTTAGTTGATCTGAATTTACCGCCCTTTTTGTAAACTCTAAATCTTCTTTTTAGCTTTTTTTCTTTCTTAGATTTTCTATTATATGGTGTTGCGTAATCGGACATCTTAATCTTTATTATATTCAGAAAGAGTTTTATTCTTTTTGGTTTCTGCGTAAGGTATCATTTAATGTTATGAAGTTGTTTTTCTTTATAAGTAAAGTTAATGTTAAACTTATAGTTTAGATAACGGAAATTTCCTATGGAAAATGATTAAACTTAATAGTAGTATTCTCCTTTTGCTCTTTGTTCTTGATCAAGTTGCGAACCAGGCTTATTAATCCTTGGTCTGTTTGTTTGTTTATCTTTTCTATACGTGATATTTAACATTTTTAGAACCCTATTCATACCTTCTTTTTTATCACAAGGTCCAAAAATCTTACCTTCTTTACCCGGAACTCCCTCAAATACTAAAAGGGAATCTGCTAAGTAGTCTAGGAATTGAATATCATGGTCTACTACAATGGCACAAGCTTCTTTTCTGAAAACAAAGTCTCTGATTATTTCTGCTATTTTTAATCTGTCTTCTATGTCTACAAATGCAGAAGGTTCATCAAATGCTAAGATTTTTGCATCTGAAGATAAAGTTGCAGCTATGTAGACTTTTTGTAATTCACCGCCAGATAAAGTTTTCATGTTACTATTAATTATTTTTTGAAGGTTTAATTTGTTCATTATATTTTCTTTGTACCAACCAGATTCAAATTCTTTACCAGCTTTAGATCTTAAATATTCATAAACAGTTTCATCTTTTGATTCTAAATACTGCGGTTTGTATGCAATTGATATCTTTCCTACACTTCCTTTATCTGGTTTTTCTAAACCTGCTAATAATTTTAAGAAAGTAGTTTTACCCAACCCATTTGCTCCCATAACTGCCATAACTTCTCCTTTGTGGACTACACCTTTAGAAGTTTTTAATGAAAAGTCTTCATAATTTTTTTCTAATTCTGGGAATTCTAAAAGCTCTTGTGTCGATGGTCTTGTTTTTGGTATTCCTGAAAATTTAATTGAATAATCTCTAAATCTTACATTGTCATCTGGTAAAAATCCATCAAGGTATTCGTTTATACCTCTTCTTACTGCTTTTGATTGTGAAATTACTCCAAACCCAGCTGGAACACCATAGATTATTTGTATTTCATCAGAAATATAATCTAATGTTGCTAAGTCATGTTCTACAATCATAACTGAGGATTCTTTTGCCAGTTCTCTAATTATTTTAGCTATTTTAATTCTGTGAGTTATATCTAAAAATGATGCTGGTTCATCAAAGTAGTATATTTCTGCTTTTTTAATGCAGGTTGCTATTATTGCTAATCTTTGCAATTCTCCACCAGAAAGGTCTTTTATTTCTCTATCTTTTATATTTTCTAAATTAAGTTCTTTTAGTAATACTAATCCTATTCCTTTTTCATCTATTTTTTTAATTAAGTCCAAAACTTTTCCTGTATAAATCTTTGGAATTAATTCTATCCTTTGCGGTTTGTAAGAGATTTTAACTTTTGAAGAAAACAGTCTTGTAAAGTATTCTCCAAGATAGTTAGTAGAGTATCTTTCTATTATTTTCTCTTTTTTGGGCGGTGCATCATATCTTCCTAAGTTTGGTGTTATTGCACCTGAGAGAATCTGCAATGCAGTGGATTTACCAATACCATTTCTACCAATTATTCCTACTATTGTATTTTCTTTAATTAATGGAAGTCTAAATAGTTCAAATTCATTTCTTCCATATCTATGAATCGGAGCTTCTTTTAGTTTTTCTGGCAAATTTATAATTTGAATAGCTTGAAATGGACATCTGTTTGTGCATATTCCGCAACCAGTGCATAATTCTTCATCTATAACGGTTTTAGTCTTTTTAGTAATGCACTCCCTTCCTGTTCTATTTACGGGACATAATCTGAAACAAAGCCAGTCGCAACTAACAGGGTTACATTTCTCTTTTTCTACTATAGCTATTCTTGCCATATTGCTGTTAAATTAAATATCTTTAAAAAGTCTTCTTTTCTATTAATTTTATGGCTAAATGTGATAAATGTGGAAAGAAAATAGAAAAAACTTTCCTAGATAAGATTAAAGGTACTTTTGTTAAAGGAAAGGCTATCTGCAGTGATTGCCAAAGTGTTTAAAAGAATACCCTGATTAATCCTGAAAATATTAGCATACTGCATAAATCTGCTAGGGATGTTGTTAAAGGTATTAAGAAATTATCTGGGTCTTTCTTATTTTTATATATGTAGATTCCTATTGAAACTGAGATTAATAAGACAAAACTAACAAGGATTAAAACCGAGATTAATGAAATTGCAATTATTTTTAAGGTTAGATTATTTATTGATTCAAAACCCTGCACTTTAGCTGCAAATATGGCTAATAATGAAATGTAAGTTGCAGAGATAAATGCTACTCCAAATACTTGAGAAATTAAATTCCCTAAAGGTTTGGATTTCCACCATTTTTTATTTATTTTCTTTTCATAAAGTAATGTAGTAAATTTTGAAGAAATAATCATACCAAAATTTCCTGCGGTTCCATTTAGTGCTGGAAATAATATAAGGAATGGCAATAGAGTAACGAGTTTTTCTTCTATTGCTTGTAAACCTATCCCTCCTATAGAACTTAGGATAGCTGCAAATAGTATAATCAAAATACTCTCTTTTATTATTTTGTATATTAATTTCATATTAACATCATTGCTATAACGAACGCAATTATACTTATGATATCTTCTAGTGAAGTTATGTATGGACCCATAATATCATCTGGATCATAACCATGCTTGAATAACCATAAATTTGTTTTAACTGAAACTGGAATTAAAATTAGGCTTGAGATTATCCCTGCTATAAGTGAAAAATACACAATTTTTATTGTAGCAACTCCAAAAATAATTTTTGTTGCCAAAAAAGCTATCAAGCCTAAAGCTGTACTTAATATTATGGCTAAAATGAATGAAGAAGTAATATTTGATAGAATGAATCTGTGAGAAACTTTTTTATTTACATGCAAGGCAGAACCTATTCTCGCATTTAGTGAACCAAAAATAGAACCTTTCATTTCTAAAAACCCAGGAATTAAAATAAGCAATCCAGGAATTAAAAGCAAGGCATCTTTATAAAAAGCTATTAAACTTCCTGCTAAGATTCCTGCAGTATTTGCTACTAATTGGGCTATTAATATCTCAAAGAAATCTTTTTCTGCATAAATCTCTTTACTTATCCATTTATTGAAGATTTTTTCTTCATTTAGTAGCAGATCGAGATATTTCATTTTCCTCTGTTGTATATTTAGTAGATATTCTTAGCATATAAGATTTTTGATTCAAAAACTTTATAAACAATATTTAGCTAAGTGAAATCTAGGCGGGGATGCCGGAGTGGTCAAACGGGCAGGACTTAAGATCCTGTGACTTAGTGTCTACGTAGGTTCGAACCCTACTCCCCGCATTTTAGAAAAACTTATATCTTTCTAGAGCACTATATTAGTAATGTTACACGAGGCTACATTACCACAAATCAATAATGGTTTGGCTTATTTCTGTGGTCTTATCTTAGGTGATGGGTGTTTGCCTAGAGCCCATTCTTTAAGACCTAATGGAAAATCTCAAAAAAGATATATAATCAGTTTTTATTGTGCTTCCTCAGAGTTTTTAAAGAAGATATATCAACCTTTATTTATTGACTTGTTTGGTATCAAGCCTAAAATCTATATTCATAGAGTGTATAAAAAGGCAATTGTATATAATGCACGGATAGAATCTAAAATAATCTACCAATTTTTAGAAACTATTGGATTAACTATTGGTAGAAAGGCGAGAATAGCTAAGATTCCAAAAGCTTTACTAAACTACAAGCTCCATTTTCTTGCTGGATTGTTAGATACCGATGGTGGTAAGAAAGGTAGTGGTTTTGGACTTTCTACTGCTAGTGGAAATTTAGCTTTATTTTGTAGTAAAACATTTAAAGAATTGAATTTATCCCATCATTCATGTCCTTGGAGATATAATGGACATATTTACCATCAAATTTATGTTCATAGAAGGGATTTACAGAAAATATTAATGCATATACCTCTAAAACATAAAGATAAAATAAATTTTATTAAAAACTTTGCCTCGGTGGCTTAGCTAGGTATAGCACGTCCTTGGTAAGGACGAGGTCGGGAGTTCAAATCTCCCCCGAGGCTTAATCAAAATGAAAATAGAAAAATTGAATGAGGGAGATTATACAAGAGTTTCTAAGCTTTTAGTAGGTTATTGGAAAAAAATTGGAAAGAAAGCTTCTTTAAGTGAAGCAGAGACTTATTTATTAGAAAATACTTCTAAAATTTTTGTTGCTAAGGATAATGAAATAATAGGTTTTATCTCTTTGTATCTAACTGGAGATTTGGCAGAAATTAAAGATTTTGTTTCTAGCAATAATGATGGTAGCTGGGCTTTAATTGAATTTATTTTAGATTATGCAAAAACTAATGGTATTAGAAAGTTGTTTAGCCTAGTTTCTCAGTCTGATAAAGAATTTTACTTAAAAAATAAATTTATAGAGGAAGGGCATTTGAGAGACCATTTTAGAGATGGAGAAGATATTTTCTATATGAGCCTTAAGTTTACCAGAGAGAAGCAAGTAGATCTTAAATCCCAACTAGAAAAACTCGATGTTGAGAAAAAAGTAGAAGAGAAATTACTAAACCTGCCTTTAAATTAGATTATTAGGAAATTATTTAAATAACAAAGTGTAATTCTATCTTATGAATAAACGAGGTCAGATTTATATACTAGCAGCTATCTTAGTGGGTTTTACTCTAGTTACTTTAACTTCTAAGGTTAATTATGCAATACTGACTGATGTAGAAGATAATTTTAAAGAATTATCAGAAAATTATGATGTAGAGAGTAGTAAATTTATCAATAGTCTTTTAGAAGATAAAAATGAAAATGTTTTGAGTGAAATTACTGGTTTTACACAAACATTTGAACACTTTGCTAAAAATCAAAATCCTGATTTTGGTTTGATATTTTTGTTTCCTTACAAAGGTTCGTTATATGTTGAAAATTTTCTTAATAGATCTATTTTAGTTGATGGACAAAAGGTTCTTCCTTGCAGTGGACAATTTAATATAAACATCCCTGTTAAAGATCAATTCTCTTCGGATATTCCAGTTCATTCTCAACTATCAGATTCCCAGAGCATTGATTGTATTGGGGTAGCTAACTCTATTTCTAGTGTAAGGATTATTGTTGGAGAAGTTCTTTACAATTTTGAAGTTAATGAAAATACTATGGAACTAATTATTCTAAGTAATGAGGAAAAAGGCAGTCAAAGAAAAGTTTTTTTAAACAATAAAATACTACGCGGAGAGTTAATAGATGAACCTTAAAGGACAAACACAATTTATTGGATGGATTTTATTAATTGGTTTTACAGTTATGTTAGCTGCCTTTGTTGGAAATTGGATGTTACAGCAAGCTAGGGAAACTACTGAAAGCGCTGTAGATATGGCAAGTAAAGATATGAAATGTGCAGATGTTAGTATTGCTATATCTTGTACTAGCAAAACTAACTTTGATGTTTTAAATACGGGGTATTTTACAATTAAACGATTAGCTTGTTATAGTGGAGGAGATTATAGTACAAAAGATATAGAAATATCTCCAAATGATTCGAAACCTTTAAGTTCTTGCGAGAGCATAATTCCTATAATAGAATCTGAAGGTAAGTTAGTCGGATGCAGTGAAAAACAAGTTGAGGTGAACTGTGGTGAAGAAGGGGATTAGTCCATTAATAGCAACTGTTTTGTTAATTGGTTTTGTAGTGGCTATTGCAGCAATTGTAATGCTTTGGGGTAAAGGTTTCATAGAAGAAAGAACTGCAAAAGAGGGGGCTTTAAGCAAAGCAAAATTAGATTGTACTAACATTAATATTAAATTTATTAAAATAGATGGTGGATATGTTATAATTGAAAATAGGGGCAATGTTGAAGTTAATGCATTTAAAGTAAGGTATTATGGTGGTCCAGATAAATTGATTGAAATTTATATTGGTGTTAAACCTTTGGGTAGAATAAATATTCCTATATCTAGTGCAGAGCGTATGGATATTATTCCTGCTATTAAACCTAAGGGAGTTGGAGCTCCTTTGGTTCCATGTTCAGATAAACATAAATTAGTAAATATCTAATGGAGGTGAAAAATGAAGAAAAAAGGTATTAGTCCATTAATAGCAACTGTTTTGCTAATTGGATTCACTGTTGCCTTAGTTCTTGTAGTCACAACTTGGGGTATGGATTATATTAAAGATCTCTTAAGTAGCACAAAAGAGTCTAGTGATATAGCTATGAAATGTGCTCCTCCTTATCTTGAGTTTGATGTACGTGAAGATTGTAATTCTGGCAAGTTTACTATTATGAATAGGGGTATTAATAGTATTATGAAGTTTAAGATTATTCCCTCAGATGGAGAGCCTACAGAATTAGGTACAAATGAGGAACCACTTAATTTAGAAAGTGGTGATGTAACCTCTGCTGAAACTATGCTAACAGTAAAGGCGGAAATTATAGCTTATATTGCAGGAGATAGTGGAGAAATGATTCCATGTGCTCAAGCAGTACAAGAAATAAGGGTTTGTCCACCATTAGCAACAGAAGAAGTATGAAAGGACAAATTTGGATATCAGCTGTTTTGTATATAGCTATTGGTGTAGTAGCTATTTCTTTGATTTTATCAGCTGGACTTCCATTAATTAATAAGATGAGGGATAGAAATACAGTTATGCAGACTAAAGAGTTACTTCATACCTTTGATGAAGCAATTAGGCAGGTAGCGAGTGAAGGTATTGGTAGCCAAAGAGTTCTTGATCCAGTTATTATAAGAGGAGGTAAATTAAGTATAGAGAATGATAAAATTAAATGGCAGATGGATACAGAGACTCAAATGATGGAACCTTGTGATGTTAGTGGAGAAAGTTGTAGCGATAAAAAATTAATACAAAACGAAGGAAATATAGAAATGTTTTTAGAAATAACTCCTGTTGAAGGAGAATATATATCTCATTTAAATCTAAATTATGGTAGCAGTATTAAACTTGGATTATCTCTTGATAGTAAAATTACAGGCAGTTTAACAGGAAAATATGTAATTTTAGTTAAATATGAAAAAGTTGCTGGTGAGAAACCCTTTATTGCTATAAGTGTGAGTTAAAATGTTTTTTAAAAAAAAGAAGGTGGAAGAGAACTTAGAATCAAAAAAGTTAGTAAAATCTAAATTAAAAAAAGCTAAAGAAGAAGTTTCAGATAATATCTTTAAAATAAAAAAACAAATTATTCCTACTATTCCTGAACTAACTGCTAAAACTAAATTGGATGTTAGATACCCTTTAATTCCTCCTTATGCTAAAGCCCATATATATTGGAATGATAAAAAGAAGGAGATAAGTTATGAAGTAGAACAGCCAAAGTTAGATCTTAATGAAAGAAAAATATTAAAAATATTAGAAGCTGGGCTTGGTGAATTAATTAATATAAGTTTTTTATCTATCAAAACTTCAGAAGCAGTAATAGACTATTTAGAAAAAAATTTACGTGTATTGATAACTGAATTTAATTTAGCTGTTAGTCAAGATTCTTTTTTGAAATTAATGTATTATATCTATAGAGATTTTGTTGGTTTTGGAAAAATAGAACCTTTACTGCAGGATTATTATATTGAGGATATAGAATGCAATGGTGCTAATGCCCCGATTTATCTTGTTCATAGAAAATATGGTAATCTTAGAACTAATGTAATCTATAAGGATTCAACAAAATTGACAAGATTTGTAGAAAAATTAGCTCAAAAATGTGGAAAATATATTTCTTATGCTACCCCTTTATTAGATGCTAAGTTACCTGATGGATCTAGGGTAAATGCGACTTATACCCAAGAAATTAGTTCAAGGGGACCAACGTTTACCATCAGAAAATTCACTAAAGATCCTTGGACTCCTCCAAAATTGATGGACATGAGAACTGTTAGCCCAGAAGTGTTAGCTTATTTGTGGTTATTAATTGAACATGAATCTAATATTATGGTTATTGGTGGAACTGGAAGTGGTAAAACTACTTTATTAAATTCAATATCTTTCTTTATTCCTCCTGCTAAAAGAATTGTAAGCATAGAAGATACTAGAGAGTTGAATTTATTGCATGAGAATTGGTTACCTAGTGTTGTAAGAGAGACTGCTACTGGTAAAAGTGAAATTACTTTATTTAAATTATTAAAAGAAAGTTTTAGACAAAGACCTGATTATGTTATTGTCGGTGAAGTTAGAGGCAGAGAAGCCTCTGTTTTATTCCAGGGAATGAATGCAGGTCATCCAAGTTTTGGTACAATGCATGCAGAGAATGTTGAAACTATGATTAGAAGATTAGAGAGTCCTCCTATTGAGCTAAGTCCTGCTTTGGTTGAAAGTTTAGATGTTGTTTGCGTTATGACTCGGGTTAGGGTTAAAGATAAGATGGTTAGAAAATTAAAAAGTGTAGCAGAGATACTAAAAGTTCCTGAGTCAGTTGGTAAAGCAGTGTTAAATTACCCATTTATGTGGGATCCAAGAACAGATAAATTTTATTTTAAAACAGATAGCAGAATTTTTGATAAAATTTCTATTAAAAGAGGAATTTCTAGAGAAGAATTATTAAAAGAATTTAATATTAGAGCAAGATTATTGTTAGAGATGTATAAAAACAAAGTTTTTGGTTTTAAAGAAGTTCAGGATATTATCAGTTTGTATTATAAAGATCCTGATACAGTTTTGAAACATTTTAAGATTTCTTTAAGATGACAGTAGAGATGATTCAACAGAATATGGATACTTTCCTAGATTTACTTAATCATTACAATGAACTTATCCAAACAAAAATGAAAACTGATGATAAAAAGAAATTAATTAAAATTGATGAAGATTTAGAAAAGACTATGATCTATTTGTTAAAATTAATTGAAAAAGTAAAAAATTTGATTAAGGAAGAAAGAGAAAATGTCAAAGCTTGAAAGACTTGCTAAAGAGATTAATGAATTATTAAAAGAATTAGAAGTTCATAAAAACCAAAAAAGCAGATTTCTTAGTGATACAAAGAGATTGAAAGGAGAAGAATTAAAGAGTTTTTTGAAAGGTAAAAGAAAAGAAGAATGGTTAAATGATTTTGATAAAAATATTTTAAGGGTTTTAGTTAAAATAGAAGAATTAAACTTGACTATTTCAGATATACTTGTTGAAAAACCTTTTCAGGGTATACCAAAAATAATAAAACTTTCAGAAAAAAATAAATTAGAAGAACCAGAAAGAGAGATACCAGTTAAACAAAAAATAAAAAAGAAACCATTTAAAAAATCTATTTTATATAAAGAAGTTTTAAAGAGATTAAAAAAAGAAAGAAAACCGGTAACTACGCAAGAGATTCAGTATACAGTTTATAGTTCTGCTTGGTATGGAAGATTAAGCAATTATTTTTTGGAGGGTACGAGTTTACATTTGACTAGAACTTACCCACAATTTTTTAGAAATTTAACAAGCTCTTTGATGAGTTCTGGTATTAAGATGTTATCAAAAACTTATATTAGTCTTTTATTGTTCATAAGTTCATTATCTTTTATTTTAGTTTTATTAGGAAGTATAGTTTACGCTATTCTTACTAAAGGTTCAGTTATCCTAAGTTTAATCAGCGGGATATCTTTAGCTTTATTAGCTTTTGTTGGTATGTTTTTATTCATGTATTTTTATCCTACTTTAGCTGCTAAAAATAGAGAAAGGGCTATAAAGAACGATTTACCGTTTGTGATAATCCATATGGCTGCTGTTGCAGGTTCTGGAGCACAACCAATAGCTATGTTTAATCTAGTTTTAGACTCTGAGGAATATGTTGGTTTAAGAGATGAAATTAAAAAAATTGTAAACTATGTAAACTTATTTGGATATGATATCTCAACAGCATTAAAAGTAGTTTCTGCTACTACCCCTTCAGATAGATTCAAAAGTCTGCTTACAGGTATTATTTCAAATATAGAAAGTGGTTCTGATCTGAAAAATTATCTTGATGCTAAAGCTACAGAAGCTCTTAATACCTATAAATTAGAGAGAAAAAAGTATACTTCAACATTATCTACTTATTCAGATATTTATACAGGAGTATTTATTGCAGCACCTTTATTATTTATAGTTACCTTGGCTATTATTAATATATTAGGAGGGAAAATTGGAGGTATTGATGTAGGGGTTTTAGCTGCAATAGGAACTTATGGTTTTATTCCCTTTTTGAATTTAATGTTTTTATTATTTTTAAATGTGATTCAACCAAAAACGTAAAATGAGATTAAGATTTAAATGGATATATCTGATTGGAATTGTTTTAGCTTTAGCTATAATTGGAATGGATGTTTATGCTTATTTTTATGTTGACTTTTTGAAAAGATTCTTTTGGCCAATCTTAATTATTGCTATTAACATTGGTTGGTCCCAGTTTTGGATAGATTTCTATAGAGAGATTAAAAGACAAAAAGAGATTGAAAATCAATTTTTAGAGTTTATGAGAAGTTTAGTTGGAAGTGTTAAATCTGGAATTGATATACCTAAATCTATCTTAAATGTGGCCGATAAAAACTTTGGAGATTTAACGCCTTATGTTAAAAAATTAGCTAATCAAATTGAATGGGGTATTCCAGTTAGAAAAGGTTTATTGGTTTTTGGAAGAGATACTGATAATAAGGTTATCCAAAGGTCTATAGCTATTATAATAGAGGCTGATGCTTCTGGCGGAGATTTAACTAATGTTTTAACCAGTGTTACTAAATCTGTTTTAGATGTTAAAAAGATGAAAGAAGAGAGAAGAACTTCTGCTTATTCTCAAATTGTTCAAGGTTATATTGTATTTTTTGTATTTATTGCTATTATGTTGATATTACAATTATGGTTGTTCCCTAAGTTAACAACTATGCAAGGCTCTCTTCAAGGAACAGTTGGAGGTTTGGGAAGTTTGGTTGGCAATGGAGAAACTATGAGCCTCGATAAAGTATTTTTAGGTTTAATCTTAATTCAAGGATTTTTTGCTGGAATTATGATTGGTAAGTTTTCAGAAGGAACTTTTAAGCAAGGGTTGATTCATTCTTTAGTTTTAATGACTTTAGCTGCGGTTATAATAACTACTGCTAAAGGTGGGCTATGGTAATTTTTAAATAATCTAAAGCTTAATCCTAGGTTATGAATAAACGAGGTAGTCATGCTGATTGGGCTATTAGTATGGGAATATTTTTGATTTATCTATTAGTTTTATTTATTATAATAAGGCCAGGAATAGAACCAATACATAATGAAAATACTCTTTTAGATATAGCTGAATCTAAATTTAATAAAGATGTTAAATGGGTTGTTAAAATGACTCCATTAATTGTTGAGAAATGTTTAGCTGTTGGTTCAAGTGAAACTAAAATAAGTGTTGATGACGAAGAAAAATCTTGGACTATTACTAACCTCATACCTGATAAAGTGCATAAGGATGTTCAATACTGTGTGCCTTCTGGTGTTTTAACTTGTGGTGGTTTAAAAGTTTGTCCTGAAGTTCGTGATGTTGTTTTTGATATGTATTATGTTCCTAAAACTGAACGCGATTTAGATGTAAACCCTAAACTTAAAGTTGAATGCAGTGCTGAGGCAGAATATTGTAAAGCTACTCTTGGATCTAGTGAGGATTTTGAAGGCATAAGATATGTTTGGTTGAGTAAGTTAATAGCAGAAGGTAAAGATGAAAAAGGTTATGATGTAATTAAGGAGAGATGGACTTTTCCAGAATCAAGAGATTTTTCGATTTACATAGATGGAGATCAGATACTTGGTGGAAAACCATATGAAAATGCTAATATTTATGTCAGAGAGTGGGAAGATTGGTATGTTTATGATGATGGAGAAAGAAAACCAGTAAAGGTGAGTATTAATATATGGTAAATAAAAAAGGGTTTATCAGAACTTTAGAAGCAGTTATAGCAATAGTTCTTATTCTTAGCTTGATTATTTATCTGACTCCGGCTAAAGAGTTAAAAGTTGGAGTTCCAAGCAATGTGCTAGAAGCAAGGGAATTTATTTTTAAAGAAATTTTAGTTAATGAAGAATTAAGAGACTGTATCTCAAATTGTTATATTGATTGTTCTGAAAATGCTATTTGTCAGGAAAAAATTAAATCCTTTTTAGGGGAGCATATTCCTCTTGGTTATGATTATCTTTGGGAGATTTGTGATTTTAGTGATAAGGTAGGTTGCGGTAATTACGCTTTGCCTGAGAAAAAAGCAGTTTATAGTGGAGCAGTATTCTTGAGTTTTGGTGGTGGAAGAGTTTCTAAAACCTTTAGATTGTTTTTATACGAGAAGTAAAAATATATAAACATTAGTTAATCCTTTATTATTATGAATATAAAACAGATAGATGAAGTGAGATGGCAAATTCCTAAAACAGGGATTATGAAAGTTCCTGCACTTATTTATGCAAGTAAAAAATTATTAGAAGCAATAAAAAAGGACAGAACACTCACTCAAATACAAAATGTTGCAAGTTTACCAGGCATCTATAAACATGCTATTGCTCTACCTGATGCTCACGAAGGTTATGGTTTTCCAATTGGTGGTGTAGCTGCTTTAGATTATGAAAAAGGAGGATTAAGTCCTGGAGGTATTGGGTATGATATTAATTGTGGAGTTAGATTGTTAAGAACAAATTTAGTAAGAGAAGATATTATAAAAAATCATGAAAAGATTCTTGATGAATTATTTACTTTGGTTCCTAGCGGATTAGGAAGCAAAAGTGATTTAAGATTAAATCCCGAACAATTAGATGAGGTTTTAAATACTGGTGCTAAATGGGCTGTTGAAAATGGTTATGGTAATAAAGATGATCTTGAACATTGCGAATCTAATGGAGGAATGAAAGAAGCTAATTCTAAATATGTTTCTTCTCAAGCAAAACAAAGAGGGAAATCCCAAATTGGTAGTTTAGGTGCAGGTAACCATTTTTTAGAAGTACAATATGTAGAAGAAATTTATGATAAAAAAGTTGCAAAAGCATTTGGTATTATAAAAGAAGGTCAAGTTACAATAATGATTCATTGTGGCAGTAGGGGTTTAGGCCATCAAGTTTGTACAGATTATTTAAGAGAAATGGAAAGAACTTACCCTGATTTAGTTAAAGGTTTACCTGATAGAGAATTAATTTATGCTCCTTCTGGAAGTAAACTAGCTGAAAGTTATTTTGGAGCTATGGCTGCTGCTGCAAATTATGCT
>Ga0210057_1000720_pt1 | contig 54026 bp, 76 predicted proteins | sample CryGeyCG2114_010_2_FD_183968 | JGI IMG/M metagenome (GOLD analysis project Ga0210057, IMG submission 183968) | Groundwater microbial communities from aquifer - Crystal Geyser CG10_big_fil_rev_8/21/14_0.10 (SPAdes) (version 2) | ecosystem: Environmental > Aquatic > Deep subsurface > Groundwater ...
TCAAAAGCAAGTAAACAAGAAAAGGGCAAACGAAGATTTAAAGGCTTTCCCAAACGCGCTTCATGAACAACGCATCTTTTTCAATTAGTGGCGACTCGCAAATTATTACGCCGTCCGCCCCGAATCTTTTGAGGGACTTCGCCAGCAAGCGGAAGTCCGGGCTCTTTGAGGACAGGGGGAGGTGGTGGCGTTCTCCTTTTTCGGTGAACTTGATTCCAGAAAAATGGCAGTGCAGGTTTTTGAGGCCCTTCTCTCCCACGCCCTCGCTTATGCGCTTCAAGACCGCGTCAAAATCCTTTTCGTCCTTCAAGCAACCGTTTCCGCGCGCGTGCAGGTGCGCGAAGTCAACGCAAAACCACACGTTTCCGCCCACCGAGTCAAGGAGTTCGTCCAGCGAGCCCAGTTGCGAAGGCTTGCCCGTGGTCTCCGGCGCGAGCTTAACGTCCGTGTATTGCTTGGCGCGCCTGGACAGGTCCGCCAACTCCAAGCAATATTCCTTGAACGCTTCCTTTGGCTCCCGACCCCCGTAAAACGCTGGGTGGAAAACGCAGTAACCGCCTCCTGCCGCCTCCAACGACTCACACGCCTTGAGTATGCGCTGCTTGCTTGCCTCGCGCTTCTGCTTCTCCTTGGACAACAAGTTAACGTAATACGGGGCATGGCAGGAAAGCACGATGCCGTAATCCTTGGCGGCTTCACCAACCAAGCGCGCCTTCTCGGGTTTGAGGTTCACGGAGTGCACGAATTCGAGTTCCATGGCGCCCAACCCGAGGTCGTGCACGCATTTCACGCCTTCAATTGAATCCCCGCCGCATTGAATCGGTATGCCCGCCGTCCCGAAAATCATTTCTTCACCGCCACGATTTTCACGACGTCGCCGTCCTTTAACGCGTGCTCCCTACCGAGCCGCATGTGCGTGCGGCAATCCACCGCATAAAGAAAGCCGTGGGCCAAATCCGTGTGAACCCTTGCTGCAAGGTCCGGAGCGGTTGCGCCTTCGTCCAAGAGCACGGCGTCCGGAAGCACGCGGCCGAAATTGTCCGCGAAATGCTTTTCGTCTTCAACCGGGAAAACAGTGATTTTTTTGAGGACGCCGAACACGACCGCCTTCAACAACTCACGGGTTCCTGTAGAACCGTAGGCGTCCAAGACGCGTTCCTTGATGGAGTGCAGGGCGCCGGCGAGTTGCTGGGGCACGCCGTTGTTCACGACGAGGGACGCGCCGTCGTATTCCACGAGGCCTTTGTCGCGGGCGCGCTGCAAGGCGAGTTCCGAGTCCGCCGAACACGGTACGACGCGCAACCCGGGGAACGCGGTTTTAAGCCGTTCAATGTTTTCCCTGGCGTGCGGCGAGTCGCACTTGTTCGCCGCTATTACCACGGGCTTCGCTTTTTCGCGGAGCTTGCGCGCCAATTCAAGGCATTGGACCGGAGTCCACTCCAAGGGCTTCTCCCAATACGTGAGTTCGTTCAAGGATTCCTTCAGCATTTGCTCGGTCACGCGGAGGCCCGACAAGGATTGCGCGAAGTCCGCGAAGCCCGTCCTCGCCTTTGAAACGTTTTTCTCCAGAACGCCGAGAAACCAGTAATCCAACTCGCTCAACACCATTGAAACGTCTTCCACGGAGTCGTGCGAGCCGGGCGCGCACGAATTGCCCTCGTTGTCCGTGGAACCCGATGCATCAACAACGCAAACCAGGGCGTCCGCCGAATTCAAGTCATTCAGGAACTGGTTCCCGCGGCCGCGACCCTCGTGCGCGCCCTCCACGAGTCCCGCGACGTCGGTCACGTTCACGGGCACGCCGCGCACGCCGCCAGCGCATTCCCCGGCGCGCGGCTTGCAGTCAACGCCGAGTTCCCGGCAAGCGCATTTCACGGGAACGAAGGCAACTCCGGCATTGGGGTTGATGGTGGTAAAGGGGTAATTGGCCACTTCGGCGGAGCCGTGGGTGAACGCGTTGAAGAGCGTGCTCTTGCCCGTGCTCGGCTTTCCCACCAACCCGATGAGCATAACAAAATTTATTGTAGTCAGGCATTAATAGTGGTTATGGACTTGGCCGCAAAATACGCACCGAAGGGCTTGGACGAGGTCATAGGCAACTCAACGGCAGTAGAAGAAGTGCGCCGCTGGGCCTTGGACTGGCAACGCAGAAAAAAAAGGGACCCGCTGCTATTTGTGGGCGCCAGCGGGGTGGGCAAGACGTGCACCGCCCGCGCAGTGGCGAACGAGATGGGTTGGCCCGTGGTGGAAACAACCAGGGATAACGCCGAGAAATTCGCTAAAACCGTTTCCTCCACGAACACCTTGTTCGGAGGAAAGGTGCTGGTGCTGGTCGACGCCGCTGACGAGGAATTCACTCCCGCGAACTTGAAGGCATTCGCGGAAGCCATCAGGGAAGCGCGCCAACCCGTGATATTCACCAGCAGGAAGCCGTGGACGCGGGGCATCGCCGCGCTGACCCCCGTAACGAAAAAGATTTCGTTCAGGGCGGTCAACTGGTTGAGCGTCCGCAAACTATTGAAGGAAATTGCGGAAAAGAAGGGAATCAAGGCGGACGTGGAATCCATTGCCCGGAAAAGCGGAGGCGACGTGAGAGCGGCGCTAAACGACTTGGCTTCGGGTTCGGTCGGCGAACGCCTGCAAAACAAGGACATTTTCTCGGCAATAATCAAACTGTTCAAAACGTCTTCCTTCAAGGAGGCGGTGGAGAGCGCGGATGCGGTGGACGAAAACCTGGACTTGTTCCTGTTATGGCTCGAAGAAAACATTCCAAGGGAGTACGAGGACGTCGAGGAAATTGCAAAAGCATTCGACGCGTTGTCGCGCGCCGACGTGCACCGGGGGCGCATAATCAGGCGGCAAAACTGGAAATTGTTGAAGTACGTGCGCTCGGTTGGGCTCGGCGGGGTCGCGCTGGCTAAAAAAGGAAAGTACCGGAAGTTCCCGCGCTACGCTTTTCCGGGAATACTGCGAAAACTCTCCGCGTCCAAAAAGAAGCGGGCCGTCATGAAGTCGCTGTCAAGAAAAATCGGCGAAAAACTCCATTGTTCGAGCGCCCGTGCAAAACAAGACCTGTGGGTCTGGGCGCGCTTCAAGGAATCCGTGGATTACTTCGGGCTGGACGACGAAGAGGAAAAACTACTCTCGGAGTTTGACTAGCTTGAAGGCGACGACGACAAGGAACAACAGGACCAGGAAAAGCGCGTACGAATTCGTGGCGTCCAAATACAGTTGTGAAAAGAATTCGGTCACCTCCTGGCTCAAGGGCTGCTCGCGCTCAAACGAGACCTCCCACTTGCCGGATATTGGCCCCGACCACGACAACCCGTTGTAAGACGTTTTCTGCACTCCGGGCTCGGGGCGCACCTCAACGTTGACCGCATCCTCCGGAAAAATCATGTCTATGGTCATTGAATTGCCCAAGGAAAACTCGCCGGTTTTGCCGGGCGCCAGGTTCAAGCGCGATGCATCCAATTCATAACGCGTGGTGCGGACCCCCATCTGGCGGGCGGAGAAAAAGCCTTGCGCGTCGTACTCAAGCGAAATGGACGCCGCAGAAGAACCCACCGAATACTCGCGTGCCGCGATTATGTTGAGGTTGCTCAGCGGCCCCAGGAAGTGGTACCGCACGTTGCCGCTGAACTTCTGCCAATCCCCGAGCGCGCTCTCGCCCTGCGACAAAAGGTAGTCGAAGGCACGCATCTCCCCCTCGGAGTCCAAGTAAAAAACGGTTTTCTCGATTACGTGTGCGTCGCCGTCGACCGTGACGCGCACCAACGCGGAAAAAGAGCGGTCGGTGTAAGCGGACGCAAACAACGCCGCAAACAATAGGAAGGCCCCGGTTCGCATGCGTTTATTACTGTCCGCCTTTTTTTATAACCATATGAAGGGATTCGCGGCCCTCGCCTTGACCGCGGCGCTTTTGGCCGCCCTCGTTGCCGGCGCCGCCAGCGCACGCAATTCAAGCGAGCGCGCACGCGAATACTCGCGCGTAATGCTCTCCCTCCAAAAACTCAAGGCAATTCAAGGCGACGTGCGGGAAACCTTCCGCCAGGTAATGGAGAGCGCGGAAGGCGAAACCATCCAGGAAAGGGTTTTGGACGTTGCGCGAAAACTTGCGCTCGCCGAACAACACCTGGAAGAAAAATACCGCGAAAACGGATTGGACGTGGGTTTCGGCGCCTGCAAAGACGAAAACATCATTGATTTCTCGTCCAACGGAGAGGACTGGGATGACCGAACCGTGCCCCTGGCCGCATCAATCCTGTATTGGGAGGATGAAATCATTGTTTCATCCAAGGGGCGCTCCCTCGTAAAAAAAGCGCCCGTGATTCCCTTGCCGTGCCTCAAGGGATTCGCGCGGTCCGGAAACGCGGAGTACGGGTTTGACTTGAATGAATTCAATTGAAGCACTGTTGGCGTTAAGCGCCTACCTCGCGTTCGTAGCCGTAATCGCTTCGGTTGCAAGCATCCAAACCGAGCCATCAACGCAAGCCGAACTGCGGATGGCGTGCGCCGTTCTTGATTACGCGGCCACCATGAACGGGGTTTCATTTGAGTTGCCCGAAAACAATTTCACTGCTTCCGAAGGCGCCCTTTACCTGGAAGGGGAAAACCGGGAATGCCTGCACGCGGTGAACTTGAAAAAAGGGCTGGTGGTAAGCGATGGCTAAAGGAATCGCATACTCGCTGGATGCGGCAATGGCGGCTGCACTCATCTTGTTCCTGTTGTTGACCGCCCACTCCTTTGCCTCAATCCAGCAGGACCGCCTGGACGCGTCCGAGGACTCTTCTTCCCGCGCCGCCCAAGCAATTACTTATTCCGAGAACCTCGTTGACGGCGGGGGACAGTCCTGCGTCACGCGGCTAACCAACGGAGTTGAAAAAACGTTTTGCGGGCCAAAGGATTGATTTTGTCGCTGGAAGCCGCGCTGGCCGCAACCATCGTGTTGTCCGCGGCGGGGCTGGCAACGCAAGGCATTGAAAACCCGTTTTACAAGAACGCGGCTTTCGCGTTAGCCGACGACTCCGCCCAAGCAGAATTGGACGGCTTTCACGCGCCCCCGGAAGTCGGGGGTTACTGCATTTCCGAAACCCCTTGCAACGCCAACTGCGTCAAGGCAACGCGCACGCAATTCAACGGCGAAGCATTTGAAGACGAGGAGTTAATCGTCTGCTGGAACGAGTAAAATCCTCTGCGAGTCAATGAAAACCCCGAACTCCTTGCCGCGCGCGGGTTGCACGGAGAACGGGCCGACGTCACGCGAAAAATTGTTGCCCCGCGAAAAGTTGCAGTGGAGTTCGCCGTCAAAGTAAATGGTTGCGTTCACGGGCGCCGACAAGTTGAACGAAAAGGACGAGCCGGGAAGGAGCCGCGCATCCCTTGCCTTGGAAGCCAGGACGTCGCAAAACGCCTGTTCGCGAACCGCAAGCGAGGCCGCCGTTGAAAAAGCGGATATCCGCGAGTAATAAGGCGCCAGCGCCGCAAAAAAAGCAATTAACGCAGCCACCACTATCAACGCTTCAATGCTGGACTGCGCGCGCCTCAATCAATTCACCAAAGTAAACAATCCATGAAAGGAATCAACCGACAACGCGTAGCCAAGGCGGTTGTTTGGTTTCATTATTTGATGTCGGCTATTTCGTCGAATGCCTTATCCGTTGACTTTTCCAATGCCTTCTTGCCTTTTTCGGCCGTGTTCTGCAACTGCGAGATGAACACGACCGCCACCGCAATCAAGGCGGCGGCAACTATGATCATTTCGATGCTTACCTGCGCTTCCTCGTCACTCCAAAAACCCATTCGCCGCACACCCAACAAGGGGAAGGGTTTCCCCGTTTTTAAAACTAGAAGAGGAGCAGGAAGCCGAGGAAAAAGGCCGCAAATCCCGCGACCCACACGCCTTGATTCCAAGCCGCGATTTTGGCTCCGTCAAAAGGGTGAATCGGGATCATGTTGAACCCGCCCAGCAACAAATTGATGTAAGCCCCCAGGGCCGCGAATTCTGAGGCTGCCCCCCCGAAGTAGAGCGCAAGGAAGAACAACGCGAGCAGGAAATTCATGGCGGGGCCCGCCAAGGCGATTTTCCCGTTTTGCTCGTTCGTCACGCGGCCGAATATGTACACCGCGCCGGGCGCGGCGAACACGAAAGAGCCTCGAGTCAGAAACGCCATTGCAACCGCGAGAAACAGCCCCGTGGTCCACGCGCGGTATTCGGCGTGCACCCCGAAGTGCAGGGCGGCGTACTTGTGCCCCAACTCGTGGAGTATGAAGGCGCTTCCGACGCTCAACAAAATCAGGATGAAGTATTCAAAGCTGAACAGGTTGTCGTTCTTGAAGAGCGAGAACGCAAGGGAAATAGTTGCAACTGAAACGATTATGTGCGTTGCCTCAACCGAACTGATGTTGAACCACTTATTCAAACCGCACTTCACCCTTGGTCTCGCTGTGGGTTATCGTGATTCTCGCAGGAATCAGGAACTCCTCATAGGACTGAATCACGCCTTCCCCGCTCAAGCCATTCGAAAAACGGATGCCGATCTTGTCGCCCCGCTTCCCATCCTCCATTGCGTGCACGAACAACACGCTGTTGGTTACCAGCTGCCGCCCCGCCACCTCGTGCGCCTGCCTCGTGAACGCCATCAGCGAGTCCCCCTTCCTGATGCCGCGGATTTTCGGGTAGGCAAAACCCGCAATGAACGAGAACGCTATTGCCAACGCAACCAGCTGCCACGGCTCGTTTAACAGGGAGCGCTCCCACCCGAACAACGGGTTGATTGCCGAAGACAGCCCGTAAAGCACCAGGGAAAGCGTGATTAAAGCCATCAACAGTTTCGCGGTCAGTTTAAAGTTCAACCGTAACCCCTCTCAACCCGTTTCTGCTGCTTCATCAACGGCTTAATGTCGTTGAAGGCGTTTTCAAAGTGTTTCGGCCCGACCTTCTTCGCATTCACGTTCTCGCGCAAGGCATTCAAACCCGCTTCGCGGCACAACGCCGAAATGTCGGCGCCGCTATACTCCTCGGTTTTCTTCACGAGTTCCTCCAAGTCCACGCCCTTGTCCAAAGGCATGCCCTTGGTATGAACCTTGAAGATTGCCAGGCGCGCCTCCTCGTCGGGCAACGGAATTTCAACGAGTTTGTCGAACCGGCCGGGCCTCAAAAGCGCGGGGTCCAGTATGTCGGCACGGTTTGTCGCAGCGATCACTACGACGTTCTTCTGGTTGCTGATCCCGTCCATTTCGGCGAGCAACGAGTTCACCACGCGCTCGGTCACGTGGCTGGACTCGTCAAGTCCGCGCGCCGAGGCCAGTGCGTCGATTTCGTCGAAAAATATTATGCAGGGCGCTGCAAGGCGCGCCTTGCGAAACACCTCGCGCACACTCTTCTCGGATTCCCCAACCCACTTGTTGAACATTTCCGGCCCGCGAACCGCGATGAAATTCGCCTCGCTTTCCGTGGCCACCGCCTTTGCAAGCAGGGTCTTGCCGGTTCCGGGTGGCCCATACAACAGGATTCCCTTCACGGGGCGGATGCCCAGGCGCGTGAACGCCTCGGGGCTCTTCAAGGGCAGTTCAATTGCCTCGGTTATCTCGCGTTTCGCCTCCTTCAATCCTCCGACGTCCTCCCACTTGACGTTGGGAATTTCCACGAACACCTCGCGCAACGCCGACGGCTGGATTCCCTTCAACGCGTCCTCAAAATCCTTCTTATTCACCTTCAACTCTTCAAGGATGTGCTTGGGAATCTCCTCGTCCTCTAGATTCATTTTGGGCAGCACCCTGCGCAAGGCGAGCATCGCAGCCTCCTTGCACAGGGATTGCAGATCGGCTCCAACAAATCCGTGCGTGTGCGCCGCCAAGTCGTCTATGCTCACGTCCTCCATGGGCATGCCGCGCGTGTGAATTTCAAGAATCTCTCTTCTACCCCTCTTGTCGGGCACGCCTATCTCTATTTCCCGGTCAAACCTGCCCGGCCTCCGGAGCGCTGGGTCGATTGCGTTGGGCCTGTTGGTAGCAGCAATTACAACTACTTGGCCGCGGCTCTTCAACCCGTCCATCAGCACGAGGAGTTGTGAAACGATTCTCTTCTCCACTTCGCCCACTACCTCCTCGCGCTTGGGGGCGATGGCGTCAATTTCGTCAATGAATATTATGGCTGGCGCGTTGTCCTCCGCCTCCTTGAAGATGTTGCGCAACTTCTCCTCCGCCTCTCCGACGAACTTGGAAACTATTTCGGGGCCCGACAGCGTGATGAAGTGGGTGTCGCTCTCGTTCGCAACCGCCTTGGCGAGCAGGGTCTTGCCGCAGCCGGGCGGCCCGTAAATGAGGACTCCCTTGGGCGGCTCTATTCCGAGGCGCTCGAAGAGTTCGGGGTGGCGCATGGGGAGTTCAACCATTTCGCGCACCTTCTGAACCACGTCCTTCAAGCCGCCGATGTCCTCGTAGGAGATGGTCTCGATTTTTCCGAGTTCCTTTACTGGTTCCTCCCTGAGCACCAACTCGGTTTCAGGAGTGACGACCACCAAGCCCTGCGGCACGGTTTGCGCAACCGCGAAAGGAAAGGACGTGCCGAACACGTTTACGCGCAGGAAGTCGCCCTTGTTCAACGGCTTTCCAACGAGCGTCTTCTTCACGTATTCGGGGAAGCCGGGCGCGTAACGCGAGGGCTGGTTGGGCGCCAGCACCACCTTCTTGGCGTGCCGAATCTTCGCCTTCTTGATGATTATCCGGTCGCCCAAGCCGACGCCGGTGTTCTGCCTCAAGACGCCGTCGATTCGCGCGATGTTCAAGCCCTCGTCGGGCGGGTGGGCCGGCAGGACTATTGCCGCCGCCGCCTTCTTGCCCACTATCTCCACTATGTCCCCGGTAGTAACTCCTAGTAACGAGCGCGCGTTGGAGTCCAAGCGAACGATGCGCTTGCCGTAATCGCTTTGCATTGCCTCGGCTGCCTTCAAAACTATTTCGTTAGTCATTTCTCTCCCTAGTATATACCAACCCGAAATTACTTAAATGATTTGCGAGTCGCCCGGAAGCACGCGCTCAAGCTCTGTTACGGACACGCCCGGCCATTCCACGTGCAGTTTCTTGGATGCAACCGCCTTTGAAGAGGGCCCGGGCTCCGCGAGTTTGCCCGCGCCCGGAAAGCGCTCGGGCACTGCGCTCACCTCGCTGCCTTGCTTGAGGAGCTTGAGTTTTAGGGGCACGTTGCGGAACCACTTGCGCTCCCCGTAAATCATGAACGCCCCCTTTCCCACGAATTCGCCGGGGGAATACTTGCTCACCTGCTCCTTGGGAACGCAGTACGCGTCTGCCACGAGCAGCCCCCCCTTCCAGGCGCGGCTGTAAATGCAAGCCCACTGCGCGGCTTCCCCTAGGTCTTGTTCGGCTGCACTCCTCCCGTTCTTCAGGATTGTTGCGGGCGCGCCGTGCACGTCCGCGTGAAAGAACAAGTCCTCGCCCGTCAAGTGTTTTGCCACTAGCAACTCGTTTTGTTTCGCGTCCCTGCCCGCGACGCAGAGCAGGCCGTTGCTCGTGTGAAACCAGTGGAATTCCTCAAACCACTTTGCCTTTTTGGGTTGTTTCCTGCTCTTGGCTTTCTTCTTCAGCCCCTTGTTGAGAGAGGCGCGCGCTCCCGCCGCCTTCCTCTCGAATTTCTTGGCTTTCTCAAAGTAATCCGATGCGTTCTGGTGCGCCGTTTTTTGCGGGTCCAACAACAAGTCCATGTTATTCCTTGGGCGGGCGCGCTTCTTTTTTGTTTCCCCAGTTGGCTTTCGTGAGGCATTGCGGGTCCAGGCACATGACGAAGGGCCTGCGTCCTTTGCGTATCACTTTGACTATGGGGGTCCCGCATTTTTCGCATACCTGGTCAAGGGATTGAATCAAGGCGTTCTTGGGCAGGGGGTATGTTTGCTTGCAGTCGGGGTAATTGTTGCAGCCAACGAACAACCCGAAACGCGACTTTCGCAGTATCAAGTCGCCGCCGCACTTGCACTCGCCGAGCTTGTTTTGTTCGCGGCGCGTTTCCTTCAAGGCCGACAACAGGTTTTTACCTATTTTTTCCTCGCTTTCCTTGAACTTCCTCAAAATTTTGTCTAGGTCTTTCCTGCCGTGCTCCACTACTTTGTCGGGGTCGGCCTTGCCCTCGGAAATCTGTTCCACTTCGGCCTCGATTTCGCGAGTGAGTTTTACGCTTGCAATCTCGTCGCAGTAAGAGTGGAGGGTGCGGTAAACGCTTAACCCGAGCTCGGTTACTTGAATGCTTTTACTCCCCGTCAGGTATCCGCGGTTGAACAGGGTTTCAAGGATTTGGCTGCGGGTCGCCTTGGTTCCGAGCCCCTTCTTCTCGAGTTCGCGCACTGTTGACGCGGCGGTGAAACGCTTCGGGGGTTGCGTTTCCTTCTCGATTAGTTCGGGCCCCTTTACGCGTAGAACTTGGCCGTCCTTGTAATCCGGCAAAAGGGTTTCCTTGATTGAAGCATACCCCCCGAAGAATTCAAGCCACCCTTTTTTGAGGACGGTGGAGCCATTCGCCAAATAATTTTCTTTACCGAGGCGTAGAATTACGGACAACGATTCCTTGACGAGGGAGTCGGCGAAGCACGCGAGGAAGCGCTTCACCACTAGGTCATACAACTTGGATTCATCCGTCCTCAAGGCACCTGGCTTTTCGCCCGTCGGAAATATGGCGGGGTGCGCTGGGTCGTCCTTCTTGCCTTGCGACGGGGCAAATTTCTTGGATTCAATTAGCTTCCTCGCCAGCACGGAATACGACGGGTTCTCCGCCAGTTTCCGAATCACCTCATCCAAACCGAGTTCAACGGAAAGCTTTTGCGAGGAAGTGCGCGGGTAGGAAATCAAGGCGGCCTCGTAAAGCGATTGCGCGATTTTAAGGGTTCGCGCCGGCGAGAAACCGAAGCAGCGGTAGGCATCGGTTTGAAGCGTGGTCAAGTCGTAGGGGTGCGGCGGCGCCTGCCTCACCTTCTTCCGCGTCACCCCGGTTATCCTTCCCTCGCCAGCGCTTTTTTCAAGCGCCTCATCCGCCTCCGCCTTGTCGAAAAACCGTTCTTTTTCGTGGACGAATTCCGCGTCGCCGTCCCAGGCGAACAACTGCCAGAACGGCTCGGGCTTGAATGAAGCGATTTCCAGTTCGCGTTTTGCGAGGATGCTTAGGGCGGGGCCCTGCACGCGCCCAACGCTCAATACCTTGAACGCGCCCGCCGAGCGCACGGCCTGCATGAGAGCGCGCGACAAATTGATGCCGTAAAGCCAATCCAGTTTATGGCGCGCCTCGCCCGCCAACGCGTTATTCAAATCCATTTCCCGCAACTGCTTGAAGGCGCGCCCCAATTCCGCGGGGGTAAGCAGCGAGAACTTCATTCTCTTCAACGGCTTGCCGGGTGCCAGGAAGCGCGCCACGTTCCAGCCGATGAGCGAGCCCTCAATGTCGTAGTCGCACGCCACTATCACGGAATCGCTTTTCTTGGCGAGTTCTGCGAGCGCCGTCAAATATTTTTTCGTGAAAGCCGAGCCGTCGCTGACTTCGCAGGACGGCACCCACTCTATTTCGTAGATCGGGTAACCCGAACCAGTGCCTTTTTGCTTCAAGCCATACAGGTGCCCCACGGCGGGGGCAACAAAATATTCGCCGACCGTGAAATGCTTCACGCCGCGCCCTGACGCCTTGGAAGGGACGCCAAGTTCCCTTGCCACGGCTGCCGCGGTTTTTGCCGCAACGCTCGGCTTCTCGCAAACGATTAACGTGGCCACGGGACAACGCAGGCAAGGCAAGCATATAAATCTTATCCAGAGAATCGTCTTTCATGAAGCGGGTTCCAACCGGCGTGCTCGGCTTGGACGAACTGATGGGGGGCGGCCTGCCCGAAAACAGCGTCACCCTATTGGTCGGCGCAACCGGAACCGGCAAAACCGTTTTCGCAACCCAGTTCGCTTTCGAGGGCGCGCTTCGCGGCGAAAAAACAATTTTCGCGGGTTTCAACGAGTCCGCCCAAGAATTAAGGGAATCCGCGAACTCTTTCGGCTTCAACCCGACGCCCCTGGAAAAAAAAGGAAAACTGTTGTTGTTCGATTGCTCGGCGGCGCGCGCCGGCGCCTACCCCGAAGGCAAGGGCTTGAAGCCGCACGAGGAAGCCGAAAGCGCGATAATGCGGGAGTGCACTGCATTCAAGGCCCGCCAGCTCGTGATTGATTCCTTCACGCCGCTGGCGGGGGAACGACTACGCGAACAATTCCACAGCCTTTCAAGAAGAATGAAGTTAGCCGACTTAACCGTCCTCGTGGTCGCCGAACCGGATTGCGCCCCGGTTCACGAGGCGGACAACGTCATTTTTTTGGGGTGCGAAGACAAGCCCTGCCTGCGGATTTTGAAGTTGCGGGGTTCCTTGCACAGCACTCGAAGGCACCCTTACGCGATAACCTCTTCCGGGTTCGCAGTTCAACGCGCCGACTTCCAGTTCTAGTTTCGTAGTCGCGTATTGCGGCGTGCAGTGCCTGGTCCGCGAGGTTGGAGCAATGCATTTTTATCGGGGGCAGCCCGTTCAACGCCTCAGCTACGTCTTTCTTGGACAATCCGGCGGCTTCCTCCAGCGTCTTGCCCAAAGCGAGCCCGCAAATCATGTCCGTGGTGGCGATGGCCGAAGCGCAGCCGAACGTCTTGAACCGCAGGTCCTTGATCCGGTTGTTTTCAACCTTCAAGTAAATCGTGAGAAGGTCCCCGCACACCGGGTTTCCCGCGGTGCCCACGCCGTCCGCGTCCTCCAACTCGCCCGCATACCTCGGGTTCTCAAAGTGTTCAATCATTTTTTTCGAATACTTCAAACTCATTTGCTTACACCCGTCAAAGTCCGGTACGCAGACGCGTTTTCCGCGTTCAACGAACTTATTTTCCTCAAGGCGGCTATTGTTTTCGGCAGGACCGAAACAACGTAATCCACTTCCTTCTCAGTAGTGAACTTGCTCAACGTCAGCCTCAACGAGCCGTGCGCCTTCACGTGCGACAAACCCATTGCGAGCAATACGTGGGACGGTTCCAGGGACTGGCTTGAACAAGCGCTCCCGGTGGAGGCAGCCACGCCGCGCGCGTCAAGGCGCAACACTAGTGCCTCTCCTTCCACGAAGTCGAACCCCAAGTGCGCGTTGTTCGGCAACCGCTTCTTTGCGTGGCCGTTCAACCACGAGTCCGGTATTTCAAGCGCGCGGCGAATGAGTTTGTCCCTCAAGCGAGTCATCTTCCTCGCATTTCCCTTCAAATACTTTTGCGAAAGAAAAACCGCCTCGCCGAAACCCACTATGCCTGGAACGTTTTCCGTGCCTGCGCGCTTCCCGAACTCGTGCAAACCTCCCGTGATTAAGGGGGACAAGGGAACGCCTTCGCGCACGAAGAGCGCGCCCACGCCCTTGGGCCCGTGAATCTTGTGAGAGGAAACTGTTATCAGGTCGGCGTGCTTCGCGGACACGGGAATCTTTCCAAAGGACTGGACCGCGTCCGTGTGGAAGAGCGCTCCGGCGTCCCGGCAGATTCCCGCGATTTCTTGCAACGGTTGAACGGTGCCAACTTCGTTGTTCGCATGCATCACCGAGACGAGCGCCGTCCGCTTGGACACCGCTTTTTCCAGCTCCCCAAAATCAATCATTCCGTCGCCGTCAACGCCCACGCGCTTCACCTTGACGCCGGCGCGCTCCAGCGCCTCCGCAGTGCGCAGGACCGCGGGGTGCTCTATTTCGCTGACCACCAGCTCGCTCCGCTTTGTTGACGCGGCGAGAACCCCCCGCAATGCCAGGTTGTCTGCTTCGCTGCCGCTCCCCGTGAAAACGATTTCGCGCGGGCCTGCCGACAACGCCTTCGCAATTGTTTCGCGCGCCTCATCCACCGCTTCTTCCGCCTCCCTCCCGAAAGCGTGCAGAGAGGAGGGGTTGCCGTACTTCCCCAAATAATATGGAAGCATTTTTTTGACCGCGCGGGGGTCGGTCATTGTAGTGGCGGCGTTGTCCAGGTAAACCCTCATTTTCCGCACCCGCAAAGGGAACACTTGTAATCCGTTATCACGCCGGCAAACGTTTTCAGGAACTCCAAACAGTTTCGCTTCAACTCGCGTTTCCCCAGCGCCGTGACAACGTAAAATTTTTTGCCGCGCGTTCCCTTTCCGGAAACGCGGATGAGTTCCCTGCGCATCAGGCCCGCAAGCACGGGATAAAGCACGCCTTGCGTGATGCTCGTCTTCTTCAATGCGTTGAGTTCCTTCATCAACTCGTAGCCGCACGACTTTTTCTTGGATAAGAGCCAGAGGACCTGAAGCTGGAGCAAACCCAAATCAACGTTTCGCCCGACCGACATGTAGGTATTGCGACACGTCACCTATTTAACGTTTCGGGTTTAAAGCAGGGCGGGGGAGTCGAACCCCCTTATCTCGCTCTGCAGGCGAGCACGTGGCCGTTCCGTCAGCCCTGCGGCGCTAAACGTTTTGGTCTGGTTTATTGAAAAAGTTTCGCACCCGGACGCGCAACGAATTGAATTCCAGGAGGCCCCGATAAACCGCGTCCTTCTTGAAGGCGAGCAGGTATGCGGCTGCGAACAACGCACCATAGGCGTGGACGAATAAATCCGTGTGCGTTGCGTGCTCGCGTTCCTGTCCCTCCGCCACCACGCGCACCTTTTCCTCTGTTTTCTCCAGGCCTTGGCGGGCCGCTTCGGCTTCCTCGGTCAGACCCGCGTTCTCAAACGCGGTTATTTGCTCCTTCAACGCGCTGGTCTCGCTTGCAAAGCTTTCCGCCTGCTGCTGATTCATAGCAGTCACCAACGGAAAAATCGCGGCGTAGGTTATGAGCGGCGCGGCAATCAAAAGGGGAATCGCCCGGGAAGGGTTGAGCATCATCGCCGCCGCCATCACGCCACTCAGCCCCGCGCTGGCTCCAATGAGAAAGGAGGATGGATTTATCAATGAAAACATTGCGCTGGCGAAAAAGCCCGAGAACAAAAAGAGCGAGATGGTGTCAAGCCACGACAGGGACTGCTCCAACAGGAAGATAAAGAGCAACAAAGGCAGCAGGTTGCCCAACAAATGGTATGCCCCAACGTGATAAAACATGTGGGAGAACAGCGCTCCGGCTTGGTTGAAAGAGAATGCATTTTCGGAGATGACTTCGTTGGGGAGGTAAAGCGTCCCTTGGGACTGAAAGAAGTAGGGGGCGAGTATTGCCGCCGCCAAGACGAGGGTTGCAATCGGGAAACGCATGAAGAACAAACGGCGTAAAACAATTTATACGGTTAAGTATTGGGAGCAGAGATGAAAGAGAATTAGGCCGGCTCTTTGGGAGCCAGCAAGGCGACCATTTCAACCCACCTATACAGAATACGCATTAAGGAATCCCTGCAAGTAAATAAAAGGATTACGAACTACCAGAACCGAGTAATTCCGCTTTTAAGCGGGCCCAGAGGGACGGTCGCAACCTTTCTTTTTTCATCAATGCCTAGCAAACGCTTCCGCGTTTGCAGGCACGCGAACCACAACGGTTCGCCGTGTTTTTTCTTTCACGAAAGAAAAAAGATTGTTTCGAACCCTCGACACCTCGGTTAAGAGCCGAGTGCTCTGACCAGGCTGAGCTATGGGCCCGCAAGAACAAGGCTTTTTGGGGTGAATGATTTAAGATTGTTATGGTTGTAGCCGTTGCGCGGTTGGGCCACCGCTCCAAGCGCGACAAGAGGTTGAGTACGCATTGCGCATTGATTGCGCGCGCCTTTGGAGCCGAGCGAATGGTTTACTTCGGTGAAAAGGACGCCGTATTGGAGGCCAGCGTTCGGGGCGTTGTTTCGCGTTGGGGCGGCTCGTTTGAAATCGAGCACGGCGACTCGTGGAAACGCCTCTTCAACGAAGAAAAAAAACGGGGAGCAAAAATAGTTCACCTGACCATGTACGGCTTGCCCTACAAGCGCGTGTTGCAATCGGTCAAGGGGAAGCGCCTGCTCGTGGTCATCGGTTCCAAAAAGGTTCCACGCGGGATTTACGGGGAAGCGAACTACAACTGTTCAATCACCAACCAACCGCACTCCGAAGCCGGGGCGCTCGCCGTGTTTCTGGAAGGCCTGGGTTTGCAGTCGCGCTTCAGGGGGGCGAAATTGAGGTTGAAACCCTCTGCAAGAGGCAAACGTTTCACGACTAAATATAAATAGTTATCTGACCAGAATAATGTTCATGCCGGAAGGTAAGTCGTTGAGGGGGCTCTATTCTTTTGTCAGCGAGCGCACTGGCGGCGATGGTTTGAAGGTCTTGAAGGCCCTCGGCGACGGCGCGACCGATGACGTCATAGAGCAAAAAACCAGTTTCAAGGTTTCCAACATCCGGCACTTGTTGAACGTGTTGCACGAAAACGGCATCGTGAACTACACGCGCGAGAAAAACATGCAGACGGGCTGGTTCACGTACACGTGGTATTTCGACGTGGATCGGACAACTCAAAACCTGTTGCGCGCGAAGCGAAGGCAACTCGCGGGCCTGAAGGTCCGCCTCACCAAAGAGGAGACAAAGGATTTTTATCAGTGCAACAAGAAATGCCGGCCGCACGGTTTCGAGGAGGCGTTCGACAACAGCTTCAAATGTTTGGAGTGCGGCTGCAGGTTGAAGCCGGAAAAGGACTCACACAAGGAAAAACGCTTAAACGAATTAAACGAGCAAATCAACTCTTTGCAACAACTGCTCGGCAACTTTGAGTCGAACGAGTTATAAACGCGAAAACGCAAATTCTTCCTGTTTTTAGCGGGGTAGGGTAGCCAGGAGTGCCCGCTGGGCTCATAACCCGGAGATCGGAGGTTCAAATCCTCTCCCCGCTATTTGTAGGGGCTGTGGCTCCTCTTGTAAGAATAGTGCCCGTATTTGGGCTTCTCCGGTTCGGCTGGTTCTTCTTCCTCCTCTACGGACGTCGAAGACGAGACCAGAATGATTTTTTCGGCGGCTTTAACGCTCTTGTAGAGAATCGTTTTCTCGCGGAAGATTTTTCGCGCCTCATCCTTGCTCGTAGCCCTGATGGGTTCCAATGTCAAGCGAACGACCTCGCCTTTCTGCAGGTCTATGATGACGTCGTAAACCTTGCCCAACTGGTCCGCGGAATCCGTGTAAATGTCCATGCCTATGAGCTGTGAAACCTTCAACAATTCAATCAACCTCTACTAAACCATTGAAACCGTAATTAAATACTTTATGCAACGCGTATTAACAACCGTTTTCTCGACTCGTTGAGCACGTGACCATAATCCCTGTAATGCGACACCGCGGTCAGGAACAGGGGGTAGCCGCCCGGCGTCGTGCGCGGCGAAGACCAAACCTTCAAGTGAATTGAGCGCTTTTCGCCGGGTTCAAGGACTCCTAGACGGGTTTCCTTCTGGTTGGATAAAAGGTTGGATTCAAAACCCAGCTTTTTTGAAGTGAACGCAACCAGGGACGTGAGCATGGGCTGATCGCTGTTGTTCGTCAAATAAACCGACAACAAAAGGTAGTCGTTCTTGTACGGCCTCAAACTCAATGGGTGCACCGAATAGTCAATTGAGTAATTGGATTGCGCTAGAACCGGTTTCTTGCCAAACAAATCAAACAACGCCATTTTACGCTAGAAAGAGTCCCACGCAAAATAAAAGCGTTCCCAAATCACTGACCCCCCTCACTTCTACTATTCACTATTCGGCACGATCGGGTTTTGGACGGGTTTAGGGCCGGGTTTGATTTTGAAAAGAACCAGAGTAGGCGGCGCCCCCGGTTGCCCGCATGAAAACGAGTTGACAAATCCTGGTTCCAGGAACCAACTCCAATTCGTTCGGCGAAGCATTGAATATTTCCAATACCTGGTGGTTGTTTGAACCCGGTTGAACCAGTCCAGAACTCACGTGAACAAACAATCCGCTTCTTGCGAAGCGACTCCTTCCCTCTATAAAAGCGCACAAGGAATCAGTCAACTTCAATTGTTCTAAGGTTACTCCCAACACTAGTTGCCCGGGTTTTAATGGAAGAGCTTCCCCGCACTCTAACTTCCTAGTATGGTAGTATTCTTTTGAATAAGAGAATTCGTCATCCAAACGCGTTTTTCTATTTGTTTTTCTGTAAACCCTGAACTCGTTTCCCAAGCGGAAGTCAATTGAACAAGGACCAACCAACGACTCATCAAAAGGAGTTATTATTATCTCCTTGTTCTGAATTGCTTCAAGCAAAGCCGCCCTAGACAAAATCATGAATTCATTACGCAAACGTTTATTTTATTTGTCGCGTATTCAAATGAATGCGCAAACTGGAGCAGCGCACGCGAGAATAGTGGAAGTGAAGGGGGAGTCCATTGAATGATTGGACGTGTTTTTGCAAGGGAGTTGCTTGACTCGCGTGGAAACCCGACCGTGGAATGTGAGCTGCAAACCAACAAAGGGGTTTTCCGTGCGATGGTACCCAGCGGCGCTTCCACCGGAACGCACGAAGCACTTGAACTCCGCGACGGCGGAAACCGCTATCACGGCCAGGGAGTGCAAAAAGCGGTGAAAAACGTCAACGACGTCCTCGCGCCCCTCGTCCTGGGAAAAGAGCCTCGTCAAGCCCTCGACCAAAAACTATTGCAAGCCGACGGCACGCCCAATAAGCGCAGACTAGGCGCAAATGCAATCCTCTCAATCAGCATGGCAATCTCGCGCGCTGCCGCGGCAGACCAGGAAAAAACCCTGTACGAATACGTTTCCCGATTGTCTGGGCGAAAGCCCTCGATGCCGGCAATAGCTGCGAACGTCGTCAACGGCGGCATGCACGCCGGCAACGCCCTAAAGATACAGGAATACCTGATTATTCCCAAGGGCGCGTCTTCGTTTACGGACGGGGCGCGCATGGTTTCAGAGACGTACCACGAGCTCAAAAAAATTTTGAAGGAAAAATACGGCCCCGAAGCAATCAATGTTGGAGACGAAGGAGGTTTTGCGCCACCCCTGTCCGACAACTGCGAACCCTTTGAACTCATCAGCCAGGCGATTGAGGAGTGCGGCTACGCCAAAAAAATATTTTTCGGGCTGGACGCGGCAGCAACAAACTTTTATGAAAAAAACAAGTACGTTCTTGACAAGGAGTATTCGGGGCGGGAACTCGTAGACTACTACCTGGGCCTAGCCAAAACATACCCTATCCTGTGGGTAGAGGACCCGTTTGCAGAAGACGATTTTGAATCATTCGCCGCCCTCACCTCAAAAGCCAAGTTCGCGGTGGTGGGAGACGACCTGGTCGTAACCAACCCCAAACGCATCAAGACCGCCATTCAAAAAAAGGCGTGCAACTGCCTCCTCGTGAAGTTGAATCAAATCGGCACGGTAAGCGAGGCGATTAATGCCGTGAAAACCGCGCGTTCGGCCGGCTGGACCACAATGGTCTCGCATCGTTCGGGGGAGACGGAGGACGCGTTTCTGGCGGACTTCGCGGTAGGCGTGGGCAGCGAATACGTGAAAATAGGTGCGCCCGCGCGCAGCGACCGCACCGCAAAATACAACCAGTTGATGCGCTTGGAGGAGCAACTCACCGCCTAGACAACGCGCGCGGCAGCAAGTCGAATTGCCGGATTGTCGGACCCTTTTTGCACAACTCCTCGCCAAACGTTTTTCCGCCGGGTTTCCCGGGCCTTCCGTCAAACAACAGGTATGGAATCGGGTCGACCGTGTGCGCCTTCTTCCTGCACGACGTGCAATGGTCCGCCCCCACGACTATCATGGTTTTTTCGTCCAAGCCGATGCCCTCCAAAAACGCGTCCACGCGCTCGATTTCGCGGACCTTGGCGTGCACGTCGCCGTCGTGCCCCGGCAAATCGGTTGTCTTGAAGTGAACGAAAACGAAGTTTTTTCTCTTTAACGCGCGCTTCACGGGCCGGGCCTTCAACATCACCTCTTTGAAGGAGTCCCCAACGTCTTCGGGAACGAATTCAATAGGGATTCCCAGCAGCCGGCACACCCCCGTGTTCACGGCGATGCCCGTAACCGCCACGGGCTTGACCCCAAACCGTCTGGAGAAGGGTTTAAGTTTTGGAATTTTGTTGCCGAAGCCGCGCGGAAGCAAAACGTTCGCCGCCGGCTTGCCTTTTTTCTTGCGCTCCTTGTTAACGGGATGGCCGGACAAAACCCCGAAACTTTTTTGCACGAATTCGTTGACGAGGCGCGCCGTCCTCCTTGCAGAGGGCTTCTTCGGCTTGGCCTCCCCAACCATTACTCCGGTTTGCTGCGGGTCTGGGCTGGTTATTTCGGGCGAGTAACGCCCCTTCTTGAATACGAGGATGCCGCGGTGCGCGGTCGTGGCCTTGAACTCGAAGGGGACCCCGAATTTCATGGAATTGATTGCCCGTTCCAGGGCAGTGGTGTCCTGAATTCTTCCCGCGCGCCTGTCAACGACGACGCCTTCTCCGTTTATCGTCGCGAAATTGCAGCGCATGGCCAGGTCGCCGTTCTTGACACATATTTTTTCGCCTATTGCTTCAATAATGCCTCGGCCATGCGGGAAACTGCGCACATCGTAACCGAGAAACGAGAATGTCATTGCGGAAGCGTCGCTTATGGGGACAATTGAACCCAAGCCCACGGGATTCAAGAAACCGCACTCGCTTTTGTCCAGCAACGAGTCCAAGAACGGAGTGTTCGCGTATTCCAGGGGAGTCTTCCCGCCCAATTCGCGGTATTCGTCTTTTTCGCCGTATCCGTCAAGCAAGCAGTAAAGGATTTTCCTCAAAAACAACCCACCGGCAGTCATTACGTTGCTCGGTTATTTATATGATGCACGCCAAAATCAGTTCATGAAGTGCACATGTCAGTCTTGTTTCTACGAGTTCAACAGCGACGACCCGCTAGAACCGTGCCCCAACTGTCATTCCCACGACGTGAAACGCACGAAGGGCAAGGTAATCGAGAAAAGCATTAAAAAAGAGGTCTCGAAAAGCACCAAGTCTTCGTGGAAGGAATTCCACTCAAGCGGGTCATCCAACGAGTGCCCCAACTGCGGTGGTTCCGAGTTCACGCGCGACTTCAAGCACAAGGAAAAGGTTTGCAAAAAATGCGGCCACATACTGGCCTTGCCGAGGAACACTAAATGTTGAAGCAGGTGAATACGTTCCTTTACGCAATCTGGGCGCTCATAACCACCCTCGCCGGCCAGTTGATTGTCTTGCTCTTTGACGCCCCTCAGTTCGCCCTCGCCCTGGAATACCAGGTTTACGTCGGCCTAGTGCTCGTAGGCCTATTCATACTTTTTCCTTGAGGCCCGCCCACCACGGCCCCTTCAAGGCCTTGAATTCAGCCAGCAATTTCTTGGCGGACTCGGTCTTCAACGCTTTTTCAACGCGTTGCATCCAGTCCCCCGCGAGCCGGTAACCCGTTGACTCGTATTCCAACGCCTGCAACGCGCACTCCAAGTAATCCGCGTCCTTCAACACCGCGCGCTCTTTTTCGTTCAATTCAGTCAATCGCGTTTTTTTGGGCAAGGCACCCCACTGATCTTTTTCGGCGCGCGCCTCAGTTTCCACCTTGTTCTTGAAGTAGTTGGAGGCCACTTTGTGCAGGTCGCCGGTCCGCGTCTCGGGCGCATCGTGAAACACGGCGTGCGTGCACAGCTTTTCCGCGTCCAAGCCCTCTTCCCTTGCAAGAAAGTAGGCCACGGCCGCGGCGCGCCACGAATGCTCTGCAACGCTCTCCGGGTCCTTGACGCCGGCGTACCACCAGCCCGTGCGCTTGCTCAACTTCAAGACGCCCAACTCGGACAAAAATCGTGCAACTTTCTTCTTCATCTCAACACCGATAACGGCATCGCGACCAGAAATAAGAAGGTTGCCTTGCGCATCACTTCGTCGTGCGTTTTTTCGGCCATTCAGCAGGTTCAACCTCTCGTGTCCCCCGGTTTTTGAAGATGCCTTTCAGGTGTTTCCTTGTCCCAAACTTTTTTTCACTGGTTTCCAGAACCAAACACTCTTCAACCATGCCTTTAAACAATTCCCTTGCATCCGCCAACGAAAAATAATGATACCACGCGTTGTTGCCCCGCCGGAACGTGTCCTCCTCAACGCGGGCGCCCTTGCCGTAACGGAGGTCACCCACCGCGAAGTCCCGGAACAAGAGGCGGCCGCCCGTTTTCAAGACGCGTCGCGCCTCGGCGACCGCTTTTTTCCGTTCGGCTTCGGACAGGTGGCTGAACACGTGGCGGGCAACAACGAAGTCAAAGAACCCGTCTTGGAACGGGAGCGAACAGCAATCACAGCAAACTATTTCCGCGTTCGGGCGTTGCTTTCGTGCCAGGGCGCAGGCGTTCTCGGAAACGTCAATTGCATATAATTCGTCCGCGGAAATGCTTTTCAAGCCCTTGCCGTTCCCGCAACCCAGTTCCAGCACGCGACCGCCCAGTTCAAGGCGTTCAGCGGGTCCGACCCACAACGCGCCCTGCCTCCCGTACTCTTTTTCCCAAGCGTAGTGGTGCGGCTTGTTCCTCGGGATGTGCGTGTTGGGATACACGAACCCTTTTTTATTTTAGTCGTTGAAATGCCTTCGTGTTTCAAACCCTTTACCTTCCCGAAGCAATGCGCAAGGAGTTGAAGAAGCCGTTCGGACGGCTCGTCAAAAAACCGCCGAAGACCCTGAAAAAGGAGTTCGTGGTATGCGTGGGCGACGAGTCGTGCCGCGCCCTCTTGAATGCGGGCTTCACGCCGGAGCTGCAGGTGTTTGATTGCAAGACCAAACGCGCCAAAGCCGAGCCCCTGCCGCCTTCAAAACTCTCGGAACGCGTTTGCAGCAACCCGGCCGGCTCCATCACCGCCGAGTCGTGGAATGCTTTGAAACGCGCTTTTTCAAGGCCCTCCCGCGTGCGTGTGAACGGCGAAGAAGACCTGCTTGTTTTGCCCTGCGTTTTGCTGGCGCCGGCCGGCGCCGTCGTGGTTTACGGCCAACCCGGCGAGGGCCTCGTGCTCGTGCGCGCCTCGAAACAGCGAAAGGGCTTCGTTCGTCGCCTCCTGAAATGCTTTTCAACAACGCCTCCAACGCCTTCCTCAACGCTGGAGTGACTTTTTCTCCTTGCAAAAACGTTTCCACTTGTTTGGGAGTCAATGACTTGAAGCGCGCCACCTCGCAATTGGGCTTCAACTCTTTTTCAGTGATTCCAGTGAAAACAAAGCAGTCCTGATTCTCCTTGTAAGGGTTGTGCCTTGATTTCTCGCGAACCCTTTTGAACGGCGTCAACGCCGCGCGCACGCCTGCTTCCTCCATCAACTCGCGTTCAGCCGCTTTTTCAACGCGCTCGCCTTTCACGACGTGGCCGCTCGCCGTGAAGTCCCACCACAACGGCCAAGTCTCCTTGAGTGCGCTTCTTTGTTGCAGGATGATGCGCCCGTTCTTGAACAACAGCACGCAAGCAACCCTGTGCCTCAAGCCCTTCAGGTGTGCTTCAAGTTTGTCTGCCCAGCCAACCACGTTTCCCTCGCAATCAATAATTGGGAGGGTCTCCAATTCACAACACCGGGGCGGGTAAAACGAGCGAGGCAACTATCACCAACAAGAAGAAGGCCAAGCCGTCGTCCAGGTCCTGCCACATTATTGGGATTGCGAGGGCAACGCCCGCAAGCCACAAAGGAGTCGCCCCCACGCTGATCAAGTAGTAAGCGTAAATCATTCCAAGCAAAAAGAAGAACAACAAGACAGAAACGGTTTTCCTGAGGAGAAAGGAGAAAACGCTTTTCGCGGTGCTGAAAATCTTGTGGCCGAAACCCATACTGTTTTAATGCGCGTCCCTGTTTTTATTTTGGTAGCGTCGTGAGGCGAGCGATGAAAATTACAAGAAAACTCGGAGTTGCTATTCCCGTTGCAGCGGCGCTGGCCCTCGGGGGTTTTCACGCCCCACCCAAATACGAGGCGCCCGCGGAACGACCGCCAATAGTAGAGTTTCAACGGGTTAGACCCGAAAACCGCTTGATTCTTTTGCGAACCCTGCGCGAAGCAGAAGCAAGGCGCTTGCCTATCAGAGAAGAGCCGCACACGCCCCACAAAAAATTTAAAATAGAGTTTGAACTTCCTAAAGCAGTTCTTAAGGGTCCAAAGGTTAAACGCTAATCAACGCCCTTCCTGCGCTTGACGCGCCACGTCTCAACCAGCGAACTCCACTCGCTGCCAGCGTGTTGCATTGCCTCGCCAAAACGCTTGCTCAACTTCAACACCATGCGGTGCCTCTTGTCTCTTCCCTCTTGCCCCGAGGGATTGACGCGCTCGCGCGCCAGCAAACCAAGACGAATCATCTTGGGAATCACGAGGTTCCGCAGCGTTGAGTTGGGCACGCCGTTCTCCTGCGCCCAGACCGCAAGTTCGTCCCCGTTAACACTCTCCTTGTCTGACAGGAATGAAACCAGTTTCAACGCAATTGAATACTGCGCTTCCTGCAAATCCGGAGGAAAAACAAGTTTCAAAACGTCCTCTTTCTCCCAGCGCGCGCTCCAAGGCATTGGCGGGTTGTTGTAATCCAAGAGCAGGGCTCTGCGGCTCGAAATACCGCGTGACGCAGGCCCTTCGCCCTTTTCCTTAACCATCACGAGTTCAAACGCCAAGCCGATATAATAGCGTTATGAGGGAACGCTTCCATTGTTTCCACTGAATTTTTGGCGGTATAGCGCCGAACTGGCGAGCTTTGTTCGGAAAAAGAGTTTTCGTGTTAAAACAATCCGTCAACAACAACCTTTTGTGGCTGCCCAGCTTCAAACAAGGAATTTATGAGGTTATTTGCTGGTTTGAGTTGCTTTGCCTATAATGCGGCTTTTTGGTTTGGTTGGTTTTTCGCTTAAACTAAAAAGAGTGGGCAGGTTTTTGCGTCAAGCAAAAAATTTGCAAAATTTTTTTCAGTTGAGCTCCGTTATTCCATTAAACACCGTATTGGTGTTTTGAATATGCGTTTTTTGACTGGTTTGGCGTTGCATTTTTCATGCGTTTACCGCGTTTTTTCAAAAGTACAAACATACTAAATTATATTGTTATGTTGTTTTTATTTTGAGGGTTTTTTAGTGGAAGCACGTCAAAATGATGTAACTGATGCCTGTTCTAACCGCGTTTTGCATTATTTTAGGCAATTTGGGGTGTTCGCCCCTGCCCGAGCCGCCCCTTTTTATTATTCAATACTATTTTAACATAACGTTTCCTTGTCTGTGCTCGTGGTCGGGTTCGTTGCGTTGCCATTATCTTGGTGGTTCGTTTTCTATGTTTTATTGTTTTGTTATTGGTTTGAATGTTAGTTTGTGGGCTATTTCTGCAGCGTGTGCAAATACCTCTTCGTCTGTATAGTGATTGTCCAGAACATGCAATAGCAGGTTGTTTGCAACTTCTTTTCTTTGATTATAATCCGTTTTTTTTCCTAAATTCAGCTCTCCTGCCTTGATTTTGAGGGCAACATATTTGATTAGGGCTCGTTCTTGATCTCTTGAAAGCGCTTTTTCCGGCTCTACAACCCATTTTTTAACTATTCTGGCACTTGAAAACAAGTCCTTTTGGCTTATTTCTTGTCCTTCTTCTGCTTCAGGTACGAGTCGGTACGGCATTATTTCACCACTAAAACCAGGAAAAACACGAATTTAATGTTTTTCCTGCCTAGTTTTTACTGGAACAACGGGTTTCCACTAGATTTTTTTTGAAGAAACTCTTGAAAACGCTAAAACCTGCCCATTCCTGAATCTTTTTCACCTTGTTTCACGCTTTTTTTGTGCGGACCGACTTCAAATTCACGCAAACGAGCCGAAAACACGGTTTTTTCGTGGAACCTGCCCGGGTCGGCCCCAAAATTTTTGAATTCCCAAAATTCTGGTAGTGTAAAAACGAAAATCATTCAAAAAATGCCGTTTTTTGAAAAACCTGCCCACTTCTTCATTTTTGAGTTGTTTTTGTGCAATATTTTGTTTGCATTTGATTTTCCTGCCCACTCCTCAAACGAAAAGTTTAAAAAGAACGCCCGAAAGTGTCGAAGTTAAAACGCGGAATTTTAAGGTTTTAACCGTGTTTTAATTGAGTTTTTTGTTTTGGTTTTGCCCGCCCTTTTCAAGGCGCGCGTTTTTGGCGGTATAACGCCGCCCGCCCGTTTCATTTTTGGTCGCGGAAAACGATTGCGTGTTGCGGCGGTCGAAGTTGATGGATTCGTTGGCGAGCGTGCAACTTAGGCCTGGGGGAGAGGCGGGGGGTTGAGTTGTTGAGGTGCATGAGCTGGTTGAAAGCAGGAGCTGGCTGTACCTCGCGGCGGGCCTCGCGCGCCTGCGTTTGAAGTCGCTGCGTTTTCAGGTGATAGAGTTCAGCGCCGCGGTGGGAAGTTGCAGCGCGGTGAGGGGAAATACCCATCTTCTTCAAGATGCGCAGAGGTCTGCGGCTAGCATTCGTGTTTTTCCACGAACTCGAATTCCTTTTCAGAGGGAGGTGTGCGCTCTTCTTTCACGGGTTCTTTTATGCTGACGATTCGCGGGCGCTTCATAACCCACTCACGATGCGCGGCTTTCCGGGTTCGGGTTTGTTGCCTTGGTTTTCGTAGTATGCGGCGGCCTCCTTGTTCAACGGGTCCGAGGGGTTCGGGTTTTTTAGCAGGTATTGCAGGGCGTTGACGACGTTGGTTATTGTTTGGTTTTCCGCCCAGTCGTTCACGAGTTGGATGCATACCTTGCCGTCTTCTTCGCGTATGTTGGGGTGGAATATCGGGGTGAGCCACGTGATTTCAACGCCGCCGGGGTAGGGATAGTTGCGGTTCAACTCTATTTTGACGGCGTGCTTGTTTTTTTCGAGTACGTGGTCGCCTTCGCGGTAGAGGCCCGGGCCGTTCAAGCTCAGCACGTATTCCGTGTAATCCGAGTTTACCTCGAATTTGGTTCCAGAGTTCCGCATTTGCTGGTATTCGTTTTCGAGGCGGCGCTTCCAGATCTGCGGGGGGAGCATTCAGCCACCCGTAGGGTCGGGAATCAACAACAGTTCTTGGTTCTCCTTGATTTCGGCTTCTTCCAGAGTCATGTCGGGGTTTAGTATTTTGTTTTCCTTGGTTGCCAGAACGAAGCGGTCCTTCAAGTGAAGGTTTTCGGCGAGTACTTCCAGCACCGAGGAAACCGAGTAGTCCCCTTCAACCGCCAGTATGATTTCCTTTCCAGACGTGGTTTGGGTTACCTTGATGTTGAATTCGCTCATACGTTTTTTAAGGTCAAGAGATTAATATTCCTTGTTATGGCCGACGACGAAATGCAGGAAATTCGGGGCAAGAAAGAGCCGCGGCCGCCGGTCGGAACCAACGTTGAAGAAGACGGGGAAAGGGTTTCACAGGAGGAGTCGGTCGAGGAAATGAAACCAGTTCAGGCGCCAGTACAGGAATTCCCGCCCAAAAAAAGTCGGGAAGCGCGGTCGGAGCAGGAGTTGGAGGCAAGCGACTTCTCGGATTTGCCGGGCAAAGACGTTTCAGGCGCAAAGCCGACCCGGGACGAACAGTTGCCTTCGCCGCCCAAGCCGCCGGCGCAGGAAGCGCTGCAGGAAAAATCATCCGAAGAAAAAATCGCGGAAATTGAGGAATCGCCCGCCGAGGAAACCGGAGAACCCTCCGAGGAAGATGAGTCCCTGCAGGAAGTGAAGCCGCCGGATGAATTAAAGGAGTTGCGGGAATCCGAACAGGAAGCGCAGGAGTTGTTGGAGGATGACTCCAAGCCGCGTTATATGCGGTTTCACGAGCGGGCGCGGCAAAGCACTTTTCCGGGGAGCGCCGAGCAGGCGAAAAAAGACATCACGCCGGTTTCAAGCGAGCCGCAAATAACCACGGAACAACGCGTTAACCAGGCAATAGAGTTGCACAAGGCGCAACAAAAGGAAGGATTATTCTCCAAGTTGTTGAGTCCCATAAAACGCAAGCTCGGGTTCACGTGATGTACTCCGCCTACTTTTTTCAAGCCGCCTTGGAGGAGGCGCGCAGGCATTTCCTTGCAGCCGCCGAAAAAGGCGTGGAAGCAATCGGGTTGTTTGCGGGCCGGGTTTATAGTTTTCAAGGCAGGGATTACCTGGTTGCCGAGGAGTACGTGACCGAGGAAAATGATTCCTCGGCTTTGCACACGCGTTTCGCGCGCGAAGCGTTCAAGGGGCTGGCCAAGAAGTATTCGGGAAAACCGTTCGTTGTATGGGCGCACTCGCACCCGAATTACGGGTGCTTCATGTCTTCGCAGGACTTGGCGGCGCACAACTCGTTCTTCAACGAGCCGTACCACCTCGCGCTGGTGGTGGACCCGGTGCGCGGAGAGGAAAAACTGTTTAAGGTTGAAGGAGAAGAATTTTATCCGGTGCCGTACGCGGTGGTGAAAAAGAAGTGAGTGCCGGGAAGCGTTTTACTTTGACGAAGTTCGACAAGGATTTGCTGGGTTACCTGTCGGACGGTCCATCGTCGCGCCGCGAGTTGTTGGCGAAGACGCGAGTCGCTGAATCCGAGTTCGACAAGCGCATCAAGAAGTTGAAAGCGAAGAAGTACGTCGTCCTGGACGGAGATGGGATTGCCTTGGGCGTTGGGGGCTACAACAAGTCGAGGCAACTGGACGCGGCGGCCAGGCGCAAGGAGACCAAAAAAGAACGGGTAATGGTTTCCTTGCCGGAAGCAAAACCCGCGCCAAAACAGGAGCCGAAAACAGAGCCGGTTAAACCCGAACGCGTCGAGGCGCCGGCGAACGCAATCGACTTGGCGGAAATCCTGAAGCAGGCAAGCGAACGCATGCGCGAACAAAAAGGCGTTCAACAAAAATCAATTGAAAAGGAGCCATGGCCGCCGAAGCGCGTGCAACCAAAGGAGTCGTGCGAGTTGTGCAAAGGCGAATTCTTCTTGTCCGTTAAGGGGGGTCACCCGAAGTACGGGCACTGTTTTTGCGGGGCTGCTTACCACAAGGACTGTTACGAGGCCGTGATGGGGGGCGACAAGCACTGCGTGAGGTGCGGCAGGAAACTGGAACTCTACCTTGACAAGGAGAGCGAGGAAGCCGTGCATTCTATTCGGGACGTCTTCGACTGAAAGTCATTTCCTCGATTCGCTTAAATCGTTTTTCATTGGTTTTCTTGCTTTTTGCCAGCCATTCGATTAGCTGAATCGCTTTTTTCTTGTGTGCGTCCGCTCCTACCTGGTTTACCCGCCCCCAACTCGTTTCCGTTACGCTGGTCACTCCCTTTCTTATTTTTCCCCTATACCTACTGCTGCCAATAAGTGGTTTTAGTTTTCTGTTTAGCTCTGTTCCGGTTGGTTTAAGTTGGTCTATGACGCCGCTTACGCCCAAGTTTGTAGCGGTTGCTACTGAGATTCCCGCGGGGACGCTCCAAAAACCGAGTTTTCGCCATAGCGTTGCCGCGATTGCTCCGCTTCCGCCAATCAGCGCCCCACCCTCGATTTTTGCCCTGCGGCTCGTATGACCCCGTTTTGCAACTTCAATTGAATCGTTGATTTCTTTGATTAGCTCCCCGATTTCGTAGTGTTGGGCCGGAGTGCGGTTGGCGGGATGCGTTTGCAGGGCGATTTCGTGTTTTTTTAATGTCTCCAATATGTCTTTTTCCGCGTTCAGGATTTTTTGCGTGTGTTCAAACGCGTATCGGTTTGCGGTTATTCTTCTTTTTTTGTTTCCCTCTCCAATCGGCATTTATTTTCCCCTTAATGCACGGGGCAGTTCGCCCTTTTTGGAACGTCGTAAACGATTGTTTCCTGTTTCAAGCCGTCAAAGAAAACGTATTTTCCTTCAAGGCAGTCGCGGCCGTGAACCATTTTCACGAACTCGTTGGCCTGCATCGCGGCAATGATTGACGTCGTGGTGGCGAGCGCCGGCATCTTTGGGTCCAAGAAGTCAAGGACTTCGCCCACGCACGAATATTTTTTCCACATCTTCTTGTAATCCGCCTTGCTCATGGTGCATTCCAGGCACGAGGAAGGCGAGCGCACGACCTGCACCTTGCCGTGGAAGCCCGTAGTCCCTCCGTCAATGAGCGGAACGCGGCCGTAGCAGTAAGCGTTCAAGTGGAGGCGCGCGGCCTGGTTATCCAAGCCCGAGAAAGCGTAATCAAACCGGTCGTAAAACCCGTCGTCAAGGAATTCCAGGCGCTTGACCACGGCCTTGATGCGCGCGTTCTCGTCCATGACGCGCGCTTTTTCCGCGAGCACTTCCGCCTTGAGTTTTCCAACGTCCGAGGAGTTGAAGAACACGCAGCGGTTGAGGTTCGCCTCGATTATGGAATCGTAGTCCACGAGCGTCAAGTCGCGAACCCCTTTTTGGACGAGCAACTTGATTAATTCGTTTCCGAGCGCGCCCGCTCCAACCACGAGACACCGCGCTTTGGATACCGCGTCCTGGTCCCATCCGTTGATGCGTTTCTGCCTGTCGAAGCGGTCGTCGTCCGCGCGCATAATCAATTTAACGGCTTACCCGTTAAAGTTCGTTATGGCCGTAATCGCTTACTCGGTTCGAGACCCAGCCGGAAGAAAAATGGCGGAGGCGTTCAAGTCAAGCGGCTTCAAGGAGCGGGACTCGTTTCACGGCATGCCTTGTTGGGAGCGGGGCGAAGTGCTCCTGATTGAGTCCGAACAGGAAACAATAGGTTTTTCCACGCGATTTGAAACCGATTTGTTGTTGTTTGCTTCAAAGCATTCCAGCGCTGCCGCCAAACCGTGCCTCACCGCACACTTTACGGGCAACTGGGGCCCCGCTCAACACGGCGGAAGGGAACGCGAACTGTGTTCGGCGCACCCTTCCGCGTTGAAGGCGGCTTTTGAATTTTTGCGCGCGAACCCGTTGGAAGGGTTTCCCGCGATTATGGAAGCAACCCACCACGGCCCAACCGCGTTGCCTTGCCGGGTCTTGTTCGTTGAAGTAGGCAGTTCCGAAAAAGAGTGGGAACACGAGGCGGCGTGTGAAACCGTGGCGCGCGCCTGCTGGGAGGCGTGCAGTGCGCCGAAGGCGGAAGAGTGCGTTCTTGGAATCGGGGGAGGGCATTATTGTTCCAAGTTCTCGGAGTTGGAAAAAGAAAACGCGTTTTCGCACGTTTGCCCGAAGTACGCGCTCGGGTTTCTGGACGCGGAAATGCTGGAACAGGCAATTCAAAAGGCGGGTGCGCCGGTCAAAAAAGCGTTCGTGGACAAGAAGGGTTGCGGCGCGCACAAGGCAAGGGTAATTAATTTGCTTGAGGAGGCAGGCCTTGATTACGAGAAGGTTTAGAACTCGAACAACTTTTTCTGCCGTAGAATATTGCTCTTGGATGCGTAAGCGCGCCACGGGTTTTTGAGTCGGGTTGCGGCATCCGCCAAGGCCTTGGAAAGGGAATAGAATTCGTTGGGTTTGTTCCTGAAGGCGGCGCGCACGTTTTCGCGCACCTGCCACACGCCGACGGGCACGCGGTAGCCGTCGTAAATCTCGCGGACCACGATGACGCGCGCCTGGACGTTTCGTTGTGCCAGCGCCTCGGCAACCGCGAAGCGCGCCGCGTAATACCCGCCACCCTCGCTTTGCGCGTAATCCTTTCGGCCTTGGAACGGCTCGTATTCGTAGGCGATGCTTGACTGGTTTTCGCTCCAAAAACTGCCCTTGGACCACGCCTCGAATTGTTCGTACTCCCAGTTGCCCGGCAGTAAAATGATTTCAAACCTGTTGAACAAGTACTCGTTGGAATAAACCTGGTAGCAGTCGATTGTCTGGCTTTCACGGATTTTGTTGAGGTGTTCATTGGCGAGCATGGTGTCGGTAGCCGTGATTCCCCAACGCGTTGGCACGAGGCGCCGGTCTTCATGTTTTCCGAGCGCGCCCGCGGTCAACAGTTTTTGGAGGTAATAATACTCGAATCCCTTTTCCAGCAGGGCGGTCAAGGCGTCCCTGGCCGTCCACCCCTCTTCAATTGCCTCGTCCACCGCTCCCGGAATGCAAGCGTTTCCCTGCACCTCTATGTTGCGCGCTTGCGCCGAGGGCCCGCTGGGCTGGCTCACGTCAAAAAATCTTACCTCGTTGCGGGGCACGTGTTCAAATGTTATAGCCACGTCCAGGGGCTTGGTGCTCATGGCCGCCTCCAGCAGGTCGCGGGAGAGCCGTTTTTTCACGCTTTGTTTTTGGTAGCCGCGCGCCATGACTGCGGCGCTTGAAACGATTTCGTCCAATGGCTTGCCATACCATTGAGAGGCGTCGGTTGAAGCACCCTCCAGACTCACGCTCGGACCAACATTAACGCGGGGATAACCATTCCAGCCGACGAAGACGTTGGGAACGCTTTCGCCGACTACCTCCCTGCGCAGGCGTCCCGCCAGCGCCTGCCTGGCGTTGAATCGTTCCAGAAGCGGGCATTTTTTTACTCCGCACATCAGCCGCCCCTTGCAAACCGTGCACGAGACCACGAATTGTTTTAAGCAAAGAAAAATAAATTCTTTTCCATTCATATGTCTCTTATATGTACTTTATTTCTCCCTCATAAGTCTTTTATAAAGTTCGAGCGGTCTTTTATCTGTCTTGTAATATGCACTTCCAGTATTGCATAACTCTTTTATATCTTTTCTTCTTTTGTTTTTGAGTGGGTTGAAATATCATGCAGGTCTTTGAGGCGAGGCAACGGCTCTTATCCGAACTGGGTTGGAAGGAGAACCCCTTTGTGAAGGATTTACGCTTAGGGGACAGGACGTCTTTTTTGAAGTATTACTTGCCGATGGAGGGGGAAAAGATTCTGGAGCGGCTTGCCTTTGACGCGAAGGCGTGCCTCCTCGTCGGTCCGAAGGGCGTTGGAAAGACGTCGGCGCTTTATTTCGTTGAATATTCGTTGCCCGACGACTTCGAGTCGTTCATGTTCAAGGAGCCGCCGAAAACCCTGGAAGAACTGCACGAGCATTTGTTCGGCGTGGAGCGCGGCTTTTTGGACGCGTTGCTGGGGCGCCCGCCGAAAAAGATTTCGCGGGAGAAACTCGTCGGGAAGTTGAAGGCAAAAAAGAAGAAAGTGGTCCTCTTCATTGACGAAGCGCATTTGGAGGACAACCGCAACATGTACATGGAGTTCAAGTACTTGTTGGACGACGTGCCCAACCTGCGCCTCGTGGTTTCCGCATTGGGCCGCGAAAAGTTTCCGGACTCGCTGATTCAACTAATCGGCGAGCCCAACATATTTCAGCGTAAAAAGTTTTCGGCGGAGGAGATGCGGCGCATAATATTGCATCGCATTCGGGCGGTCGGAGGGATGGGCTTCAAGCCGTTCCCGGACGCGTTCCTGGACGAGGTTTTGACCGAGCAAAATCTTTTGTCGCCGCGCTACGTTTTCGACGAATTGAATTCTTTTCTTGCGTCCCTGGCAATGGGAAAAAGCGAATGGAGGGCGGCTTCGGAGTATTCGGATAATCCGATAGTGCAAAGCGTCATCAAACGCGACCGCATAACCAAGGGCAACGTTTCGTGGTGGAACCAGTTAAGCCCCTCCCAAAAACAGATTTTGGAGTTGTTGCTGGAGTCCGAGGCATTGACTTTGAGCGAGATTCAGAAGGGCACGGGCCGGTCCCAGAACACGGCGTTCAACGCGTTGTATCAGTTGAGGGGGAGCGACAAGGCCGAGAAGAAGCGCAAGCCCTCGGTTCCTTTTCCCCTTGTTTCGGTCAATGGGAGAAAGGTTGGAGGGCGCAAGCGCAACGAGTACTCCGTGAATGAGAAGATTCGCAATCTTTTCACCATGCATTGAGAGGTGGGTTAAAAATGACTGTGAAAGAGTTTTTGGAGGAGCTGGCGGAATCGCGCACGGCTTACAAGGTGTCGTGTTGCAATGACCGAGTGCTCATAAGCACGGATTCGGTGCACCAGGGCCTCGTGGGGGGATGCGTATGAAGCGAGCCTTCCAATTGTTCGACGTAGACGCCCTCTTCCGGGCCACGGGCGCGCAACGCGTTGCCGAGTCCGCGAGCGAGAAGCTCGCCGAGGTTTTGGAGGAGTCGGCCGAGGATTTGATTTTCCGGGCGAAGATTTACTCGCGTCACGCGGGGCGCAGCGAGGTCACCCGTGACGACGTGTTGCTGGCGGCGTCAGACATTTCGTAACCCAATTGAAACGCTTGACTCCGCTTTGGGCTCCGTCTTCGCATTTCAATTCTGTTAACGGGTTATTTTCTTGCGTTCGGAACGCGTAACTGCAGTTGTATTTCAATTACTTCCCTTGTTTTTTTGAGGAAGGATTGCGCCCCTCCTCTGGGGAAGCTGGCGCCGGCGGCTATGTTGTGGCCGCCCCCGCTTCCCCCGGCAGCTTTTCCGGCCTTGCGCATAACTTCGCCGAGGTTCAAACCATTTTCCACGAGTTCGAGGGTGCCGCGCGCCGAAACCTTCACTTCGTTGGTTCCCGCGAATGCAATCAACGGCTTTTTTTTCACGAGTTTTTCGGCTATGATGCCGGCCTGCGCGGGCTCCACTTTTCCGCGTCCGTCATAGAAGTCGAAGCAGCCCAAATCAACGCTTTCGGCTTCCCGGAGCACGGCGGCGAGTTTTCTGGTTTGTTCCGCCAGTATTTTTCTGGCGTCAACAAGGGATTCGCCGCCCCTGATTGCGGCTTGAATACCTTTTCTTGCTTCTCCGGCCCGGCCGCACGCGTCAAGCAGGGTACCGAGTTCGTGGGCGTCCCTGGTTTCCTCGCGGTCGGGTTGGTTCGGGAAAACGTAGGCGTTTCCGAAAAAGTTTTTTCCGATTTTCTTTTTCAGGTATGCATCTAGGCGCATCCTTTCTTTTGCGGGTATTTCGTAGTAGTGCGCTTTTGGGTTGAACCCGTTTTTTTCGAGTTCGCCGGGTTCAATCATTCCCTTCAACATTTTTGCGACGTTTTCGGTTATCCTGCCGTGAAGGGTAAGCCCCGGCGTGATGATTACTTCGCCGCGTTTGATGCACTCCTCAAGCATGACCTTGTTGAATCCGGTGAACGGCTCCTGCTTGTCCCCTATTGCCCCGGTTATGCCGAGTCGCCCCAGGTCCTTGCCCGTGTGCTTGAAACAGTGGTACGCCGTGGAGGCGCCGCAGGCGTCGAAGGTGCCGTCGAAACCGTAGTCGTGGACGTTTGCCTGTTTTCCGCCCTTTTTTTGCGGTGGGTGATGGTCCAGGAAGAAGGCGTTGTCCACTTTTTCCTCAAGGTATTCGCGTTGGCCGGACCCGATGTCAACGAAAGCAACGCAGTCGTGTTTCACGGCGTTTATTTTTTTCACGATTTGTTCGTCCACTTTTATCGCGGAAATCGTTTTTCGGGTTTCAACGGCGTTGCAGGTGAGGGCGGCGGCGCTCAAGCCGTCGCAGTCGTAGTGGTGAACCACGAGCACGTCTTCGAACCCGAGTATTTCGTCGCCTACTTCCCTGCACTTTTCCGGAAAACCCACGTTTTGTTGTTGTGTGCCGAATTAAAAGAGGGTTTCGCCTAATGCTTAATCGCATGTCGCGGATTTCAAAGAAGACTTTTGAACGCATTGCTTCGGACGTGGTGTCCGTGCTCTACTCGCGGTACCCGGTTCCGCTTACCACGCGGGCGATTGCCAGGGAAGTTGCGAGGGATAACGAGTTCATCAAAAGCGTCCTGACCTTCCTTGAGTCCAAGAAACTAGTTGTAAGCGTGAAAAAGGATTGCGGGCGCTGGATGAAGTGGAAGATTTCTAGGGCTGCAAAAAGCAGGATGGACGCTTCGAGGCCTTACTAACCTTTATTTATTAAGTTGCGGGAATCCTTCCTTATGGCTGATTCGGACCCCGAATGCGGGGGTTTGACGTGCAAGGCGTGTTCTCCGCAGAAGCAGGCGTGCGCCGAAGACCGGCTTCTGGCAGCTTTTTACCGCAAGATAATAGACCGGTACGAGGAACAGATCAGCTTCGGCGAGGAGAAGAGCGTCATAGAGTTGAAGAAACTCGTTGCGCCCTCAAAGGAAGTGGAGGAAGTAGCCAACTCGCTTTCAACGGCGTCCCCGGTTGAAGGCGCTTTCCCGGCCTTTGCTTCGCGCTGCCTTGAATTCCTGAAAGGCATAACGTTGCTTTCGTCCGGCCTCAAGTTTTCTTTTTGGTTGACTCCTTCGGAGACCTTGGAGTTGCGTGCCGGCGATTCAATGGACAAGGCAATCCTCCTGTGCTCTTTGTTGCTGGCAAAAGGGAGTTCCACGGCAGTTGTCCGCGTGGTTGAGCTGGATGACGGCGTGAAGCACGCCCTGGTATGCTTTTTGCACGGGGGTGCGGCATACGTCTTTGACGCGGCTCACTCCAAGTCGTGGTCGGGGCCATCCGTGGAAGAGGTTTTGTCGGAGGCGTGCGTGGACGGGAAGATGGTCGTGCGAAGCCTCTACGAATTCAATTCCGAGTCGTATTCCTCCCTCCAGTAATCCAATTGTTTTAATACCCGGGGCTGGCTAATTAATTTCCTCGGTGTTTTTCCAATGGCCGTCAAGGTAAATCATTCAAAGTGTATTGGGTGCGCGGGCTGCGTGGGCGTATGCCCGGTCCTCGCTTTGACTCTTGAAGAAAACAAGTTGTCGTGCGACGCCTCCAAATGCATTGACTGCGGCGCCTGCATCAAAATCTGCCCGTTCGGTGCGCTGTCAAAAGGGGATTCCAAATGAGAACGGATTTTGATGCAATAGTTGTCGGGGGCGGCCCCGCGGGAACGAGTTTCGCGAGGAAGGCGGCCGAAGGAGGCATGAACGTTCTGGTCATCGAGAAAAAAAAGGACTTCGGGGTCCCAGTGCGTTGCGGCGAAGGGTTCAGCGAGCGCTGGAATCAGGTCCTTGAAATGAACGTTTCGGACGCGGACTTGGGCGCGCGCATGAAGGGCGCTGCAGTGTTCGCCCCGAATGGAAAAAAAATAGTTTTGGTTAACGACCAGACCACGGGATACGTTTTGGAACGCAAGATGTTTGACAAGCGCCTGGCCTTGGAGGCGGGGCGCGCCGGCGCAACGCTTCTCCCCAAGTCGCTGGCAATCGGCCTCGTAAAAGAAGGCAATAAAACCACGGGGCTCAGGGCGCTCCACGAAGGGGTTGAAAAGGTTTTCAAGGCGCCCCTCATCGTTTCCGCCGAAGGCATGGAGGCGAAAATCGCGCGCGAGGCGGGTTTTGACTGCAAGTACGACCCTTACGACGTTGATGCGTGCGTGGAGTACGAGATGGTGGGTGTGAAATGCGAGCCGTTGATAGCGTTGTGGTTCGGCAACGAGATAGCGCCACGCGGCTACGTTTGGGTTTTTCCGAAGGGCGTCGATTACGCCAACGTTGGAATAGGCGTGGGCGGTTCCACGGGCGCCGATCCGAAGAAGCTCCTCGACGACTTCATTGGGAACCACCCCGAATTCTTCGGGGATGCAACCGTGGTGGAAGTCAAGGGCGGCGTCATAAGCGTGGGCGCGCCAATCAAGAAGATGACTTCGGACGGGTTCATGGTCATAGGGACGGCCGCCCACCAGGTGGACCCGATTCACGGCGGCGGCATAGGCCTGGCAATTGAGGCGGGTCTGATAGCTGCAAAGCACGCGTTGAAGGCATTTGAATCCGGGGATTATTCGGATGCCGCGTTGTCGGGTTATGAAAAGGAGTGGCGCGGGCTGGAGGAAGAAAAGCTGGGGAAGCGCTTGAAGTTGCGCCACGTAATAGAAAAGTTGTCGGACGATGACTTCAATCACGTGTTCAATGAGACGCGGTCCAAGGACTTGGACGAGGTTTTGAACGGCCACTTCCAGGGGCTTGCCGCGCGAATAGTTTTGAAGAGACCGTCACTGTTAAAAGTTTTGAAGGTGTTGATATAAGCATGGCAACTGAATTGACGAAGTACGAAACCGCAAGAATAGTTGGAGCGCGCGCCCTGCAGTTGGCGATGGGCGCGCCGCCTTTGATTGAGTTGCCGGAGGGCACGGTTGACCCCGTGAAACTCGCGAAACTGGAGTTTGAGAAGAAGGTAATTCCCCTTCAAGTCGCCAAATAACTTATTCGTATCTTAGGGCGTCGACGGGTTTCATTGAAGCCGCCTGTTTTGCCGGCAGGACGCCGGAGACGCTGCCGATTATGAATGAGAACAGGAGCGCGCCGACCACGAGTTCCAGTGAAAACGACGCTTTCAGGAGTTCGGTGCCGAGGGCTTGTTCCGCCACGATTTCCGTGATTTTTCCGAGGCCCATGCCGAGCAGGACGCCGATGCCGCCGCCTACCACTCCCAGGAGGCCTGATTCTATCAGGAATATTGAGAGGATGTCGTTGTTGGAGGCACCTATTGCTTTCATGATTCCGATTTGCTTGGTCCTTTCAAGGACGGACGTGTACATAGTGTTCATTATGCCCACGCCGCCGACGAGGAGCGAGATGGCTGCGATTCCAACGAGCATCGCCTGCACCACGGCGAGCATTGAATTAAAGGTGTCAACCAACTGTTCGGACGTGAGCACGGAAAACGTTTCTTCGCCTTCCTCTTCGTGCCGGGTCTTCCTCAGTTTTTCCTCTATGCGTTCGGCTACCTCCGACGGATTCGAGCCGGGCGTGACTTGGGCGTAAATCATTGACACGGTTTCGGGTTCGTCAAACAGTTTTCGCCCTGCATCCAGCGTGATGTATACCGAGGAGTCCTCTTTGCGGTTGCCCATGCTTTCAAGTATGCCGACGACCTGGAATTCCTTGTTCGAGATGGTGATTTTTGACCCGGTTCGCAAGTCCTTCTCGAACAACCCGTCGGCGGCATAACTGCCAATAAGCACCTTGTCGTCGTCCCCATCCCCGAGTTTGCGTCCTTGCGCCAGGTTTACTTGTTCCATGTCCTCGAATATTTTTTGGGTGCTGCCGGTGGGAATTGCTATGACGAACGAAACCTTTTTTTCGGAGCGGTATTCAACGCCCGCGCGTTTGTAGAGCAGGCCGTCCACGAGTTTGACTCCCCGCACTTTCTCAAGGTTTTTCACGTCCTTCTCGGTCAGCGAGATGTCGCTCAGTCCTCCCATGGAGGACATCATATCGCCCATTCCACCGGCGCCCGCCATAATGGTTATTTTGTCGCTCCCCATTTTCTCGAATTCGCCGACAACCGCTTTTTGCAGGCCGTCGCCGATGCTTATCAAGCCCACTACCGCTGCTATGCCGATGAATATGCCTACCATGGTGAGCAGGGAGCGGGTGCGGCGGTGCGCGAGGTTGCCGATGGCTATGCGGAAATAATCCGTTAACTGGGTCACTTCTTTTTGAACCTCTTGTGCAGCCAGTAAGCCGCGTAACCAACTATAAGGCTGATTATTCCTATGGTCATCAAGCTGGTTCCAGCCACGGAAGTGATGCCGAGTCGGCTTAGTTCGTCTTCGGTGTATAAGGGAATCGTTATGGTCGCGGTTTCCGTCTTTTCCTGATTGAAGGCGTCGGTGTATTTGAGTTCCAGGTTGAGTTGGAGTTCGCTGGCGTTGGTTGGCTCGGCGTAAATAGTGTATTCCGCGCTTGAGGAGTCGTCAGAGCTGAGTTCGCCGACGTAAATATCGCTCGCGCTGGTGACCACGTAGTCCGGGGCGGGAAGGATTTTTACGGAAAGGAATTTCACGTCTTCAAGGCCGCGGTTCACTATTTCAAGTGAGACCTCCCCGTACGAGTCGTCCTTGTAAACGCCGGTTTCCTCCACGTTTGCGCGGAGGTCCGTTTCGGCGTCCACTATCACTCCCAGCACGTCTTCTTTCTCGTATTCTTTTCCGAGGCGGTCGTAGTAGGAGAGCGTTATTGGGATCTTGTAGACGCCGGGTAGTGCGGTCGGGTATGCTATGATGGTGAAGGAAACGTTTTCTTCCCCCCTGCCGTTTATGGAGTTTATCTGTTTTTCCCCAGTGCTTCCTATGGGGGCAAAGGAGAGTCCTTCGAGGTCGAGTTTGACCGAGACCTCCTTCACGCTTACCTGCGCCAGGTTTTTGAGTCTGACCGTGATTTGCTTTTGTTCGCCGGGCTTCATGACGGGCACGTCAACGCTCTCTATTGCGACCACGGCTTCGGTGGGTTGGACGTACACGTCCGCCTCAAGTTTCACCGCAGGGTAGCCGTCGTGTTTGCAGGTTATTTCAAGGATGTTGTTGCCCGGAACCGCGTTCTCGTCAACCAGAACCCTCCACTTCATGGAGGCGTCGTAACCCGGGTTCAAATTCCCGATTTCCTTGCGCCTGTTTTTTTCGTCGTCCACGCTGAACGGGTGCTGGTCCACCGCCTCGCAGTAAAGGTTGACCGCCGCGTAACTGCTTCGGGAGTTGGAAACGCTTACCCAGATGTCGGCGTAGGCGCCTGGTTCGGCCGGCGAGGGTTCGTGTTTCAGCAGTCGGACTTGTATTAGGCCGCCGGTCGCCACGGTATCCGCGAGCACGGGCAGGGCCATCGTGGCCAGCATTAAAACCACTAAAAACTTCCTCATTTCCTAACACCTCTTGCTTCCACTTTTCCGTCAAGTATTTTTATTGTTCGCTCGGCGTGCTTCGCTATGTTCGCGTCGTGCGTAACCATTACGATTGTTTTCCCTTCCTTGTTGAGTTCGGCCAGCAAGCCCATTATTTCGTTGCCCGTTTTGGAGTCCAGGTTTCCGGTGGGTTCGTCTGCCAGAATCACTGCGGGGTTGGTCATCAAGGCGCGCGCTATTGCAACGCGTTGTTGTTCACCGCCGCTCAACTCGCCGGGAAGGTGGTTGGTGCGATGTTCGAGTCCGACTCGTTTCAGGTAGTGTTTGGCTTCTTTTTCGCGTTTTTTGCAGCACTGATCTTGGAAGATGGCTGGGAGTTCCACGTTTTCCCACGCCGTCGCATATGGAATCAAGTTGAATTTTTGGAAGATGAATCCTATTTTTTTCCCCCGCGCCCGTGCCAGCTCGTCTTCGCTCATGATTGCAATGTCGCGGCCTTCCAAATAGACGTGGCCCGACGTCGGGGTGTCAAGGCAGCCCACCATGTTCATCAGGGTTGACTTCCCGCTGCCCGAAGGCCCCATTATGGCCACGAATTCGCCTTCATAAATCTCGGCGTTCACTCCGCGCAGGGCGTGCACTTCCACATCCCCCATCTGGTATGTTTTGCGCACGTCCCTGAGCTTGATGATTTCCTTTTTCACGCGAATTCCCTCCACGCGGCTATGAGTTTGTCCAGCGCCTTCATGCTTTCCTCCTTGTTTCTCGGCTTTCGGGTTTTTTTGAAGGCGTTTCTGAGTTTTTTGTGTAACCCGGTTATTTCTTCGTCGCTGAATCCGTACAGCGTGCGCATCTCCAAGGGCAGCATCACTTCCAGCCCTATGTCGCCGCACTCGACTCTCATGCTTCGGTGCTTCCGGAGTTCGGTTTGCCCCCTTGGCGTCAAGCAATACCTGATTTTCCTCCTTCCGCCGCCCTTGGCGAGCGAGGCCTTGACAAGTCCTTTTTTCTCCATGCGCCTCAGCGCGGGGTAGGTCGTGCCCGGGCTCGGCCTCCAGTGCTCCCCGGTCACGAAGTCGATTTTCTCCATGAGCTCCTTGCCAGACGCAGGGCCGCGCTCGAGTTCGGACAGGAAGAAGAACTCCATGGCCCCCTTTACGAAAACGTTGAGGTGCTCGTGCACGAGCCGCTTGTTCATGAACGACTTATATCGGAAGCGATATATAATAGTTATTATGCGCCCCAGCCCAAATAATGGCATGCAGTTGCTGGGCAACCTGGACGTCTTCTTCCTCGCACGCGAACTGGCTTCGCTTGAAGGCACGCGTCTGGACAACGCGTACCAGTGCGGGGAAAAGGACTTCCGCTTCAGGTTCGGGAAGAAGGATTTGGCGGTGCGCCTCGGCGAATACGCCTTCCTCGGCGAGCGGCAGCCCGCGCCCCTGCAACCATCCCAGTTCTCCATGCTCTTACGCAAGCACTTGCGCGGCAGGCGCCTTGAGTCAATTAAACAACTGGGTTTCGACCGGTTGCTGGAGTTGGGTTTCGGCGGCAAATCCGTGGTATTGGAGTTGTTTTCAAAGGGAAACCTGTTGTTGCTGGAGGAAGGGAAAATCGTGCGTCCGTTCAAGTTCAAGGAGTTTTCGTCGCGCACCCTGAAGCCCGGCGAGACGTATTTCCCGCCGCCGTCGGACAAGGGCGACCCCCGGTCCTGCAGTTTGCCTTCGTCGGGAAAGGCGGTGCCAGCATTGTCCAAAAAGGTGAATCTCGCGCCTTTTTACCTGGAGGAGGCCTGCAGCCGTGCCGGCGTGGGCTTCAAGGAGGAGCTGGACGCGGAAAAGTCGCGGAGAATACGCGAAGCGCTGGGGTCGCTTTTCACGGAGGAATTGAGTCCCGTGGTTTATTTTGAGGGGGGCAAGCCGTTCGCCTTCTCGCCCTTCAAGTTGAAAAAGTTTGAGGGTAAGGAGTTCAAGGACTTCGATTCGTTCAGCGAAGCCCTCTCCCGTCATTATTCCTCCATCGGGGATGCGCCGGAAGCATCTCCCAGGGATTTCATCCGCGAGCAGCGCTTGAATGCCTTGAAGGAATTCGAGGGGAAGGCGGCGGAGGCGAGGGGGGCTGGAAGCTGGATTTCACAAAACGCTTTCCCGGTGGACGAGGCGCTGGCGCTGGTCAGACAAGGAAAATTAATTGAAGCCCGAAAGATTTTGGGCAAGAAATTGAGCAGGGTCGGGCGCTTGTTACGCGTTGAAGACGTGTGACTGTTCGGTTCCCGCAAGGGCGCGCCGATCCACCACCATGACGTCTTTGACGTCCAAGACCGCGGAGTAGGGAATCGTGACGTATCCCGCGCCCTCGTGCTTAGCTCTTTCAGCTAGGGACGAGTCCGGGTTGGGTTCCACGATGACCTGTTCCAGCCGCCCGCTTCTCTCATCAAAGTACAAGTCTATTACGCGGCCGAGTTCTTCGCCGTCCGTCGTGATAATCTTTTTTCCAGCAAGTTGTTTTGCGATAGCGTACTTAACCATTGAACGTTCACCCTTGTTGAATTAACTATTAGCCGATTTAAATACGTTTTTAGTGGCTCGGGTTTATTAAGTTTCAAGCGGTTACCAGCTTCGGGGTGTTTGTTTCATGAATTCCAAGGAAGAAGTGTTGAAGGTTTTGGAGGCCTTGAAGAAGGCGGGCTTCAACCCGGTGGACGCGGTTTTTGAGGGCGCGGTCGGCGTGAAAGAGGACACCACGCTGGAGTTTTTCCAGAAACTGGAGGACGCGGGAATGTTGTCCGGAGTCGTTCGGGTGATTTACACGACGGGCGAGAACAAGGTTCGCTTCGTTGAAATTCCGGTGGGCCACCAAGGCGGCGACGAAAAACAATAACCTTTTTCTTTTCCCCCAGTTCTTATCTAGCCCGTGGAAGTACCGACCGAATTCGTTGAAAAATACGAGCGCCAGCATTACGCCGTAATCGGCGGAAAAAAGCACTCCGCGGTAAAGGTGTGCGGCTGGACCAAGCGCGCCCTGCTGAACCGCGGTCATTGTTACAAGCAACGCTTTTACGGGATTCCGTGCCACAGGTGCATTCAAATGACCCCCTCGCTTTACTGGTGCGGGTTCCGTTGCCTGCACTGCTGGAGGAGCATCGAAGCCAACCTTGGCACCACGATGGACGGATTCGAGTTTGACGGTCCAGCGCAAATATTGGATGACGCAATTCTGGCGCAGAGAATGCTTTTGACCGGTTTTAAGGGAAACGGAAAGGTTGACGCGGCCAAGTGGCGGGAGGCGCAGGAACCCAAACAAATCGCGATTTCGCTTGCCGGCGAGCCAACGCTTTACCCCGAACTCGGCGAATTCATCAAGGAGGTGCGCCGCCGCGGCATGACTACGTTCCTGGTAACCAACGGCACGCAACCGGGGTCCTTCAAAAACTGTCCGAGGAGGGTGCGCTGCCCACGCAATTATACGTTTCGTTGTGTGCGGTCGACGAAGACATGTGCCGGCGCGTGAATCAACCCGCGATTCCGGGTGCGTGGCAGAAACTACTGGAAACCCTGCGCTTGTTTCCCTCGCTGGAAACGCGCCGCGTAATCCGGTTGACCCTCACGAAGGGCCTCAACATGGAGCAACCCGAAAAATACGCCGAATTGATTCGATTGGCGGACCCGGACTGGGTCGAAGCAAAGTCGTACATGGCGGTGGGTTACTCGCGGGACCGCCTTGGCCCGGATTACATGGCGTCGCACAACGAAATCCGTTCGTTCGCCGGGGACGTCGCGCGCGAATCCGGCTACGTTTTAACGGACGAGCAGGAGGAGTCGCGGGTCGCGTTGTTGAGCCGCGATGAGGAAGCCGCTAGGAAACGACGAATAACAGGGCTATGATGCCCCAGTAAAGCATTTTTTCTTTTTCGGTCACGAAGTGCGGGAAGAGCTGGTACACGTTGTTAAGTTCCGCGATTAGGAGCGCCGCAAGGCATACCCTGACCACGTCCCACGCGAACATTAGGAAATTCTCGTTGAACAGTTATTTAAACTCCGCACACTATGCGGAGGAGGTCGCGCAAGCCGGGAGCAAAACCGAATATTGCGACGAGCAGGAGGATGAACCGGCGCTCTTGCGAGTCCTTGTCTTCGCGGCGCAAGAGTTCCACGACCGCAAAAGCGAAGGCGAGTTTGACGAGGAGGAACAGGGCGGGCGAGGCGCTCATTATCGCGCCGCCCACGACGTGCTGCTCGAAGTAAGACTGGGCGGGAGTCCCGAACTGTATTCCTATGAATGAAGCCGAGCCGTCAAGGACCTGCCCGAAAATTGCGAGGCGCTCGAACAAGTCCTTTTTGATTCCGCGCTTTTTCCAAGCAAATTCGTACGCCGCGAGGGCGATTAAAGGGGCAACGCTTATGGCAACAGCGTGCCCGAAGTGCTCGTAGAAGGGCAGGAGCGCGGCCAGGGGAATGATTGCGAGCACGGCGCCCAACCCGAACGCGTTGCGCAGCCAGTCCCCCTTCAAGAGGCGTGCAACGCCGAATCCCGCAAGGATTACCGCGAAGGTCACGAAGTAGATTCCGGGACTGATGAATGGGTGCAACTCCACTCCGGCAAGATAAACCGTTCTCGGGAGTATTCCGGCGTCGGTTATCACCCGCAGCGCGCTTCCGAACAGCACGAAGGGGAGGACCGCTTTCGCGAGTTTTTCGTCCGGGTTGAAGCCATAATGCTTCAACAATTTGTACAAGGCGCATGCCGCGACGACCGCTAGCCCCGCGTAAACAAGGGTGTTCACCCAGTTATAGGGTGCGTACGCTTCCGGGTAGCGCATCGGGTTCAAGAAGTGTTCCTCAACAAAACCCATACCCACTTTAACGCCGCGAACCCTTAAATCAATTATGAGGTGGCGCGACGCCCTGGATTTGACTGACGCCGAGTTGAAGCACTTCGTCAGCGGCTTTGACGTGCTGGGTTTCACGGCCGTGATAGAGGTGCGCCCCGAACTGGAAAACAAGAAAACCTTGTTGGCCGGGCAACTGATGAAGTTGCACCCCCGCCTGAAGACCGTGCTCAGAAAGAAGAGCGCGATGAAAGGGGAATACCGCGTGCGCGAATTCGAGTGGCTCGCCGGCGAAAAAACCACGCTCGCGGAGTATTACGAGAACGGTTGTTGCTTCAAATTCGATTTGGCGCGCGCTTATTTCTCCCCGCGTTTGGCAACGGAGCGCGCGAGAATCCGCGGCCTCGTGCAGGAAGGCGAAAAAATCCTGGCGTTGTTTGCGGGCGTGGGACCATTCCCCATAGTAATCGCGAAGGCGAAAAGCATTCAATGCCTTGCAGTTGAACTCAACCCTTACGCGGTCGAGGCGATGAATGAGAACATCGCGTTGAACAAGGTGGGGGGACGCGTCACCGCGGTTTGCGCGGACGCGCGCGAAGTCCTGCCCGAAAAAAAGGGGTGGGCGGACCGCGTTCTGATGCCCCTGCCGTACACGGGAAGCGATTTTCTGGACGACGTGGTTTCCAACCAGAAGAGGGGTTGCACGGTGCACTTTTACGGGTTCGGGCCCAGCAACGACTTGTTTTCCGCAGCCAAAAAATTAATAACCAAAAAGTGTGCGGCGCACGGCAGAACGTGCGAATTCGTTGGAGAGCGTCGGGTGAGGCCTTACGCCCCGCGAATCAGCCAGTTCGTTCTGGATTTTGTCATTGGTTGAGCAAATCGCTCAAGCCCCGGATTCGCTTTTCAAGGTATTTCTTGTCAATCTTGTTGTTTGCTTCCTTCAGCAGGCGTTCAAAGTCCTTTTCCAGGGAGTCGATTTGCGTTTCCAACTTGGCGGTTTCGCTTTCCAGGTGGCGCACCGCCAACCGCACCTGCCTCTTGTATTCGTAGGTGGTTCGCGCCAGTAAAATGAATAACACGACGGTCGCGATTATCAGTGCAATTGACGTAACGCTTAATGCTTCGCTCATTTCTTCCTCCTCCTTTTCGTTACCTTCACGGTGGCGGTAAGCATTCTCGCGGTTGCATGCGAAAACATTCTCTCGGCTTCGCGGACGCCCGCCTGGTTCTTCAACTTTATGCTTATGGTCTTCGCTTTTTTCAGCACGTTCTTGCCGCGTTCCTTTGCCTCGTCCAAGCGGCGCTTGACGTCCCGAAGTTTTTCAATGGCTTGAGAGTGCTCGTTGTGGGTCTGAAACATGAACAGCGCGGACATGATTATGGCAAGGGCGCCGAAGCCATACATTACGGCGGTATTAAAGTCAGTCATTCCAACAAACCCAAATCTTTTTCCTTGACCCCGCTCGGTGCTTCGTCCGCGGAAAAGATTTCCGTTTACGGGTTGGACAGCCCGTGCCTGAAGGCGCGGATTATTCACCTGCAGTAATTAACCGCCACTCGTTTTAAACCGTTTATGCGGCGGTAAACTGAACCGTTAATTTAAGTGGCAGCAGCAACCCGTTTTCCCATGCAGAGCACAGTACTCGCGTAGTCGTAAGAGGGCTTTGCTTCCGTGTTCGGGATGGGAACGGGCGTATGCCCCTCTCCTATGACCGCTGACCGTTAGTAATCGGGGAAGAACAAAATTTAAAGGTTTGTTTTGGTTACCATTCCCCAGAATCGTAGGCGCGCACGTCTTCAAATTTTGATTTCAAGGGCATGAATATTTTGTTGTAATGCTTCTCTTTTTCCCAGTCCAGGTTCATGCTCAACGCGATTCCAGATAATTGTCGTGTAAATTTGCTTCCTTTTTTTAGGTGTTTTACCACCTTTTGTGGCTCGTAATTTAGTATTATCATTCGTGCAACTTTTTCAAAAACAGGATATGCGCTGAAGTTTTTGGAGGATTCATAGATGGATTCGTGGTCTTCATAAATTTTTTCGGCTTGTTTGATTAGTTCTTTTTCGTTTCCTTGCGCGTGGCGTATCAGGCTTATCAAATAACGCGTCCGAACCCGTTCCTCTTTTGATTGTTTTTTGAGCAGTTTTTCGGCGCGTTTAAGCACGTTTTTCATTGAAGTTTGTTCGGCGCTTGTCTCCCCCACTTGACGGTATTGTTTGAAGAGTTCCTTAAGCTTCTCGCCTCTCTCGTATTTCTTGAACGGTTCTCGTTTGTGATACATGCCTATGAATGTTTTGGCTGAAGCTAATTAACTCGTTTTAGGGGACGGCGGGCTTTACTCCCACTTGGCGTATTTCTGGAGTATCTCGGCCGCCTTGCGGATGCTGCGCCCGATTTGCGCCTCGCTCTTCGCTCCGGAGCAGATTACCTTGCCGTTCTTGAAGAGCAACAGCGTGGTGTGGATGTCCTTCAAGCGCATTATTGCGCCCGGGAATTGTTCGGGTTCGTATTCCACGTTGTCCAAGCCCATGGCTATGTTGAACAAGTCAAGTTCCACTCCGAGGTTGGCGCTGGAGACAATGTTTTCGACTTTGAAGCCCGTATTCATCTTCCTGCCGCGCTTCTTCGTTTTTTTGATTTTTTTCGTCTTCTTTTTGGTCATCTTTGAAATCCTCTCCTACCCTCTTTAAAAACGTTGTGCTTCGCCCTTTAAAAACGTATTTAAATGAAAGAACGATTCTATTGATTTGCTTCATTGCATTGATTGAATAGTTTTTAATACGTGTTTCGGCACAGTTTTACGACGATTGTTTTTGAGGCGATTAATTTGAAGCGTTCCCATGGTCAAAACGTTCGCAGGAGCCGGCATTTCAAGAGCTTGGGTCGTTTGACGGCCAGAGCCGCCTTGAAGGAATTCAAGGCAGGAGACCGCGTGCGCCTGCGCTTGAACCCGTCCACGAAGAAGGGGAGGCCGTCGACGCTGAGGTTTAATGGCAAGGTAGGCGTAGTGAAGTGCAGGCAAGGCAAGGCCTACGTCGTCGGAATCAAGGACGGCGGCAAGGCAAAGGAGATCCTGGCCGGCAACGCGCACCTGGTGGTGGCTTGAAATGGAGAAGTTATCGGAAAAAAGGGTTTGTTTGGATGAGGCGCGCGAAATCCTTGACAGGCGTCAGAAGGACGGAGAGTTGTCTTTTGAGCAACAGCGGGCCTACGAGTATTCCCAGCAGTTTTCTTATCTGGACAAGAAGAAGGCCAAGGAGTTGGCCAAGGACTTGGAGAAACTCGGTTTCTTGAACGAGGCCCAAGTGCAATCCCTCGTTGACCTTCTGCCCGTCAAGCCCGCGTACGTTAAGGCGGCCACCGCTTTCGGCGGCGAGCCGTTGTCCGACGACCAAGTCAAACAGGCGGTCGATGTAATCAAGAAGTTCAAGCCCAAGTGATTGCCTCGGGAACACGGTTTTATAGTTGCGAGAACTAATTAGTGAGTTATCCGTGGGTTGTGTGATGGACGATGTTCGGCCGCGAAGAGCAAGCAATAGTATTGGACGTTCTACCCTACGGGAAGTCGGGCGAGGCAAAGCGCGAGCCGTTAGTGCAACTCTTGGGCGTTGAAAGCTTCACGTTGCTGGAAGCCGTGCCCAAGGAAGGCGCTTCTTTTAACGTCGGCGAACGGGTTTACGTGGGCAAGGGCGACCGCAAGAAAATTGAGAGGATTCGCGGCCGCATCAAGCACGGCGACCTCACGAATTCGGCGAAGACCGAGGTCCACCGCTTCATATTGGAAGTCGTGAAGGAAAAAGAGGAGCGCGTAATAAATTTCCTTAACCACGCGGGCCCAATCAGTTTAAGGTCCCACACGCTGGAACACCTGCCGGGAGTGGGCAAGAAGCATTTGACGGCCATTCTTGACGCGCGCGAAAAAAAGCCGTTCGAGTCGTTCAAGGACTTCAACGAGCGCGTGCCCCACTTGGGAAACGTAACGGAAATCATCGAGGAAAGAATAGTCCACGAGTTGTTGGGAACCGCCAAATACTACTTGTTTACCAAGCCGATGCGTGTGGAGCGGTATTAAATGCGTTTGAGCCAAAACTTTTTGGCGAATAAAAGCGTTTCGCGCCTGATAGCGGAAATCATTCCTTTGAAGGGCACGCGCGTCCTGGAGATGGGGGCCGGTCGGGGGGAGCTGACCGTTGAGCTCGCCAAGCGCGCTAAAAGCGTGCGCGCAATTGAAATAGACGAAAAACTTTTTCCTTCACTCCTGTCGGCGGTAAAAGAATTCAACAACGTTGAATGCGTGCGCGCCGACGCAAGATATTCGTCGTTCAACGGCTTTGACGCGGTGTTCGGCAACCTGCCCTACCACCTGTCTTCGGAGTTGCTTTTCAAGCTCTTGGAGTCCGAATTCAACCAAGCCGTTTTCCTCCTGCAAAAAGAGTTCGTTGAACGCTTGGTTGCCGTGCCGGGTTCAAGCAACTGGTCGCGCCTGTCCGTGATGACTCAGGCGCGCGCTTCAGCGGAAATCGTCGGCTTCGTTCCCCGCACCTGTTTCAAACCAGTGCCGCGGGTGGACTCCGCAATCGTGTTGTTGAAGGCGCGCAAAAAGCAGTTGGCATTGAACCCGAAACTCGTGCAATTGTTGTTCCAGCACAAGAATCAATCCGTGAAAAACGCTTTGATTCATTCGCACGGCGCGCTGGGACTGGCGAAGGACGAGGCGCGCGCCTTGGCGGAGAAGCTTCCGTTGGTCGGCCGTCGCGTGAGAACTCTTTCGCTTGAAGAAATTGTTTTGCTTTCAACTTCTCTTAATCCTTTACTTCGACGTTGACGCTTCCCGTGCACGCGGTTCCACTGAGGGCAGCCGTCATACTGCTATTTCCAGCCGTTGCCGAAGTGAAGTTCCAGGTTGCGGTGCATATTCCGTTTGGTACGGCTCCGCAGGACGCGTCTCCGTTGGAAATTCCGCCAAGAGTTGAACTGAATACGGGCGTCAGGGTTCCGGAAAAGTTGGAGTAAGTCAGCGTTATGACCGACGTGTTTTGTCCTCCTTGACTGCGATTCATTGTCGTCGGGTTTGCCGAAGTCATTGAGCATTCGGGCGGTTCGGGCGTCGGAGCGGGCGTGCTTTGCGTTACGGACAAGGTCACCGAAACGGTTCTGTTTTCGGCGTTGTTCGCGGCGAAGGTGAGCGTCGCCGAGTAACTGTTTGCGCTTAACCCAGACGCGTTAAACGTGTAAGACGCGTTCTGCGAAGCGTTGACGGCGATGCTTGACGGGCAAGTGGAGAGAACGGCCCAAGGCTGGTTAGAGTAGCATTTGAAACCGGTCAGTTCGGCGTCGCCCGCGTTGGTTGCATTGTAAGAGCGCGTGGTCGTGTTCGAAGCGGTTTTGTCAATGATGAATGATTCGCTTGAAGGGGTGACGGCGAACGCGTAACTCCCGCTCTTGATGGGAATGGTTACCGTGGCCGAACACTCAGCGTTGTTTGACGTGGCTTGCGCTGTGAAAGTGTTTTGTGTTTCGTCTTGCTCGTAAGCGCAGTCAACGAACGCCACTAGGGAAGTGTCCAGGGTTACTTGTTGCCAGTCCTCGGACCCGTTGCATCTGATGTAGACATTTCCGTCGCCCATGTTGTAGTGCACTATTACTCGTTTTTCATTGTCTTCGCCCAAGTTTTGCACGGTCAGGTAGCAATCGGGTATTTCCGGCGTGGCAGTTGGAGTGGTGGTGGATGGAGGGGTTGTGCTGGCTTCGGGGCTCGGTGTCGGGCTTGGGGAAGGCGCCAAGGTCGGCGTGGGCGATGGGCTGGGTTCCACGGTTGCATTCAGGGTTGGAGTCGGCGTTGGAAATGCTTCAAAGTTTTCGGGGTTCCACTCCGTTTCACTGGTGATGCACCCGAACAAGAGCGCGCCCAGCAACAGCGTGAAAAAGAGTTTCTTCAACTGAAAGCGTTCACCTCGATTTCGTTAGCGTTTAATGCTTTTAATTCAACGGGCTTAAAGTTTTTTTCGCCTCCCCGCAAACCGTAGGAAACCATCCACTTCTCTCCCTTGTGCAACTTTTTTTTCCTCCATTTGATGGCCGTGCCCGTAATTGTTTCGCTTGCCTCCGCGTTTTCGGGTACCTTGACCTCGCCTCCTTCCGGCGCCAAGTCCAGTAGTTCAACGTCGTGCAGGTCTTCCTTCCGGTTTTCAACGGTTATCACGACGCGTTTGCCGTCGTATTTCTTGGTTATTGCGACCCGCTTCCACCAATACTCGTAGAATAGATAAGCCAAGGCCGCCAAGAGGAGCAGGGCCAACCCAATCTGCGTTGGCGCGACTCCGGCAAGGAACAAACCGGTTTGTTTTCCCGGTTCCTCTTTCACCAGCGGTTCTTCAACTGGCGCCGCCGCTTCCGCGTCCTCCTTGACGACGACTTTCTTGCTTGCCTTCCCGAATGAAACAATCCAGTCGCCGGACTCGTCAAAGTAAAAATTGGTTTTCCCGTTCCTCAAAGCACGCGCATACCTGTTTCCGCCTGGCGACCCCAATTCAATGTTGCCTTCAGCGGGCTCGCCGTCAACGTAAACCAGGATTGAAACAAACCCTTTTTCAACAATGGAAGGGACGCGGATGTCTATCACGGGCTCCAAGCTGAGTTGAACGCTTGGCTCCCCGCTCGTCGGCGAGGGAGTGGGCGCCCAGTTGCCGCCCGAAAGAACTTTTCCCGGAGTTGGAACGCTAGTCGCGTGACCGCTAGGCGTCGGCACCTGCGTGGCCCAAGGGCTTGGAGTCGGTGAAGGACTGGGCGAGGGAGTCGGGCTCGGTGACGGGCTCGGAGTAGGGCTTGGAGACGGACTCGGAGAGGGACTCGGGGTCGGGCTCGGAGTTGGAGAAGGTGTTGGCGTTGGTGACGGCGTTGGACTTGGCGTTGGCGTCGGGCTTGGACTCGGTGTAGGTGTTGGAGAAGGACTTGGGGATGGACTCGGACTGGGGGACGGCGTCGGAGTCGGCGTTGGCGTTGGTGAAGGCGTTGGGCTGGGTGATGGTGTTGGTGTGGGTGTCGGAGTAGGAGTTGGTGAAGGGCTCGGGGAGGGAGTTGGAGACGGCGTTGGCGTTGGAGTATAACTATATTGAATAGCTACATCATTTATGTAATGAAAATATGTGTTATCAGTGATTAGTACTCGGATAATTATTTTTCCATCTGCTTGTAGATATTGACTTCCACTTATTGTTCCGCTGCTGGGTGTTCCGCCATCCGCTGGGCCAATCTCGTAAATTAAGTCAAAAAAGCCAGTATTTCTATTTTTTGCATAAACCTGTTTATGCCCGCTACTAATCATTTTTACTTTTGTCCATTCCAAAGTTATCCCTGAACCGGCATACAATTCGAATCCTATTCCCTCGCCTATTTCTCCAATAAATTTCCACCAAGTGCTCGTATCTTCTACCTCTCTATCGTAGGTATATTCCGGATAGGTCCCGCCTTGTGTAATTGGGGCGCCTACTAGCGAGTGGCTGTTAGGGTGTTGGAGTTCGCTTTGAATTGCGCCGATTAAATGAATTGAAACTAGTAGGACTAGAATGAATTTAGCATTCAATTTCAGTTGGCTGGTCGTAGTCTCCAATTATCCAAATACTCCTCAAACCACTATCAAAACAATTCCCGTTTAAAAATTCTTCGTTTGCCCTAATGCGCGCGTCAAAATCCAGTCCGTGGTTGCGCACCCATTCCTCGAAGCCTAGGAAAACCTTTCTTCCAGCCAGTGAATAAATGCAGTTTATTGAGTTTGGTTGAATTGCGAAAACCGCGTCCTTCGGCGTGTTCTCGTCAATCCATTTGCATTGTTGTATTTGGCGCGCGGTGTAAATCGGTTCGTCTGAGTGTTGTAACAGGGTTGTCAACGCCATTATTCCGCTTGCAATCATAACTAGGAATAACGCGACGGCGAGAATTTTGCCCCAAGTTTTTTTGTTCCAAACCCAGTCCAAGCCGTAAGCGGCGAGAAGGCACAACCCCAGGAAAAAGAATACGAAGAATTTGAAGTTGTCCCAGTCGTATGGCGTGAAGATGAACAGGTTTGCGAGTATTGCCGGCGGCAACAACGCGAGAAACACTTTTTTGACTTCATCGTTTTTGACGGTGTAATAACCCAGCGCGCCCAGGAACAGATATGGTCCGAGGTTGTTGAACCAGAAGACCGCGATTGATGCAGGGTCTTGCCCGGCGGAAAGCCAGCCCAGTTGGAATCGGATAGAGTTTGCCGCGGAATTATTCAATAGCAGGAAGGCGAGCTGTGGGGCGGCCATCGCGGCGGGCAAGGCGAGTTGTTTGGCGCGCGCAACGATTTTTTTACGTTCAAAGAAGAGGGCGTAGCAGGCGAGGTATGCAAAGCCGAGCACGAAGGAGAATAAGTGAAACATTGGAAGCAACCCAAGCAGCCAAGCGTTTTCTTTTTGTAACAATATTAGTAACAAAACAATTATTCCAATTGCAAATACTCTTTGAAGTATTAGTATACTTGTTCCTATTGGTTGAAAAGAATATTCTGGATATTCTGAACTATAATATAATTCTGGTCTAAGTGCTGAGTTTATTCCACTTTCTTCTATTTTTTCAAATGCAACAAGCGTGCCGTTGAGTAGGAAGATGGCGATGAAGACGTAGGGGAGGGTGTGCTTTTTTGGGAAAAACTTTTTGGCGAGCAGGTAGAGCAGGGCGACGAGGGACGCGTTGACGAGGATTTGGGGGAGGAGGGAGGCGGCTTGGAGGGGAAGCCCGCCTTTGAGGAGGGTGGCGGAGTGCAGGTGGTTGAAGTAATAATAGTTGAATGGTTCGCCGGCGTAAAACGGGTTTTCGGGCGGGAAGT
>Ga0210057_1000721_pt1 | contig 54011 bp, 58 predicted proteins | sample CryGeyCG2114_010_2_FD_183968 | JGI IMG/M metagenome (GOLD analysis project Ga0210057, IMG submission 183968) | Groundwater microbial communities from aquifer - Crystal Geyser CG10_big_fil_rev_8/21/14_0.10 (SPAdes) (version 2) | ecosystem: Environmental > Aquatic > Deep subsurface > Groundwater ...
GCGAGCGTATAGTTACGTTCAAAATCAAGATGAGCACCACGCGTAAAACGAAAGGACGCCCAGTTCCGAACGCAGTGAGGAATTGACGCGAAGCGTCAACCCTTTAGGGCTGGGAGGAGGTCACATTCAATTATGACTAATGTTATGTTTGGCAAAAAATATATGAGAAAATATGAAACCAAACTTTATTAACCTTGTTTTTTTAGATATTTTATGAACGAAGAAAAAAATGAAGCGAAGGAAAAACAGAAGCTTGAGGATTTAATTGAACTGCTTGGAGGTATAAAGGGTAGGCACACTGAGCTTGTAACTGTTTTGGTTCCGGCGGGGCAGAATATTAATTCTATAACGAGGCAATTGGAGGGAGAGAAGAGCACGGCTTCAAATATTAAATCCACAGCGACGAGGAAGAATGTTATTGCGGCTTTGGAAATGATAATTCGTGAACTGAAGGGGACGAAGCAGACTCCACCAAACGGTCTTGCGATTTTTTGCGGGAATGTTTCAAGAAAAGAGGGCGACTCGGATATTCAGCTTTGGTTCCTTGAACCTTACAAACCTTTGAATGTTAAGATTTACAGATGCGATCAAGAATTTGTTATATCACCATTGGAAGAGATGGTTGGCATTGAGGAAGTTTATGGACTGCTGGCGATTGATAGGCAGGAGGCGACAATTGGTCTGCTGGAGGGAAATCAGATTAAGGTTTTACAGAAACTAACTTCGGGAGTTCCGGGCAAGATTCGTGCTGGCGGGCAGAGTTCGCAAAGATTTCATAGAATTATAGAGGGTTTGGCGAAAGAGTTTTTCAGAAGAGTTGCTGATGAGATGAAGAAGATATTTTTTGAGATGCCTAAGCTGAAAGGGATTTTGGTCGGCGGTCCTATTCCAACGAAGGAGGATTTTTTGGAGGAAGGAAATTTGGTTACGAAACTGAAAGAAAAAATTATCGCGGTTAAAGATATTGGCTATGTTGATGAGCACGGTTTAGAGTTGTTGGTAGAAGATTCGCAGGGAGAGATTGCACAGCAGGAGTTGATTAAAGAGAAGAAAATTTTGGAGAGGTTTTTCAACACTCTCGGGAAAGACAATAAGATGGCGGTTTACGGCGAGGAAAAAGTTTTGTTGGCTTTGGAGCGGGGTGCGGTTGCGGTTTTGTTGATTTCAAAAAGTTTTGACAGGGATTCTGCTAAAGAGCTTGAGAAAAAAGCTGAAATGATTGATTCTGAAGTTGTTATGGTTGGAACTGACCATCAGGACGGAGAGCAGTTTTTTAATTTGACAAAAGGCATCGGCGCGGTCTTGCGTTTTGCACTTGAGTAAGTTTTATAAAATCAGGTTTTATTGGGAAGATATGGAATGGGAAGAAATTTATGGTGCAAGGTCTTTGAGACCGGAAAAGATGGCAAATGAACCGGAGAAGTTAGACGGAGTTGTTGAGAGAGTTTTAACCAAATATAGCAGAAATCAACCAGTTACCGATGAGGATGTAAGGAGAGTTTTTGGAGGGCATCCCGAGATTTTTGAAGGTCTTTCCGGAAGTTCTGGATGGAACTTACTGGCTTAATGTCATCTTGAGATGGTAATTGATTTTGGAAGTCCTCTTTGATTTATAATAAAAGATTTAAATGGGGGCGGGTTGGGAAAACGATGGATGAAGCGGGAGGTGTTGTCGGGCAGAAGCAACAGCAAAAGATTAAGCAAGATGATTTGGTTCAGGAGGCGAAGACTTTTTTTGACGCTTATAAGAAAGAGATTGGCAAGAGCATTAGGAAGGAAGAGAATATTATCGGTCTGAATTTTATGCGTCTTGCGGAGTTTTCGCCGAATTTGTCGGAGCATGTTCTGGAGCAACCGGAGGAGACGATTGCGTTGCTGGAGTTGGCTTTGGAAGAACTTGGAATTGTAAAGAAGCCGAGGATTCGTTTTTTGGAATTGCCGAAGAGTTGTTATATTGATGTTAGGGAAATTAGGGCGAAGCATCTTGACAAACTTTTATGGATTGAGGGAATTGTGAGGCAGGCGAGCGATGTCAGACCGCAAGTTGTGAACGCTAAATTTGAGTGCCCGAATTGCGGTGCTATTTTGTCGGTTTTGCAAATCGGGAGAAAGTTTGCGGAGCCGTCCAGATGTTCGTGCGGGTGGAAAGGGAACTTTAAGCTGATTAGCAAGGAGATGGTTGACGCGCAGAGAGTTGTGATAGAAGAGTCTCCGGATTCGCTTGAAGGTGGAGAGCAACCCAGAAGAATTAATGTTTATTTGCAGGAAGATTTGGTTGACCCGAGAATGGAGAAGAGAACGACGCCCGGGAGCAAGGTCAAGGTTTACGGTATTTTGAAGGAGGTTCCTGTTCCGTTGCAGACCGGTGCGATTTCAACTCGTTTTGATATTGCTCTGGAGGCGAACAACGCGGTTTCTGTGGAAGAAAGTTTTGAGGATTTGGAGATGGACGACGAAGACATTCGGCAAATTAAAGAACTGGCGGCTGACCCGTATGTTTTTAAGAGACTGGGACAGAGTGTTGCACCGAGCATTTACGGTTTTGACAATATAAAGAGGTCGGTTTTACTGCAGTTGTTTGGAGGAGTGAAAAAAATTAAATCTGATGGCGGTTCAACAAGAGGAGATATTCATATCTTGCTTGTCGGCGACCCGGGTGTTGCGAAGTCTGTTTTGCTAAAGACTACGTCAAAGATTGCTTCCAAAGGGCGTTATGTTTCGGGTAAGGCGGCGACTGCCGCGGGTTTGACTGCTGCGGTTGTCAAAGATGAGTTTTTGCGCGGTTGGTCTCTGGAGGCGGGTGCGATGGTTTTGTCAAATAAAGGAATGGTTTGCATTGATGAGATTGAGAAAATGGACGAGCATGACAGGAGCACGATGCATGAGGCGATGGAGCAGCAAAGTGTTACGATTGCGAAAGCGAACATTCAGGCGTCGCTTAGAGCGGAGACCGCTGTTCTCGCGGCAGGCAACCCTAAGCATGGGCGGTTTGACCCTTATACGCCTATTCCCCAACAGATTGATATTTCTCCCGCTTTGTTGTCGCGTTTTGATGTGATTTTTGTAATTAGAGATTTGCCAAATAAAAAACAGGACGAGGCGATTGCGACGCACGTCTTGGAAGAGCATAAGCAAGGAATTATCAGAGATGTTGTTGACCCTAGACTTTTGAGGAAGTATGTTGCTTACGCGAAGCAGAAAGTCAAGCCGGTTTTGTCTAACGAGGCGATTAGTGAAATCAAGGATTTTTATATTAGACTGAGAGGTCAACCGGGCAGGGCAGACAGCGAGATAAGCCCTATTGCGATTACAGCAAGGCAACTGGAAGGAATAATTCGTCTTTCAGAAGCACACGCGAGAATGAGGTTGAGCAATGAAGTGAAGGCGGAAGACGCAAGGGCGGCGATTGAGTTGTTGAAAATATCTTTGATGCAGGTTGGTTATGACGAAGAGACGAAAAGTTTTGATGTCGACAGGATAACGACCGGGATTACAGCTTCGAAGAGAGGGAAGATAATTATGGTTAAGGAGATTTTGTCTGAGCTGGAGAACAGGGTTGGGAAGTTGATTCCGGTTGAGGAGCTGGAGAAGGCGGTTGTCGGTAAGATGACGGAAGTTGAGTTGGAGGAAGCGGTTAGTCAGTTGACGAAGAGCGGAGATATTTTTAGGCCGAAGAAAGGTTTTATTCAGAGATTGTAGGGCATAAAAACTTAAAAGCTTTGATTTTTTAGTTTCCGGATGAATAACCAGATGCCATTGTCCGGTGGTGAGCAGAAGTTTAAGAGGCGTGTTGCCTTTAAATTTAGAATTGGAAATATTCTGAACGGGGAGAATAATTTTGAGGGAGAGCGTTTGCAGAGCGTGAAGATTCAGGAAAAAGAGGTTTCTCGTGTGAACTTAATTGCGAATGTTGTTGATAAGTTTATTCAGGAAGGAGATAAAAAATTCGGTTCGCTAACTTTGGATGATGCTTCTGGGCAAATCAAAGCGAAGGTTTTTGGAGAGGAGATTAGCAAGTTTGATGAATTGAATCAGGGAGATACTCTGCTTGTTGTCGGGTTGCTTCGTTTCTGGAATGACGAGGTTTATCTTACACCGGAGATTATGAGAAAAGTTGATTCTAAATTTTTGCTGGTCAGAAAGTTAGAGGTTGAGGCAGAGATGCCGAAGGAAATTGACAGGGCGAAAGTTGCGGAGTTGAAGGACAAGATTTTGGAGATGGTCAGGAATGCAGAATCTGACGGTGGAGTTGATATTGAGAGAATTATTCTGGATTTGAAGGAACGACCGGATATTATTAACGCCGAGATAAAGAAACTGCTGGAGGATGGAATGGTATATGAACCGCGACCGGGGAAACTTAGATATCTCGGATAAATTTAAATAGTTGGCGTTCTTTTTTAAGTTGGTAAAAGAAGATGGAGATCAAGATAAGTGTAGAAAAGAGGCATCTTGTTGGTTTCTTGGTTGTTTTTGCAATTCTGATTAGTGTGGGTTTTGTTATGAGCCAGGCAGGGACTTCAGGGGTGAGTCATGTTTCTGGCGAAGTTATTTTACCAGATGGTACTACTCTGGATGATGCAGTTGGTATGGGCAAAATTTGCACGGATGTTAATGGGTTTTGTGTTGGAGTTGATACAAATGCTGAAACCTTATGTCCTCCTGCTAAGTTACTGAACGGGGATGGAAACTGTGTGGACTTGCCTATTGATACAAATGCTGAAACCTTATGTCCTCCTGCTAAGTTACTGAACGGGGATGGAAACTGTGTGGACTTGCCTATTGATACAAATACAGATTTTTGTTCTGGTGGGAATTGTCAGAGTGGATTGATAATTGGAGGCACGCAAATGGAAATTGGAGGTTGGTCTATTACTGGGGTGGAGGGAGTGGATGGTTTCGGTTCCTTGGGAAATGTTGTAATAGAGGGAATAAGGTGGGGCTGGGATAGTGCTCCCAGCGGTGGAGACTATTGGGTTTCTGGTTTTGATGCTAATAGAAATTCGTATATGTTAATTCATAAACCGGCTGGTGCAAGGCCTAAGTTAGCTCAAAGATGGGGGCCACTTTAATTTTTTAATATCCTTTGCAGGAAACCCTTTTTCTTTTTTCTGTTTAATCTTAGGGCGAGTATAATCAGAAGGACTAATGCTGTTAGGAGTAAAAGAAAACGCCAGATGTCGCTGAAGTTTCTCCAATTTATCGCCGAGCCCCAGAAAATTGCCCATATGCCTGAGCCAAGCAACGCGGAGCCGACTGGTTCTGTTGAAAGCAAGGAATAACCGACGAGGATGGTGATTATCGCAACGATTAACGAAACTATAAATGTGAACTGTGCGTGAGCGTCTCTCGCCGAGTCGTATTCTGCCTGACAGCGTTCAAATTCTTCATTAACAAGGAGGTTTGGTTTTTCTGATTCAGTCGGGATGGGAATTGGTTCTCTGAACGAGATGTCGCAGAAATCTTCATATTGCGGAGAGGCGTAAAATGTTTCTATACCCTGCCACAAGGCGAGCGCGAAGACTACGATAATTCCTAATCCTAGGACGAGGTTTTTTGTGTTTATCATAGCGGGAAGAGAATGATTAGATTTATAAAATCTTCTTTGTGTCTGACTTTATGAAATACGAACAATTGTTGGACAAGGCGTATAAGGAAGTTAAGGTAGTCGGGAAAGGCGGAGAGCGGTTTGAGATTCCGAAGGTTACAGGGCAGGTTAGCGGAATTAAAACTATTATCACGAACATTATGCAGATTGCGGATTATTTCAGGAGGGACGTTATGCATCTGGTTAAGTTTTTACAGAAGGAACTTGCAGTTTATAGCCGGTTGGACAGGGAGCGATTGGTTTTGAAGGCGAAGTTGAATTCGGCGAAAGTTAACGAGAAAATTGAGAAGTATGCGAAGGAGTTCGTGCTTTGTAATGTTTGCGGGAAGCCAGATACAGAGATTGTTTCGGAGAAGGGCGTTAGGTTCAAACATTGTCTTGCCTGCGGGGCGAAGAGTCCGATTAAATATCATCTTTAAAATGTATGTAAAAATTCACAAGTCTTATAGAAAAGTCGTTGCTGTTTGCGATAGCGAGCTGATTGGAAAAAAGTTTGAGGAAGGGAAAAAACAACTGGATGTGCGGGATAATTTTTACAGGGGAGAGGAGTTTGAAGCTGAGAGAGTGAGAGAGATTATGAAAAGTGAGTTGGCTGACGATTCTACTTTTAATATTGTTGGAAAAGAAAGCGTGAAGCTGGCTCTTGAGTCCGAGGTTATTTCGGAGGGAAATATCGGGAGAGTTAGCGGTGTGCCGTTTGCTTTGGTTTTGTTGTGATTTGTCCCAATAGTGTTGTTAAGTTTTCTGGAGTTAATATTGTGTAAAACAAATTTATGGTTACTGAGTAATGTCGGGAAATTTCTTAGCAGAAATTTCCGAGTATTTTAATGTTTGTTATGAAAATTTTGGTTTGTAGGGCGGTGTCGTATTTGCGAGGGCAAGGTCTCAAAATAATTTGTAAAATTATTACATGATAATGTCGAGAACTTACAGCAACTATCTTCCGGAATTTTAGAAACTGAGCAACTCCCGATTTTGCGACAAAACTTCGGTCTATAATGTTCAGAGTTACACCTCGGAAGATATAGAAGGGAATTTATTATAATTGTTGTAGGTTTAAAGAAACGAATTAGTAACTGTAAACTACATATGAAAATTTTAGTAAGGAAAAACTCCCATATTTCTAACGCGTGCATGATGCGAAGTTTTAATAAACTTGTTTTTTGTTTTGTTATTATGGAATTTATTTTCTTGAGCAGGACGAGAGATGTGAGGAAGAATTTGAAAAAGTTGGAGCGGGAGCTGGGAATTAAGATTAAAATTGTCGGAAAGAGAGTTGAGTTTGACGGGAAGCCGGTGAGTGAGTTTGAAGCGCGCTCCGTTTTTGAGGCGGTTGATTTTGGTTTTTCTGTGCGGAAAGCTCTGTTGTTAAAGCTAGAGGATTTTATTTTCAAGGTAGTTCATATTAAGTCGCATACGAAGCGTTCTTTGAAGTCTGTAAGGGCGAGACTGATTGGGACGAAAGGGAAAACGAGGAAGGCGATGTCCGAGATTTCGGGATGCGAGATTTTGATTAAGGAGGGCGAGGTAGGAATTATCGGCGAGGGCGAACACGCAGAGGACGTTGAGAAAGCAGTGATTCATTTGATTGAGGGTGCAAAGCAGGGGAATATGTATATGTTTTTGGAAAGAATGAATCGTGAACGGAAAAGTGAGATTGAGTTTGAGTAAAGAAGAAGGCACCTCCTTTTTACAAAAAATTAAAAAATTAAAAAGAGGCCAAGTTAAGAAGAATTATCTTCTCTTCTTTTTCTTAGTCGCCTTTTTCTTTGTTGCTTTCTTTTTTTTCTTTGGCATTTTAACTAATCACCTCTTTTAGATTAGTCTATCTAAGGACTTTTTGTTTATAAATTTATCGCGGAGTTGCGCCCGCGCTATTTCTCCGCAATTTGTGCTGTGATTTGTCCCGATTTTGTCGACGGTAAATTCTTTTTTTGATTTAGCGTTCTAAGACGAGGATTTTTCGGAAGAAAAATTTGTGAGTGAAAGCAGAATTCTTGCAGTGATTTCCAGAAAAAGAAATTTATTTTGTGAGCGTCCCGGACTGGACTCGAACCAGCGACCTCATGGTTAACAGCCACGCGCTCTAACCAACTGAGCTACCGGGACACTTTATAACTGAAAAATAAATCTTTATTTAAACATTGTTGTTTGGACGTTGTCAAATTTTCGTGAGGTTAGAGCAGAGGATGCCTGCAAGATTTGTTATGGATAATCTCGTGAATCAAAAAACTTTTGTCGTAGAAGTTTTCAAGAGATTAAGAATTCTCGACTTTTTGTCAGGAAGATTTTATGAATATTACTGCGAGGAAGATAATCAGGAGGATGATAACCGCAAGAGCTATCAGTATGTTTCTGCGTTTTTTTTCTTTTGCTTTTCTTTTGTAGTACTTTTCGTAGGCACCTCTGATTTCTTTTTTTTGTTCGGTGTTTATCTTCGGAGTGTGACCTTTCTGGTATTCAAAAGTTATCGTCCCGCCGGTTGAAACTCTTTCTGCCATTTTTTTACGAAGAAGAGAAAGTTTATAAGAGTTTCTTATTTTTCTGTTTGATGAAAGGCAAAGTTGTTCTTGCGATGTCCGGCGGTGTTGACTCTAGCGTGGCTGCTTTTCTGTTGAAACGCGAAGGATATGATGTTCATGGTTTTTTTATGAACTGTCGCGGGAATAAAAAGTATTGGCCGTCATCAATAAACTGGAAGAAAGAGGAGAAGGATGTTAAGATGGTTTGTAAGAATTTGGGGATTAAGGACTTGTTTGTTCTTGATTGCGAGGAAGGTTACGAGAGGAAAGTGATTGCGAAGACATTTGAGGATTATTCAAGAGGGCTGACGCCAAATCCGGACATTTTATGTAATAATGTTGGAAAATTTCCAGGATTGCTGAAACGAGCCGAGGCAATCGGTGCGGAGTTTATCGCGACGGGACATTACGCAAGAGTTCGTCGGAGGAAAAAAGGATTTGAGCTGTTGATGGGGAAAGACCGAAAAAAAGATCAGTCGTATTTTATTTGCGGGATTGGGCAGGAGTATTTGTCGAGAACGATTTTTCCGGTCGGGAATTTAACTAAAGAGGAAGTCAGGGAAATTGCCCGGCAGAAGAGATTTCCGAATTGGGACAAGAGGAGTTCGCGTGGGATTTGCTATCTCGGGAAGATTGATGTTAAAAGATTTTTGCATTCAAGGATTAAAAGGAAAATTGGAAGAGTGTTTTCGCCGTCGGGGAAAGTTGTCGGTTCTCATCCCGGACAGATGTTTTTTACGATTGGAGAGAGGGTTGGCGAGAAGAATGGATTTTTGATTGATGATAGTTACAGGAGAAGTATCGGCGGGAAAAAATTATTTGTTGCGCGGAAGCTGTCGGGAAATAGGTTGATGGTTGCTCCTTCTGGAGATGTGGCTTTGGAGACGAAGAAAGTTTTTTTGAAAGGTTTTAAGTTTGTTTGTGAAAAGGAAACGGGAAACCTGAAGGCAAGGATAAGACATTTGGGAGAGCTTTATTCAGGAAAATTGTCGCGGAATGGCAGGCGTTGGAGTTTTGTTTTTGGAAAAGGAATCGTTGGAGTTGCCGAAGGACAGTTTTTGGTTTTGTATAAAGGAGAGCGATTGGTCGGTTGTGGTGAGATAAGATTGCGATAGTTTGTCTGATTAGAGAAAGACTTTCCCATTCTTTCCACATTCATAATCAATATACCTTATCAATGGCCTGCCTGAACGTATCTCCTCGTAAATATCTTTTACCGTATTAAAAAACATATCTTCGGCTCTCATCTGCCTTTGTGCATCAGTTTCTTGAGGATACGCGTTCTCTAAATACTGTTTGTAGCTTGCACTAATCGTGAGCCAATGCAATTTTCTTTTTGGGTAATCCAAGTGCCCAACAGGAATTTCATAGTTAGTGACTAAGGAGTGGTTTATTGGGTTCCCGGTAAGACCAAGAAGATCTATGCGGTCTTGGTCTGAGTATGTATTCGCGACCCAGATTATATTTTTGCCCTCAGTGTTGCTAAATCCATCAACGCCAGTCGCATCAACGTAGATGTAATAAACAGGGATTCCTTTTACATCACTGTCCAGATTAAGTCCGGGAGTGTAACTGCTCAACTGTTGTGGCAGAGTAGTATACATCTTTTTTCCACCGTCGCTATAACCAGCAATAATCTTTATAGAGCCCGGATGCTCTTCAATAGCATTTGTTAAGGCATTCCATATATCACCATTTTCAGCTTGGTGAGTCTGATAATAAAAATTGTTTGTGAACTGTAACTCACTGAGAATTTTTCCTATGAACTCATTACCCATTCTACTTCCGGCAGCCGGCTGGAGTCCCTCAATTCCATAAGTATAAAAAGAAGAACTTTGAGAATTTGCTATGATATATCCTTCTAACTCTGCTTTTGTAAAGGATTTTCCTTCTTCCCCACTTTGCGGGACTTCCTTATAAACTTTGCAGGCAAGGGTATCCAACATTAAGTTCATAGGTAATCGTTTTAAGTTTTCGTTTTTACATTCATTGCTACAACCATCTCCTGAAATTGTGTTTCCATCGTCGCACTCCTCGCCCTCATTTATAATACCATCCCCACATTTTTCAATCTTACAGTCAGCGCTACAACCATCTCCTGAAATTGTGTTTCCATCGTCGCATTGCTCTGTTGCTTGATTTATTATTCCGTCTCCGCATGAAGAAGAATCTTTCGGAGGATTTGAATCAAATAGCGAGCTAAAGAAATCTCCAATCGCCTGAAAAATCGCATTTATAATATCAAAAATAGTCTGGAATATTGCTCCAATCAAATCGATTATTCCGTTATTTCCTGTTGTCTCCGAACTGCCTCCATCGCCTCCATCTGTTGGCGGAGGAGGATCATTTTGGTAAGTACAACTGTTGTCTCTTGTTTCCTCTGCGCAAGAAGCAAGAGCATCATTCATAGTTTCAAATTGTTGTCCAGGTCCAAACCTAACTAAATTGACATCTCCATCCTTATTTATCAAAACAAATTTATATGTTGCATAAGTTATAAATGGAATGTTCGTAAGCCTTACAAAAACATCATTAGCACATCCTCCTGGTGGCTGGGGCGGACCGTGGAAAGACCTTGTTTCTGAATTGTAAGTCCAGCCAAGATATGCCTTAGTTGAATTCACTGCAATCCAGTAGTTCTCGTAATCTGGTTCGGCACGAAACAGAAAGTCTGCATCAGTAGGAGACATTCTATAATCGCAACTCCCACCAATATAATTAAAGACGACGCGGGGTGTAGGTGATATAAAATGAATACCAACATTATATCCAACTCTGTAAGCTTTGCAGGCACCATTGTCCACTTCCAACACCGGACTCGTTCCATCCAAGGGTGTTGAGACTATTTCATAAAACGAGTTTGATTGTGTTCCGAACTGAGCTTCAACATTTTTTCTTGGGTTAGTAAGAGTAGGTATTTCTGGATTTTCATTATTTCCTTTAATGTCTATACTTATTTTAGCAGGTTCTCCAAACGGTTGGACCTCAATAAAGGCAGTATGTGGGATAACATTACAATTATTTGTTTCCCGGGCACTTTGTGAACTCTTCAGTCTCGCCAAACATCTGTTCTTAAATTCATCAACTCTTGTTTCAACTTCTCCCGCAGAAATAGGTAAACCATCTTTATCCTCCTCCACTATATAATTCCCGCACGAATCAGTAGACAGAGTGTAACCAAACTTCTCGTTTCCTCCTGTTGAAATATCAATCAAGCACTCCGCGGTTTGGGGGCATACTTCAACTCCTGTTTCTAAAGAGCGACCTTGCTGTAAATCCGGACAAATGTCGCTTAAACTAGAAATAGTTCTTCCTCCCAAGCTCAAGAGGTCGGAAGAAATTCTGGGGGACAGGGGTTCAATTGTGTAAGTGCATCTTTTTTCCGAGCCGATAATTTCCTCCCTTGAAAACGGCAGATTATAACTCAACTCGGTTGCAGGTCTCTGATAATCAAAAGTGTAATACTGACAATTCGCGATTGAAGTTTCCTGCCTTTGAGAATCTAACCGGACAGTGTCAAGAACCATTACATCCGTTTTTCCACCGGGGTTAACCTTGAACTCCCATCCTTCTGTTGAAACGCCTTCGTAGATAAAGTTCGCATCAACTCTCGTAGCAAAATTGGAGTGCGGAACAAAACCCTGTTCTCCAGAGTTAAAACATGAACTCGTCTGTCCTGACACACTGCTTAATGAAAAACAAAAAACCAGCAGGAACAGCAGAGCAAAACCTCTTTTCATGTGGCTATCAAGAACCCTTTCTATATAAATTTATTTAAGCCAAGATTTTTGACGACTATCGGAAATTCAAATCACAATGGAACTCCTGAAGTTTTAGTGCGTGGTAAACGACAAAAGATTTTTTGATAAGAATGTTTTTATATCTTGATTTGTTTTAATTGGAATGGAATTTGACAGCGTTGTCAGGAGGAGAAAGAGTGTTAGAAAATTTCAGAGAAACAAGATTAGTTTTAGATTTTTAATGGATGCAGTTGATTCGGCGAACCAAGGTCCGTTTTCCGGAAACCACAATCATTTGAAGTATTTGATTGTAGAGGACAAAGAGAAAATTAAAGAGATTGCGGAAGCGTGCGAACAGGATTGGATTGAAGAAGCACCGGCTTTGGTTCTGGTTTGCTCGGATGACTCCCACCTTGAAGGTTTGTATGGGGTCAGAGGAAGAGTTTATTCAAGGCAGAGTGCAGGGGCGGCGATTTATGGCTTGATGTTGAAGCTGAGTGATATTGGAATAGGAAGTTGTTGGGTCGGTGCATATAGCGATGAGAAGATAAGAAGAATATTTGACATTCCGAAGGATTTTCAGGTTGAAGCGATAGTTCCGATTGGTTTTTCCGACGATGGTGCAGGTAAGGAAAAAAAGAAATCTTTGGAAAGGTCAATTTATTGGGAGAAATGGAAGAATACGAGAAAGCCGAGTAGATTTGAGGAAAGAGAAAAGGATTTGACAGAGGGCTAACTTATTTTGTTAATAAAAAATAGAATATGAAAATTGAGCCCAAGACAACATACGGGATATTCCCTCTGGTATTTGGAATTTTTCAATTTTTCCCTGAATTTTTTAAGGTATTTCGGAATTGTTTTTAGCATCTTGGCGATAATTTTCTGAGTTATAGGAATGAAAAAATCAAAAGGCAATCATGCTAAAACAGGTTTAATTCTTTGTATATAAAGTATATGAAATTGTGTAGCCACAACATTTAAGATTATATGAACTCAAAGCTTATTATGAAATCATTTAAGCATTATGAGTTGGAACTGCTAAAATTAGGGAAGGTCTCAGAGCATTCTACTAAGACAAGAGGTAAAATATATGATAAAGGAAAAGTCTACTTATCTAATAATGTCTTTACAGATAAAGATTACGAGCTTTATAATTTGGGTGATTTATCAATTGAGGAAGTATTTAGCACAATTAAAGGAAAAGGGAGACTTATATTCTTTCCAGGGCATATCAGAAAAAAGAGAGTTATTGGGAGAGGAAGAAACTTTGGTAGTTAGAGTTGCCCGAAGGGCATTAACTTGTGGAATTGTTTCTTTAGGAGTTCACTCCAAGCAATGAATTATGATGAAGCTAAAGCAAGTTGTTTATCTAAAACATTTTATCTACAAAAACCTTTTGTCTTAGTTCAATCATAGATAACAATTTAGACCATCCAGAAGTTCATTCTGGAGAGATTTGTTCAAAATTGACAGAGAAAACGGAAAAGACTTTTTGCGTCTATCAGATAAAAAAGCCGATGAAAATTATTGCAACATCTTACAAGGAGACGGGAAAACTTTATGCTTAACAATAGCAAGAAATGACAAATCTCCTTGCAATCAACTTCCGTTAAAAATTAGAACTCATGATTTTATTAAAAAAATAAGAAATAAAAGAAAAAGAAAGTTTAGGTCTGGTTAGCGGAATACTTCTATGCCGAGGTCTGACATCTCTGATTTTGCAGGCTGTTTTTCTTCAAGCAAGGAACGGCCAAGAACATAAGGCGACTTAACACCAGTCATGATTGTTATAACCCTAACTTGGTTAGCGTAATCTTTGTTGATTCTTGCTCCGATGATTACCTGTGCGTCCGGGCTAATGTTCTCTGTTACGAGTTCCCCTATTCCTGCGAATTCTTCTAGTTTAAAGTCCGGTCCGCAGGTGATGTGAATTAAAGCTCCGGTTGCGCCGCGATAATCTACATCCAACAATGGTTGGGTGAGAGCTTGTCTAACTGCGGTATCTACTCTTGATGTTGAATCGTCCTGTCCTACTCCTATGACTGCAACGTCTCCGTTTTTCATTACAGATGAAACGTCTGCGAAATCTAAGTTTATCAATGAAGGCAAGGTGATAGTCTCGACTAAACCTTTAATCATTGTGCTTATCAGTTCGTTTGCAACTGCGAATGCTTGTTCCATCGGCAAGTTTCCTGCGATGTCTACAAGTCTGTTGTTATCGATTATTATGCATGTGTCAACAACCTCTGTTAGTTCCTGCAATCCGAATTCCGCTTTGTCCTGTCGTGCTTTTTCGCACTCAAAGGGCATTGTTACAACGGAAATTACAATTGCTCCGGATTCTTTTGCCAGTTGTGCGATTACGGGTGCGGCTCCTGTTCCTGTTCCTCCGCCAAGTCCACAGATAACGAAAACCATGTCTGCGTTTGAAGTCGCTTTTTTTAATTCGGAAAGCGATTCCTTTGCGGATTCTCTTGCTACCTGCGGTTTTCCGCCGGCGCCCAAGCCACGAGTTCGTTCTTTACCAATCAGAATTTTTTCGTCTGCTTTTGTGATAGAAAGATGCAGAGCGTCAGTGTTACAGCTGTAAACAGTTGCACCGGTGATTCCCTTATTGAAAAGCCATGTTACCGCGTTACAACCTGCTCCGCCTACGCCAATTACCTTTATGTTTGCCTTTCCAGCTCTGAGTTCGTCGAAGTTTATGCTATGTGTCTCGGCGTTTTGTATGGCCTCTTTTGCGAAGTCTAGTACCATCTATTTTAGTACCTCCTTTCAGGTTATTGTTTTTCCGAGGAGCTTGGGATTTATATATTTGATTGTTTTGGAAGCCAGAGGTTTTGTTAAATTGTTTTTAGGATTTTGTGTATTCCTATTCTGTTAATTGCTTCTAAGACTTTTTTTTCAGCCTGTTCGAGCGGTATTTTTGGCAGGACGAAACTCGCCGCCGCCTTATGTCCACCACCGCCTAGTTCTGCCGCGAATAGAGACACGTCAACACCCTTCTGTGAGCGAAAAGAGCCTTTGATTTCGTTTCCCAAATCTGCTAAAGTAAATATGAAGTCAAATTCTTTTATAAACTGGAGATGGTTTGGACCAAGACGGACATCAGATTTGTTTAGCTTTAGTCTTTTTATTTCCTTTTCTGTTACTACCGAATACGCATATTTCATTTTTTTGTTGATTTTTAGTTTCATTAAAAGTAGCGAGTAATATTTTACTAAATTTAGTGGTTGGTTGTGAAGTATGGGTGCTAAAACCTTGTCTGTGTATTTGCCCCCTTTTTCTATCAGGAAGCTTGCCTGCTTAATTGCTTTTTCTGCTGTTGTGGCGAATTGGAAGAATCCAGAATCTGTGCAGAGTCCGATAAGGAGACGGGTTGATAATTCTGAGGTGAATTCTATTTTATTCTGTTTGAAGAGTTCTATAAGGGCTGAGCATGCAGATGGCTGGCACTCATCGACAAAGTTTAGATTTCCGTATAATTTGTTGGTCGGATGATGGTCTATGTTTATCACGAAAATGTTTTTTGGAATTTGATAGTTGGCTTTGAATTTGCCAATCATGTTCGGGGTTGCTGTGTCAATACAGAGAAGCAGGTCAAACTCTTTTAGGTCTATTTCTGTTATATCTTTTTCGAATTCGATTTCTTCTGTTAATGGCATTTGTTGGAGTGCTTCTGATAGATTGTCTTTGCTGATTAGTTTGACTTGTTTGTTTAGTTTTTCTAAGACATGTTTCATCGCGGTGCATGAGCCGAAGGAATCTCCGTCGGGACCGGAGTGTAAACTCATTATTATTTTCTTGGACTCTAGGATTTTGTTCCAGATTTCGGAGATTGAATTGTTTTCCATTTATATTTTCTCCAGTATCTCGGCTTTGAGACCGAGTTTTCTGCAGTTTTCACAAAATCTTTTGGCGTCTTCTAGCGTTCCGGCGACGCCGGCCCCGTAGTGCATTGGAATTGCCAAGTCAGGGGAAAGGAGCGACGCTACTTCGGTGGCTTCCTCGGCGTCCATAACATAAGTTCCGGAGACTGGAAGGAGGGCGATGAATTCGTTTCCACGTTTTCCGTATCCGGTTAGCTTTGACATTTCTGGTATTTTGTCTGTGTCGCCTGCGTGGTAAATTATTACTCCGGGAAGTTTGATTATGTAGCCGAGCCATCCTTCTCTCTTGGGATGGAATTTCTTGTTTGTGTTGTACGCCGGAACTGTTTCTATTTTTATTCCCTCCAGATCTATTTTGTCTCCGAGTTCTATGATTTGCATGTCCACGTTTTTTAGTTTTGTAATTTTTGACTGTGCGTCCGCGGGAACTATTATTGTTGCGTTTTGTTTTGCTATTTTTTCTATGTCGCGGATTGAACAATGGTCTTGGTGATTGTGCGTGATTAGAATTATGTCTGCCTGTGGCGCCTTATCCGAGATGTTGTATGGGTCGATTGCTATTTGCTTTCCGGATGCGGTTATCAGGAAGCCGGAGTGGCCGAGGAATTGGATTTCTATGTTTTTTATTTTCATGTTAGTAGAGGATAGAACTAGGATTTAAAGTTAATTGTTACGGTTACCACTCAATCTTTTCTATCTCAACTTCGTTGTAGACGATTTCTGCGAGTTCGTAAAACTGCAGAGAGTCTTCTACTCTGTCGGAGAAATATCTTATCTGGTAGTCCTTGTCGGTTTTTGAGTCAAAGCAGTCAATTGCCATTTCTTTTGTTGTGTCGCTATGTTTTATCAGGAGGGCATGAGCGTCAACTTCCAAGACAAGGTCATTCACTTTTATTTTGTCGCCTTTTTTTATTTGAGCGATTGGCTTTGAGGATTTTATTTTTATTTCCGACATGGGCTCTTGAGATTGAGTTATTTTATAAATTTAACTTTAAGTCTTTTTATTTTCTAATAAGTGGTGATTACTATTCTAAATTTAATTGTCAGATATTCATTAGAGTGCGTTGATACAGAAAAGAGGCGATTCATTTTTCTAAGAGTATCATGTTCCCTGGATTTTTTAGTCTATAAAAAATTCTGAATCTTACACCGTTGTTGTTTTCATGAAAATCTCGCGAATACTCCCGAGCTTTTTCTTCTTCTGTTGCATTCGCTGGGAGTCTTCTGTCGACCAGAAACTTTTCTTCTTTCATCCATGAAATCTGGGAGGTGGTAAAATCATGGTTGTCCTTAGGGGTGTATTTAGAAAAATCTTCAGCGAAATTTTTATTTCTATTTACTAATCTGTTTGTTCTTGCAATTAGAAGGTAATCTTTATCAGGGTTGAGATTGGTGGCGCCTATAACTTTCAGTTCTTCTTCAGAAAGAGTCCTAAGAATTAGTGCTTGTTCCCGCAGAGTATAATGCTCTCCGATTTTTTCTAAATGTGCCTCTGAATGTTGATGACGAGGTGTAGTTGCTATCATTTCAGTTGAGAGAGATAGATGTGGCAGAGTTTTTAAATTTTTTTTACGGATGGCGGTGTCGCATTTGCGGGAGGCAAGATCTCAAAATGATTTGTAAAATTATTATGTGATAATGTCGAGAAATTTCCTATCAGAAATTTTCGAGAACTTACAACGATTATCTTCTGGAATTTTAGAAACTGGGGAACTCCCGATTTTGCGACAGAGCATTTACGGATAGGGCGTGTTAAAAATTTGGTAGTTTTTCTCTTACCAAAATTTCCATAACGAACCTTAAAATATTCAGAAATTTCTCTCAAGAAATTTCCCGACATTATCATAATAACTATAAATCTGCCTTATACAATCTCGATTCCCGAAAACTCCCTACTTCTTGACAAAAGTTTTAGGGATAATAGCGGTTCATCGTTCTTGGGAAGGCGATTGCGTCTTTGATTGTGTCTAAACCGCAAATCCATGCGATGAGTCTTTCCACGCCAAGACCGTAGCCGCCATGTGGGACTGAGCCGTAGCGTCTTGTGTCGAAGTAGAATTCGTATTTCTCAGGGTCCTCACCTTGCTTTATCAGGTTTTCTTTTAATTTCTCTATTGACTCTTCTCTTTGGGAAGCACCGATTATCTCGCCGTAGTGTTCGGGGGCTATCATGTCGTAACCGAAGACTACTTTTGGATTTTTTGGGTCTTCTTTCATGTAAAAAGCCTTGACTTCTTTTGGGTAGTGCGTTACGATGACTGGTGTGTCGTAGAGCTCGGAGAGTTTGTCCTCTTCAACTGTTCTGAGGTCTTTGCCCCATTTTACGCTCATGGATTTTCTCTCTCTCAGGAGTTTTAGTGCTTCGTCATAGGTTATTCTTGGGAATTTCTTTTTTGTTGTCGGAAGAAGTTTTGATAGGTCTCTTTCTAAGAGGGCGAGCTCGGACTTGTTTTTGCTTAAGACGGTTGTTAGAACGGCTTTGATTGTTTCTTCTCCATCATCCTGAAGATATGTGAAGTCTTCCCATGCAACTTCCATCTCAGCGTGCCAGTATTCTGTCAAATGTCTTGATGTTTTTGATTTTTCGGCGCGGAAGGATGGTTGAATTGTGAATATTTTTTCAAGCGCGAATATTCCGGGCTCTGCGTGGAGTTGCCATGTTTGTGCCAAATAAATTGGTTTGCCGAAGTAGTTGACGTGGAAGAGAGTTGCGCCGCCTTCTGCCTGCATGCCTAACAGCGTTGGAGAGTGATATTCGTAAAATTTCTTTTTGTGCCAGTGTTCTCTTATTGCCTGAAGAACTGTGTCTCTTATTTTTAAGATTGAAGTCATTTTTCTGCTTCGCAACCATAAATGGCGACGGTCACCGAGCAATTCTTCGTTAAGTGATTTGTTTATCGGAAATTCGTTGCTTTCTCCGACGATTTTTATTTTTTCCGCTTGAATTTCGCAGCCGGTTGGAGCGCGTTTGTCTTCTTTTATCGTGCCTTCTATTTCGAGAGAGGATTCAATTTGAAGTTTATCTATTTCATCCCATTGCTTTTCGAACTTATCTTTTTGCAGAACTATTTGGATTATGTCTGTGCTGTCTCTTAAAATTATGAATTTTAATTTGTTTGAGCCCCTTTCGCGGTAGACCCAGCCGTGAACCGCGACTTTGCCTTTTCCCTTTTTTATTGCTTCGGAAATTGAAATGGATTCCATTATATAAGAAAAAAGTGATGGTATTTATAAGTTTCTGAATCTTAGAAATGTGATGTTCTTGCTGTTCATAATAGGGGAAATGAATTAAGTTTAGTAACGAATAGGGAAGGTTTGTAAAAAATATCAGTTTCGCGGGATTTAATGATGGGGGATTAGAATTACTTTTGAAAGAAAAGTATAAGGGCTTCAAAAAGAATACTTTATTATAAATTTAATCTAATTTTTTTATATTAAATTATGATTGTATTATTTGAAAACCTACCAAACTCCTTTTCCTTTCCCCAACGCTTCAACAATATTTCTTGCTCTCCTCTCTCTTGTATCTTTTTGCTTAGCCCTTTCAATCCATTTAAAATAACTCGTCTTCACAGAATTAGAAAGTTTACCAAAATTCTTTCTCGCCTCGCTGTTTTTCTTTTTACTTAACTCTTTCTTTAAATCATCAAGTACAACATAACCTTCAGGCAAAATAAAATCAATCACAGGTTTCTTCGAACCCTCTTCATAAAAAATCAAACCAGGTGGCGTCATTTTCTTTTCTTCAACCAATCTCTTTGCATAACTCAAGGTATTATTACTCCAACGACTTTTATCAGTCCGCCTAGAAAAATTTCTTACAAACTTCTCATCATCAATCCGCTTTATCGTCGTATCAATCCACCCAAAACAAATCGCCTCGCACATCAAATCGTGATGCCGAAACCACGGCTGCCCCGTATGCTTCTTAAAACAAACCACAGAAACTTTATTCTCCTTATCATAATTTTTACTCAACCAATTTCTAAATTCATCCAAAGATTTCGGTGTTATTGTTTTCATGAAATAGGAAAAGGAATAGAATATAAAAAACTATCAAATTGCTAAAATTTCATTAACAAAAATCATAAGTTAATTTAATATAAAATTTATATACAATATTATAAATTTATCTAATTTTTTTATATTAAATTAAGAGAAGATTGGAAAACTAGAATAATTTTAGGTTAAATTAAGATCCATAAAATTCGTAGTTTTTACTAGAATAACTCTATAATTACTACAACAGAAAATTATATAAATTAAATCTCGCCCTAAAAATCATGGAAGAGCATGAAAAACCTTTGGTCTATCCGCCGGTGGTTATTGCACATATTGTAGATGATTTAAAGGATTATTTTAAACCGAAAATTCAAGGGAAGTCCTCGGTTGATATACATTATTCTGCTCAATTAAATGGACATCCACATATGGGAACTCTAACGAGTTTAGCAACGGCATTTGCGGTAGGAGAATATATTCAAAGAGAATTTAATATTTCTTCAATAATCAAATTTGAAGCTTTAGAGAATGCGCCGATAGGAAAGAATCGAATCGGAGACAAAGAATATTGTAGAATGCATAGCCACCATTACGTCGAAGATGTTCCTCTTTCAGAAGTTCATATGGTCTCATTTAGAGAAGTCTTTGATTATCTTAAAGCTAATACTAAAGTCAATTATGAAGTAGAATATTATGAACAGTTTCAGAAAAATCCTTTTGTAAGAAAAACTTTACTTGAAATAATATCAAGAGAAAACGAGTTTATTCCCTATATCGCTCCAAGCGAAGGGCTATTAAGAATTCGTTTTCCATGCAATGAGTGTCATATTATGGAAAAAACTTCTAAGGATTCCCACATTATCGAAAATCATGCTCCAGACTATGTAATTTATCAATCAAAATGTCCAGAACACGGACAGTTTGAAATTAGAGTAAGCTGGGATGATGATAGTCTAATAGACTTTAATACCTCAATAAGAAATGTTATCAAAGAAGCAAGATTTATTGAAGAAGCAAGAAGCTCTAATTCCATGAATCTAATGGTCGATGGAGGAGATTGGACGGGAATGGTATTTCAGGCAATGCAATCCTTGGGTTTATTAGGTTATCAAATTAGTGATTTGCCGGTTAGAATATTTACCCCAATAATTGAAGATTGGTCTGGTGCTAAATTTTCAAAGTCTGTTTATGCAAGAGAAGGAACATATAAGCACGTCCCATTAGAATTTTTAGATTATAAAAAATTTCAGGAAACTTTTGGTATGACTGGACTTGAGATTGTATTAAATGAGTCAAGAAAGTGGATTGAAGAACCTAAAAAATTATTTAGAAATTATTCTGTTGACTATTTAAGGAAAGTTTTTAATATATGAATGTTTGGGTTAGTTGTATGAAAACAATTTTGATGAGTATTCGCGATGAACCATTTGAGGCAATTATTGAAGGGAAAAAGAAACACGAGTTTAGAAGAAAATTTTACGTAGATGAACCTTGTCAAGTGATTTTTTATGTGAGCTCTCCTGTAAGTGCTATATGTGGGGTGGGAATCTTTGATAAACCAATTAAAAGAGATGTGGAAGATTTAGTCAGGATAATAAAAACCCATTCTTTTAGCTCTGAAGAAAGTTTGAGAAACTATATGGGGGGTCTTGGTGAAGGATATGCACTTCCTGTTACGAAGTCTAGAAAAATAAACCCTATTACTCTTGATGAGTTAAGAGGAGAGATCTCAGGATTTGCCCCCCCTCAGTCTTATTGCCGTTTTGATACGGATAAATTCAAAAATCTAATTAGTAGGTTAAATCTCTATGAAACACCAGATGAAATTATTTAAGGAACCATTTTTTAGAATTAAAGAAAAGAGAAAAATTATAGAGGTAAGGTTATTTGATGAAAAGAGGCAAAAAATTGCAATTGGAGATGAAATTGAGTTTTCATTGATTAATAATGCGGAAGAGAAAATTTTAGCAAAGGTTTTAGGTCTATCAAGATTCAAATTTTTTAAGGATTTATATTCAATTTTTCATTACTCCTTATTTGGACATCCACATGGAACAATGTTAGAAGAGCAATTAAAGGATATATTTGAATGCTACACAAAAGAGGATGAAGAAAAGTATGGATGTTTGGCTATTCATTTAAAATTAATTAGATAGCTACACCCATTTAGTTTTATTGAACTTCTATTCATTTGAATTTAATAAAAATAATTTAATATAAAGTTTTTATTCTAAATTATAAAATTAATCTCCCTCAACATTTCTTTACAAACATAAATTATTTTTTGTCTGTTTTTATGTGGGTTTCTTTTAGTTGAAGTGGTTTAACTTTGGAAGGTGCGTCTATTACTAAATCTTGCGCGGCTTTGTTTTTCGGAAACGCCACGACTTCTCTTATGTTTTTCTCTCCGAGCATTATCATTATCGCTCTTTCTATGCCTAACGCGATTCCTCCGTGCGGCGGGACGCCATATTTGAAGGCAGTCAGCATGTGTTCAAAATATTTCTTGTCTTCTTTGTCGAATCCGATTAGGTCAAATATTTTTTCCTGAATTTCTGCTTTGTGGATTCTGATAGAACCGCCACCAATTTCGTATCCGTTTAAGACGAGGTCGTGCTGGTAGGATTTTGCTTTGCCTGCGTCTTTTTTTGTCAGAAATTTCCAGTGTTCTTCTATCGGCATCGTGAACATGTGATGCTTTGGTGCGTAGTGCCCGTTTTCAAGCTTTTCTTCAAACAACGGGAAGTCTAATATCCAGCAGAATGCTAATTCATTCCTGTCGTTCTTGTTTTTTCTTAAGTCTGGTTTGTCGGTTCCGTATTTTTTTATTACTTCGTCATATTTTAATCTCGGAAACTTTTCAAATGTCAGCTTTTTATTTGAGAGAACTTTTTCGACTATTTCTATGAAGAGTTTTTCTATCGTGTTTAGGATGTCGTTTTGTTCTGCAAAAGACATTTCTACATCAAGTTGGTAGAATTCTCCGGGTGAGCGGTCTGCACGTGCGTCTTCGTCTCTGAAGCAGGGAGCGATTTGGTAGTATTTGTCAAAACCCGATATCATTAAGAGTTGTTTGTATTGCTGAGGGCTTTGTGGGAGTGCGTAGAATTTCCCCGGGTGGATTCTACTTGGAACTATGAAGTCTCGTGCACCTTCAGGAGAGGATTTTGTAAGAATTGGTGTAGAAATTTCAATGAATTTTTCTTTGTCCATAAATTCATGGAGAGTTTTTATTATTTTGTGTCTCTGGTAGAGATTTTTCTGCATGTTTTCTTTTCTTAAGTCGAGATAACGCCATTTCATTCTCGTTTCCTCGTCTATGTTTTTGTCCCCGAGGTTGAAAGGCAGGGATGGCGATTTTGTGAAGATGTTTACTTTTTCTGCCTGAATTTCTATGTCTCCTGTTGGCATTTTCGGGTTTATGTTTTTGCGGGCGACGACTTTGCCTTTGATTTGGACGCAGTATTCCAGTTTTAGGTCTGATTTACCTTTGATTATTATTTGTGTTTTTCCGTAGCGGTCTCTTAAGTCTAAGAAAGTCAGTTTATTTCCGACTGCACGAATAGTGTCCACCCAACCGCATAAAACGACTTTTTCGTTTGCGTGGGCTTTTCTTAGTTCGCCGCAGGTGTGTGTTCTTAACATAGTTAAAGTAAATGAAGAGAGTTTTTATTTGTTTTCTTTGGGGTGGCTTTGTTGAAATTCTTTTTTTTGACTGTTCGCATCCCACCTACCACTTCCTGTTACACTCGGTTTTCCTCGCTTCGCTCAGAAAACCGAGAAATAGATAGAAAACAAACAAGTTTTTCAACAAAGCTATTTAGGGATTTTGATAAAAATTTGCGCAACTAACTAATCCTGCGCCCTGTCCGAATTTTAGCAGATATTCACCTGAACTTGATGTTTCTAAAAAATTTTGGTCTCTTCTTCCTTGCGATGCTGTGGAAGTGTTGCAGAACCATTCGTTTTCTCTATTTTTTAGGTTGCATTTTTCTAGAAAGCCGGGGTATGTTTCATTTATTGATTCCAGCATCCTAAGGTTTGCTAGGTGTGGGCTAATGGCGTTGATGTTTGTAAAAGATACTCCATCTGGGTTGAGCCGCTCGTTTTCTGAAAATTTTTCTATTAATTCTCTCCATTCCTTTACCACGAACCCGTATACTGCTTTGCCGTTCATGCGTAAGACCCTTCCTCTGGATTTTATCGGACTTCTTTTTTCTTCTACAGCTCTAACGGCTTCTGCAAAAGTTACTTTTATCTGGTTTTCTTCGCAAGTAATTAATTCTCTTTTATCACCAAATCCTCTGGACATGTGCCCTAAAAATCCTCTCCTACCCTCGTTTTGTGTTAATATGTAGGCGCTTGCTCCATCTCCAAATAAGATGCATGTTCCTCTATCGCTGTAATCTGTAACGTCAGATAACTTTTCTGTCCCTATAACCAGAATTGTTTTATAAAAACCGGCTTTAGTCAATGCGTCTGCTTGCATTAATGCCAAATTTATTCCTCCACATCCTCCGTAGCAATCTGTTCCTGCCGTGAGTGGTTTAATCATATGCGGATGACTTTTGTCTAATTCTCCTCGAACGAAACCGGCAACATTAGGGAATTTTCTCTCGCTTGTGTTTGTGGCAATTATTATATGTTCTACCGGAGGGATTTCGGTTTGTAATTTTTCAAGAGCGTTTTTTGCTGCTTCGACAGCCATAGTTTCTGTGGATTCGTGTTCTGCCGCAATTCTTCTTTTTCTTATTCCCGTGCGTTTGATAATCCAATCGTTTGACGTTTCTCTTCCGGATGCTTTCAGTATTTTTTCTAAATTCTGATTTGTTAAGATTCTTTCTGGCGAGTAAATTCCTACTGAATTGATTATTGCTCCCACGATTTGAGAAAAGTGTGATTGTTTAAAATAATATTGGTGTTTTGTTATTGCAAAAACTTTGTTCTGATTTTTGAGGGATTGTCAGAAATTCCGAGCTTTTTGTTTTGGTGATTAGTACAGTTCGGCACTAACTTTTTTATTTCTTGCAGTTATAATCATTAATAACTCTATAAACAATAATTTTAAATTGCTGGTGATGTCTGGCAATTATTTTATTATTAATTATCGTCGGCAATTAGATAAGATTGGGTATTTTTGGTGTCAGTTGTTGTCAATCGCCTAAATTTTATTAATCAATCTTTTTTTGACAAAATTGAGCTGATAATTTCCATGGCTTTTTTTGGGTTGAGTTTGCCCTTGTATTTTTTCATTAAAATTCCCATATACGCTTTGTCTCTTAGCCCCGGTTTTTCTTTTATTATTTTAGAGATTTCTTCTTCGAGTTCGTTGTCATTGGTTTTTTCTTCTTTCAGGGCTTCCTCCAGAGTTTCGCCTCGGGATATTTTGTCCATTATTTTTTTTATCTCTGACTTTTCGATCTTTTTTTCATTCAGGGCTTCAAGAATTTGTTCAAGAACCCTCTCTGTTTGGTTTTTTCGCCAGAGAGTTGTCATCTTTGCGATGAGGTTTGCGTCTTTGTTATAGACTTGCATTAATGTGTTGAATTCGTCTAAGTTGTTGAGGACGAGTTTAATTAGTTCATCCGACAAACCTTTCTTTTTTAAATCGGAGAGGAGCTCTGTTTTCAATTTTGGAAGTTTCTTTTTTACTGCGTTGATTTTTTCTCTTGAAATTTTCAATAGGGGCAGGTCGGTTTCCGGATACATTCTTGCTTTTCCGGGCATTGGGCGAAGAAATTTTGTTTTACCGTCGGGCAGGGCGACACGAACATTGCCCTCCTTGAATCCTTTTTTTAGATTTGCAAGTTGCCTTTCTATTTCTATTTCAATTGTTTTTGTAAACATTTTTGGGTCCTGAAAACCTTTGATTTCAACACGTTCGTGGTTTTTTATTGAAATGTTTACATCCTGTCTTATTGTTCCGATTCCACGTTTGACTTTTGTTGCCCGGAGAATTTCTCCGATTTTTAGGGCGCAGAATTTTACTTGCTCCGATGTTGTCATTGCAGGCAAGGTCGTGATTTCAACCAGTGGAATTCCTAATCTATCTAAGCGATATGTTGAGCTGGCTTTTGTTTTGGAGATGAGTCTTGCGGAGTCTTCTTCAAGAGCTATTGATTCGATTGGGATTTTTCCGAATTCAGTTTCTATCCAGCCAGAGTGGGCGATTAACACAGTCCTTTGAAAACCGGAAGTGTTGGAACCGTCGATTACGGTCTTTCTCATTATTTGAGAGAACGGATAGATTTCGCAGTTTAGGAGGAGTGCGATTTTAATTGCTTCTTCGAGGGCATGTTCATCTATCAGATTGGGAGGCGATTCGTCTAACTCGACGAGGGAAATTGTGTCGCTGTAGCCCTCGTAGATAAACTCTTTGTTTAAAGAAGCCTCGTGTTCTACTGCCGAGTCTATTTCTCCGGTTTCTCCCGCTATTTTGTGTAGCCTGCGGAAAATTTTATAATCTGGTTTGTCTTTTCTTAGGTAAGATGGTGTTCTGCTGAAAAGTTTGTTTGTGTCGAGCTGTTGGTGGATTTCCAGTCCTGCTTTGAAGTTGAGTTTTGCGTAATCCATTTTATTATTAGATTGGAAGGATATATAATTTTAACTTAGAATCGGAGTTCCAGATAAAACAGGAGTTTTGTTGTATGCAGAGGGAGAAGAATATGAACGGTTTTCTGTTATATCAGACTCGTCCATTTACTTCACCTTTCCGTTTTTTCGGTAAATGCAAATGCTCTCCGAGTTTTTGTACGATTGTAGAAATTGCTTGTTCCGTAGAGTCTTAGATGCCGCAACTTTTCATCACCAAATATTAAGCCAGTTTAATTTTCAAAAGTTTTTTGAACCTGAAGATTTGCTCATAAGTTGTCAATCTGCAGTGAGCAATCGTTTGTCGGATGTAAAGAGAAAAGGTCGCACATCGCGGCTTTAATAACGGTGTTGGAGGGTTGTTAGCATTTATTTTCTTATTGTGATAAATGTTCAAGTTTTTTTAGTTGCAGGATATTACTGCAATTCCCGTCGTAAACTATTGCTTCTTCCATTCGCGGAAGTGCTGGCGAGTGAATTAAAGCAATGTTGTCTTTGTCAAAGTTGAATCTGTGCCAGAAAAGTGTTTCGTTATCCCCAATAATTTCAAATGAGTAATCCCCGGTTGTTGAACGAGATGCTTGCTCATAGCGGGAAGTTGAAGGAAAGATTTTTGTATTTTCTATTTCTCCGTTAGGAAGTTTTCTAAATTCAAATTGGTTATCAAAATGTTCTTTGTAGAGCCAGCCGTCATCATTTTGAGCTGAACTGCATTGCCCAGAAAAAATGTGCGGAATTTTCACGTCGCAGGCGAGCGATGTCAAACTAAGAACGCTTCCTAAAAATCCTCCTGCCAATGAAAGTTTTTTTCTCATGTAAAAAGAAACTTTTTAGGGTATAAAAACCTTACTTTTGTTTCTTTCAAGTTGCGCCATGTAACTTTTTAGTTGGTCGTTATATAAAATCTGTTGTTGTGAAAAATAACGGTTGTGATTTATTATATATATTTAAGTGATAGTGTTTTGTTTTAGGGATGGGAGAAGAGAGGTGCGTCTTGCCGGTGAAGTGCAGGAACTGCGGAGGCATTTTTGACCTCTGGTATGACCTGCAGACGCAAGAGCAGACAAGACAGATGTCTTCCGGGCAGGTGAGCATTGCTCTGAGCGAAAGAAAAGGAGCACTGTTGGCTCAGCAGGCCTATTGCTGGGAATGCAGAAAGGAAGCGCTTTTCGGAGAGTCCGAAGAGGAAACAGAGGAAAACATTGAGCTTGTTGGTTTTGACTTTATCGGCGTTTAACTGAATATTTTTTTCTTTTTTTTAATATCTTAATCTTGTGAATGGCGGAAGGGATAGAGACAACTTTTCTGAACAATCTGTTGAGTCTGTTATTGTTAGTTGTGTTTCTTCAGAATGCTGTGGAAATGTGATTTGTTCGTATTCGTCGCCTGTTTGAATGTCAAATCTTTTTGCGAATAGGAGTTCTTCTTGGGGGTTGAAAAGTCCTAAGATATACCCTCCATCTGCCGGAGTTCCTAGCAAGTAAGGATTTGAGGTCGCCCCTATTTTTTTATATTCTAACTCTCCGTTGCGGTTTCTTAGGAGAATTAGGTTTTCTAGAGGGTTTGTTTGACTATTTTCTGAAGCCCATGTGTTGTTGACTGATGTTCCGCAGACAGGACTGAAAGGAGGTCTTATCTGGCACTCTGCTCCTGTCAAAATTAGCAAGCTGGCGAGAGTTGGAAGTATTTTTCTCATTATTTTGCGAGTTTTCGGTTGTTATTAAATGTTTCTTTTGTGTTAGAGAGAGTGTTAGAAAGTCGGGATTTTTTCTCTTACCAGAATTTTCATAACAAACATTAAAATATTCGGAAATTTGTCGAGGACAAATTTCTCGACATTATCACAATAACTATAAATCCGCTTTAAGCAATGCCATCTCCCGAAAACTTAACACCTCCCGTGTTAGAAATCTTTTTATATCTCCTTTTGTTTTTGTTTTAATGAAAAAGAGGTTTGCCGTTTTGTTTTTGTTTGTTGTTTTGTCTTCCAGTGTTTTGGCTTACGGGGATGCGAGGAATAACAACGCGCAGACGTTAAGCTCGACAGTGATAAACGGGCACGCGATAGAATTGAAGCATGTGAATTTAGTTGGGAGCGAAGATATTTGCGCGGATTTGGGAGGGTTTTTTCCGGTTTTCTTTTCAAGGCAGAAGCAAGTTATCTTTATTGACGGAGTTGAGTATTCTTCTCCCGGTGCAGACTCTGAATGGTTTGACCAGTGGGATAATTGGGAGCATTGTCCGAGGTTAAATGATCCCGGGAAGAACAGAGAGAATTGTGTTAATGTTCTGTCCGAATTTTATCAGGAAGGAAATGAGCTGAAGATTAATGTCTGGAATCATGGGGGAGACTGCGACCCCGATACTTGTAATAATTGTGCTAACCCTTGGGATGTGATTGAATCTCTTTCTGTTCCTTATCCTTTTGCGGGAGAATGCGTTCCGGGAAGTGCGTGTTGCACACCACAAGGAACTTTTTCTGATGCGACAGCGGTTTGCAATATTGGTTTGCAGGAAAATGCGGGCTGTTCTATCGGGAGTTGTAATGCAGGAGCTAAGTATAGATACGGAACGCAGTATTGTTCGGGAAGTTCTGCTGATTGTAATGGAGCAATAGAGTGGAGCGAGTATGGTGTTTGCAGTGAGCCCCCAAATATCTTTCCTGAAGTATGCAACCAACTGGATGATAATTGCAACATCTTAGTTGATGAAGGTCCGGGTTTAGTTGTTGGGAGTGTTTGCAGTGTGGATAATAGCACTTGTTACGACGGGACGCCCTTGAATACTTGCAGTGTTACGAAGCCCTATTATTGTGAGTCTTTTACCGGCATCTTTTATGCAGGGCGTTTGATTCAGGACTCTCAAACTTGTGGTTGTCCGGAGGGTTTGCAACCTTTATCTTGGGGCGGGTGCGGTTTGTCTTTGCCTCCTCCTATTATTATGAACTTTTGGACAGAGATAGCACCAAATGTTGTGAGTCTTGGACAGAGTGTAACATTCAGAGTTTTTGTTGAAGACACGAGTCCTTTATTATCTGTTCAAGCTTATTATATACAATATCCTCTTGATGTCAATCCTTCTACGATTTCACAAAACCCTTTGGATTATACAACTCCTTTACCAGTAGCTTTTCATCCAGTAGGAACTGTTTCTGTTTGTGATACTTGTACTGGATTAGCGGATGTTTATGAGGGAGTGCTATCTCAAGGTTTTATAAATCAAGGATTATATTCTTTCAGAATTAAAGTTATAGACCAAGCCAATCAGGTGGATGACAGAGTTATTTTTGACCAAGTCATGGTTATTCTTCCTTTAACAGGAGAAGCTTGCACTGTTTTGCAAGAGTCGGGAGACCCAAGTAGCAAGATGAATGTTTTCTTCTTGAATGATGTTGATAATGTTGCTAGCCAAAACGTTTACAATGATATTACACTTATGACCAAAGACAGGATGCGGGGGATTCCTCCAATTCCAGAGAATAATTTACAAGATAAATTTAATTTTTATAGGAATGATTTAGCTATTGATATTGACTGCGTCCCTGCATGTGATTCTTTACAGCAAATTAGTGCCGCCTTATTGTGCAATAAGCCGGTTAAAATCTCTGACAATATAGATTCTTTCTCGGATAAAATTGTTACTTTTACTACCGACACATCGTCTGCTTCAGGCACAGCTGGATATTTTGTTACCGTCCATTATAGGCTCTTGTTCGGTTTTCCAAACACTTATTGGTCTGATGTTATTTTGCATGAGTTAGGACATACTTTTGGATTTTTGCATACTCACAATTATGTGAATTTCTCAGGAAATTACACCTATTTAGGTTGTGATTCTCCGAGGGATACGATAATGTGCTACGCATCCCCACATATTTACACTTACAGCACGCCGTTGCAATTGAGAAATAATTGCCTGCAGAGAAACGATATCCCTCCCGGATTTCCCGCACCGGCATATAATTTCTGCTACGACCAATATAGTTCAAACACGGAATACTTAATAGGAGAATTGTCTAAGATTCCATGATGTTTACAAAAAGAAGAGTGTCCTTTGGAGTGTTTTTCTTACTCTTGGTTTTGTTCGCTTCGCAGGTTTTTGGGCAGGCAGGCAACGATAGGACTTATATTATATCCATTGATGAGAATGGAAAAATAGAGATGAGTGCGATTCCTACGACTTCTAATTTGCCCCTGACAATCGGCACGAAAATCGCCGCAATAGAGTCTTCCAGCGGTGCGGTGCGGAGCGTTTTTTATGAGCCGTTTCCGTTTGTTTTTTCAGAGGCGATAAATCCAGACACAGGCGAGTATTTTGACTTTGGAATGGACACAAACTCCAAAGCTGGGATAATTATTGCTTCTGCAAGTCCAAGTCAAAATGACTTTTCGTTGAAAGTTCCCGGAGTTGGTCGTTCAAGTCAGGATGTTTTTGTTGACCTCGGCAGTTTCCAAAACAGATGCGGAGACGGAATCTGTCAGAGAGGGTATGAAAATTATTTTTCCTGTTCTATAGACTGTTCGTCAGGGAGTTATGATGATTACTGCGATGCTATTTCAGATGGGATTTGTGACAGGGATTGCTTTTCGCAAGTTGGAACTGTTGTTGACGTTGATTGTCAGGTTCCTAATCTTGGGGCGTGCGATCAAAACAGCACATATTGCTGGAGCGATGCAATATTTGGATGTGTCTTGGATGCTACTTCTAATCCTGTTTGGATTTGGGAAGAGAATTGCGAGCTGAGTTGTTCTCAAAACGGAAACAGGGCGAGCTGTGGAGAAATTGAAGTGTTGAAAGTAAACCCTATTTGTAAAACAGATAATGACTGTATCGTGAACGGAGAGCAGTGGTATTGCGGATGCAGCGGTTCGTGTCTTAAAGAACAAGTTGGAGGGGAGTGTTGTTTCCAGTGAGAAAATTAATGCTAATCCTGATTGGAATTGTTTTGGTTGTTTCTTTAATTGGGTATTTTGTTTTGCCTTATTATGGTGTTTCTTTGGGTCCTCAACTTGGGATTCAAATTAAGCCGGCTGGTGCCCCGGATAATGAATTTGATTGCTTCGGAGAAGATGGTTGTGGTGGCGGAGGACCTCCGGGCGGAGGTGGTGGTGGCGGAGGAGGTCAGGACATTTGCTATGCGGTTTCGGAAACCGGAGATGCGAGATGCTCTGATGGAGCGGATAATGATGGAGACGGTTTTTGCGATGGAAACGGTCATAATGTATGCACCGACGGAAGTTCTGTAGGAGATTCGGATTGTTGTCCCGATGATTTTGACCCTTGCACGGAGGCGGCGATTATAGATAATGTTGGAACGTGCGGGCAGTTGCAAATACCTGATTGTAGATATTGCCAGACGGAGAAAGATTGTTTTGACGGGGATTTGAACACTCAGGACTTTTGTGTTTCGGGGAGATGTCATTGGGAGTTTTTGGTTTGAGGTATGTGTTAAGTTTAACTAAATCTTTTTTTGGAAAAAGAAGCAAAACGAAACTTCTTCCTTTTCTTTTTAGAAACAACAAAACTTAAAACTCTGTGTTTTCTCTAATTTTATGCAAAAAGAAAGAGTCATGGTTTTCATTGACGGAAGTAATTTGTATTATAGTTTGAAAGACTTGGGCGTTGATAAATTAAATTTCAGAAAGTTTTTACAAATGCTTTCTAAAGACAAACTTCTTATCACAACTTATTATTATAATGCTCCGCTAGATATAAGTGTAAATCAAAAGAAATATTGGAAGCAACAAAAGTTCTTTGACTTTCTTAGAAAAATTCCCGATTTTAAAGTCGTTTTGTGCAGAATGAGAAAACACAAAAAAGATGGAAAGTTTATTTTTGATGTTAAAGGTGATGATGTTTATCTTGCGGTTGATTTAGTTTCTGGTGCTTATGAAAGTCTTTACGATACTGCAATAATTGTTTCTGGAGATGAAGATTTTGTTCCCGCAATTCAAAAAGCACAAAAATTAGGTAAGAAAGTGATAAATGCTTATTTCAAATCAACTCCTTCAAATTACTTAAAGCACACCTGTGATAAATCGTTTTGTGTAGATAATATAATTGATGAGGTAAAAGAATAAAATATAAGTACCCGGCATTGCCGAAGCCATACCGGGGAACATATTAGTATTAGTAAAAATTCAATCTTTAAATATTCTTCGGTTGCTTGATTTTTTGAAAAACAACGGAACTCCCCCATTTTCTTTTTAGAAAAAAGAAACAAAAAGCGGGCGGGTAATCTCTCAAAATTAAATGGTCGTCGCTTCCACCTCCTCCCCCACCCTGAAAGAAAAATTAAAACTCACGAGGTCGCTTCTTGCTCCACTCGTGCCTCACTTCGTTCGGTCAAGCAACAGCAGATTAAGAGGTAATTTCTTTTTGCTTCGCGAATTTTCTTCGTGAAAACCAGAAATTAGCCCAAATGCCAATCTATCTCGTCATTTCATTCCAGAGGATAAATTTTTGGGGGGATTGCCACTTCTCTTAATCGCGATGTTATTGATTAAATTTATTAACCTATTCTATTGAAGAGTTTGATGGTTTCGGAAATTTTGGCTTCGGTTATTATCGCGATTGTGCAGGGTTTGACCGAATGGATTCCCGTGTCTTCTTCCGGACATCTTGTTCTTGTTGAGAAACTGCTCGGGTTTTCCGGAGGTTTGGAGTTTGATGTGGCTCTGCATTTCGGGACGCTGATGGCTGTTTTTGTTTATTTTGGCAAAGATATTGTTGATATCCTTCAGGAAATGTTTAGGGGGGATTTCAAGAGCGAAAATGGGCGACTGGGTTTGCTAATTGTTGTTGCCACAATTCCTGCCGGACTGACTGGATTTTTTCTGAAAGATGTTTTTTCTTTAGCTTTTGGAAGTTTGGGAGTTACGGCTATGGGCTTTGGAGTTACCGGAGTTTTTTTGATGGTTGCTTCTTTTTCCCGCTCCGCTTCCAGACAATTATCGCAAAAAGGAAAAGTTGTGAACTACAACGGCGATGGAAAGAGAATTGTGAACAGCGAGGAACTTGGATGGAGGAAATTTGGTTTTTGGAATGCGTTTTTGGTTGGAGTTACGCAGGTTTTTGCTTTGTTCCCGGGAGTGTCAAGGAGCGGAAGCACGATTGGTTCGGGGCTTTTGCTCGGTTTGGATGAAAAAGCGACTTTGAAGTTTTCTTTTCTAATGTCAATTCCGATTATTTTCGGAGCAAATATTTTGGTGATTGGGAATAACACTCTCCCTTCAAATTTGATTTGGGCGACAATTGTCAGTTTTGCCATCGGGCTTTTAACGATTTATCTTTTGTATGAGAAGATTTTAGTTAATCGCAGGAATTTGAGATGGTTCGGGGTTTATGCTTTGGCTTTGGCTTTAGTTCTCGGAGTTGTTTTGGCTGTTTGATAACAGAAAGATTTTTATATACAAAGTTACTTAGTAACTTAGTGGAAAATGGCAAAGGCAATTAAGATTAGCGATGATAATTACATATGGTTGTTAAAACTTGCAGCGGAGCTACAGAAGGAAAGAGGAAGAGTTGTTTCGTTTGATGAAACACTTGTAGAAATAAGGAAAGGGAAGAAGATGAAGCTGACAAGACTTGCCGGAAGCTGGAAGATGTCAGATAGCGAGGCGAAGAAACTGATTAATTCGTTGTATGGTGAAAGAAAAATCTCTTCCAGGAGGTTGTGATGGTTTGCATTGATACGGACGTTATTATCCATTTTCTAAGAGATAAGGAAGAGTTGGCGAAAAAACTGGAAAATCTTAAAGAAAAAGGATTTTCTTTAAACACGACCGCTGTTAACGGATTTGAGCTGTGGAAAGGGGCTTACCGTTCTGGGAAAAAGGGAGCTACTGTCGCTGTTGAAAACTGTCTAAACGAGTTTGACGTTTTGCCGTTAGACAAAAAATCCTGCAAGAAATCTGCAGAACTCTTTGAAAAGTTAAAGTCGGAAGGAAAAATGGTTGATGAGTTGGACGTTATGATAGCATCTATTGCTATAGTTCATGGGGAAAAGATTTTGACCTTGAATAAGAAACATTTTGAGAGGATTCCGGGTGTTGAGTTGATGGAGTTTTAGATTTCTCGTAGAGCAATAAAATTAAATAAAGCGGTTTGTTTCGTTTCTGATGAAAAGAAAGCTGATTGGTTTTGGTCTTGTTATTCTCGGTGGCATGGCTTTGCGTTTTAGTGCTCCAAGAGCCGTTGATAGTTTTGGGGATTATTGGAGAGGGATTTATTCCGGTCTTGAAATAACACGAAGGGAATATGCGAAGCTGGAGGATTTTTCCGAAAAGTCTGTTTGTGATGCGGAGGAAAGGATTTCAGTTTTAGAACACAGTTTTAGAGTTAAAGGAGCAAGAGAACTACAGAGGTTTGGAGATTACTCTGCTCTTAGTGGTTTGGGGATTGTAGGGATTTTTCTTGGAGGTTATGGTTTGGGGAAGGCGTTTTTTGGGCGAAAAAGCAGAGATGATTAATTTTGAATGGCGTCAAGTTTAGAATTCCAAAGAGAAGTCCGCCACCATAAAAAAGTGCCCGCAATTTAATAGTGTAAGGGATTAAGGCAGTGTCGCATTTACGGGAGGCAAGGTCTCAAAAGAATTTGTAAAATTATTACGTGATAATGTCGGGAAATTTGTCGAGGACAAATTTCCGAGAACTTACGGCAACTATCTTCTGGAATTTTAGAAATTGGTCAACTCCCGATTTTGCGACAGAGCTATGGATTATATTTTTTGAAAAGGACTTCAGATTTTTTTATCTCTGAAACTTCCAGAGGTTTGCTTAGATTGTTTATGGAAATTTTGAAGTTGAAGGTTTTTGCGATTTTTTCTGCTGTTTCGGGGATGAAAGGCGATAGGAGAATTGTAAAATCTTTAATTGCGTTTGCGGCTTCGTAAAGAACTTTTTTGTCCTGAGTTTCCCAAGGTTTTTTGTTTTGAATAAATTCATTTGTTCTGTCGATGAAAGCGAAAATTTCATTAAGGGCTTTGTCTAATTCAAATTTGTTGAAATGTTCTGTCACTTTTTTGATTAGTTTTGAAGAGTCAGGAAGAGCATTTGTTTTTTCCAGACCGTATTTTTCCGCAAGAGCAGAAACACGAGAGATTAAGTTGCCGAGATTGTTAGCGAGTTCGTTGTTGTTTCTGTCTATTAAAATTTCTTCGGAATAGTCTGCATCCTCAAAGACGGAAGAGCGAAGCAGGGAGTAACGGAGTGCGTCTGTTCCGTATTTTTCTTTTAGTTCCAGTGGGTTTAAGACGAGTCCTTTTGATTTTGACATTTTTTCCCCTTTTAGATTCAGGAAGCCGTGAACCAGAAGTTTTTCCGGAAGCTTTTGTTTTGTTGACATTAAGATTGCCGGCCAGATTACTGAATGAAACCAGTTGATGTCTTTTCCGATTACATGAACTTGAGCAGGCCAGTATCCGTTTGAGCCGGAAATATAATTTATCAGAGCGTCAAACCAAACATAGATTTTATGTTTTGAGTCAATTGGAGTGTTAATTCCCCAGTCAAGTTTTTGCCTTGAAACCGATAAATCTTTGAGGTCTTCGTTTTTCAACCGAGAGAGGATTTCGTTTTTTCTTTTTTCGGGAACTATGTAAGAACTTATGAACTTTTCTATTCGGCTTTTGTATTTTGACAGTTTGAAAAAGTAAGTTTCTTCCGACATCCATTCAACTTTGTCGTGCTCGGGGCATTTATTGTTGACCAGTTCTCTTTCTGTTTTAAACGATTCACAGCCGACGCAGTAATAGCCCTCGTATTTGCCTTTGTAAATGTCTCCGTTGTCGTATGCAATCTGAAAAAGTTCCTGCGCTTTTTTTATGTGTTTTTTTTCTGTTGTTCTGATGAAACTGTCGTTGGAAATGTTTAACTTTTTGCAGAGTTCAATGAAAGCTTTTGAGTTTTTCTCCACGAAGTCTTTTGTTTTAACTCCGGCCTCTTTTGCCGCTTGCGCGTTTTTCTGTGCGTTCTCATCGGTTCCCGTCAAAAAGAAAACATCTTTTTCCTGAAGGCGGTGCCAGCGCGCAAGTGCATCGGCTAAGACTTTTTCAAATGCGTGGCCTATGTGCGGTGAGCCGTTTACATAGTCAATTGCTGTTGTTATGTAAAATTTTTGTTTTTTCACTGAGGATAGAATTAGACAAGAGTTTTAAAGTTAACTAAATTCTTTTCCTGAAGATGCTATGCTTTCTATGTATTCTGCGAGACCGTTCGGACTTTCTCTTTTAGTTAGATTTCTTGCTCTAAAAATTTTTCCTTTGTAAATGGAATTCCAATTTATTTCTGTGGGATTTGAACAATATGAGTAAAATTCCAGCAGTTTATACCTTAGTCCAGTCCCACGCAATGCTCCTTCCGTTAGAACACGCATATCTTCTGTTGGTTGTAAAACCTCTTTGGCTTTTTGCTCTATTCTGTTTGCTCCCCGATTGTCGTTAATAATCAAAAAATAAAATTGATGTCTCGGAGGGTGTTCTTCAGATTCCACGTTCCACATTAGTTTTCTTTGTATTTCGGGCATATTTTTTTATATTTTTAGAGTATAAAATAATTGTGGGGGCAAGGAGCCCTGTTGAAAAAATCCAATTTTTACTCTAAAAGAAAGATTAAGATTTCCTTCTATTTGTTTATAGAGGTCTTTTATTTCTTTTTGTAAGCGAGCCCAAGAAAGAAAACTCTTCGCTTTATCTCGGTGATGAATTTTTAGATATTATTGTCTTTTGGCTTGACAATGCTCTAAGTCAGGAAATCTATTCCTTTTTTCGTAAATGCGATTAGCTTGATTCCCACAGGAAGTGATAACAGTGCGGAGAGCAAAGCCATGTGTTCCTTACCGTTTCCGGATGCAATTGAAAGCGCGACTTCAAATTCTGATTTTATTGAACCCGCGAGTTTTTCTTTTAAGATGGTTTTTAGAGAAAGCAAATCTTTTGATGTGTCAATACTGATTATTTCACATTTTGCGTTTTGGGGAAATTTCTCTGTTGAGGAATCTTTTATTAAGATTATCTTTTCCGCTTCAAATTTGTTTAGAAGCGCGGTTATTTGTCCATAGGTTTCTCTTTCTTTTCCGACAAATGCTACGAGATACATTTCTGTTTTAGAAGGATTAGATTTATAAGAATTGCTGTGTTGTTAAAAGTATGGTGAGAGAACTGCCACTGTCTGAAATTACTCTTAGAAGGTATGAAAAACCATACGAGTCTTCGCAGAGAGAACTTGTTCGGAAAATTTGTCTTTCGCTAGGGCTTTTACAGCCCGGGGATTCAAGAGACATCATTGTTGATTTGTTGATGGTTCTGGAAATTGCGAGAAAGAATAAGAAGTGGCTTTCTTCTTTTGAGATAAGAGGGCAGGTTGAAAAGATGCGTAAGGAAAATTCTTTGGAGAGCAAGGGATTGGCGGAGAGCAATATCCGCAGACAACTGAAGCGGCTTCGCGATGGCATGCTGGCTGACAAAAAAGAAAATAAGTACCGCCTTTCCGAGTTCGCTCCACTGTCCGAGATTTTTGAGTCCAATGTTGAGAAGTTTTTGATTCCGCAGACTGTTGAGAGAATTAAGGATTATCTGGCGAGATTGGATAGTTGAGAAGTTTTAATTATCCAACAAAATATCGAGAAATTCTTAAAAGAAGGGAGCCCCGACTTGTTTAGTTGAGGACAATTAGTTTTATATAATTGGGGGTTGTGCGTTTTCTATGGATGTTCAAGTGAGAATTTCAGGTGCAAGTTTTGATGAATATTGTGCGGTAAGAAAATATGTTGTTAGTCGGGTGGTCAAAGGGCACTTAGCGCATAGGGAAATTGGTGCTCCTGAAAACGGAGAGGTTCCCTACTTGTCTATAACTGACGGAAGTTTCAAAGAGAACCCCGAGGCGTATAGTTTTGCAGTAGGACTTAACAAAATTTCTACAACTGAAAAAGATGCTGATAAAAAACAGGCAGAAGCATTGAATGGTTTGGTAAGTTTGATAACTGAAATGTCGTTGAAAAAAGACGAGAGTGTCGCATCTGCGGGAGGCAAAGTTCTCTGAAAATTTATTACATGATTATGTCGGAAATTTCTGCTAAGAAATTTCCGAGAGTTTTATGTAACTATCTTCTGGAATTTTAGAAATCGGGCAAATCCGGATTTTTCGACAGAGCCCAAAAAAGACAAAACTTAAAAACTTACTTCGTCAATTAGTTTTATGAAAAAACCACTTACAGTAGCCGCGTGGTCTGCTTTTTGGGGAATTGTTCTTGCTCTTATCAGTATGTTGACCGGACTCGGAGAGGGCGGTTCTTTTATTCTTGGATTGAATATTGTTATAACTATTGTTGGAGCCGTTTTGGGTTTTCTTTTCCTTTACGGATTTGTTGTTTTAGGAAAAAAATTTGATGTGGCGCTGTTGGTGGTGATGGCTTGGATAGGGATTGCAATAACCGTCGGGTTTTCAATCTTGGTTCTAATTTTAAACGCCTCTATAATTGCGAGCGCGCAGGAAGCTGCGATTTCTGCCAGCCAAGATATTTCTGAAGGAGTCTCTGCCCTGATTTTATTTCTGGTTTTATGGGTTCCTATTTCTCTGTTCTTTGGAGCTTACAGCATTTTGTTTGGAGTTGGATTGCTGAAGTTAAAAGACAAAGTTGAATATGCAAAGACAGCCGCCATTTTAGATATTGTAGGCGGAGCTACGCTTGTTATTTTTATCGGAGCCGCGATTAGTCTTGTTTCCTATTTCTTCAAAATTGCAGTTATGTTCAAAGCCGCAAGAAAATATGAAGGAAAGCGTTAGAAATCAAGGAGATATGAGTATTCGTCTTTAACGAATTTTTAGGAAGCTTTCGGTTTTTTAATCTTTCCGCGTGAAAGTTTTTGTCAAGAAATCGCGGCTTTGTAAAAATTTATGAAAAGAGAACTATCAAAACTTCCGCGAATTTGACATTCTCACTTTTTCTTAAAATCTATCAACTAATAATTTAACAAAACCAAAAACAAAAAGGTTTAAATATAATTTAATCTTTAGTATTTTTGAAGAATGTGGTGATAGATTTTAATAAGACAGTTCTGGTTGCGTTAATCTTCTTATTTTTAGTTGTAGTTAGCGTCAATGTTGCTTCCGCTGTTGAATGTTGGAGTTATACAACGAGTGCGGGTTGTTCTGCGGATAGTTTATGTGATTGGAAATCTGATTCATGGGGGAGTTGGTGTGAACAAATAAGCTGTTGGAATTTTAATTCTCAATCAGAATGTTCTACTACTTCTGTTCAGGGTCAGAACTGCACATGGCAATCAGGCGGGTCATGGGATTATTGTGAACAGGTTAGTTGCTGGACTTTTTCAGGGGGAAGCAATGCAAGCTGTGAGAGTAATTCGGCAGGGCTTTCGTGCAATTGGGCGGCAAGTTGTTACAGCACCGGAGCAGGTGGCTCTAATTGCTGGAATATAAACGATTCGGCAGTTTGCCAGAATACAACCGGATGTGGCTGGGGAGATTGCCGCGATAAAGGGTGCTGGGAATACACATCAGAAGGGCAAGACGCTTGTAATGCCGCAATAAATCCTTGGGGGAATAACAATAATTGCACTTGGAGTAGTAGCAGTAGTTCCTGCACAGAAAATTCTTGCTCTAATTATAACAACCAGACTGCTTGCAATAACGCCGTCGGCGTAAGTTGCAATTGGAATAACCAAGGATGGTGTCAGGAAACAAATTGTTTTAGCTTTAATACAGAATCTACTTGCCAGAACGCTAATACAACTAATGGAATTGATTGTTTATGGGAAACCTCTCCCGGTGGAGGGAGTTTTTGTGTTGAAGATAATTGCTGGAGTTATGACGAGGATCAAAATGCCTGCAATGCGAAGAGTGACTGTGTTTGGACAACTTCAACAAGCACGGGTTGGTGTGAGGAGGCAAGATGCTGGAGTTATGATAGCTGGAACGGAGGGAATCAGACATTATGTGAAAATAATGAATATGGATTGTCTTGCTCATGGGAAGGAAATCCCTCGGGAAATGCGACAAACGGATGGTGTTTTCAGGACATTTCAGGAATCAGTTGTTCAAGTATAACTAATGACAAGAATTGTTATGATACATTTTATTGCTGGTGGCAGGCGAATGATTGGAGTAACTTTTCTGCTGGGGGAAATTGCACAGATCCTGACTGGGCTGGAGCAGGTGGTGGAGGAACAGGCGTTATAAACGAATGGAATCCAGGGTGTTATACCTTTGATAATAATGCTACACATTGCAACGCCACTTTGGGCTGTGTTCATAATGGAGCAAGCTGTGATGAAGTTGTTGGAGGAAGCGACTTTATCATGAATTATTCTGTAAATATTACTAATGATGGCTTGAGATGTGGTTATATCAATGATTCCGCTTTGTGCAATGAGCTATCCGTTTTATCCTCTTGCTGTAGTTGGCAGAATGGAACGTGTTCTGAAAATAGGGCAAGCAGTTCTTGTTGGAATTCTATAGATGCAACGCCCAATGGAGAGACTTCCTGCGAAGGAGCAGGTTCTAAAAATGTTTGCAATCAGTTAGCGGGAACTCCATGGTATTGGCCTTGCACATGGGATAATTCCAGCTCTACTGCAAAATGCACCGTCAAGTCTGATGATTTATGGGGAAACAGGACAAAGAACTTAGTTGCTATAGAAAATAGTCAGACATGCAAAGCCATTGGAGGAAAGTGGGTGGCTGAAAATTATTGTCAAGGAGATGTTTCTGTTCCATCAGGGAGATGCGAATACAAGTTTGATGAGGAGACGAATTGCAATAAAGCATGTTTTGCCTGCGAGTATAAATCTGATGGAACTGCCCATAGTTCTCTTTCTGATGCAAGTGAGAAATGCCTTGGTTCTGCTTTAGGTTTCTGCGAATTTAATGGGGACTCTAATGCTCCTAATGGCTATGGTTATTGCAATGCAAGAGATGAATTTAAGACAGGGGTTGCAAATGATTGTGATAGTTCGTGTGGAGCGTGCACCTTCCTGGGAGATTCAAACGGAGTCAACGGAACCAAGACCCCTGAAGATTTCTGCGATAGTAGCAATGCGAATTCAAATGGGGGAGGTTGTAAATGGACGGTAGATTCAAGTGCCAATAGGGGAGGATACTGTATTGGAGCCGATGAAAAAACTTGTGCAGATGCTTGTGATAGGTGCGGAACGCAGAATGATTGCTCAAATGTTGGAAGAACAGCGATAACTAATGGGACGACGGGAAGCTGTAAATGGCAATCCGGCAATGTTGAAAGCTGTGTAGCTAACATTGCAGGAGATGTGGAAGTTTGCTGGAATGGCGAAGATGACGATGATGACAGCTTAATTGATTGTGTCGACCCAAGTTGCTATTCGGATTCTTTCTGCGGATTTGTAGAGGGAGACTGCTTCAATAAAGGAGACAACACTACATGCCTTAGCGCAGGATGCGAGTGGGTTAATGATACTTGGAATCCTGCTGGCTGGTGCGATTTTAAGGGAGCAAGCTGTTGGAAATTTGACGGAAGTCAGGATTCTTGTTTAGGCGCGGCTAATTCCAGTGAAACATTAGATATATCGGCGGCGAGGTTGGCGGGAAACAATATTAATGAGAGCCACACCTTCACTCTTGCAAATCTTGGAAGTGGCTGGGTTGTTGGTTCTGTTGCAATCACAAACACATCCGGAACAGCACTAACAGGGAACTTTAGTGTTGATTATACAAACCAAGTAATTAATTTTACAAATAATACTTTCATGGTTTCAGGAGGAGGAGCAGGGAATTTGACAAATGTTTCTTATCAATATTATCAGACGACAAACCAAAATTGCAAATGGGAGAGCGGTTCCGGAAATGGTTGGTGTGAGCAAGACTGGAGTTTAGGTGAAGAATGTTTTGCAATCAGTAATGCAACTCTTTGCGCTACTACAGCAACATCTGATGGACAAAATTGTGCATGGACAAATGATACATGGTGTAATGGCGATGGTGCGACAAGTGATTGGTGTCTGACAAGCGGGGGCGGGTGGTGCGACCATCCTAATTTTGCTTCTAATGATTGTTGGCAGCACAGCGATAACTCCAGTTGCTCAACATCCAGTGGGTGTAGTTGGAGCGTAGATGAATGGAGTGCACCGCATTGTGATGTAAACTGGAGTGGTGGTAGCAGTATAATGGATGAATGTTGGCAACAAACAACGCAATCGGCGTGTGGAAGCACGACCGCTTCGTGCACATGGAACACCCAACATAATGCATGCGAACCATCATGCTTCAATCAACCTCTTTTAGATGATCAAACAACGTGTTCTGCTACTTCCGGCTGTGTTTGGCTGGAGGAAACTGGCTGGTGTCAGGACCAGCAGTCAGCATTCTGTTTTAACGAAACTAACGCTAATAGTCAGCCAAGTTGTGATGCGACAGCGGGATGCAAATGGAGAAACCCCGGATGGTGCAATCCTAAAGACGGATTTTCTACGGGAGCATTCACAGGAGGCGGAGGTATTGGCGGGGCAGTCGGAGCGGACTGTTATAAATACGACGGAAACCAGACTTTATGCACAGATAAAAGTATAATAAATATAAGTTGCGGCTGGTTCCCTGAATCAAATCCATTCTGCGAGGTTGATTGGAGTGGCAATTGCTGGGAAAATTCTGACCAAGGCAGTTGTGATAGTGCCGGATGCTGGTGGAATCCAAGCGGAAACGGATATTGCACAAACGTAATGGACCAGTGCTGGAGTAACACAACTCTACAGAACGATCCTTCTGCATGTAACGCTAATGCTTACTGCAATTCAACAAGTTATGGATGTGAGCCAACCTGTTTCTCTGCTAGCGATTCTTCAAGTTGCACAGCGGGATGCAAGTGGCTGACAGGTTGGTGCAATCCTGCCGGGATGGTGGAGTTGTTTGATGGAATAGAAACAGGAGCTCCGGCAGTTTTAGCAACCGATGTATGCGACGGTAGTGATGCAACACAAGCAAGCGTCGATGTTTGTGGCATTGGGATGAAAGACATGGGCGATGCTTATGGTTTCGGAGCAAATGTCTTAGATTTCACTAATTCAAGTGTTTGCAACAAAATCAAAGTGGGCTCTGGTTTTGGAGGACCGCCAACACCGGGAAGTGAAGTTACAGGTGCAGGAAATGAAACTGTTAAACTTGTAATTTATCTTGATACCGATGGCTCAACATCCGACGGATGCTCTTTGGTCAACGATAATACTGCTTCTGGCTATGAATTCAGATTTAGATACAGCTCTGTATGGAACTCTGCCACAGAAAAAGCAGAGGAAACATATACGGCATACAAATGTAAAAACAGCGACTGGAAAGCTAGTGATATAAAGCTAAGTGCATGGAAAAACTTTATGTGTTCTGATATTGGAGGACCTATGATAGCGGTAGAAAAAGGAGAGTTATCACGTTTCCCAAGTTTGTATAGCTCAACAGCAGACATAAGAGTTTATGCTGCGACAATAGGGAATACAGGGAATATTAGTTCTCCGAGTGATACAGCCGGACCGGGATATGCTACTCCGGGAGCGATTGATTTTGAAGTTATCGGGGCGTTTGAATTTGGTGCTGATAGTGCAAAATTCGAGGATATTTTGAAGAAAGGATTCGTACAGGGAGAGGATTGCTTTACTAGCACAGATGATGATAATGACGGTTTAATAAATTGTAACGATTGGGATTGTCAGTTTGCTTCTCAATGTGAGGGTTTGGGTGTAAATGTTGTAGGATACGAAGATACAAAAATGGTGCAAGTTACAGGTGCTAAAATAGAGGAATACACGGACTCGGCTTTGGTTATGTATGACACAAATAAGCCTTCTAACGGAACTTTGCTGTTCTATAAAAATGATTCTACTTGCTCAAGTCTGAATGATTCTATTCTTGATATAGGAATAACAAGTAGCAATGTGAGAGAATATAAGCTTTGGCACGCTGCTGATATCTACGAAGGAGAACTGGGATATACCTTGGATGCTGACACAAAATATTATTACAAGTTAAATGTTTGCGATGATGTAGGAAAATGCTCTCAGAGTAAATGCACGACTTTCTATACTGCTCCCGCTAATCGTTGTGGATTCTGTGATTTCGTTGCAAGAATTAAAGCCCCGGACGGTTGGATTGTATCTTACGACCTTGACCAAAGCGGAACTTACGAGCATATACAAGGAGAGGTCTGCGGAACAAATGCGGGGATGAAAACTAATTATACAGCTGGAAGAAATGTGAACATTAAAATTGAAAAGAGTGATTCCAGCACTTACTTTGAATTTATCAATGCAAGTCTGACAAAGTCTGGTTTGAATGATAAAGTCAGAACAATCTCCGGAAGTGGAGATATAATTTCAAGTTCTACTCTTACGGGTTTGACTTCTGAAACAAGAGATAAGATAATCAATAATTTGCATCCCGAGATTTGTAGGGTTAAAGTTCCAAAAGCGAGCGATGGAAGTTGCAGTACTTTGCAACACTGTGATGATAATGGCGAAAATTGTGAAGATAGGACTGCTGATGCAGGAGGTGCTCCAATTGATGCTGTGAATTGTGTTTGGAACGCTCCAAATTGTGAATTTTCTACTTATAGAATCCCTGCACCATCAGGAAGTAGCTCTTCTTCAGGCGGCGGTTCTTCAGGTGGAGGAGGAGGCGGTGGCGTTCCTGCCACCGTTCCTGCCACAACGACAGAAGGAGATGGAGTTCTGACTTCTCCTCCTGTTGAAGGCGGTGAGAAAGATGGTAAAGACGAGGGAACTACTGGAATAGTAGGCGATGGAGAGATTAGAAGTAGTTCTTTTACTGGCACGATTTTGTGGACGTTGGGAGGCATTTTAGTTATCGGCGGAGCAGTTGTGATTGTTTATTTTGTTAATAAGAAAAAAAAGCGGTTGAGAGGATATTGAACTGGCTAATCGGTTGGTAATTTTTTGGTGATTATAGCAATAACGAACCAAAATTATTAGGATAAAACTATGACGATAGTAATGAAAAAGTTTGTGTCAGACAGATATTTCTTGCGTAAATGTTTATTCTAAGATTATCATAAAAAATTTGTAATGATAATTGCTTGGTTCTAGATTAAAAGTGATGCGAAAAGACAAGTTGGAAGTTTTTGCAGAGTCGCAATTGAAGGGACTTGCAAAAATATAGGATTGCCTTTGAGATAATCAAAATTATGGATGAACATATTCTCATGATTGTTGATGTGCAAAGGACGATGAGCGATGCTTTCGTTTTACAAATCATTAATGGCCTGTCCTTGTAAATTCTTTTTCGCGTCCGTGAAATTTTCGGAAGAAAGTGAAGAATACATCGAGAATTAAGAATTGCATCACGCGCAAAACTAAAGGATACTCAGCTCCGAGCGGAGCGAGGAATTGACGCGAAGCGTCAACCCTTTAGGGCTGGGAGGATGTCACAAGTTAATTTACTCTAAAAGAGGGTTTTGAAAAACAGCCCAGATTATATCGCTAATTATTATAACAACTTCACACAATAAAATCTGAGGACGGCAGTTCCTGACTCTGGTTCAAGACAGAGATATTTTTGCAGTTGATGCAATGAAAAGTTATTTCTTTTCTGATGTTGAATTTACAACTCAAGCAAAAGAGAAAGTGCCACAAAATCGGTTGGTAATGAAAATCAACGAGAAGAAAATCACGCCAACTCCTGTGGATGCGACACTTGTAGTAAAGGGGGCGGTGTCGTATTTGCGAGGGCAAGGTCTCAAAATAATTTGTAAAATTATTACGTGATAATATCGAGAAATTTGTCCTTGACAAATTTCCGAGAACTTACAGCAACTATCTTCTGGAATTTTAGAAATCGGGCAACTCCCGATTTTGCGACAAAACTAGCAAAGGATAATTTTAAAAACCGAAATTAACAGAGTTTAGAATGGAAGAAGCAAATCATAGATTTTCATTCGTCCGAAATAAATGGAAGTTATTCAAATGAAAGGAACGAGCCATTATCTGAAACAGGCGTGGAAAAAGCCAACGCGCGAGATGTTAAAAGAGAGAATGATTGCGTGGAGAGAAGGGAACGCGATTGTTAAAGTTGATAGACCTCTGCGACTTGATAGAGCAAGAGCTCTCGGATACAAGGCGAAGAAAGGTGTTCTTATTTTGCGAGTTAGGGTTAAACGTGGAGGCCGTAAGAGAAAGAGAGCGGGAGTTAAGGGGAGAAGGACAAAAAGACAGACGATAAGAAAGACTTTAAAGATGAATTATAGATGGGTTGCGGAAATTAGAGCGGCAAGAAGATATCCTTCTCTTGAAGTTTTAAATTCTTATCTTTTAGTGAAGGATGGCAAGCACGGTTTTTATGAAGTCATCATGATTGACACCTCAAGACCGGAGATTAAGAAAGACAGAACTTTAGGTTGGATTGTCCGAGGTTCAAACAAGAAAAGAGCGGAGAGGGGTCTGACCTCAGCCGCTAAGAAGTCCAGAGGTCTAAGAAGTAAAAGTCCCGGTAGGAAAACGAGACCGAGTATAAGGGCGAGAGGAAGAAAAGGCAAGTAAACAAAAGATTATTAATCTGTTTTATTTCTGAATTGTATGGCTTGGTATAGTCGGATTAGAGATTTTTTCAATAGGGGAAGAATAGAAGATTCTCTCAGATATAGAGAGATAGTTTGTAGGCTGGAGGAGAACAGAAGTTTGTTGAATAGATTTGAGGAACAAACTCTTGAAGCAAAAATGGAGCTTGCAGAATTTCGTAAGGTAACGGATGCTAAATTAAGAGAGCAAAGAGGATTGGTTTCTGAACTTGAAGAAAAGTTAAGCGATAGAGGGGCTAAATTTAAAGAAACTCTGAGGTCGTATAACGCGGCTAAAAAAGACTGCGATAAGATTTTTAGGAAATATGTTAATCTGAGTCGTAGGACTGATAGATTACAGAAGAAACTTATGAAAAAGAATTACAAGTTTGCGTCGGTTAAGGCTGAACTGGAGGATGAGAGGACGGGTGCTCAGGAAAAAATTGAAGAGATGCGAAGAAGTCTTAGAAGAGAATATCTTGGCGGCTTAGATATAATAGCTCAGAAATATGATTCTCTTACGAGTGGTTTTGTCCCTGAAGCAGGCACGATTTTAAAGCTCAATGAAAAGAGGCTTAGTCTCGACAAAAAAGTTTTGGTTTTGTTTAACGGAAGTTGCGAACCTGTTGCTGCTACAATGGGAACTTACCGTTTTTTTGACTTGAGTATGGCTTCTGATTTGAAGAAGATTCCGTTGATGGATGAAACTATTAAACAAATTAAGCTGAAAAATAGCAAACCGTTTTGTATTCAGTATATAGAAAGAACGAGTGAAAGCGACGTTAAGAAAGGGGACGGGATGGAGATTGATGTTGAAATATTATATGCGAGAGGCAATGAAGGAAGAGTATTAGGAGCATTTGTTTTTTACACCCCAAAAGATGATAGTTGGCTGAAAAGGGTTGCCCATTTTGATCTTACTAAACCTGATAAAGCAAAGAGAACAGTTCAGGAAACTTTTTTGGACGGGCTAAATAATTTAAACGACGATGCTTTGCCTAATACTAAGTAGTCCTGACTTTATTTTGCCGGGCTTCCCACTCTTCTCTTCGGCGTTTGTTGTCCGGGCAATTAGGATTGAAACAGAATTCCCACGGGCGTTTACCTTTTTTTATTGAAAGGAGTTTCGGGAAAGAGCAAAATTCACAGACCTTTTCCGATTTTTTTATAAGTGCGTCTGGTGGTAAAGAAAATGTTTGAGTGCAGTTTGGATAGTTTGAACAGCCGACGAAAGAACGACGTGTTTTTCTGGAATAAAGAATTCTTAAATCTCCCTTTTTACAGTTAGGACATTGGACAAGAGTGTTTTGTTCCGTCTGGATTTGTCTTAAGTCCTCAACACCTTTCATTATGTCCTTGCCAATTTGGATTTCTTTCGCTTTAAATTCTTTTGATATGTCTTTAATTATTCTTTTTGCTTCTTCAACTATTTTTTGTTCTTTTTCCTTAAGTTTTTCAGGAGTGGTGTCTTTTTGTGTCTGAATCTCCTCCATTTTTTCCTCAATTTTTCTTGTTAGACTCTCGTCTATTATTATTGGAGAGTATTTTTCCAGAGATTCTATAAGATGCATTCCGAGAGGTGTTGCTTTTATTGATTTGCCGTCGAGATAACCGCGATTGAAGAGCGTGTCAATAATCATGGAGCGCGTTGCCTTTGTTCCGAGGTTTTTTTTCTCAAGCAGAGTTAAGAGGGAAGTTGGGGTGAATCTTCTTGGAGGAAGAGTTTCTTTTTCTTCAAACTTTATCTCGTCTATTTTTACTTTTCCGTTTAGTTCTAAGACGGATTTTTCTTCCAACGTTGAGGGATAGACTTCAGTCCAGCCCCTTTCCAATATTTTTAGTCCGGATGCCACAAAAGAAATTGCTGTTTCCTGTTGAGATTCATTTTTTTTAGTTGATTTGATAACGACTCTTTTTGTTTCCGTTATTGCATCTGGCATAAAAAGAGCAATGAATCTTTTTACCACAAGCAAATATATTTTTTGAGCCATGTTTTCAAGATTTTTGTATTCGCCCGTTGGATAGATTGAGGGGTGAGCAGGGTCGGACTTTTTTCCTTCAATCGGTTTTTGTCTTGTTGCTTTTTTTGCTTCAGGAAAGTGCTTTTTCAGTTCTTCAAGTATCTTTTTTGGTTCTATGCTTTCCGGGACTTTTTGAGAGGAAGTTCTTGGATAAGATATTAAACCTTCGAGGTAAAGTTTTTGTGCTGTCGCGAGAGTTTGTGAAGGAGAAATTTTGTGAAGGCGGTATGCCTCTCTTTGCAATGTTGTCAGGTCAAAAGGATTTTGTGGCGGGGTGTTCTCTTTTTTTTCTTTTGTTTCCGCTTCGCCTTCTTTGATATCTTTGAATTTTTCCAGCTCAGATTTGTCAAAAATATCTTTTGGATGTCTGAACGGAAATTTATTTACAATTGCGAAGACCTGCCAGAAGGGTTCCGATTTGAAGTTTGCAATTTCTTTTTCTCGGTCTACTATTATTTTTAGCGCGGGGCCCTGAACGCGTCCTATTGAGAGGAGTTTGAACGAGCCGGCGGTTTTGACAGCCGACATTAAAGCTCTTGACAGGTTAATTCCGTAGAGCCAGTCTAAGATGTGCCTTGTTTCACCGGCGTATGCCTGTCCCCAGTCCGGTTCTTTCAAAGGAGATTCGTAGGATTTTATTAACTCTTCTTTCGTTAGTGTGGAATATTTCATCCTTTTGGCCGTTTTTTTGTTGAATATAAATCTTAAAATGTTCCAGCCGATGACTTCGCCCTCTACATCGTAGTCTGTTGCTATGATTACGCTTTCTGTCTTTTTCGCTAGTTTTTGCAGGAGCACGAAATATCTTTTTGTGAATGCGGCGTTCTTTTTTTCGTAGGAAGGGCGCCACTCGGTGTTAAAAATTGGCCACCCCCTTTGTCCTTTGATATACTCTAAATTGAAAAGGTGTCCGACTGCGGAGGCGACGATTATATTTTTATTTTCTCTAGATAGCTCAAAGTAGGAAGTGTTGTTCTCGGTGTATTTTTTTGGCGTGCCCAATGCTAATGCGATTTTCTGAGCGGCTTGTGGTTTTTCCGTGAGTATTAAGATAGAATCTTTTTTCGGAGATTCTATTTTATCAGGTCTTACTTTTGTTCTTGGTTTTTTTCTGACTGATTTTTTTTGTTCTGAAGTTAAGAGAGACATTGCCGAAACCGGTTTGCCGGGGCGTTCAACTATCGTGCGTTCTTCCACGCTTGGAAGTTTCTTAACTTTCTTTTCAACTGTGTGCTTCACGTCTTCAATTGGTAGAAAATCTTTTACCGCCATTTTATAAGTTGTCTAACGGACTCCTTACATTTTTTATAGATTGTTGTGAAATCTGAAGATACATTTGCGTAGTTCTTATATCTGAATGTCCGAGAAGTTTTTGAATTATTCTTAAGTCTGTCCCTTGTTCTAATAAATGGGTTGCGAAGCTATGGCGGAGAAGATGCGGGTAAACTTCTTTTTTTATGCCTATTTTTCTGGCAGATTCTTTAACTATTGCCTGAATTGCTGCGGTTGTAATCTTTCCGCCTCTTTGGGATGGAAACAATAAATCTTCTTTGCCAAGGACAATGTAATGCCCTAAGTTTTCTCTTATACTTTCAGGAATTTTTACGAACCTATCTTTCTTTCCCTTTGCCATCTTTATATGGATTATCTTTTCATCTAAATTGATATCTTTTTTCATCAAGCTGACAATTTCACTTACGCGTAGACCGCACCCGTATAAAATTTTCAATATTAACTGATGTTTTGGATTTGAAGGAGCATTTACAAGCTTTTTTGCTTCTTCAAGAGTAAGTATTTCAGGAAGAGTCTTGTTTTTTTTAGGTCGGGGGATGTATATTTTTCTGCCTAAAACCTTGTCAAAAAAGAACTGAATTGCGAATATGCCCTGCCTTATTGTGGATGGATTTTTATGGTTTATCCTTGCCTGTATGTAATCTTTGACTTTTTGTTGGCTCATATCTTCGCAATTTGAATAATTAAGGAAATTATTAACCGAACTTAAGTAGGATTTTATTGTCTCCCTGGAAAAGTTTCTTATTCCAAGCTCTTGTCTTAACCTGCTGATATACTCTTCTTTCTGCATATTCTTTACAGGCATATATTATATTTATAACTTATGATAATGCGTATTTAGGCGTGTTATCCTAAGTTTACTTATGATAACTTTATGTTATATCCAATAAGACAAGGGCTAAACGAATAGACGGGCAGGGCTCAACTCGGTTTGAAGTTATCAAAAGATTAATAAAGAAGTTTGATTCTAATTATCATATGAATAAAATATTAATGTGGATTTTAATAATTTTGGGAATATGCGGAGTTGTTTTTGCGGGAATTGTTGTATACGAAATATCAAATTCATCAAATATGGTACTTGAAAAACCAGCAATATATTTGTATCCAGAGGAAGATTCTACCATTTTAGTAAAGTTGAATATCAATGGTATAATCACTAAAACAATTCCCAAATATGATTCTGGGTGGTCTGTTTTTGTAACAACAAAAGGAGTAATCAACAACCAATATGATTATCTATTTTATGAAGCAGATGTAAAATCATTAAAATTACCAAAAAGCGGATGGATTGTTAAATATTCCGATTTAGACAGTTGGTTTGAGAATAACCTTCCAAAATTAGGATTAAATGAGAAAGAAAAAAATCAATTTAAAGATTATTGGTTAGAAAGATTGCCAGAAACAAACTATTATGAAATTAAAATTTTGGAAGATAACTTCCTAAAACAAAACATGGATTTGTTAATTAATCCAGAACCAGACACATTGATTAGACTTGATTTTTACTTCAAACCAGTGATGGAAAAAACAGAAATTTTAGAACCAATAATCGTAACTCCTGAAAGAAACGGATTCACTGTTGTTGAATGGGGTGGAGTATTAGATAATTGAGCCCTGCCCTAAACTAATCCATGCACAACTTTTACGCCCTTGTCTTACTCTTCGCCAATTTTTGCTACGCAAAAACCGTTGCACTTTGGCTCGGTCTCCGTTACACTTCGACGGATATAACAGGAATTTAACGGTTCCGAAACCTTGCAGGTTTCTCCACCCAAATTTATTTTTCGAGGTCGGAATTTTGTGGGTTGCCTCAAAATTCCTCCGCTCTGAAAAATAAACTTCGTTAAATTCCGATGTTAGTTGCAATTGAGTTCTCGCTAAATTACTGAAACGGGAAGGGGGCTTAGTGCTTCGCACAAATAGTCTCGGCTTCGCCTCGCAGAAAAACTTCTCTTAACCGACTAAAACGAAACGAAAACCAAATTTTCTGCGGAAAATTCTGTCTAACAAATGTTAAGAGGTTCGTTATCACTCTCCCAAATTTTTCTATTTTATTAGAGGGGGCTTTTAGTCCTTTGGACAGATAGTCTTTTTCTGCAAAAAAGAAATTTATAGAGGGGGCGAGAAAACTTAACCCAAAATAATCTTTTCAACTTCTAACTTTGCTTTTTCTAATTCTTCTTTCGCTTCTTTCTGCAAACTTTCCGCTTTCTGCATTCTCTTTTTTACTTCTTCAGCGATTTTATTTTGAATTGAAAGAGGGGGCAGGGGGATTTTTAGGTTTGATAAATCTCTTGAATAAACATGAGGTTGTCCTGCTCCTTGTTGCATATTGTAAATAAATTTTTGTTTTGCTTTTACCACACAATATAAATAAAATGTTGAAACTTCTTTTTCATTCATAGATTTTATTACTGTGCAATCAGAGGCAAAAATGGGATTTTGATGATACCAAACATAACCAGAATAAGCCCCAGATGCACTTACAGTTACAATATTTCCTTTATGATTATAAACATTTATTGAATATGGGCTTGTTTGCCCTCCTGCAACAACAGGATAATCGCCAGAAGTAATATTTTCTTTTGTAATACTTTTACCCTTTACTAATTCAGCAACTTCATTAAGATTTTTTTCTTTAAATTTATTTGAATTTGGAGTATCTTGAGGATTTGCAAACCTACTTGGGTCTATTCTTCCTTTTTGGATTTCCTCATAATTAACGACAAAACACATCTTATCTTTTACTTCAGGCAGTTTTATCCCTAATTCATCAAGAACATAATCGTTTATTGAATCAAGAAGTTGCTGGGATTCGGATTCTTTGGATTTTTTAGAGGAGTATGTGGAGTCCATTAAGGCGACTATTTTATTTTGGGTTTGGAGAGGGGGAATTGGAATAATTAATTTCTTTAATTCTTCCTGTGTTATTGCGGGATAATTTCCTCCGCTACTTCTTTGAAGCATCTGTTTTAAAGATATTTGAGTTCTTAATACATACAATAGATATTGTTTCTTTAATTTAATCTTCAAATCTCTTAAAACTGCAAATCCAGTAGAAGCTATATATCTATTTTTCTCTTTATCTATTAAAGAAATCGCCCCCCTGTGTGGTCTTGTTGTTGAAACAATAATATCATTTTCTTTTACTATCATTCTTGCTCTACTTGGAGCATTCTTTTTTTCATAGTAAGTTATATTTTGAATTTCTCCGCTCGTTGTATCAATTTCGCTAATTTCAATATATGGAAATTCATTTTCAAAAAAATCTGTTTGATTCCACGATTCAGAAGAAAAATTAATTATTTCACCTAATACTTCATTTTTCAATTTCTTTAAATTTTTCTCTAATTCAATAAATTCAGGTCTATAAAAATGAGGGTCAATTCTTCCCTCAATTTCATCGGCGTAGATTGTAAAACATTCCATTTTTATCAAACCCCCCTATACCCCGTTGGTTTTTTCTCAAACTTTCTGTATTCTTCCAAAATTGTGTTTAAGTCGTTTATGGGGTCTTTTCTTCCTGTTGCGTCATAGCCAATATGTTCAGCTATTGCCATAAAGATAGGATAATTTCCTATTTTTTCATCTTTCTTTTTCTTGCGAACAAAAACTAAACTGCTTTTTACTCCTGCTCCAAAATGGCTAAATGCAATTTGTGGAAGACTAACAACTGCTTCTATTTGTGCGTGTTCCATTAAGAAATCTCTAACATATTGCAAAGAACTATTTGTTAAAATTCCATCTGGCAGGACTATCGCCATCTTTCCTGTTCCTGCTTTTAAAAATTCTAAACATC
>Ga0210057_1000722_pt1 | contig 53993 bp, 68 predicted proteins | sample CryGeyCG2114_010_2_FD_183968 | JGI IMG/M metagenome (GOLD analysis project Ga0210057, IMG submission 183968) | Groundwater microbial communities from aquifer - Crystal Geyser CG10_big_fil_rev_8/21/14_0.10 (SPAdes) (version 2) | ecosystem: Environmental > Aquatic > Deep subsurface > Groundwater ...
CATATATCTCCTCGCTCCCCCCGGTAATACAATAAAATAATTATTGTTTCCCGAGGGTTCGCTCGGAATATATGAAGAAACAAGTTCCTCATATATCTCCTCGCTCCCCCCGGTAATACAATAAAATAATTATTGTTTCCCGAGGGTTCGCTCGGAATATATGAAGAAACAAGTTCCCCATATATCTCCTCGCTCCCCCCGGTAGCTCAATTGGTAGAGCAACGGCCTTTTAAGCCGGTGGTTGGAGGTTCAAGTCCTCCCCGGGGGACAAAACCAATAAATATGGATAATAGAAAAAAAAGTATTTGGATATTATTACTTGTATTGGTAATCGCATTTTTATCGGGATTCTTTATATATTCAGGCAATAAAATATCGGATTCTATTCCTTGGAAACTGGGGTTAGATATTGTTGGCGGTAGCGCTCTTGTTTATGAGATTGATCTCAGTGAAGTAGCACCTGAAGATTACGCAAACACAGTAACTGGTTTGAAAGAAGTAATAGAAAGGAGGGTCAGTATATATGGAGTGGCTGAGCCGAGAGTGGCAACGGCTAAAAAGGGTGATAGCTACCAGCTCTTAGTTGAATTAGCTGGAGTGGATGCAGAAAATGCTGCTCGTCAAATAGGAGAGACGCCCGTTTTGGAATTTAGGGAAGTAGAATTAATGCCAGACGGTTCAACGGAATACAAGCCAACCGAGTTAACAGGAAGATATATTCAACGAGCCAGTATTGGTGCGGATCAATACACAAACAGCCTCTTAGTGCTTTTAGATTTTGACGAAGAAGGTGCTCAGATTTTTGCTGATTTAACAGAGAGAAACGTGGGTAAACCCTTAGCGGTGTTTTTGGATGGAGCATCTATTACTGAACCAATAGTTCAACAGAAAATAATTGGTGGCACTGCTCAAATTACGGGCGGAGGTTATGGCTTCAGCCAGGATGAAGCCAGGCAATTAGTAGAGAGATTTAATGCCGGTGCACTGTCTGCGCCCATCAAACAGATCAACCAAAGAAAAGTGAGCGCTTCGGCTGCAGAAAATTCTCTTAATCAGATTATCTTGGCGGGTTTGATTGGTACAGCCATGGTTTTAGTATTCATGATTCTTTACTATCGCTCGTTTGGACTTTACGCCAGCATTGCCCTTTTAATATATACAACCATCACGTTAGGCATTTTTAAACTGATACCGGGATTTACCATGACTTTGGCCGGCATAGCGGGATTCGTGCTCTCTATTGGTATGGCGGTTGATGCAAATATTTTGATATTTGAACGTACCAAAGAAGAAATAAAGGCGGGACATAGTCGAATCGAGGCAATCAACGAAGGATTTAAGAGGGCTTGGCCTTCAATTAGAGATTCCAACACTACTACAATCTTGACGTCCATTATTCTCTATGCCTTTACATCAAGTTTTGTAAGGGGTTTTGCCTTAACTTTAGGATTGGGTGTCTTGATTAGTATGTTTTCCGCAATCTTTGTGACTAGAACAATTCTAAGAGTATTTACTAAACAAATATGAAAAAACTATTAAAGTATAAAAAAGTATTTTTGGGGTTTTCGCTCATACTTACTCTAATAAGTGCGGCGGCGGTTGCGTACTTTGGTTTTAAACCGGGCATTGATTTCACAAGTGGTTCATTATGGCAAGTGATAATACCTGAAACATCTGTAGATGAACTCAAGGGATTTTTAGCTGATGGACTTGGATTGAACGAGGTCAATATATCGTCGGAGGAGGGTCAGATATACACACTGACTATGCGAGAGATAAGCGATGGGGAGCGTCAGGAAATGTTGACTGCGCTCAAGCTCAGATTCGGTGAAAGCACACAGGAGCAAGATTTCTGGTCGGTCAGTCCTACTGTTTCAAAAGAACTTCGTACAAAAGCGTGGTGGGCGATAGGATTAGTACTCTTGAGCATCTCTCTCTATATTGCCTTCGCCTTTCGCAAAGTTTCGGATCCGGTTAGTTCTTGGAAATATGGGCTTATAACATTAATTACTCTAAGCCACGACGTACTTTTGCCCGCCGGTCTTTTTGCTTTACTTGGTGCTTATAAAGGAGTGACTGTTGACACCAACTTTATGGTTGCCCTCTTAGTAGTAATGGGATTTTCTGTTCACGACACAATTGTTGTTTTTGATCGTATTAGAGAGAATCTAGTTAAGTGGGAAAAGAGATTCGACCTAGAGGAATTGATTGATAGAAGTATCGCCGAGACCATTGCCAGATCCATTAACACCTCCATTACTTTAATTTTTGTCCTCGTAGCCATATATGTTTGGGGTCCATTAAATCTCAAATTCTTTATTTTGGCTATACTAGTTGGAACAATAGCGGGAACATATTCCTCTATATTTATTGCAAGCCCCCTCCTTTTGCTTGCGGGCAAGGAGAAGAGAAAATAAGTGGATAAAAACCCACCTTTCTCTTGCCAATATGTTAAAATATAGATATTAAATAATAGCGTAGAGAATAGCTTGACGTATTTTGGATATTGTTGTATCCTGAATCCCGCATAAACTTATGTTTGCAATAGAAATAGACATAGACGAATTAGTTAAGAAATCCCTACAAATCAACGATAAACGAGCTAGGGATATTGTTGTGCGCAGATATGGTCTCAAAAACCCTTCTAGAATAACTCTAGCTAGTTTGGGTGATGAATATGGATTGACTCGGGAAAGAGTGCGTCAGATCGAATCTGCTTCGCTAAAAGGGATTGGGGGTAGGATTAGAGAAGATGAAGAGGCGAAGAAATTCATCAAACTCACAGAGGATTATCTCAAAAATGTAGCTAAGCTTAGGCGTAGCGATGTTTTAGCTAGAGATGTTGGCATTATTTGTGGTTTTAAAGATTACGACCCAGTTTTTGAAAACAAATTAAACTTTCTAGCCAAAGTGCTTGGCAGGCCTTATGTGATAGACGCCACACCCAGTACTCATACTATCTGGCATATAGATGAGAATGCCTATAGGGTCGCCACCTCTTTAATCAAGAAATTGTTCAGCAGGAAAGACGAGGATTTTGATGCTTATTTAGTAGAAATAGTTGGGGAACACAATCTTTCTGAGAACGTTATTTTAAACTACTTATCTGTTTCAAAGAATTTTGACGTGGGTCCATATGGCCACCTCGGCCTCAACCATTGGTTAAAGGTTAATCCTAAAACCGTAAGGGATAAGGCGTATTTAGTATTAAGCGAGTCCGATAGCCCAATGCACTTTAGGGAAATAGCCGATTTAGTTAATTCTATGAGTGACAAAAGTAGGGCACATGCCACCGTTCATAACGAATTGATTCGCGATCCAAGATTTGTACTGACGGGACGTGGCACCTATTCGCTCGATGAATGAAATCTCTAGCATTTTTTCAGATGCCTTTGATTATTGGTGGTTAGTTGTACCGCTAATAATCCTTTTTTTCCTCCGGGACTTTTGGAGGATATACATAGTAGATAAACACATAGATAACCTTGATTGGATCCTCTTAGAACTTAGTATTCCTAAAGAAAATCTAAAATCCATCAAGGCGATGGAACAGGTTATCGCCGCATTGCATGGCACATATACCTGGGGATTGAGACCATCTGAGATATGGATTGAGGGTAAAGTTGAAGATTGGATGTCTTTAGAAATCGTTGGTTTTCACGATGGAGTTCATTTTTATATTAGAACTCTACGTAAAAACAAGAGAGTGGTGGAGTCAGCTGTTTTCTCTCAATATCCGGACGCAGAGCTTTTTGAAGTAGAGGACTATGTAGATCGCATTAAAGACAAGCCCTTTGATCAAAAGGATATTTTTGCAACTGATTTTATATTCATGAAAGAAGACCCCTACCCCATCAGAACATATGAATATTTTGAGGATCCAAAGGATGAAAATCGTGTTGACCCAATTGCAAATATTACCGAAGTTATGTCGCGGTTAGAAGCCAACGAAGCTCTTTGGATACAGATATTAATTCAACCAACTGGTAAGGGTTGGCAAGACGAAGGTGATGAGATTATCTCCACTATTATGGGGACGAACAAGAAGAACAAGTCGAGCGGTATCTTATCCAGCGTTGCTAAAGATTTTGGAGACGTGGTTACCAACATCCCTGGAGCTGTGTTTACTCCACCTGAATTTGGCGAGTCGGGATCCAAAGAAGGCGATAGGTTCGAGTTCAAGTTTAGAAGTCCAGGCGAAGAGACCTCTATGAAAGCGATTACAACTAAGATGTCTAAACCCGCTTTTCATACTGTCATTAGGGTTGTATATATAGACGATAAAGAAAACTTTACTGGAGAAAACGTCACTTCCGTTTTAGGAGCTATGAGGCAATATAGTGACCACACCCTAAATTCACTCAAACCAAATCTCAAAACTTTAACCAAGATGAGTCAGGTTGGCAAGATCAATAAGAGACAACGTCTAGCGGAAAGAAAAAAGAACATGGTTTTAAACTATGTCAATCGCGAAATGCCCAGACCCGTTGATTTCCCTTTTACCAAACAACCAAAACTAAAGAGCATTATTATGAACACCGAAGAAATTGCTTCTATTTTTCATATGCCAACTGATTTGGTCAAATCAAGGAAGACAAGTTTAATTCAATCTAAGAGAGGTCAGGCGCCAACAGACCTTCCAACTAAAGAAAGGTAAACACTATGTCAGAAGAAAGCGACAGAAATATAACAATTATCGGCAAGACCAATTTTCGTAACAGAGAATCTTTCGGTATCAAAAACGAAGATCGCAGGAAACATATCTATATCGTCGGCAAGACGGGTACGGGCAAATCTACCTTAATGGAAAATATGTTGATTGACGATATCAGGGAGGGCAAGGGCGTGGGGCTTATTGATCCTCACGGTGACTTCGCAGAGAAAGTTCTTGATTTTATACCCGAAGACAGAATCAATGATGTTATCTATTTTAATCCGGCTGACGTTAATTATCCGATTGGATTCAACCCTCTAGAGGCGGTTGGTAGTGAGCATCGTCACTTAGTGGCATCGGGCATCATGGGAGTATTTAAGAAGGTCTGGCCGGATGTTTGGTCAAATCGTATGGAATATTTACTCAATAACACTCTTCTGGCGCTTTTAGAATATCCCGGTTCAACGCTCTTGGGGGTCATTAAAATGCTAACAGACAAAAAATATCGTGAAAAAGTAGTAAACAATCTTTCCGACCCTGTGGTTAAAAACTTCTGGATAAATGAGTTTGCCAAATGGACAGATAGATATGCCGCCGAGGCCACTCCGGCAGTTTTAAACAAGATTGGACAGTTGGTCGCCAATCCTCTTATTCGACACATCCTAGGCCAACCCCATTCCACCATTAATATTCGCGACATTATGGACGGGGGCAAGATACTAATAATCAACCTTGCAAAGGGTTCTATTGGTGAAGACAATTCAGCCCTTCTTGGAGCAATGTTTATTACCAAACTACAAATGGCTGCCATGAGTAGGGTTGATATAGAAGAAGACAAAAGAAGGGACTTTTTTCTATATATTGATGAGTTTCAAAACTTTTCTACAGATTCTTTCGCAGATATATTGTCCGAAGCTAGAAAATATCATCTAAGCTTGGTTTTGACGAATCAGTATTTAAGGCAACTGATTGATCCAATTTCAAAAAGTACCAAAGTGAAAGACGCAATTTTCGGAAACGTTGGCACTATCATTACTTTTCGGATCGGTGCCGAAGATGCCGAGTTCATGGAATTAGAATTTGAACCCGAATTTCTTGCTAACGATTTAGTTAATCTTCCCCTACACACAATCTATATAAAATTGATGATAGATGGAGTTGCCTCTAAACCCTTCTCAGCAGACACTTTTCCTCCTCACAAAGAAGAAGAAGAAAGCTACGCCAAATTAATCATCGAGAACAGCAGAGGAAAATACGGTGTTCCATTAGAGCAAGTTGAAAAAAGAATTGGAAGCGAATATATGGAGGCGGATAAGAGAGTGGACGAACAAGCCAAACGTAGGGGTGAAGCTAGATTGGATGTTTTGAAGAAAAGCCCTCCCCAAAGACCCAAAAAACAGATAGATAGAGAAAAGCTCAAAGAAGTTTTAGGCAATCCCTTGGAAGATACGAAATAATGCTTAACATCAATGACCTCAAAAGAGGATCTCTGATTGTTTTAGACGGAGAACCCCACAGAGTGATATTCACAAAACACACCCATATGGGGAGGGGTTCCGCGTCTTTGCAAGCCAAAGTCAAAAATTTAATAAACGGAAAAGTTTTAGACAGAGGATTTAAGCCGGCTGATGAGTTTGAAGAAGCGGAGCTTGAGAAAGCCGACTCCATTTTTATATATTCTCGCAACGATGAATTTTGGTTTCATGAAGTCGGCAATCCGGCTAGTAGGTTTTCGATTAACAAAGAGGCGATAGGTGAACAAGCAGATTTTCTAAAGAGCAACATGGAGGTAAGGGCCGTCAGATTTAAAGAGAAGATTATTAACGTAGAGTTGCCAATCAAAGTAGATTATATAGTTAAAGAAGCACCACCAAATGTGCGTGGCAATACCGCTCAGGGAGGCACTAAGCAAGTGACGCTTGAGACGGGGGCAAAAATCTCAACCCCCATGTTTGTGGAGATAGGAGATAAAATTCGCGTTAATACTGAAACGAGGGAATACGTTGAAAGAGCGTAACCCTTTTAGTTAATCTATAAAGATAAAATGCCCAAACATAAGGGAAAGGTTTTTGTCGGTATGTCTGGCGGAGTGGATTCGTCTGTTAGTGCATACTTGCTTAAAGAACAAGGATACAATGTGACGGGAGTTCATCTGACCTGTTGGAATGAAGGCGGGTGTAGTGACAAAGAAGAACGTGATGCGAGACGTGTAGCTAAAAAGCTGGAGATTCCATTCTATGTTTTTGACTTAAGAAAAGAATATATCGACAAGGTGGTTGGTTATATGGTGGATGGGTATAAAAAAGGAATTACTCCTAATCCAGATGTCATGTGCAATAAAGAGATTAAATTCGGAGCATTTCTTAATAAAGCCCTCGAAATGGGGGCGGATTATGTTGCTACTGGTCATTACGCCCGAATCAAACAGCGTCACGGTATTTATTCAATTTATGCGGGCAAAGATAAGAACAAAGATCAGTCATACTTTTTATGGACATTAACTCAAAACCAACTTAATCACACATTGTTCCCCGTAGGTGGATTTATAAAATCGGAAGTTAGAGAGATTGCCAGAAAATCAGACCTACACGTCGCAGAAAAAAAAGATTCACAAGGCGTCTGTTTTGTAGGGCAAATCACATTACAGGAATTCTTGGGGCGCTACCTTAGAGAGAAAAAAGGGAAGGTATTAAACACCAAAGGAGAGGTTGTGGGCGCTCATCCAGGAGCTCATTTCTATACCATCGGTCAAAGGCATGGATTGGGAATAGCCCTTAATGAACCGCACTATGTTGCATCAACCGATATAGAAAAAAATACAATTATTCTAGCCAAAACAGATGAAGAAGATTTATACAGAAAAGAGGTGTATATAAATGGACTAAACCTCAATCCCGATTTTCAACCTCCGTCAGATATCAAAATCAGAGTTCGCTATAGGCAAAAACTTGAGAGCGCCCACATAGAAAAGGCAAACAAAGGGGCAAGAATTATATTTAAAAAACCTATTAAATTTGTAGCGCCGGGCCAAAGTGCAGTTTTCTATAATAACCAAGGAAAACTTTTGGGTGGAGGAATCATATTATAAAAATCCTTGACAGAGTTTAGATCAATCTATATATTGTGTCCTCACAACGGGCCTAGGGCGATTCCAGCGAAGGGTAGCTACCTTCCAAGGGGTTCCCGAAAAGGGGTGCGAGAGGTAACCATTTCGTAACAGGGTGGGCGTTTCTCTCACCCCCTGGCCCGACCGCACATCGACATAGAAAGCAAAACATGGACTGGACAGTCACCGACTGGGGCTTCCCGCCCGACAAGAAATCTGAAAGGAGTGAGGCCCAAGGGCTCAACTTCGGTTAGATCCATCAACGATTCCGACCCTGCGTCGGACTAGGATTCAATTATGTAATGCATAGATGAGTCGTGGCCCGAATATGCAGGGTCGTTCACTTTTTAATAAAGAGCTGGTACATTGATTATATGACCCTATTTACAGGCAAGGGGGATAATGGTAAGACCACACTTTTTGATTCAGGAGAACGTATTTCAAAAACCTCTTGTCAGATGGATGTTTTGGGTTCATTGGATGAGATAAACACCCTTTTGGGGGTTTGTAAGGCAAGGGCGCGTAATTTAGATACAAAAGTTAGAGGCGTTTCTGTTTCGGATATATTAGAGCAATTACAGCAAGATCTCTTTGTTATTCAAGCCATTATTGCCGGTGCTCCTAAAGAGTTTACAGAAAATCGGATCAAGTATTTAGAAAGAAATATAGAGTTAATAGAAAAAGATTTACCTGAAATCAAGACATTTTTTCTCGCTGGCGCTACAGAACTTTCTGGATTGCTGGATTATGCTCGAGCGGTTTCTAGGAGAGTAGAAAGGGTCTTGATATCGTTTGCCGAGAAAGAAGGGCTAAGCGCAGGCATTTTACAATACACCAATCGTCTGTCGTCCATTCTTTATGCTCTAGTCAGGTTTGTTAATCACAAACAGGGGGTAGAAGAAGTTCCGCCCCGGTATTAGGCAGTGCATCTTCACGACAAGGCATTTTATATATCTTTTTTCTTTATATTGGGCGTTGGATTTGCGGGCTTTGATATCAATGTCTTCATATCTTTGACAATAGGATTTATTTTGGGATATATAACTTTTTCTCTAACCCTCAAACAAACCTTAATCTTCCTTTCGTTTTTATTTTCGGGATTTTTTTATCTACATCTCTACAACGCCCTTAATCAAGAGATCATTAATTTCAACACAAGTGATTCATACGTAGGGTTAGTTAAAAACGAGCCAGCTCTAGGTATCAATAGCACAGAGATTCAATTAAACCTCGTAAGTCCGCACAAAGGAGAAGTTACACTTTATACTTCTCCGCTTACAGATGTTAAATATGGCGACGAGGTTCAATTTAGTGGTATCGCAGAAAAATCGCCCAGTGGCAATAGAAACATAGTTTCATTTCCTGACGATTCTAAAGTAATTGAAAAAGGTGGAGGGAGTGTTTTTAAAAAAAATCTTTTTAGCATTAAGAACAAACTTATTGCAAACCTAAAAGCCGTCTTGCCGGCAGATAAAGCAGCGCTTATGTCCGGAATCCTTTTTGGCGAGAGAGCAGAATTTACAAAAAAATTAGAGGAAGCGATGAAGGGGAGTGGTACTACGCACATTGTGGCACTGTCGGGATATAACATTGCTATTCTTTCTGTAACACTAGCAGGAGCCCTATCCTATATTTGGGGTAGAAAAAAAGCGTTTTGGATGAGCTTGTTCGTAATCCCTGCTTTTATTGTGATGACTGGAGCTGATCCATCAGTTGTGAGAGCTGGTATTATGGGCCTAGTAATGCTTTTGGCGACCACTCTTGGTAGGGCGTATAGTTTTCGAAATGCTATTACCTTGACCGCATTGGGCATGCTTCTTTACAATCCTAATTTCTTAATACAAGACGCGGGGTTTCAGCTGTCTTTCTCTGCTCTAATGGGAATTGTTTATATCTATCCTTGGTTATCTAGAAAGTGGGACTTAAGCAGAGAAGGATTTCTTAACTGGAAAACGAATGCCTTGCAAACACTCTCTGCGCAAATTGCAGTATTGCCTATTGTTCTTATAGTATTTGGCTTTTTTTCTCCAACCGCACCGATAGCCAACATATTGATTCTAGAATTTATACCCGTCACTATGTTCGTCGGCTTTTTGTCTTCTGTTTTGGGGTTGTTCTCTCATACATTATCCTTATTAGTAGGATGGGGGGTTAACCTTCTTTTAAGCTATGAGATATTTATCATTGACCTTTTTGCTTTTAATTGGACTTAACTATTTTGTTTGGGAATTGATTCTAGGGAATTCGTTTTCGGGCGAACAAATGGAAGTGTATTTTCTGGATGTCGGACAGGGCGATAGCGAGCTAATTATTTTGCCCGATGGAGCTAAAATAGTCATTGATAGTGGGCCTGGAAAAGGGGTTTCATTTGAGCTTGGAGAGATATTTTCACCCATAGATAGATATATAGACCTAATTGCCATTACTCACGCCCAGAAGGACCATTTTGGCGGTTTTATAGATCTCCTTTCTCGTTATCGGGTCGGCGCTGTTTTATGGAACGGAGAAGATTCGTTAAGCGAAGAATGGCTCGCTCTTAAGAATCTTCTTTTAGAAAAAGAGGTGCCGATCTTGAAAATAAAAGAAGGGGATAAGATTAAACAAGGCGAGACGACTATTTCGATTTTGAACCCCAACAAAGAAATGTTAGATAAGCCAAATGCCAATGAAGGATCTCTTGTAATGATGCTCGAAGGCGAGAACATCAAGGCACTTTTTACGGGAGATGTTAGTATAGACACAGAGAACGTTCTTCTTGATAAATACGACCTAAATATTGATTTACTTAAAGTCGCCCATCACGGCTCAAAATACTCCACGGGCATATCTTTTTTAGAAAAAGCAACGCCAGCTATATCTATTATCGAGGTTGGGGGTAATCGTTATGGACACCCAACCGCCGCCGTTTTACAAAGATTACAAATGGTAGGATCAAGTATTTATAGAACAGACAAAAATGGCACAATTAAAGTAGTTGTTAGAGATGGGGTAATGGGCGTGAAGGTGGATATTGAATGATTTTCGCCTTATACTAAAAGCACAAAAATATGCGTATATTATCTGACGAAACGTCCGAGAAGGTTGGGAAAGAAGTAGAGCTTGCCGGTTGGGTTGATGCAAGGCGCGACCACGGGAAGCTTATTTTTATTGACTTAAGAGATAGGGCTGGGATTGTCCAAGTTGTCTTTAATGCTAAACAAGGAGACGTATATAAAACCGCCGAAAATTTACGCCCTGAATGGGTTATTAAAATTAAAGGCAAAGTGGGGGAACGCCCTGCAGGAATGATTAATGAAGACCTTAAGACGGGCAAGGTTGAGGTATCTGCAGATGAACTTGAAATACTTGCAGAAGCAGATACACCCCCTTTCGACGTGCGCAGTGATGGTTATGAGATAAACGAAGAATTGAGAATGAAATATCGTTATCTTGACCTAAGGAGAAAGCGTTTGAAAGAGAACCTTAAAGCTCGACACAGAATTGTCAGTTTTACGAGGAAATTTTTCTCTAACAAAGATTTCATAGAAATAGAGACCCCATATATTAGCAAATCTACTCCTGAAGGAGCGAGAGATTATTTAGTTCCCTCCAGACAACAGCCGGGTAATTTCTATGCCCTTCCACAATCTCCTCAACAATACAAACAGCTTCTAATGATTGCTGGGATGGAAAGATATTTTCAGATAGCAAGATGTTTTCGAGACGAGGATACTAGGGGAGATAGGCAAGCTGAATTTGTTCAAATCGATATAGAGGTGAGCTTTACAAGTGAAGAAGAAATTCTGGACTTAATAGAAGAATTTCTTTTGGATTTATTCAGGGAACTCTATCCAAACAAGCGATTAACTCTAAACGATGGCAAGATAACCCGAATGACATATGAGAAGGCGATGAAAGAATATAAAAGCGATAAGCCAGATATTAGGAAAGATAAGAAAGACGAGAATGAGTTAGCGCCCGTTATTATTACAGATTTTCCAATGTTCGAGAAAAAACAAGATGGAAGTTGGAGTGCGGTACATCATCCATTTACAATGCCAAAAGTCAAAGATGTTAAAGAATTAAAAGAGCAGTTTAAAAAAGACCCCGAGAAAATAAAAGCCCATCAATACGATGTTGCTCTCAATGGCTGGGAAATATTTGGGGGTTCTATCAGAAATCATAATCCAGAATTACTTTCCGCTGTTTTTGAAGCATTAGGTCACAAAAAAACGGACATAGAGGCTAAGTTTGGCCACATTCTAGAGGCGTTTAAATATGGGGTGCCACCGCATGGTGGAATTGCATCGGGACTTGATAGATTAGTAGCAATTCTTCAAAATGAGCCAAACATCCGTGAGGTATTTGCTTTCCCCAAGACAGGGGACGGTAGAGATCTAATGATGGATGCGCCATCAGAAGTAGATAAAGACCAGTTAGACGAACTGGGTATAAGTTTAAAAAAGAAAAAATAAATATGACTGATAAAAAAGAAAGAACCCTCGTAGTTATTAAACCAGATGGCGTTCAACGTTCGCTTATAGGAGAAGTGATTAAACGTTATGAGAGGGTTGGACTTAAGTTAGTCGGAATTAAGATGTTTGTGCCGGAACCAGATTTTATAGAAAAACATTATCTTTTAGACCCGGGTTGGAAGGAGAGCGCTGGTAAAAAAACTCTAGAGGCATATAAAGCCAAGGGGTTGGATCATCCAGCGGGTGACGATCCAATAAAGGCAGCGAATACAATAATAGAAACCCTAAAGAAATATTTATCAGCTGGACCAGTGATAGCTATGGTTTGGGAGGGCATTAATTCAGTGGGGGTTGTTAGGAAGATAACTGGGGGGACAGAGCCCCTTACTTCAGACGTAGGCACTATTCGAGGTGATTATACGATTGATTCGTATAAATTGGCGGATGTAGATGGCCGATCAGTGCGCAATCTGGTGCACGCTTCAGGCAGTCCCGAGGAAGCAAAAAATGAAATTGATCTCTGGTTTAACGAGAAAGAACTTCTAAATTATAGATTAGTTCAGGAAGCCATTCTTTACGACGTCAATCTTGATGGGATTTTGGAGTAATCCCCAGAAGAAGTTTGACCCATATTAATCTTCGGGTTAATTTTAAAGTCCAACATGAATACCTACTGGACACCCATTCTTTTTATTACCCTTGTGGGCGTCCTCTTTATGAGGGGGCAGGAGATTGGCTTTGTCCGAGTATAAAATAAGATCAAAATAGGACACTCAAGAAAAAGCCGATCTCCTGTCAGGAGGTCGGTTTTTTCTTGTGGGCTCTCCCGCAAGACCAGTACCAAAGACAAGACTCTGTGGCTTCCCCCAGTTGCAGAGATAAATATCGCAGCAGGATTAGGAAAGGAGTTCGTAATCAGCAAAAGAGGCGGAACCAAGTGTTTCGGCAGAGAAGGCGACCCCCCTCGTATTTGTTGGATAAGAAGACATATTCGAATGAGGCGTATTCGGAAAGTCTGACGGAGACGACGTTTGGAAGGGACCTCAATGCAAATGAAAGATGTGCAAGCGCCATTCACTCGGCCTCGGATGATTGATGTGCGCGAGTTGTGTGAAAGGAATATGGCGGATGCCGAATTGTTCCTGATGACACTTGGCGGTAAGCCTGCCACTCCCGAATATGTCAAAAGCATTTTTGGTGTTTCTGGTCTGACCCCAGAGCAGGCCGAGAAGCTCACTTGCGATGTGCGAAGGTACATGGCAAACCCCAGGCATTACTGATTAGGGAGAAAGAGTGAGGCGTATTCGTCGGAGAGGCGGATATATCTGACTCTTGGGGGAAACGAGGGAGACCATTGGGTCTCCCTTTCCTCATTTTGAGAATACAGATTTAATTTTTTGGTATAATAAAAACAGTTCCGCTATTAGTATCCGACTAAGTAGTTTTCTAAGGGAGACCTATATCGCTTAGCCCCTTGGGGTTAAGTTGCGGTCACCCACCTGGGAAATCCCGGGTTACTAACAAGCGGAACCTAAGAAACCTCCGACCTTTGTCGGAGCTTTCTTGTATTATTAGGTTCTATGAATAGGGCAGAGAAACATTTAAGCAAAGATCCAGTAATGGCTAAACTTATTCAAGAACATAAGCTCAAATCTTGGCCAGAAATTAATTTAACGCCCCAATATATCTTCGGAGAAATTATAGAAACGATTTTAGGACAGCAATTGTCCGGGAAGGCAGCTAATACAATTATCAGGCGTTTTAAAGATATATATGGTGGGACATTACCAAAGCCAAAAGAGCTTTTAGAAACTCCAGATAAGAAGATTCGAGCATGTGGAACCTCTTGGTCGAAAGTAAGCTATATCAAAAACGTAGCGAACGTCGTTGTATCAAAAGAACTGGATTTGAAAAAACTTCCTCAATTATCTGACGAGGAAACTAGAGAAGAGCTTTTGAAAATAAAAGGTGTGGGGAATTGGACAGCAGAAATGATGCTGATGTTTACTCTACATCGGCCAGATATATTTTCTACGGGAGATGCAGGCCTACAAAACGCTATGTATAAACTTTATAAAGTAGAAAAAGGAGATTTCAAAAAGATGGAAAAAATTGCAGAGAAGTGGCGACTATATCGCTCACTGGCTTGCAGGTATCTTTGGAGAAGTTTGGATAATTAATTCGTCGGGCTGCCGGGACTCGAACCCGGACTACATGACCCCCAGCCACGCGTGCTGCCATTAACACCACAGCCCGAAATGAGAAGGGCAATATACAGCTTGCCTGTATATTGTCTTCGAATTGAACGGTTGTATCAAGAAAACAGATACAGCCCGAAATGAGAAGGGCAATATACAGCTTGCCTGTATATTGTCTTCGAATTGAACGGTTGTATCAAGAAAACAGATACAGCCCGAAATGAGAAGGGCAATATACAGCTTGCCTGTATAAAAAAATTTTACTTACTAGTCGTTCTCTTGGAGACAGTTTTTATACACTGCGTACAAGCAAGCACCTTCTTACCTTCTTCATTAACAGATTTTTGTAAGTTTGGATATTTTCTTTTTTGGGGAGTTGGGTTGTAGTTGCCACGAAGCTTGTGCCTCTTGCCGGCCATCAATGAACCCTTTCCACATATCTCACATTGTTTCATCGTATGGTATAACTATATAACTAAGTGTAATGGATAACATACTAGAAATCATATTTCAACCAAAGGTATTCGGAATTGTAGTGTTAATCATGTCTGTGGTTGTCCACGAAGTAGCTCATGGAATGGTTGCCTTAAAGCTAGGAGACCAGACCGCCAAGAACGCGGGTCGACTAACCATCAATCCTATACCCCACCTTGACCCCATCGGTTCGATATTTTTACCCCTCTTGTTAATAATCACAAACTCACCATTTCTAATTGGTTGGGCAAAGCCAGTTCCATATAATCCGCTCAATCTTCACAAGGATTATAAATACGGTCCACTTAAAGTAGCTTTGGCAGGTCCCGGCACTAATATGGCGCTAGCTATTATCATGGGAGTTATTATTCGAGTGTTTGGAGCCGGTTTAGGGACAGTTTTCACCATCATGCTCTATCAAGTCGTCTTTATTAATGTCTTATTGGCCGTTTTTAACTTAATACCCATACCACCCCTTGATGGCTCTAAAATATTGACACTTTTTCTACCTCCAAAGTATTCGCATATGCTCCAAGGCGTAGGAGTAAGTGGCATATTCTTTGTTTTTCTCTTTTTGATGCTGTTTTCTGGCTTAATATTTGGTCTTGCAAGTATCATCACAACCCTTATCGTAGGAACATCGATTATCTAAATTCAATTGACACCGACATTGATTAAACTTATATTTAGCCCGTTAGAAACTGATGCATTGAATCGCTCTACGGTCGCTCATGGCGACCTGTTTCTAACGAAGTGGATACACTAATCGATATGCCCACTATTAATCAATTAATAAAACAAGGTAGAAAGAAGGCGCAAAAAAAGGATAGGACACCGGCGCTTTCTTCTGGTTTTAATCATTTGAAAAATCGTCCATCTAAATATTCATCACCCTTCAAGCGTGGTGTTTGTCTGAAGGTGTTTACAACCACCCCTAAGAAACCAAACTCTGCCTTGAGAAAAGTAGCTAGAGTTCGCCTAACTAATGGTCAGGAGGTAACGGCCTATATTGGCGGAGAGGGACACAATCTCCAAGAGCACTCTGTGGTGATGATTAGAGGCGGTAGAGTAAAAGACCTTCCCGGTGTTAGATATCATGTAGTCAGGGGTGTTTTGGATGCATCCGGCGTGGATGCCAGAAGACAAAAACGCTCTAAGTACGGAGCAAAAAGACCCAAAGGAGAATAATGAGAAAAAGACAGGCTCCAAAAAGGATTCATAAACCCGATGCAATTCACAACAGTGTTGCTATTGGTAGATTTATTAATTACCTCATGAAGGATGGTAAAAAGAGTACTGCTGAAAGCGTGATGTATGATGCTATGAAACTGATAGAGAAAAAGGTGCAAGGAGAAACAGCTTTGACAGTATTTGAGAAAGCGATTGAGAACGCAACTCCCAAACAAGAAGTAAAATCTCGTAGAATTGGTGGTGCTAACTATCAAATCCCACAGGACGTTAGGCCGGAGCGCAAATTCGTATTAGCCAGCAGATGGATAATCCAAGCGGCTAGAAAGAAGAGTGGCAAGCCAATGGCACAAATACTGGCGGATGAAATTATTGCCGCCTACAACAACGAAGGAGATGCTATTAAAAAGAAACAAGACGTTCATCGTATGGCCGAAGCCAACAGGGCTTTCGCACACTTTGCTAGATAAAAATGAATAGACGATACCCCTTAGAAAAAGTAAGGAATATTGGAATAATCGCGCATATTGATGCCGGCAAAACCACCGTCACGGAAAGGGTTCTTTTCTATACTGGTATCTCTCACAAGATAGGGGAGGTGCACGAAGGGGCGGCTATCATGGACTGGATGGAGCAAGAAAGAGAGCGCGGTATTACCATCACATCTGCTGCCACCACCACTTTTTGGATACCTTCATATGAAGAGGGCAACAAAGAAAAGGAACATAGAATCAATATTATTGATACACCCGGTCACATTGATTTTACCGTTGAGGTAAAACGTTCAATGAGGGTGCTTGATGGAGCCGTCGTTGTTTTTGACGGTGTGGCTGGTGTTGAGCCCCAATCAGAGACCAATTGGCACTACGCCGATGAATATAAGGTTCCTAGGATTTGTTTTATTAACAAACTTGATAGGACGGGGGCAAACTTCGTCAAGAGTTATCAATCAATTAAAGATAGGTTGACCAAGAATGCGGTTACTCTTCAGCTTCCCATTGGTTTGGAGTCGGAATTTGAAGGAGTAGTTGATTTGGTTTCTATGAAGGCCATCAGGTTTGAAGGAGAGAAAGGCGAGAAAATTGTTGAGGAAGAAATCCCAGACAACATGAAAGATGATGCTCAAAAAATGCACGCTGAGTTGATTGAGAAAGTAGCAGACCATGACGATATTCTTGCTGAAAAGTTTTTAAACGGTGAAGATGTTTCTCAAGAAGAATTAAAATCAGCTCTTAGAAGATCGATTCTTAAAGTTGATTTAGTGCCCGTCTTTTGTGGAACAGCTCTCAAGAATAAAGGAGTTCAACCCGTTTTGGACGCAGTTATAGATTATTTGCCCTCACCCCTAGATGTTCCCCCAGCAAAAGGCATAGATCCTAAAACAGATAAGGAAATAGAGAGGGCGCCGACAGAAGATGCTCCATTTTCAGCTCTTGCTTTCAAGGTTGCAACCGACCCATTCGTGGGAACGCTTACGTACTTCCGCGTTTATTCGGGTAGTTTGAAAAGGGGCAGTTATCTCTTAAATGCCACTAAAGATAAACAGGAAAGAGTAGGAAGGATATTGAGAATGCATGCGAATCACCGCGAGGAGGTAGAAGAAATTTTTGCTGGTGAAATAGGAGCGTTAGTTGGACTTAAAGACACCACTACCGGAGATACCCTAACTGATCCTGCTTCACCCGTTATTCTAGAGCAGATTACTTTTCCCGAACCGGTCATTGAGCAAAAAATTACGCCCAAGACAAAAGCCGACCAAGAAAAAATGGGCGTGGCCCTTAGAAAGCTTTCTGAAGAAGATCCAACCTTTAGGGTTAGTACAGATAGTGAAACTGGTGAGACCCTAATCGCTGGTATGGGAGAATTACACCTAGAGGTCATTATTGATCGCTTAAAACGTGAATTCAGCGTAGAGGCCGGTGTTGGTCAGCCCCAGGTTTCATATAGAGAAACTATCCGTAAAGAAGCTCAGGCCGAAGGTAAATACATCAGACAGTCAGGTGGTAGAGGTCAGTATGGCCATGTATATCTTAGGGTCAAACCATTAGAACGGGGCGAAGGATTTCAATTTGTGGATTCCATCAAGGGTGGATCTATACCGTCTGAGTTTATTCCAGCCGTAGAAAAAGGTGTAAAAGAAGCTATCAACAAAGGTGTTATAGCCGGCTATACTTTGATTGATTTTGAAGCCGAACTCTACGACGGTTCTTTCCATGAAGTTGATTCATCCGAAGCCGCTTTTAAGATAGCCGGTTCAATAGCCCTTCAAGAAGCGGTAAAACATGCAGACCCTGTTATTCTCGAACCAATCATGAGTGTTCAGGTGACAACCCCCATGGATTTCTTCGGAGATGTCGCGGGCGACATTTCATCCAAGAGGGGTAGGATTGAATCTATGGAAGATAGGGAAACCACTAAAATTATTGAAGCTCTCATTCCTCTTTCGGAAATGTTTGGATATGCTACCAAGCTAAGGTCTATGACACAGGGCAGAGGATTCTTCAATATGGAATTCAATGAATACGAACCGCTCCCAAAAAGCCTAGAAGAACAGGTGGTCGAGGGGAGGAAGTAAATTGCGGTCTATTGACACCATATAGACCACTAGATAGAATTCTCAAGTCGAAAATAAATTTCTACAAACTTAAACCATAAATTAAATGGCAGAGAAATTTACTCGTGAAAAACCGCACGTTAACGTTGGAACCATTGGTCATGTAGATCACGGTAAGACCACATTAACAGCAGCCATTATGCACGTCCTTCAGATGAAGGGACTGACTAATAAGGCTTCTACGGTAGATGAGATTGACAAGGCCCCTGAAGAAAGAGAAAGGGGTATTACGATTGCTCTTTCTCACCAAGAATACGAGTCAGAAAAGAGGCACTACGCCCACATCGACGCCCCCGGTCACGCCGACTACATCAAGAACATGATTACTGGTGCCGCCCAGATGGACGGTGCTATCTTGGTGGTCTCTGCAGCCGATGGCCCGATGCCTCAAACCCGTGAGCACATTTTGTTAGCTCGCCAAGTGGGTGTACCAGCCATCGTCGTTTTTCTTAACAAGACCGACCAAGTGGATGATAAAGATCTTATCGACTTGGTAGAGGCAGAAATCAGGGAGCTATTGAGCAAATATGAATTCCCTGGAGACGAGGTACCCATAATTAAGGGAAGCGCCCTAAAGGCACTTGAAACAACATCTGCAGACGATGAGGCCGCACAACCAATTGTAGAGCTTGTGAAATACCTAGATGAATATATTCCAGAGCCACAGAGAGAAATAGAAAAACCTTTCTTGATGCCGGTTGAGGATGTATTCACCATTGAAGGTAGGGGAACAGTTGTAACCGGAAAAATTTCAAGAGGAAAAGTTAAGGTCAACGAAGAAATTGAAATTGTTGGTATTCGCAATACCCAAAAGACAGTTGTTACCGGTGTTGAGATGTTCAATAAAGAGCTCGACGAAGGTTTAGCTGGAGATAATGTTGGGCTTTTGCTCAGAGGTCTTAAAAAAGAAGACGTAGAGCGTGGACAGGTAGTTGCTGCTTTGGGAAGCGTTACTCCACACACTGAATTTGAGGCAGAGGTCTTGTTGCTCTCTAAAGAGGAGGGAGGTAGACACACGCCAGTATTTCCGGGCTATAAGCCCCAGTTTTACATCGGAACAACTGACGTAACTGGTGAAGTGACGCTACCGGAAGGCACTGAAATGGCCATGCCGGGAGATACTATTAACTTCTCAGTCAAGCTCATTAACCCTATTGCCCTAGAAGAAAAGCAGAGATTTGCTATTCGTGAAGGAGGCAAAACGGTGGGCGCAGGTGTAGTCATCAAGATCAACAAATAGCACACAAACAATCCTAAATGGCTAAGGCAGAAATACTAAGCGACAAACTAAGGTTGAGGATTAAGTCCTATGACCATCGTTTACTTGATAATTCTTGTAAACAAATAGTAGAAACGCTTCAGCGTCAAAATGCAAGTATTGTGGGCCCTATTCCGTTGCCCACCAGCTTTAGGCGCTACACGGTTAATCGTTCCAGCTTTGTTCACAAGGATGCTAGAGATCAGTTTGAGTTAAGGGTTCATAAAAGATTAATAGATATTCTTAAACCTTCACCCAAAACGATTGAATCCTTGAGCGATTTAAACTTGCCAGCTGGAGTAGAGGTAGAAATAAAAACCTCCGCCTAGAACAAGGATAAATTAGAATTGTGCTAGTACAGCAAAAGCCCGCCAATATGGCGGGCTTTTGCTGTATAAAACATCTTGTTTTCTGTGAACAGCTATTGTAATATTAGCTTCGCCTTGTTTTAGGCATTTTATTTTATGCTAGGTCGCCTTGCGGCCTAAATTGTCATGAAACACACAGAAGGTAAGAAAATAAAGATGGGGCAGGTATTTCACGAGGAAAATGTGATTCCTGTCACATTTATAGAACTAATCGGCGAGGAACAGCTGGACTTTGAGGTTGGCGAGAAAGTAAAGGTTTCGGGCAAAAGTAAGGGGAGAGGATTTCAAGGTGTTGTTAAAAGACACGGTTTTGCCGGTGGGCCAAAAAGTCACGGACAAAAACACACCCTCCGTGCCGGTGGTTCAATTGGTTCAACCGGTCCACAAAGAGTTTTACCGGGGGTTAAGATGCCTGGAAGGATGGGAAACACTAAAGTTAATCTCAAAAACGTTGAAGTTATCGCTCATGAAAAGGATAGACAAATGTTGGTTATTAAAGGTGCCTTGCCTGGGATGAAGGGCTCTTTAGTAAAGATATATAAAAAGACGTTGAATTCGGAAAAGTAAGATGCAAACAGATTTATATAATCAAAAAGGGGAAAAATCAGGAAAGGTTGAGTTAGCTGAAAGGGTTTTTTCTTGTCCATGGAATGCCGACTTAGTTCACCAAGCGCTTAGAGTGCAAACTATTAATCAAATTCGTCCGTGGGCTCACGTCAAAGATAGGGGTGAAGTTAGGGGTGGAGGTAAAAAACCGTGGAGACAAAAGGGAACGGGTCGAGCAAGGCACGGCTCTATAAGGTCTCCTATATGGAAAGGTGGCGGAGTGACGCATGGACCTAATAACAAAAAGGTATTCTCGCTCAAGATCAACAAAAAGATGCGCCAAAAAGCCATGTTTTGTGTTTTATCCAGAAGGTTTAATGAGGGTGAAGTTAAGATTTTCGAAAACATAAAAATAGACGAACCGAAAACAGGGCTTTTGGTCAAATGGCTTAAAGACGCATCTATTAATCAAAGTGTTTTAATAATTGTTGACCCAGAAAACAAGAATTTGTTTAGAGCAGTCAGCAATGTTTCTAAGGCAACCGTTGTCGATCCAAGGTCCCTTAACGTTTACGACCTATTGCGACCCGCCACTATCCTGATAGAGAAAAATGCCCTCGATTTAATCAATGAACACTACCATGCAGGCAGATAAGCTTCTTATTAAAAAACCCCTAGTCAGTGAAAAGGGCACAGATTTGTCTGCCTTAGATAAGTATATTTTCCTTGTTCATCCAGAATCTAATAAGAAACAAATCAAGGAGGTAATAGAATCAATATACAAAGTTAATGTGATTAAGGTAAATATTGTGCGTAATCGCAAGAAAGGCGATTCATATAAAAAGGCAATTATTACCCTCCAAAAAGGCGAAACAATAGATGTGGGTCATCAATAGAATAATTATGAAAAATTATAAGCCATATACACCATCCCGAAGAAAAATGACCGTTGTCGATTACGGTAATTTAAGCAAGGAAAGGCCAATGAAATCGGCTACTACCAAGATTAAGCAAAGAGCTGGTCGAAACAACTTAGGCAGAATCACGGTGAGGCACAAAGGAGCCGGTGTGAAGAAGCTTTATAGATTACTTGATTTTTATCAAAACAAAGATAGTGTTGAGGGTAGAATTGAAGCGCTTGAATATGATCCATACAGGAGCGCCTTTATAGCTAGAGTGGTTTACGCAGATGGAGACAGGCGCTATCATCTTGCCTACAGTGGCGCTAAGGTTGGCGACAAGATTTTAACATCCGACAAGGCCCCTCTAAAAAGGGGTAATAGATTACCGCTTAGTAAAATCCCCGTTGGTTATGAGGTTCATAATGTTGAAATTACTCCAGGAAGAGGGGGTAAGATAATTCGCAGTGCTGGATCTTCTACACAAATTTTGGCACATGAGGGCAAATATGTTCACCTAAAAATGCCTTCGGGTGAGGTGCGTAAAGTTTTGTCGGGCAATCTAGCTACGATCGGACAGGTCTCCAATCAAGAACACAGTTTAACTGTTATCGGTAAGGCCGGCAGAAAAAGATTGATGGGAGTTCGACCAACGGTTAGGGGTGCCGCCATGAATCCTGTAGATCACAAATATGGTGGTGGGGAAGGCAGGCAACCAAGAGGAACTAAACGACCGAAAGATATTTGGGGCAATGTAATTGGTGGGCCTAAAACTAGAAATAAGAAGAAGTGGTCCAATAAAATGATCGTCAAAAGAAGAGTAAGCAAGAGAAATAAGAAATAAAACCATGTCACGAAGCACTAAAAAAGGACCTTTTGTAGATTTAAAGCTACTTAAGAAAATAGAAAAAATAGAACCCGGTAGTAAGACGGTTATCAAAACATGGTCCAGGGCTTCGTCTATTGCACCCGAAATGGTCGGCTATACCTTTGGTGTGCATAATGGCAGGGACTTTGTAGAGGTTAATATCTCTGAAGACATGGTCGGTCACAAGCTCGGCGAATTTTCGCCAACTAGAAAGTTTACAAGGCATGGTGGAAAGATTCAAAAAGAGTTGGAACAAACAGCAAAGACGGCAGGTAATTAGATATGACAAACCAAGTAACAAAAACAGTAACAGCTAGTATTAAGAACCTTAATGTCTCTCCAAGGAAAGTCAGGTTAGTTACCGACCTTATTAAGGGTCAGCCAATTGAGAGCGCATTAGCACAACTTCAAATGAATAGTAAACGAGCCAGCGCTCCAATATCTAAGTTGGTGAAATCAGCCATAGCTAATGCTAGAGAGAGAGGTTTTGATGTAAACAAGTTAATTATAGACAATATAACCGTTGATAAGGGTAGGGTTTTGAAACGCGGACGTTCAGGAGGTAGAGGTAGAGTGACCTTGGTTGAAAAGAAGCAAAGTCATATTAACTTGATTTTGAAAGAGGATAACGAAACGAAGCGACCAAGCTTTACTATTCACGAAAAGCCGAAGAAAGTTAAGGAGTTCAAAGAGCGTACTTCTAAAAAAGAAAAGCCGAAGTATGAACAGGATGAAGACACTAAGAAAAAGAAGAAGAAATCGGGCTTCGTTAATAAATTTTTCCAGAGAAAATCTGTTTAAACCATGGCTAGAAAGATACATCCAACAACTCATAGATTAGGGATTAATAAAGATTGGGAATCAAAATGGATGCCTCCAGGAGGCAAGTATTCGAGGTACCTTAGAGAAGACGAGGCCATTAGGAAGATTATTAACGAAAAGATTGGTAAGGCCGGTATCGACAGAGTGGAGATTGAAAGAACTCATAATCAACATAAAGTTACTATCAGATCTGCTCGCCCAGGTATTGTTATCGGTAGAGGAGGCAAGGGTATAGAGGAACTAAGTCAGGCAATCCAGAAAGAAATAGGTATTAAAACCCCGCTTAATTTAAACGTAGAGGAAGTTAGGCGCACAGAAGTTTCGGCAACCGTTATGGCTCAAAACATTGCTTGGGATATAGAAAGACGTATGAGGTATCGTAGAGTAATGAAGCGCCATCTTGACATTGCTTCTCAAAATAAAGACGTCCAAGGAGTTAAAATCATGCTTGCGGGTCGTTTAAATGGAGCAGAGATTGCTAGAACCGAACATCTAATGAAGGGCAAACTTCCCTTAACTACTATTAGAGCTAATATCGATTATGGAGAAACCACAGCAGTTACCACATACGGAGCCATTGGAGTAAAGGTTTGGCTTTATAAGGGCGATATATTTGATAAAAACGTTAAGAATTAACTTCAATGTTGTTAATGCCTAAAAAAGTTAAGCACCGAAAGTGGCACAAGGGTCGCTCTAGGAAAAGAGAAATTGAAACTCGCGGTAGTCAGGTCAGTTTTGGCAGTTTTGGCTTACAAGCCCTTGGAAATGCTTGGTTAAACTCAAGGCAGATAGAAGCAGGTAGAAGGGCGATTACTCATTACCTTAAAAGAGAGGGTAAAGTTTGGGTTCGCGTTTTTCCCGATAAGCCGGTTACTCAAAAAGCAGCTGAAGTTGGTATGGGTGGTGGTAAGGGTGCTGTAGATCATTATGTATTTCCGGTAAGACCAGGCAGAATTATCTATGAGTTGGATGGCGTAAGTGAAGCAAAGGCGAGAGGTGCCCTAGATAGGGCTAGGCATAAGATGCCTTTTAAGGCCAGAATTATTGCCAAAGATTAGATATTTATGAAAAGAAGCGAAGTTAAAAAATTGAGCAACAGAACAAAGGCGGATTTAAAAAAAGCGCTTATTGAATCAAAAGAGGAATTGAGGTCTTTGAGATTTGATTTATCTGCTGGTAAAGTCAAAAACATTCAAAAAGCCAGAGAAGTTAAAAAGAAAATTGCTCGTATTTTGACTTTTATTCAAGAAAAAAGAAAAACAGATAAATAAATATGGAAAAGCAAATAACAAAAAGGAGGTTAAAAGGTGTTGTTACGTCCGATAAAATGGAGAAAACCGTAGTCGTTACAGTTTCTACTAATAAAAAACATCCCAAATATCACAAATACTTTAAACAAAGTTCAAAGTTTAAAGCGCACGATGAAGAGAATAGGTATAAAACCGGTGACGAAGTAGTTATCGAAGAAACAAGGCCTTTGTCTCGGGATAAAAGATGGAAAGTGATCGGATTCATTAAAGACGAAAAAAACTCTCAATGATACAGGAAAACACAGTCCTAAAAGTTGCAGACAACTCCGGAGCTAAAATAATCCGATGCTTTAGGGTGCTTGGAGGAAGTAAGAGGCGCTATGCAAAAGTGGGAGATTTAATAGTGGCTTCAGTAAGAAGCGCAGAGCCTCGCAAAAGTATCAAGAAGAAAGAGATAATAAGAGCGGTGGTTGTTAGAACAAAAGCTCCTATCAGAAGAAAGGACGGTACATATGTCAGATTTGAAGAAAATGCGGCCATAGTTATAGAGAAAGAGAAGAAGGACCCTAGGGCGACTAGAATTTTTGGACCTATTCCACGCGAGCTCAAAGAGAAAGGTTTTGACAAAATAGCTTCAATGGCACAAGAGATTGTATAGGATTATGAATAAGCCAAAAATAAAAATTAAAAAAGGAGATAAGGTAATTGTGCTAAAGGGTAAAGATAGTGGAAAATCCGGTAAGGTGTTGAGGATTATGCCCGAGGATTCGCGTTTAGTCATCGAAGGGTTGAACCTCTTAAAAAAGACCGTTAGGGCTAAAAAGGGGGGAGAGAAGGGTCAGGTGATCGACACCCCATCGCCTATAAACTTGGCCAATGTTCAGCTGATTTGTTCGTCTTGTAATAAGGCGACGCGTGTAGGTTACCGTATTAAAGGCAGTAAAAAAGAAAGATATTGTAAAAAATGCGAAGCAAAAAATTAGAAAAAATAATAGTTGCCACGGGTCTTGGTAGGTTAAGTCAGGATAGTCAGTTTGAGGCCTCAATTCTTCCGGAGATTACTAAGGCCTTATCTCAAATCACTGGTCAGAAACCAAGCAACTGCCCAGCTAAAAAATCAATCGCCGGTTTTAAAATAAGAGCCGGAAACTTAGTGGGTCTAAAAGTCACCCTAAGGGGTAAAAGAATGAACGATTTTTTATTCAGGATGATTAATATAGTTTTACCTCGCGTAAGGGACTTTAGGGGCATTGATCCAAAACAAATTGATGAAGGTGGTAATTTGACAATAGGTTTTAGAGACCATAATGTTTTTCCTGAAATTTCCCCTGAGGATTCAAAGCATAATTTCGGTCTACAAGTTACTTTAGTTTCAGGATTGAAAGATAAGCGGGAAGCATACGAGTTTTTTAAGAAAATAGGCGTCCCCCTAAAAGAACAAAATAAATAGAATGGCTAAGAAATCAATGATAGCTAAGGCAAACAGGAATCCTAAATTTAGCAGTAGGATTATTAGGCGTTGTTTTAGGTGTGGTAGAAGAAGGGGTTATATGAGAGATTTCGATCTTTGTCGAATTTGTTTTAGAGAATTAGCCGGCAGGGGTCGCATTCCCGGAGTTAAAAAATCTTCCTGGTAATATGTATCAAGATACTTTAATTAGAATCAAAAATGGATTGATGAGAGGCAAGCAAAGAGTAAAAGTGCCTTATTCTCAATTTGATCATAGTATTCTAGAAAAACTCGTGGAAACGGGTTATTTAGAGTCAGTTCAAAGGAAGGGTCGAGGTGTAAAACGTATTATCGACATCAAGCTTAAATATGACGATAGCCAACCAGCTATAACTGATATAAAGTTCGTTAGTCGCCCTTCAAGACGCATCTATGCTGGTTACAAAGAAATTAAAGCGTCTCATCAGGGCTTTGGACATTTTATTGTGTCTACCCCAGATGGAATCTTGAGTGGCAGGGAGGCTAAAAAGAAAAAAATAGGCGGACAAATATTGTTTGAAATTTGGTAATCATGAGTAAGATAGGTAAATCACCAGTCAATATACCCGATGGAGTAACGGTTGAATTAAAAGAAAAGGAGTTGGTTATCAAAGGACCAAACGCTATTTTAACGGTGCCGATGTTAGAGGGCATTGATGTGGAAATTAAAGATAACTTTCTTGTATTCCAGCCAAAACTAATAAACAAACAGACCAAAAGCAACTGGGGCACCATGAGATCCCTAGCGCAAAGCGCTATAATCGGTTCAAAAGAAAATTACTCAAAAAAACTTCTTATAGAAGGCGTTGGATATAGAGCAAACATGGAAGGCAATACCCTGGTGATGAATTTGGGGTTTTCCCATCCCGTTAAATTACATACTCCAGATGGTATTACTATTGAAGTTGAAGGAAATTCTATTAAAGTATCGGGTGCTAGTAAGGCCCTAGTTGGAGAAGTGGCTGCTAATATTCGAAAGTTCAAAAAACCCGAACCATACAAAGGTAAGGGCATCCGTTACGAGAACGAAATAGTCAGAAGAAAGGCCGGTAAGAAGGCAGTAGGAACAAGTTAATCAAAATGAAAACTACCAAAAAAGCTCTAAACAGAAATTTAAGACAAAAGCGAGTAAGGGCTAAAATATCTGGTATACCCGAAAGGCCTAGAATGTCTGTCTTTAAAAGTTTAAAGAATATGGAAGTTCAGCTTATCGACGATACTTTAGGCAAAACTCTAGTGAGAGCTTCTTCTAAAGAGATTAAATCGAAGGGAAATAAAACAGCTGTAGCTATGGAGCTTGGTAAGTTGATTGCGAAAAAAGCCAAAGAGAATAGTATCTCGACTGTAGTTTTTGATAGGCGTCATTATAAATATCATGGTCGTGTGAAAGCGCTTGCCGATAGTGCACGTGAGGGTGGGTTAAATTTTTAATATGGCATTTGAAAAAAGAAAAAGAGGCGATGGGAGGCCCCGAGACAAAAAACCTGAATTTGATGAACAGGTTGTTGACTTAAGGAGGGTGACAAGGGTAATGGCCGGCGGAAAACGTTTCCGTTTTAGAGCAACGGTTATCATAGGCGATGGTAAAGGCAAGGTCGGTGTTGGTATTGCTAAGGGACTAGACGTTGAAACATCAATCGCTAAAGCCAAGGTAAAAGCAAAGAATAACATTATTCAAATAGGCATCGTTAAGGGAACCATAGCTCACGAAGTGCAGGCAAAATATAGCGCTGCTAAAGTGCTTTTAAAGCCAGCTGCTAGTGGCCATGGTCTTTTGGCCGGTGGATCACCCCGACTCGTGTTAAAATTAGCTGGTGTTCAGGATGCAACAGCTAAGTGTTTAGGGAACACTACTAACAAGCTGACCAACGCCCTAGCGACCATAGAGGCGCTTAAAAAACTTAAAAAAAGGCAGAAATAATATTTCAATGAATCTGCACGAGATATCTCCAATACACAAAAATAAATCAAAAAAGCGCATCGGTAGAGGCGGTAAACGTGGCACTTATTCCGGTAAGGGTATGAAAGGGCAGAAATCTAGAGCTGGACACAAGATTAGGCCGGCATCTAGAGACCTCATCCAACAAATCCCCAAACTAAGAGGATCTAAAAACAAAGGACCGAGAGGAAAAACCAAAACGATAGCTAGAAAAAAAAGTAAGAGATAAATCAGATGTTAGGCAAACTTATTAAGTTATTTAAGCTCAAAGACCTTCGTGACAAGGTCTTGATTGTAGCTCTCATACTCGCCTTTTTTAGGTTGTTAGCAAATATCCCTATACCGGGTATTGATCACGACGCCTTAACTAATTTTTTTGCCAGCAATCAACTTTTTGGTTTCTTGAACATCTTTTCAGGGGGAGCTCTTTCAAATCTTTCTATCGCGATGCTTGGTCTTTCTCCTTACATTACGGCTATCATTATCATGCAACTTTTGACCATGGTTTTTCCACGTCTTAAGTCCATGTACTACGAAGAGGGCGAACAGGGTAAGGCAAAGTTCAATGCTATCTCGCGTTATATCACTATCCCATTGGGAGCCATGCAAGGTTTTGGATTTTTGCGTCTTTTGATTTCTAGAGGAGTCATCCCACCCCTTAGTATTAGCGAAACTTTAATAAACGTCATTATCATTGTAGCCGGCTCCATGGTTTTAGTTTGGCTGGGCGAACTAATAGACGAACAAAAGATTGGCAATGGTGTTTCTATCTTAATTATGGCAGGTATTTTGAGCGGGCTCCCAATAGGCGTTAGAAATGCGCTTGTAACCTACACCCCTAGCGATCTCATCACATACGGATCTTTTATAGTTTTAGCATTAGTGGTTATCGCGGGAATAGTTATGATCAACGAAGGCGAAAGAAAGGTGCCTATTTCTTATGCAAAAAGAGTTCGCGGAAATAAGTTATACGGAGGAGTTAGTAGCTACTTACCATTTAAGGTTGGTCAGGCAGGAGTAATTCCAATCATTTTTGCCATCTCGCTTTTAATTTTTCCACAGTTTTTTGGACAAATTGCTTCTATGTTCTCCGCAGATTTAGGACTTAAAATAAACGACATAACAGCTAGCTTTATAAATAACCAATGGCTTTATGGGTCATTCTATTTTTTACTGGTCTTTATGTTTACCTATTTTTATATAGGTATCACCTTTGATCCAGAGGAAATATCAAAAAATCTCCAAAGAAGCGGTGGTTTTATACCGGGCATTAGACCTGGTCACCCAACAGCCCAATACTTAAAAGGTGTTGTCTCTAGAGTTACTTTGTTTGGTGCAACGTTCTTAGGATTGATCGCCATCTTACCAATCCTGACTCAAACCGTAACCGGAACCCAAGCTCTTACTATAGGTGGCACTTCTATTTTAATTACAGTTGCCGTAGCCCTTGATATGGCTAAGCAGATCGACTCTCAAGTTACAGTCAGAGAATACGAGGGGACTTAAGATGAAGCCGAAGATACTAGTTTTTACAGGTCCACCAGGTTCTGGTAAGAGTACTCAGGCTCAACTAGTTGCAAACGAATACCGCCTTGCTTATTTTGATACCGGCGCCATGTTTAGGCGCTTGAAAATGGAGGGCTTTTCTACGCCAGAAATGGACAGAGGAGAACTCATGGACCCATTAACCACGCTAGAACTAACCCAAAAAGAATATCAAAAAATCATAGAAGGTAATCCAGCTGGAATTTCTGTGAGCGGGTCTTTTAGGACGCTTGATGAATCTTTCGGCAAAGATCGTCAAGGCGGTCTTGCTAAATGGCTCTCTGATAAGTATGGGAAGGAGAGCATTTATTTCTTTAGAATAAATCTATCTGAAGAAGAGGCCGCTAAAAGAAACGCAATGAGAGGAGAGGGAAGACAAGACGACAATCCAAAACTTATGAAAACTAGAATAGAAGAATACCGCGCACGCACAGAGCCAGTTTTTAAAGAACTCGAGAATAAGGGCTACCGCGTCATAGATATAGATGGCGCTCCAAGCAAGGAAGAAGTTTTCGCGAGCATCAAGGAGCATCTTAAAAGCTAATGGCTCTCATTAAAACACCTGAACAGATTAAGAACATTCGACAATCCGCAAGAATTCTTGCCAATACTCTTCGAAGACTCAAAGAATATGCGGATGTTGGCACTAATCTTTTGGAACTCGAAGATTTAGCCAGAGAATTAATAGAAGATGCTGGTGGCAAACCAGCGTTTTTAGGATATCACCCAGACGGAGCAGAGAAACCATATCCATATGCACTGTGTACATCCGTCAACGAAATTATTGTCCATGGCCAGCCCCATAGTTATCAGCTCAAAGAAGGCGATATATTATCTCTTGATCTTGGTGTCAACTGGAGAGGTGGCATTTCAGACGCTGCGATTACTATTCCTATTGGCAAGATAAATACTCAGCAAGAAAAATTAATAGAAGACACAGAGGAGTCATTAAAGGCAGGTATTCGGATGGCAAAAGCAGGTAACACACTTGGCGATATTGGTTACGCCATAGAATCGGTAATTAAAAAGGGTGGATGGTTTGTGGTAGATGGACTTACGGGACATGGTGTAGGAGAAAAATTACACGAAGAACCAGCTGTTTTAAATTATGGAAATCCGGGGGAGGGGACGACTCTTAGGTCGGGCATGGTTTTAGCTCTTGAGCCAATGGTTTCGATGGGTACGGAAAGAATAAAGATGCTGGATGACGATAGTTTTGCTACTTTTGACGGGAGTATGTCCGCCCACTTCGAACACACAATATTAATTACCAAAAATAGAGCAGAGATTTTAACTCTCTAGAGGATTAGTTCCCAAACCCCATTATCCTTAAGAATATATATCTTTCCCTCTTTATCAGAATAGACGAGTTTTTGCACCCCCTCACTTAGTTGATAGCTACTTACGGATTCTCCCTTAGCTATATCTCTAAAATAAAGATTCCCACCTTCTAGTACAAAAAGGTGTGCTCCATCTTTATACCAAATCACGTTTTCAACGCTTCTACCAAGATTTTCGTACGTTTTTTGAGTTATTAGGTCAATCACTTTAAGGTTTCTAGAGCTGTCCAATATTGCAATTCGATCATCGCCGGAAGAAACATAAAAATCTGTTACAATGCCCAAGCTTTTCATTTTACCGTTTTCTTCGTACAGAGTTAGCTCTCCTCCACTTATAATCATCCAACCCAATCGAGTCTTAGAAATTTTTGATACGTGTTTCTTTTCTTCAAAACTTATTAATTTAGATTTATTACCAAATACGGCGTTAAAACTATAAACAGCCAACCCGTCGCTCCAGATAAAAAAGTCATCTTCTAGAGTTGCATATTCGTATTCAGAGGTAATTAACTGAAGCGTTGTCCTGTTATTCATATCTAGAAGGTAAAGAGCCCTATCGGTTGAAACAAAGAAACGTTTATCGTCACTGGGTAGGGGATATGCTTCTTTGATTTGAATATAGCCGGGCAATTCAAGCACATTTTCTTTTAGGTTATTAAAGACCAAACTTAAATTTAACCCGTCTTCGGGATCAAAAGTGTTAGTTATGTAATAATTGCCCGTTCTGTCGCTCTTCGTCAGCAAAGAACCTCGTTCGGTAAGAGATACTATACGATGTCCGAGAACCTGCGAATCATTTAATTTAATTCCTCCACCTTCTTCAAGAGCTAAATTACCGCTTCTAGCATCAAAATTAGTGAATTGACCCGACCTTAATAAGGAGAGTTCCGAATCTTTTAGCATCACTACTGTGTCAAAGACAGATACTTCCCCAGATTTGACTTCAAAGTTTTTATACCAAGGAAGATATCCCTCTTTTTCGAGGCGCAAACTATATGTATCCGGCGCCAATCCAGTTATGAGCGTGCCTCTTTGCAAGAGACCCGACTTGTCCGCTTTTTGGACTCCATCAAGAGCAATTGAAACCTCATTTGGGGTAGAGACAATATAAACCCCCCCGCTTCTATTTATGCTTAAATTCTTAAAATCTATGGTTAGCCCTCTAGAATAGAGGATGATTAAAGTGCCTAAGATTACAAATAAAGCTAAAAATGAATAGAATAAAAATCGCCTAGTTTTAATAGACATTAATCTCTATAATAAGGAAGGTGAAATTTATTGTAAACGGAGGAAAAAAATTAAAAGGGGAAATTGACGTTAGGGGCTCTAAAAATGCGGCTACTCCGCTCATAGCCGCTACTCTTTTGACCAAAAGACCTTGTGTTATTAAAAACGTACCCTTAATCAGCGATGTCCTTAATCAAATCAAACTCCTTGAAGAAATGGGAGCCGAGATTGAGTGGCTTGGCAAAAGATCCGTCAAAATCATTAATAAAAAAATAGACAATCTTCATATTCCACGAACCCTAGTTCGACAAATGCGCTCATCCATATTATTAATTGGACCCCTGCTCGCACGTTTTGGAGAAGTTAGAATTAATACGCCTGGCGGTTGTCACATAGGCACTAGATCAATGGATGCACATTTCGATGCTTTTAGACAGCTCGGTTTTGAAATCAAATACAACAAAAAACAAGACATATATCATCTCAAAAAGGGTAATAAAAAGTCCCCTCAAAAGATTGCCCTTAATGAATTTAGCGTAACTGCTACCGAAAATCTTTTAATGTTTTCCGCTCTTCATCCCTTTGAGATAGAAATAGCAGCAGCAGAGCCACATATTCAATGTTTAGGCGATTTTTTGATTAAACTAGGGGCAAAAATTGATGGTCTTGGTACACACACGATTAAAGTTAAAAAATCTATTAATAAAAGTGGAGGCGAGGTAATTCAAAATGTTATCAGTGATTATATAGAAGCAGGCACCTTGATGGTGATGGGAGCTGCTACGGGTAGTGATATAAAAATCAACAACGTTCCCGTTAAGCACCTTATCTTACCCATGCTTAAGTTGAGAGAGTTTGGCGTCAAAATGAGCATTAAGGGAAATAGTGTGTTAATCAAAGGTTCTCAGTCAAAACTCAAGGCAGTTAAAAAAATAATGGTTCAGCCCTATCCTGGCTTTCCAGCTGATTTACAAGCGCCTTTTGGCGTTTTGGCGACACAGGCAGAAGGCGAAACATTAATTTTTGACACTCTTTACGAGGGGCGATTAAAATATCTTTACGAGTTAGATAAAATGGGGGCCAAGGTTAATATTATGGGTCCTCATCAGGCAACCATTACGGGTCCAAGAAAATTAATTGGCAAGAATGTTGAGAGTATTGATTTAAGGGCCGGAGCGACTTTAATTATAGCAGCTCTGGTTGCTAAGGGAGAAAGTATCTTGCATCAGGCTGAACAAATTGATAGGGGTTACGAAATGTTTGAAGAACGACTCTCTAAAATAGGGGCCGATATTAAAAGAGAATAAAAATGTTAACTGGTAAAATAGGCATAGATTTAGGGACCACTAATACAGTAGTTTTTGTACCCGGCAAGGGATTTGTTATCAATGAACCGACCATTGTTGCTTTGAATGCTACAGATAACACCGTCTTAGCCGTTGGTAGAGAGGCCAAACAAATGATTGGCAAGACGCCCGGGGATATAAGGGCATACCGTCCCTTAAAAGACGGTGTAGTAGCTGATTACTACATTACTCGCGCCATGTTGAAATACTTCATTGTCAAAGCCGTTGGTTCTTTTAATATAGTTAAGCCAGATGTAGTCATCTCTGTGCCCGCCGGTATTACTGCTACCGAAAGAAGAGCAGTGGAAAATGCCGCCCTTGAAGCTGGAGCGAAAAATGCTCACTTAGTTAGGGAGCCCCTCCTAGCAGCACTAGGTGCCGGTATTACTATTAACTCCTCTTCTGGGAATATGGTAATCAACATTGGTGGAGGAACCGCTGAGGTTGCGGTTATTTCATTAGGAGGAATTGTGGCCTTTTCTAGCTTGAGAGTAGCTGGTAATAAATTAGACCAGTCAATTATTGACTATGTTAAAAAAACATATTCTGTATTCATCGGTGAGCAAACTGCTGAGGCGGCTAAAATAGCTATTGGTAGCGCGGTCCCATCCAAAAATAAATTAGAGTTTCAACTAAGGGGTAGGGATCTAGTTTCGGGTTTACCCAAAGACCTGACTATTACTTCCAATGAAATTGCAGAAGCCATCAATCCTTTGTTGATGGATATAGCGGGTTCGGTTCAAAGCGTTTTTAATGAAACTCCTCCAGAATTAGTAGCCGATGTTATGGAAAAAGGAATTATCCTGTCTGGAGGAAGTTCCGGTCTAAGAAATATAGACGAATTCTTTAAAAGGTTGCTTGGAGTGCCTGCGTATGTGGCCGAAGAACCAATTCTTTGTGTAGCTAAGGGAACGGGCATCATCTTAGATCACCTTGATATCTACAAAAAGACCCTTTTAAGTAAGAAATAAAATGCTTTTTGGACACGACGACAAAATTAAAATATTCAAAAATCTAGTAAAAGAAGGATCATTGGCTCAAAGTTATCTTTTTTTTGGAGAAAGTCATATTGGGAAATATCTTTTTGCTAAAATGTTTGCTAATTATCTTGAGAGGGGCAAATTCGAAGATTTAGATTTACCACTTACAGAAGCCCTTATAATTTCTCCAAATGAGGGGAGTATAAAAATAAAAGAGGTTAGAAGGGCAAAATATTTTTTGTCTCAAAAACCAGTTAATTCTCCAAAAAGAATTCTCATCATCGATGATGCCAACAACATGACTAGCCAAGCTCAAGACGCGATTCTAAAAATTACCGAAGAGCCGCCCCCAAACGCCTTAATCTTAATAATAACTTCGGGTCTGGACACAATATCAGACACATTAAAATCACGTCTTCAAAAGATCTATTTTGCCAGGTTGAAAAATATTGATATTAAAAAAATGCTGATAGAAAAATATAATATTGAGGCAAAAAAGGCAGACCTGCTGACACAAGAATCTTTGGGCAAGCCGGGCCTTGCCGTCATGGCTATTAATCAAGAACAATTTAGAACAGGAAGATCTCTCGCTCATCAAATTCAAAAAAAGGCCATCAATAAAAGAAAAATTATTGAAGAAGTGTTAGAAGATCCGCTTTTGATAGATCCCTTTATTACAACCCTTCTAGCCGATTTATCCAAGGATCCTCTTAAAAACATCGCTATTTTAAGTAGTATTATGGATAGAGTGGTAAAGATATCAGATTTCACAACCAATAAACGATTACAACTCGAAGCCGCCCTATGGAATATTTAAAAGAAACAAAGACAAAGTTTGATCGAATTTTAGAGGTGCTTAAAGAAGAGTTCAATAATATTCGAACAAATCGTCCCAGCCCAAAGTTAATCGAAGACATCAAGGTTAACTACATGGAACAACAGATACCAATCAAGCAATTGGGCACTATTAATGTTGAACCCCCCCGCGACTTGATTATCAATATGTGGGACCAGAATGTAATTTCTTTGACAGTTAATGCTATTGAGGGAGCGGGTCTTGGTGTCAATGTTTCCAGTCAAGGAAAAACTATTAGGGTTACGTTGCCCGTTTTAACAGAAGAAAGAAAAAAAGAGTTGATAAAACTGGTTAAATCAACATCAGAAGGAAGTAAGATTAAAATGCGATTGGAGCGTGAAGATGCGGTCAAGAAGGGGAAAGGACTCAAAGATGAAGATGAACGTTTCAGGGCGAAAGAAAAGCTCCAAGAGTTAGTGGATGAATTTAATAAACGAGTTGACGAACTTGTAGATAAGAAAACAACTGATATTCTCGAATAACTTATGCTTACCTTCTTGACCATACTTTTCTTGGCTCTTTTAATTCTGGGTCATGAATTCGGCCATTTTATAGCAGCCAAAATATCGGGTATCCAAGTCGATGAATTTGGCGTAGGGTATCCTCCTAAAATCTTTAGTAAAAAAATGGGTAAAACCGAATATAGTTTAAATCTTCTACCATTTGGTGGGTTTGTCAGGATTCATGGAGATAGCGATATTAATCTAAAAGATACAAAAAATCCGGAGAGGAGCTTTCACTATCAACCGTTTTGGAAAAAGGCATTCGTTATACTCTCCGGAGTGCTTATTAATATTCTCATTGGTTGGATAGCATTTAGTATAGTTTTGGGTGTTGGCATACCCGGAGGTATATTTATAGAAAATGTTATTGAGGGAAGTCCCGCCGATTTAGCGGGTCTGAGGGCAGGAGAAATAATAGAAAATTACTCATCAACGGATGAATTTCTAAAATACGTGGAAGATCATCAAGGGGAGGAAATAGTTATAAATGACAAGAAAATTACACCGCGCATAAATGTTCCAGAAGGGGAGGGTCCTCTAGGAGTCGTGGTTGTGCCATCTGGAATAGAACCAGTTCCTTTTCCAAACAATATTGGTGTAGCTTTCCAATCTGCAATGAGGATGTTTGGTCTTATATTCGTAGCTATTGGTTCTTTTCTTTTCGGAATTCTTTCCGGAAACTTTGAGGCACTCAGTCAATTTACCGGACCAGTGGGTGTTTTCAATATTGTCCGTGAAGCCGGCGGATTAGGGGCAATATATTTAATTCAACTTCTGGGAATCATATCCCTCAATCTGGCGGTTCTAAATATCATTCCTTTTCCTGCCCTAGATGGAGGACGACTGCTTTTTATATCTTTGCAAAAGATTTTTGGGGAGAAAATCTTAAATAGAAAAACCGAAGTTATAATCAATGTAGCCGGATTTTTGTTTTTAATAGCGCTCATGATACTTGTTACAATTAGAGATATAATAAATTTGTAATGAAACAATCCACGCTCTACACAAAAACTAGAAAAACTTTGCCAAAAGATGAGGTCGCAAATAACGCAACCCTACTTTTAAAATCGGGATTCATTCATAAAGAGATGGCCGGCGTTTATTCTTATTTACCATTAGGTTTGCGTGTGCTTAAAAAGATAGAAAGGATTATTCGAGAAGAAATCAACTCTATCGGTGGTCAGGAAATATTTATGACTGCCCTCCAGGACCCAAAGATCTGGAAGAAGACTGATAGGTGGAGTGACGAAATGGTGGATATTTGGCTCAAGACCAGAGATGAAGAGTTCGGGTTAGGCTGGACACATGAAGAACCTCTGACTTCTCAGATGCGCCACCATATCCAATCGTATAAAGATTTACCGGTTTATGCTTATCAATTTCAGACGAAGTTTCGCAATGAACCACGAGCTAAAAGTGGACTTCTAAGGACGAAGGAATTTGTGATGAAGGATTTATACTCCTTTAATGCTGACGAGGATGGTTTAAATAAGTTTTACGAGATTGCTCAGAAAGCATATATGAGAATCTTTGATAAGGTAGGTTTGGGCAAGAGCACTTATCTTACATTTGCTAGCGGGGGAGCCTTTTCAAAGTACAGTCACGAATTTCAAACTCTTTGCGAAGCTGGTGAGGACACTATTTTTGTAGATAAAAAAAAGAAAATAGCAGTCAATAAAGAGGTTCTAAACGCAACCGTTCTTAAGGATCTGGGTCTGAATAGAAAAGATTTAATCGAAACAAAAGCAATTGAAATCGGAAATATATTCAAGCTCGGCACCAGATTCTCAAAATCACTTAATCTTACTTTCAAGGACTCCAAGGGCAAAGAACAGTTGGTGGTTATGGGCTGTTACGGTATTGGCCCCGGGAGGTTAATGGGCACTGTGGTTGAAGTATTATCAGATAAAGACGGTATGATTTGGCCCGAAAGCATCGCTCCTTTTAAAGTGCACTTACTTGAATTCAAAAAGGGACGAGGGGCTAATCTTTATAGAGAGCTTATTAAGAAAGGTGTGGATGTTCTCTATGACGACCGAGATGCTTCGCCGGGGGAAAAGTTGAAAGACGCTGATTTAATTGGTATACCATTGAGGTTAATCGTAAGTGAGAAAACGGGCAATAAGGTTGAGTTCAAAAGACGTGAATCTAAAACAGCAAAACTTTTGACACAAAATGAAGCTATTCGAAAATCTTTATAAAAGTGTTGGCATTGATCTTGGCACTACTAATTTTCTTGTCTACTTGAAAGGGAGGGGAATTGTCATAGATGAGCCAACTCTTATCGCAATAAACAATAGGACTAATCAAATTCTTGCCATCGGAGAAGATGCCAAGAAAATGCTTGATCGAACACCTTCACACGTTGATTTAATAAAACCTCTTATAAATGGAGTTATTTCTGATTTTGAAATGACTCAAGAAGTCGTCCGATATTTTTTAAGAAAACTTGGCGGTTCAAATTTCTTTTCTAGATATCAGGTTGCAGCCGTCAGTATTCCAACCAACTTAACCGAAGTTGAAAGAAAATCCGTCGAAGACGCTGTGATATCAGCTGGCGCCTCAAAAGTCCTTCTAGTGGAAGAGCCCATAGCTGCTGCCATTGGAGCTCGTCTACCAATTGAAGACCCATCAGCCAACATGATAGTAGATATAGGCGGTGGCACAACAGAGATATCAATTATTTCTGTGGGTGGCGCCGTTATATCAAAAAGTTTGAAAACAGCTGGTCAGAAATTCAACGAAGACATAACCCGTTTCATTAAAAATGAATACAAACTATTAATAGGAGAACCCAGCGCTGAAGCATTGAAAATCAATGTCGGCTCTGCCTTGCCAGTAGAAGAAAAATTAGAAATGAGCGTTAGGGGGAGAGATGTAGCCACAGGCCTACCTAAAGAGATAGTTGTCCGAAATCCTCAAATTAGAACAGCTTTACAAAAATCTCTAAAGAACATATCAGACAACATCAAGTCCATCCTAGAAGATTCTCCGCCCGAGTTAGTGGGTGATGTTCTTGAGCGAGGCATATATTTGTCTGGAGGAGGGGCCCTTCTTAAAGAAATTGACAGGTATTTAGCACGCGAAATTCAGGTAGAAACTAAAATTGTAGATGATCCATTAACATGCGTTATTAGGGGTTTGGGTATCATCATAGAGGATATGCCTCGCCACCAGACCATTCTCTCTAACCAGGAAAGACCAAAACCGGTTAATCTATGATGAGGGGGCGGTATTTAATTATTGGCCTTATTATAATTCTTGGAATTTTTATCATTTTTGGAGGAGCTTTTTTTGAGGCAAAACTATCTTTCAACAAAACTTTGCGAGATTTTTTTCAAAACCTTTCCCCTTATTCAGATCTTAAAATCAGAATTGCAGAACTCGAAAGAGAAAATGAAGAATTAAAGACAAAGATTCTTTTAGATGAAACTAATCCAAATTCTTCTGTTGTCGTCTATGCGTCTCATCCGCTTAATGATCGTAGCGAGATAGCAATTGCCATTGGTTCTGATGAGGGGGTTGAAAAAGGAGATGCGGTAACTTATGGAAATTCCATCTTAGTAGGTAGGGTTAAAACGGTTTCTCCAAATATAAGTATCGTTACAACTATTTTTGACCCAGGTTTTGAAACACCAGTTAGAATCGGAGTCGATTCAGTAGATGCATTATTGAAAGGTGGTAACGAGCTCACTTTAAGGTTGATAGCTCCCGATGCCTTTATAGAGAATGATTCTATTGTATATACGGCAGACCCCAGTTTCCCATATGGACTTGAGATTGGAAGAGTTAGATCTGTGAATAAAAGTGAAGGGGGTGTTTTCCAAAAAGCTAGCGTCAATCCCGCCTTCGAAATCAAATTACTTAGAAATGTTGTTGTTCATAAGTAGTTTTTTATTGATATGGGTTTTTTCTTTAAGCCAGCTTAATCAACTTTTTGCTATCCAAGGAATCCAACCCAACATTAGTTTAGCCATCTTAGTCGTTTATGCATTCATGGAAAAAGATTGGCTAAGACGCTCTGCCTTGGTGCTTTTGACCATATTTCTACTGAACTTCAGTCCGACCTTAGGATTAGAAGCTATTTTTACAATGATTGTTTTATTCATCGTATTAACATTAGTTGATTACTTTAAATGGCAACCGACTCTCAGCGCAGTTATTATTGTTTTAATAGCCACCATTCTGCTAAACGCTTTTTCTATAAGGCCTGGGGTTATTTTAATTGAAAGTATTTATAACGTCTTTCTAGTCGGATTATTCGGACTTTTACTAAGTTTCATAAATAGCAAAAGAAGCTCATTAAATGCCTAGAAGAAGAAAACGTAATATAGATTTTGACCAAGTTATATCCGACAGTATGTCGGGTTCAGCCCTAAATCTAGTCGAAACCTTAATCAGTAACAGGGTTTTTTCGGGTGTTTTGTTGGGTGCCTTTATAATAGCTGGCGTTTTTGGTATTAGAAGTTTTTCTTTGGCGGGGCTAAAGGGTCAGGAGTATCTCGAAAGATCTAGATCAAATACACATCAAAGCATCCCCCTAGTTGCGCCTCGGGGAACTATTCTAGATCGTTATGGTAATCCGATTACGGACAATAAGGCAATTTTTAGTGTTTTCCTACATGTAGACCAAATGATGAGAAACGAGGAGAAGGATTCTGTTGTTAGGGCAGTCAATGATATTTTGGGAGTTGATGAGGAAACTATCTTAAAACTTGTTAGAGAAACAAATCTCGAAGATATTACAGACATCATAATTGCAGAAGATATTTCTAGGGAACAAGTTATTGCAATTGAAAGTTCGGATTTAAAATCATTAAACGTCGAGCAAAGCTTTAAACGCGATTACAAAAATCCCGCCTTTTCACATTTAGTCGGATATGTAGGACTTGTGTCTGGAAGCGATTTAAGGGGTGATGACCAACTTGTTCTTAATGATTATATAGGTAGAGATGGTCTTGAGATGCAATACGATTCTCTGCTTAGAGGAAAAAATGGAAAAGTTACGCTTTCCAGGAGCTCATCTGGTGAAATAACAGAAATTTTGAGAACAAAAGAACCAATTCAAGGAGAAATTCTAGAAACCACAATAGATGCCGATCTACAGAAATATTTTCATTCGAGAATGGCTAATGCCCTTGTTAATCTTGGTCGAACTTCCGGAGTAGGCATAATCATCAACCCCGCCAACGGTGAAATTCTCGCCCTTATCAGTTTTCCTGAGTTTGATGGTAATAATATATCCGACTATATAACAAGTCCTTCGAAGCCACTTTTTAATAGGGCAGTTTCGGGCGTTTACAATCCTGGCTCCACAATTAAACCCATGCACGCAACAGCTGCTTTGAACGAAGGCATTATATCCCCAGAAAAACAAATATACTCAGCCGGCTATATTGAATTACCAAATCCCTATGATTCATCGTTAACTAGTCGTTTCGTTGATTGGAAGCCACACGGCTGGGTAGACGTATATTCGGCTCTGGCGCGCTCGAGTAATGTCTACTTTTATGTTATCGGGGGCGGTTTTCAAGATCAGATCGGCTTAGGGATTAATCGTCTCTATGAATATTGGAATCGGTTTGGATTTGGTGAGGTTACGGGTATAGATATGCCTGGCGAATCTGTAGGTTTCTTACCAACCCCTGATGAAAAAGAAGAAAGAACGGGGCAAATTTGGAGAGTGGGAGACACATACAATGTATCTATCGGTCAAGGAGATTTATCTATCACACCCTTGCGTCTAGTATCGGCAGTATCGGCTATAGCAAACGGTGGACCTGCCTATGTTCCTCATATTAAAAAAGATATATCTCAAGAAACACTTTATACATTGAAAGATATGGAGGAGGCCTTATCCAATGTTAGAAGAGGCATGATAGATGCCGTTACAAAAGATTATGGCACAGCAAACCTTCTCTCAAGTATCCCTATGGTCATAGGTGCTAAGACGGGTAGCGCTCAAGTTGCTAGTAAAACAAAAACTAATGCGCTTATCACGGCATACGCATCACGAGACGCAGAAACCTCACCCGAGATAGTTATGCTTGTTCTCGTAGAAGACGCTCGTGAAGGTAGCTTAAACACAGTTCCAATAGCGAGGGATGTGCTCCAATGGTACTATGATAATAGAGTAAATGTAGCTGAAAATGCCCAAGAGTAATTACGAATTACGTCAAGATTTAACCTCTGGCGACTGGATTCTTTTCTCAAATGCTCGTGACAAAAAACCTCGGGATTTTGTCAAAGAAAACATCTTGCCAAAACAAAGAAGGGGTAAGTGCATTTTTGAAAACCCTAAAAAGGCTGGTGGCGGAAGAATTATTTCATATCATCCAGAAGAGAAAAATTGGAAATTGATTGTTATTCCAAATAGATTTCCAGCAGTCATTTCTAATAAAGAGAAAGCGCGTATTAAAAAGAGGGGACCTTTTAGTCATATAGATGGCTATGGTCACCACGAAGTTGTTATCACTAAAAATCATGAAAAAAACTTTGCTCAACTTCCAATCGAAGACGCCAATCTTCTATTTAATGTTTTTCGAGAACGTTATCAAGAGATAGCTAAGGATAAAAACACTGCCTATATTTCTGTTTTTCAAAACAGAGGACCTCGTGCTGGTGCTTCTATCTATCATCCTCATTATCAAATATTATCTACTCCTGTGGTTCCGCCCCTGGCAAACCACCATCTCGAGAATTCAAAAAATTTTTTTCGTGACACAAAGAAATGCATTCACTGTTCACAAATTGAATTTAGTCATATTAGAGGAGATAGAATCATCCACGAAGATGAACTCTCTATCGCTTTTGCGCCCTACGCTCCCAAAGAACCTTTTGAATTCAGAGTTTCACCGAAAGGACACTCATCTTATTTTGAAGATGCCAGCGAATACGAGATACACTCCGTAGTTAAGAGTTTGCAGTCATCTCTTAGAAAACTTGAGAGAAAGATAAAAAACGCTAATTATAACTTCTACTTCCATACTTCACCTGTAAAAAATAAAAAAAGCTATGGTTTCTATCACTGGCACATTCAAGTAGTTCCGCGCCTTAATATATCAGCCGGTTTTGAACTTACTACGGGCATGGAAATTAATAGTATATTCCCTGAAGATGCGGTTAAAATTTTGAACAAAAAATGATAGAACACATCTTAGAGACACTCTCCGTTTTTATTTTGAACGTGATTGAATCATCCGGTTATTGGGGGGTATTTTTCTTGATGGCCATGGAGAGTGCTAACATGCCTATTCCCTCAGAGGTTGTGATGCCTTTTTCTGGATTTTTAGTATCAACGGGTGTTTTTGATTTCTGGCCGGTTATCTTAATCGCAACACTCGGCCAATTAAGCGGCTCTCTATTCTCTTATTACATTGCTACCCATTTTGAAAAATGGACTCGCAAGTGGACATCCCATAACCCCTATTATCAAAAATCTAAAAGTTGGTTTGATCAATACGGTGTAGCTACTGCATTTTGGAGTAGATTAATGCCCGTTATCAGGACTTTTATATCTTTTCCGGCAGGGCTCTTTCGGGTAAATATATGGAAATTTTCTATTTATACATTTCTCGGCGCTTTTATTTGGACAACCATTCTTACATATCCAGGAGTTTATTTAGGCGAAAATTGGCAAACACTCGAACCTATATTCAGGAAATTCGATGTTTTAATAGCAATCCTCATCATCGTTGGAGGAATTTATGCGTTTAAAATGCATTTCAAAAAAACATCATGAAGAAGATGCTTGTAGCAAACTGGAAGCTTAATCCCGAAAACGTCGATCTAGCTGTCGCTTTAGCAAAACTAGAAGACAAAAAACAAGTCATTATATGCCCTCCCACGCCATATCTATCAGCCGTGGGAAACGTCATTAAAAGGGCTAAATTAGGCGCCCAAGATGCTTTTTGGGAGAAAGAGGGTCCTTATACTGGCAACACTTCTCCTACGCACATAAAGAGCGTAGGGGCTAAATATGTCATATTGGGACACAGCGAAAGGAGGAACATTCTTCAGGAAGGCGATGATGCTATCAATCAAAAAGTTGAAGCATCTCTTAAGTCGGGTCTACAAGTTATTTTATGTATCGGCGAAGATTTGGATTCACATCAAAGAGGAGAAAAGCAAACAAAGCTTTTCATTACGGATCAAATAATTAGAGGATTTAAAAATATCAAATGGAAGGACTTAAGAAACATCGCCATTGCCTATGAACCAGTTTGGGCTATATCTACTTCGGGAAGCGGACTTAAAGACGCGCCAGAAGAATCAATTAAAATCATTCAATTTATTAAAGATTTTTTAAGAGAAAGATACATGCTCAAAAAGCCAGTTGTTCTTTATGGCGGATCCATTAATTCAAAAAATGCCGAGAACTACCTTATCAATGATTTAATCGATGGCGTTTTGATCGGTGGCGCCAGCCTGGATGCTAAAGAATTTAATAAGATAATAAAAATATGTCTAGAAAGGTGAATCTAGAAGAAAAAGATCTTAAGGCGGGACTTTTAGCGAGTGTTTTAATTGCTGTATTGGCATACCCGACACTCAATAATATTAGTTTCATCAATCAATATGGCGCATTGATTGTTGTCGGCGCATCTTTTGCCTTAGGATTTTTAGCGCTTAGAGCGCTTATTTTAATGAAAATTTTAAGTCGTTGGTGGGTAATGTTTTGGCAACTGGGAAAGTTTGCCCTAACCGGAGCCCTTAATACTTTCTTAGATTTTGCAATTTTGAACTTATTAATTACTCTCACCGGCATCACCGAAGGATTGTGGGCATCGGTCTTTAAAACATTAGCATTCGGCGTAGCGGTTATTAACAGTTATTTTTGGAATAAATATTGGACATTTGAGGCAACAGAAAGTCGTAAGCGGTCAGAATTTGTTGAGTTTATATTGGTTAGCGTTTTATCTCTTGGTGTAAACGTAGGCACTTTTAGTTTGGTCAATGCCTTAAGCCCCACTGGAGGGCTTAACCCCACTACTTGGGCTAATGTAAGCGCTCTGGCTGCCACTGCCATCGCTTGGATTTTTAACTTCCTCGGATATAAGTTTTTGGTCTTTCGCAAAAAAGAGGAGGCGACCTCTTAGGCCTTGATTTATCTCTTAATTCGTGCTATAAAGGAGGCAGAGTGAGTGTTATTCTTTAGTCAACTTCGGTTAGTTAAAGAATCATTCTAAGCCTCACTTTTTTGCCCCGACCCAAGTCGGGGCAAAATTTTTGTGATATAAATAAAAGGATGACAAATCTTCTAAGGGTCAGTTTAGATATCGGTGATAAAGATCCAACTAATCATCCACGTTTTAAAAATACCGTGGAAAGTATTAAAAGTTTTTCTAAGCTCAACAACAAACTCGTTGTAATTGCTCACTACAAAAGACCCGGTGGAAAATATATAGCAAACCTAAGCTTAAAAAGATTTGTTCCATATCTGGAAAAATCGTTAGGGAAAAAGATTATTTTTTTGGACAACCCAAGAAGCGCTGGTGATGCAATAGCATCATCTAAAAATGGTAGTGTTTTCCTTCTTGAAAATATACGTTTTTTTAAAGGCGAAACCGGTAACGACAAAACCTTTATTAAGCTTCTATCGTCTTTGGGAGATAAATATATTAATGATGATTTTCCAGATGCCCATCGTGCTCATGCCTCTACATACGGATTGGCCAAGGTAATGTCTAGTCAAATGGGTCCACATTTAAAAGAAGAGTTATTTAGATTGACGCATGCAATACATTCACCTCGTCAACCAGCTATTTTAATTCTTGGTGGAGCTAAGGCAGATGAAAAAATAAGTATAGTTAATAAGCTTTTAGGAAAAGTAAATCATGTGCTCCTAGGGGGAGTGGTAGCCAACAACCTTCTAAGGGCTAGAGGGGTCAATATCGGCAAATCGGTTTATGACAAAAAAGCAATATCGTTTGCCAAGAAGTTAGCTAATAAAGAAAAGGTGGTGACGCCCCTTGATTGGACTGTTAATAAAAACTCCGTAGTTGATATAGGTCCATACACAATTGCTGAATATAAGCGAATTATCTCAAATGCTAAAACCATTATTTGGAATGGCCCTCTAGGCAGAACAGAAAATCCTCTCTTTGCCAAAGGTACACAAAAAATAGCTAGGGCAATTTTTATAAATAAAAAAGCGCATGTCCTAATTGGAGGAGGGGACACCCTTGCTTCAATCAGCCCTCCCAAAAATGCAAAAAATGTTTTTATTTCTACGGGCGGAGGTGCTATGCTGACTTTCTTAGCGGGTAAAAAATTACCAGCCGTGGAGGCGTTAAACAAAATCAAGAGATGAAAAACATAATAGTTCTATATCACGATAATTGTTCAGACGGATTTAGTGGAGCTTGGACAACTAGGGAAAAATTCGGCGACGAAGCTGAATACATAGGCGTAAAATACCAAACACCCCCTCCGGAAGGATTAGAAAACAAAGATGTTTATATTATTGATTTTTCTTACCCATTAGAGATAACTAAAGAAATTGCGCAAAAAGCAAAATCTCTCACTCTTATAGACCACCACGCTACCGCCCAAGAAATCTTAAACATAATCCCCGGAAGCATATATGCTAAGGAAAATTCGGGATGCGTTTTGGCATGGAAACACTTTTTCCCCAAGAAACCAGTTCCCATCTTCCTACAATACGTAGAAGACGGAGACCTTTGGAGATTCGCTCTTCCATATTCTAGAGATTTCTATTCACTCGTGCTCACGCTCAATTTTGATTTTGATGAATGGGGAAGTATGATTCAAAGTTTTGAAAACAAGTCAAAGAGAAAAGAGCATCTAAGTTACGGAGCTCATATTAGAGAATATCAGGAAAAAATTATTGAGGACCAATTAAAAGATGCGGATGAAGTAATCTTTGAGGGATATAGATCTTTGGCTGTAAATTCCTCTGTTTTTGAATCGCAAATGGGTAATACGATTGTGAAAAGAGGATATGATATAGGCATCATATGGCGCTACGGAGAAGGTAATAAGGTAAAGGTTTCTCTAAGAGCAGATCAGAACAGCGATATAGATGTCGGCAAACTTGCTCAAAAGTTCGGGGGAGGAGGCCATAAAGCCGCAGCCGGTTTTGTGCTTCCGCCAGAAACAGAATTTCCATGGAAGTTAATACATACATAATTAATACGGATGGTGGGTCGCGTGGTAATCCTGGACCTGCTGCAATTGGTGCTGTAGTTGGAGGTAGGGAATACTTCGAAGCTATCGGCAACACCACCAATAATATTGCTGAGTATAGTGCGGTTGTTTTTGCTCTTAAAAAAGCCAAACAATTACTTACAAAAGCGATGGCTAAAAAGACGGACGTTGAGGTAAGGACAGATAGTGAATTGCTCGTCAAACAACTTAATGCTGAATATAAAATTAAAGACGAACACCTTGTTCCACTTTTCATAAAAATCTGGAATCTTCGTCAAGATTTTGCATCTGTAAAGTTTGTTCATGTTCTTCGAGAAAAAAACAAAGATGCCGACCGTTTAGTCAATAAAGCCCTCGACACCCTTGGTATTTAGGTAAATCAAATTCATTTTTTGATATAATGAAAATATTATGGATTACTTATCACCACTTTTAATAGCAGGTTTCGCAGGGGGAGTCATTAGGGGATTAGTCGGTTTTACGAAACATCAATTTGCTTTCAAAGAGAGCAAGTTTGATTTACCGTATTTCTTTGTCATGGTTTTTATATCTGGCATTGTTGGATTTACGGTGACGGCAGCAGTTAAGGGGCTGGATATATCAATATTAGGATTAGAGTTCGGTCCGGCCTTGGCCTTCGTGACAGGATATGCTGGTGGGGACTTCATAGAAAATCTATACAAGATCTTATTCAAAACAGATACTTTTTTGGGATTTGGAGAGTAAATATTAGGGCCTAAAATTAGCGAACCCCCGTAGCGCAACTAACCGGGGGTTCTCTTTCTGAACGAGGACGCAGTTTCACAACACCGCGGTTGCACTTCCTCTCACATACAAGTCGGAGTATGTGTGCGTTGCCCGGATTCGGCGAGGTTGCCCTCACTTTTGTTTCCCCTCCGGGTGCGTACCGTGGGCTGACGACGGTCGCGTTGTGGCGATCTAGGGGGGTAGACCACCACAACGCGAACGTCGTTTTCCTGTGTCCATCTAATATTTAGTGTACTAGGTACTTCATAGCACCATTGAGAGTTTTTGTCAATACCTGAAAATATGAAACCCCGCGCTGGTAGCGAAGGGTTTCCTAGGTGGATCCTTCGTCCTTACGCGGGGCATGATGGTGTGCCTCATTGAGGCTACCGCCTCTCTTCAGGAGAGATGTCCTCAAAGAAGAGGGGAGCGTTCACGAGTCGACGACGTTCTTCGACGGGCCTGTCGAAGGAGCGAAGAGCACGCGTGTACTCACCGGGCAATCCCCAGCCAAGCACTGTTCCCTCATTGGGGTAATCACAGAGAACAATGATGATTTCATCGCCCTTCTTCAGGCGCCCCGAGAACTCCTCATCGCGTTCCATAGCACGAGGAACGATGTTTGGAACATCGTCCCCATAAGAGACGGAGCAGCCGAAGTTGTGCTGTCTCCTCAGGACTTCGTCAAGGAACAGCTCATCATCGACGAGCCAAACCCTGAGTTTCATCCCAATCCCATCCACTTGTCCAAGTTTGTAGGTGTACAAAACGGTCTCCTTTCTTAGACCGGATATCTTAATACTATAAAATATAGCGTTAGTCAATGTATAAATTGATTTATCTGTTATAATTTATACGTGATTTTAGATAATAAATTTATACCAAGTCCAGAAAAAGCCCTCTTAAATGAATGGGAGAGTTTGCGTATGAAGATGGAGAGATTTAAAGAATTTGCAGATGGAGAAGGAAGTAGAGTTTATAAACAAAAAGAAATTGAAGAAGATGAAAAAAAGGTTGAAAAAGAGCTTAAGGGTCGAGGTGAAAAGGGTGAGTGGTCTGATTTAACTGAAGCCCTCTTAGTTATAGTACCGGATCAGTTTGGCTGGTTGGGCACTAACCCCAGATTTGTAGAGGTAACTACTCAATACAGCGACTTCTTTGATCGTGTAGACGCAGTTAAAGAAATTATTATCTCTAGGGGCGACGAACAAACCGTCTTGAGGTGGGCGGAAGATGTTACGCACAAACATCCAAAAAACCACAGAAGCGATTCTGAAAGAGTGGAAAACATCGAAGTTCTAGAAGAAAATCGCCAAAAAGTATGGCAAAAAATTAAAGGAATTAAAGACGGAATTATGGGAAAAGGAGAGGCGGGTTATGTTAAATATTATGAATCAGAAGCGGCGTACGAACTTGGCACCGAGAGAATAATCGAGCCAACAACAATGCCCAAGGTCGTTATTTCTCTGCCTACTAAAACAATCAAAGAGTTAATGGATTTATACACAAAAGCAAAAGAGGGAGACAAAAAAGCAACTACTGCTCTTCGAGAACATCCAGCACGATTAGAGTATTTATCTCAAATTAGGATAGCTCTAGAGGCTCAAATTGCCTTACTGAACCATAGAATTTATATGGAAGAAGACCAACCAAAAAGAGTTCAACAGTATAGTGATGCAAAAAGGAGAGCTGAAGAGATTTTAAATTATATTAATGGTTTAATCGAAGAAATAGATCCGGAATACGAAATGCAAAATGAATGGCTTAGAGATATGTATCAAGAAATGTTTGGAGAATATATGGATAGAGAATAATGGATCGTCTTCGTAAACAAATAGAAAACTCGCAGGAACGTCGCCTAGATAATGTTAGCAAAAAGGAACTTTTTGAAAGCAATAGACACCCTCAATCAGCTAACTACTACAAAGAAGAGTGGTCTTTTATCAAGAAGAAGGGGGCTAGAGAAAATATCGCCTATCAACTCCAATACTTGGAGTTCATGATAAATCTCTACAACGATTATCAAATATATCTAACGGTTGAATCGCTTTTGTGTAAAAACTTGATGATAACCATATCTTCTATCATAGAGTCCGCTTTGACTTCCATCATGGAAGCTGGATATGACAAGATAACGGCTGGCACTAATCCGGATAGAAATTTCAAAAGCATGATTGACTTAGCTTATGCTAAGGGGATTTTTAGTCGGAATATGAAATACAAACTCCAGGGATTAAGGCGGGTCAGAAATTCGATTCATCTTTCATCGATAGATTATCAAGAACACGTTGCCTATGAACCAGAAGATGTAAATAACTATTTGGACTTACTGGATAAATTCCGTATGGAACTCTCTAGTGCTCTATAATAAAAACAGGGGATAGCAGCTTGAAAAAGGAGATGGGATGGATCTCGAGTTTTGGACCAAGTGGCGATTCAAGCCGGGTGATTTAGTTACCTGGTCAGAATACGCTGACGAACCGCTTTTCGACACTACCGGTACTGGCATGCTGACTGAATATATAAGCATCAGCGTTCGAGATACATATCAACAAAAGCCCCCCTTTGAAGTGGTCGGTGTCTATGAGCACCCGACATGGGGACATCGATATGTGCGTCATCCTCAAGCCGTCAGTATAAAACTGTCGGCAGAAAGAATCGTCTGCGTTAGGGGCGAGACACTTCGACCTCACCAATCCCAAACACAGAACTAGAGCCGCTGGTAAAGCTAGGAATAGATTCAAAGCTTTACTGGCGGCTCACGTCTTCTTTTAGATATAATGTTTGGCAATGCTTGGAAGTAAGAAGGAAATAGAAATCTTAAGAAGCGGAGGGATAGGAGTTATCCCCACAGATACACTTTATGGGATAGTAGCTCCAGTATTTTCACAAGATGCAGTTAATAGAATATACGAGCTTAAAAACAGAGATTATAATAAACCGTTTGTTATTCTTTTAAGCTCTATAGATAACTTGGGGCAATTTAAAATAGCATTGGATGATGTAATCCGACAAAAAATTAAAGGTTTGTGGCCCGGCCCTGTTAGTATTATTCTACCCTGTCCATTTGATGAGTACGAATACCTTCATAGGGGTAGGGAGTCGCTTGCTTTTAGGGTGCCGGCTGATGATGATTTAATAGGTTTCTTGGAAGAAAGTGGGCCCCTCGTGGCGCCGAGCGCAAATCCTCAAGGAGAAAAACCTATTATAAATATTAAAGAAGCTAAAAAATATTTTGGTAAAAAAGTAGATTTTTATATAGACGGAGGCGACTTAGAAGGAAGTCCGTCCACTTTAGTCAAGTTCAGGGGACAAGATCTAGAAGTTTTGAGACAGGGGAATTATAAAATTGAACAAAGGTAGGTATGGGCAGAACTCTAATAATATTAGTCAGCGTAACTTTAATTTTCGTTTTAAGCGTTCTTTTCTTTAAAAGAATGTTTCGCAAAAATAAAAGTTTCGAAGATGAATCGTAATTAAGAAATGAAACATCTAAATATTAAAATAACAGGAAATGTCCAAGGGGTATTTTTTAGGGGTTCTGCGCAAAAGAAAGCTCGTGAAATGGATATCGGCGGTTTTGCCAGAAATGAAACTGACGGCTCTCTCTATATAGAAGCGGAAGGAGATGAAAAACTTTTAAATAGTTTTATTAATTGGTGTGAGAATGGTCCACCCACAGCCAAGGTGTCAGATATATCAATTAAAGAAGGGAAAATTATTGGTTTTAAAGATTTTGAGACGCACTAAATAACTGGGGTTCCTATTAAAATAAACGACGACTGTGAAAGTCGTCTTTTTTAAAAGAAGCGCGGGGCGGGGGAAGAGTTAGTCGCTCAACCCCCGCCCCGGCTGGGTAGCAACCGCATCGTCCCGAGTGTACGGTTGCCGTGTGTTGCCCGCCCGAGCAACAACCGAAATCCTACGGCGAGATACCGAAAGCACTTTGCGAACTATCCAGAAGGAAAAGATCGCTCCGAGCCAACAGCATCTCGCCGAGGGTCGCACGACGGAAGGGGGAGAACCGTGGGTTTCGTACGACACAATCACGCTTGACAACGACATCAACGTCGACACTAAGAGACATTACCCCAAGTCCCTTACCGGAAACGTGCCAACAGTTGGGTGTTAACCCATGACGTTACTTCTACGTGATTGTTCCGGGTATGCAGGAAGATTGGCCTCTGGTGGGGAGGCAATCAGGGAGGACATACCTCGGAAGATTGTGATGTGCTGATGCGAGAGTCGGATGCTCCCGAGCTTCGCTAGTTGCTCGGGAGCTATCCGCTCCGCTCTGTCTTGATATTAATAATTCTAGACCCAAAAAGTCAACACCCCTCTTTAGAAGGTTTCTAGCGAATCAAAAAACTTCTAAAGAGGGGTGTTTTTACTTATTTCTCCTGTTTTTCTTCTAAGAGCATGTCTAGGGTGCCTTTATCAAATCCGATAACCACATGTTCTCCAATAACCGTAACCGGGACGCCCATTTGTCCTGATTTTTCAACCATTTCTTCGCGCGCGACTTCGTCGGAAACAACATCTTTCTCTTCGAATTCGACATCCTTTTCTCTAAAATACCCTTTAACCATCTTGCAATAGACGCAAGTAGGAGTGGTATATATTATTGGTTTTTCCATTTTATTTTTTAAACCTTTATCGACTTAAGTTAATAGTTTATTGATTAAGTTACCGGAAGTAAATGGTGGGAATAGATATTGAAGGCGATATATGATATAAATCAGTCAATCGAAAAATAAATAAAATGAATAATAATCAAAATTATTTAGTACCGGGGGCTATAGTTTTAGCAGGGCTTTTAATTGCTGGAGCTGTTATCTACGTCCAAGGACTTCCAGGTGGCAAACCCACAACTGGACTAGAGGAGGGAACTGTGGGCAATCCAGTCGAAGTAGCAAAAGCTATCGGCTTAAACACCAAAGATTTTCAAGAGTGCTATGAAAGTGGTCGTTATGCTGATGATGTCGACGCCGATGTCGTCGCTGCAGAGGCAGCCGGGGGAGCTGGAACACCCTATTTCGTTATTGTGGGCGAAAGTATTGAAGGCGCCGTGATTGTTTCTGGCGCACAACCAAAGGCCAACTTTGAAAAAGCTCTAGATATGGCTAGGGGCAACGCCGACTTAATAGCTTACGACGAAAATATTGGTTTTGGTTATCTCGCCAATCTTTCCGAAAGCATTTCACCAGAAGATCACATAAGGGGTAATGTGGATGCGCCCATAACAATCATCGAATATTCTGATTTAGAATGTCCGTTTTGTCAGGTAGTCCATCCAACCATTCAATCGCTTGTGAGCGAGAATAGTGATGTATCTTGGGTGTACAGACACCTACCACTTGAAGCAATTCACCCTTCAGCTAGGCCACTAGCCGAGGGTAGTGAATGCGCAGCCGAACTTGGAGGTAATGATGCTTTCTGGGCATTCTTAGATAAAGTTTTTGAAGAGTAGTTCTTAGATTTTCTAAGTTATAAGAAACCCGCCTTAATGGTGGGCTTCTTATATAAAAATGAAGAGAAGGCCGTCATGAGCATCCATAAACTGGAATGCTTCGGGCCTTCTCAGGTTGTGCGCAACCCTCTTCTTTGTTTGATGACTTGGCGTCGCTGTTTCTCGTTAAGTCCTCCCCAAATGCCATGTTTTTGCATGGTCTCAAGGGAGTATTCGAGACACTCCACCCTCACGGAGCAGTCAAAGCAAGTTGCTTTCGCTTTTCGCTCTCGACGATTTTTCTCGTCGTCCGTCTCGGATGTAGATTCATCTGGTACAAAAAAGAGGTCGCTACCCCTACAAGCAGCGTAGTGTTGCCAATCTAAACCCTCCATTAGAAACAGGATATCTTCGATATCCAATTTGCTTCTCCTTTTTTGGTACGTATCCCACTCTGTTCTTATATCTAAAATATTGCTTTTTAACAATAATGAGGGTTATATAGATAAAGATCTTGGGGAATCGCCCGCCTCGCCCGACGAGAGCGAGGATTAGAGAGAAGCACTTTAAATCTGCAGTTGAGAGACGTTTGATGAAGAAGCTATTAAGAGATATAAAATAGAGGATTCTATTGGGGAATCGTCTAGTGGTAGGACGCTGGGTTTTGGTCCCAGAAACCGGGGTTCGAATCCCTGTTCCCCAGC
>Ga0210057_1000724_pt1 | contig 53988 bp, 63 predicted proteins | sample CryGeyCG2114_010_2_FD_183968 | JGI IMG/M metagenome (GOLD analysis project Ga0210057, IMG submission 183968) | Groundwater microbial communities from aquifer - Crystal Geyser CG10_big_fil_rev_8/21/14_0.10 (SPAdes) (version 2) | ecosystem: Environmental > Aquatic > Deep subsurface > Groundwater ...
AAAAAGGAAACACACGAACCATAGCATTCGCAGGCAACCACAAACAATACGAAAAATGGTACAAAAAACAATAAACAACACCAATTCTATTTCCCCCTCCCTTCAACACCAACAAATATATTCTTTGATTGAGTAGGAGTGAGCCATTTTGTTAAGTGGTTGTGAATTAGTAATTCCTTAAAATTGATTCCAACCTTATTTTCACATGGGGATTTTTGAGTTTTTCAGGAAAATTATTGGTTTTAAGAAACGAGGAAAATCTGCTAATTATCTTATTGAACTCCGTTTAACTGGTGACACTAAAAGCTACCTGAAAGACCTCATTTTTAGGATTTCAAAAAAGTTCAGGGTTAAAGGTGTAACAAGAAAGCACGTTGTTCCTCATGTTACTCTTTTCGGGTCTTTTAAGTGCAGTGATGAGAAGGAATTGTTGTCAAGGTTTATGAGAGCGTGTAAAGCGAATGATTTGCCGACTTACGAGTTGAATGGTTTTGGGAATTTTGAGGATAGGGTTGTTCATGTGGACATTAATGCGTCTGATGAATTGAAACAGTTGAGAAAAGATTTGTCGGATTCGTTGATTGAGATTTCTGATTTTGTTCAACCACATGACCATGACAGTAAGGAACGTTACAGTTTTCATTCAACTTTGGCATTCAAGGATATTGATGGAAAATTCGATTCAATAATGAATTACTTGAAAAGAGTTGAGCCATACACACAAGAAAGAATATGCCCTAAGAATCACCTTGCTAAAGAAAGGAAAAATCCTTAGGGAATACGATGTCATGCAGAGAACTGCTTTGAGGAGAGAAGAAGCACTCAGCAAAAAAGGTTGGCAACAGACATTCAAAAAACTCAAAGAAGTTTTTGACAATAATGGGAAAAGACTTCTTCCTGAAATAACTTTTTCAGAAGACCCTTGGCTGATTAGTGACTTGCACTTTGACCATGAGAACATAATCAAATATTGTAAGCGACCATTCAAAGACAAGGAAGAAATGAATCAAACTTTACTGGAAAACTGGAACAGTACAATAAAGGAAACGGATACTGTTTTCTTCCTTGGCGACATGGCATTCGGAAAAGGAAGCCACTCATCAGATTATTGGTTAAAAAAACTGAATGGAAAAATTTACTTCATCAAAGGCAACCACGAAAAAGTCCACTATGAAACATCATACAATCAAGCAATTCTCAATTATAAAGGAAATAAATTCTTCCTTGTTCATGACCCTTCACTTGTTCCAAAACATTGGAACGGATGGGTCATCCACGGACACCACCACAACAACCATTTAGACAAATACCCTTTAGTAAACAAACAAAACAAGACCATCAACGTCAGTTGTGAACTAACAGAATACAAACCAATAAAGTTAAGTGAGATTATTTCAAAAATTAAGGAAAAGGAGTGAATGCGTGATTGATAAAGTCTCGAATTTTAGTAAAATTCAAAGCCAATATCGGCAAGTGAATCGGTTAAACAAAAATATAGTGAAAGAGTATGTGGATGGAATTCAGTTAACTTACAAAATAATTCAAGCATTAAACAAGGCACAACATAGGGAATTTCAAAAAACAAAAACTCCTGTAGCCCCTTTTGATTCTTTAATGGATTTTTACGAGGTTAAAATTGCAGAAAATTTTGTTGCTCATAAAGAACTATTGAAATCAGGAATAGTGATTTCTTCATACAGCCACCTAAGGACAATTTATGAAACCTTCTTGGTCATTTACCTCTGTAAAACTTACCCTCAACTCGGAAAACTTAAACTTGACTATGAACTCGTTAGCTATAAAACACTAGCCGAACAGAAACAAATCAAAGAAGAATACAAAAATAAGCGATGGCTAAAAACCGAATTTATTGAAAAGCAACTTTATAACCAAGATATGCAAGTGCAGGTTCGTAAATTTTACAAACAGCTATGCGAATACGCTCACCCGTCTATTAATGGACTTGCAACTTCATTTGAATTTAGACCAAAAATTTTCAAGGACAGTTTGACCTTAGGCATTTCATTACTTCATTCAAATTTTGTGATACTCTGTGAACTATATGGTGATAAAATACAAAAACGCCATAAAAAGAAAATGTTTGAACTAATCAAAAAGTATTATGCAGTTGTGCAAACAGGATTAATAAACTTCATTCCAGAAAAGGAAACAGATAAACTACTCTTTGGCGAGTACGACAATTTTATGAACTTTATAAAGCACTAATTATTGTTCTGAAATCCTTACTGTTCTTGTAATAGTAGCTATCTTTCAATACAAAAATAAATTGGGAAGTGGACAAGTCCAGAACTAATTGCTAATTACATCATTTTTTCTAATCCTTGCCTATCAATTACTTTTACTTTAAGTTTTTGTGCCATTGCTATCGAGTTTCTACTGAGTTTTGATTGAGTTACTATCCATGCTTCATCGCAGTCAAAGTATTGTTTTGCTGTGTGTGCTTCTTGTATAGCACTATTTGGCACTGTCCCATTATACCGTTTTGCTTGAATAACTATTTTTTTGCCAAATTTTTCTAAAATTAAGTCTGCTCCATAATCATTTGAGCCAGGAGTGTTTTGTACTTTATACCCTTGTCTTTTGAATAGTTCGCCTAACCATCTTTCAAATTCTAATCCTTCCATTTGGTCAATATCTTGGAATGAAGTTAAGTCATCGGCTTCAATGTTTTTTTCAAATTGTTCAAGTTCAATTTCTTTTAATTTAGCATTCACTTTTTCAGTTAATTCTGTTTCACTATAATCAATAAGGAATTTTCTAAGAGTGGTTCGTCTCAATAAATCAATATTAGCCGGATTTGATGAATTTTCTCCAATATCTTGAACATATTTTTCGATTACTTGCTCAAGAGTAGTAAATTTTTTAAAAACCGATAAATTTAAATCAACCAAATATTTTTTTGATGCTTTCTCAAGTAAATCCCTTAGTTCCTCATCAGTAATTGCTCGGTTTAGTTTCGTTTCAAGTAATTCTCTTAAACGATTAATGTGTTCAAATGAACTGTAAACATGATTATGGTGCATCTTGACAATATACTTCCCTAGCAAGGGTAATACAGGGGCGTAATTGTTCAAAGCATTACTGACTTCTTCGTCTTCCTGTTGGATTAGCTTTTCTATTTTTTCTTTATTTGAGCTCTGTTCCATAGTTTTGGCAGTTTCAATAATTTTGTTTTTTATTCCTTCAGGCACAATAGTTTTTTTCAGGTATTTATAGCCAATATAATGTAATACAAGGATACTCCCTATGAGTAGTGGAGCAGAAAAATATGACCACAACAAAAGTCCAGTAAACAGTTTCCCTATACTATCAATTATTGAAAGTGGTCCCAAAGATGAAAAAATACCAAAAAGTCCATTTCCTATTCCTATCAATAACATGAATGGAATAATTAAAACAAACCAAATAAAACCAAGTAAAACTCCTGTTCTTATGAATGCATAAATGAATTTTCCATCTTCGGGAAAAAAGAAATTTGCTTGTCTGTAAATCCACTGTTTCATTGAAAGAAAAATAGTTCAAAACTATTTAAATGTGATTAGTTGAGGGGTTCATTGCCGGTGCAAAAAAAAGTTTTGCCTTTCTGAAAATCAGTTAAAAAAACAGTTCACAATTCTTTATTTTTCTGGCTCTTTAAAATTTATTTTTCTTATTAATAAGAGAAATAGATATTTTACTTATTGAATATTTTAGTCATCAATGATTAAAATGATTAATTTAGTCATTGAAATTTATTGCCTCTTTAAGGGTTATTTATTCTGTTTTGGGAATGACTTTTACTGTTTCTGTCCACCCGCACGAGTTCTTGAAGCACTTGATTAGGAATTTTCCGTTGTGCGAGTCCTCCAAGTGAAACAGAGTCGATTTACAGCCAGGGCATTTGAAGTTCATGCTACAATAAAGGGTTTTATTGTTTAAAAAGTTTTCAGTAAAACAGCAGGAGAGGGCAAGAGGTTGCCTTTTTTTCTCTTGCCCCCTTTTGTAGGTTGTGATGCCTACGGTGTTTTTCCTTACCTCGAGGTAAGTGTAATGCCTATGGCTTGCCTGTGTTTTTTGAGGAACCTTTGTTTTTGTTCTTCTGTTTCTCCGCCATAGAGTATCAGGCGGTCTATGTCGTGTTCGTCGGGGCATGACACGATTATTCCAGGTGTGTCATTTGTGTCTGGGTCTTTGCCTCCGAAAAAATCAACTGATTTGTTTGTTAGGTCTTTTCCGCATATGTCGCAGTTCATGTTGTTTTCCTCCGTAAGGTATATTGTTATGGGTTGGCTGCTTGCCTGTAACAGGTCAAAATAATCAATGCCTGTGGTTAGATATCCTCTTTTTTTCACGGTGAGGTGAAGAAAATAAAACGGATAAATGTCATCATCCTCGTGGCTCATGTTCACTATTGCCAATCCCTCGTCATTGGTTTCCGTTTTCATCTTGAAGCAGTGGTTAGAGGGCCACTCGTTGGGTGGTTCGCCCGTAACGAAAAAACCCACTTCCGTACTGCATACTGGGAGATAAGGGGGAACGGTGTCCTTTACAATAATTTTGAGTCGTTTTTGTTTATTTACTTCTCCCAAAATATTGTTCATGGTTGCATCACCTCTTCGTGTATTCGATTACGTGCCACTCCTCGTCATCGCTAGCCCGCCATGCTACTGTGGCACAACAGTTCGGGCAGAGCAACTTGTATTTGGGGTGGTTTATGAGTGTCTCGTAAACTTCTCCTTTTTTGATTTCCACATTGCACTTTTCACACCTAATAATCCTGAACAATTTCATTCACCGTCCTCTAATTGTTCCAATTGTTCTTTCAATTTTCGAGCCTCTCTCATTGTCGCCTCGTATTTTTCTTTGGCGTTCAATTGGTCGTTGAGTCTTGCCCTGTGTTCGAGGAATCCGATGGTGTCTTCAAGGACTTTAATGTAAGGGGTTTTCTCAATTTTTTTCCAAAAATTATTGTCCCTTATGACCTCGCCACAATGGGTGCATCTGTTTGTTTTCACTTTGATGCCTCCCTTATTGCCTTTGATGCTCCTATTTGAACTCTTTTTATTAACCCTCTTTTTTCGTATTCGGAGAGCAGGTAGGATAGTCTCACTCGTGATACTTTGAGTTTTTTGGCGAGCGAGCTTATCGTGTGGTCGGGGTTCTTTTTTACCTCTTTCAATACTTTTTCTTCCAACTCCATTGTACATCACCTCCATGCTACAATTTTGTGGATTTGTAAGTATAGGGGGCATTCTTATCCATAATGTTTTCAAATATAAAATTGGAATTTAAGAGAAAGAAATAGCAATGGATTAAAGGTCTGCATTAATGCAAAATACCTTTAGAATTATGCAAGATATGTTTAAATACAATATTGTTCAACAATTCTATAATGAAAAAGGAATTTAAAATTGGAAATTTAGCAGGTAAAATAGAGGAAAGCGAACAATATGCTAAACGAGTAAACCTTATTGAATTCCTTTCTTCCTATGGTAGAAAGCAGGGGAAGAAGGATAAGGACAAATTCGTCCGCTACTCCTACTTTTGTGACCTCTTCTTTGAACCCAAATACAATAATGAAATTAAAGGGGCAAACAACGAGTATGACCCAAAAACTGGCAACTTCAATAAGAGAGTAGCAACTTATTTGGATGCGAAAACAAAAGAAGGGGGTTATAACCAAATTTACCATGCAATGTTCAAAAAACAGAAACTGCCAAAAATGACGGACAGCAGAAAACCCAAACTGTATTTATTCAGCCTTACTCTTGAACCATTGAAAGAATTGGATAAATTTTCCTACTCCTTTGACGACATGGCGGACAATCATTTTTACAGGATTTTTTGGTGCAAGAAAAATTTAGGTTTAAAGAATTGGAACGACACAGGCAAACTGAAAAAAGAATTTTTTGATTACTTAAAAGATAATAACAACGCCAACTTTTTCTTAAAAAATTTTGATGTCACTATATACACAGAAAAATTTTTGGATTATGCAGACCGAATGACGATGTTGGTAGAGGCACAAAACATAAAATTTGAATATGCTGACAAGGAATGGATAGACAAGGAAATGAAAGCGTTCTTTTATCGCCTTCTACCAAAAACAGTTTTCAAAAAAGCATTTTCATTCATTGAAGCCAACGACCAAACAGGTCTGAAGAAATTCCTTGCAACAGAATATGATGATTACAATAAATTTGTAGTAGGAAAGGAAAACATGGTTGAAACCATTAGTGCTGATTTGGCAAAGTTGAGTGGAGTTAAAATCCTTGAAACAATAAGGCAGAATCGCATTGACGAACTTTACCTCAAATTCTACTTTTCAGCAAAGCAATACTGATTCTCTCTTAATTTCCAATTCCCTTTCTGTCAACCCATAAATAATTCCGCACTAACAATACTAATATGAAATTGTACCAAGAGTTCAGAAAACCAGAATTGCCTGCGAAGATTCTTCCTTTCATTCAGGGCAAGGAGTTTCCTACTGTTTCAGACATTTCATTGTCTTTCAGTGTTCCTTATTCAAATGCACGTTGGTACGTGAAGAAGCTCGTCCAATATGGTTTTGTTGAACGAAAGAAAATTGGTAACACCTACGTTCTCTCCTTGTCGATAAAGGGGAAAAAGGAATTGAAAAAGGTGATTGAAAATGGAAAAAATCGTGAAAATTCACTTCCATGATGGAAGTTATCTAAAAGGAATTCTCGTTGAAGAAAATTCTCTAAAAGTAGTCATCAAAGGGCTCATGGATGGGAAACTCTTCCACATCTACCACTCGCAATTTGACAAAATGACGGAAGTGGTAGAATGAATGCAGAGGAAATTTCTGAAAAGTCCCTAGGCAAATACGAGTTAGGGAAAATGCCTTATTTTACTGTTTCCACTTTGTTCAAGGCGAAGATTCCTCCTGTCCAATGGCTAGTTGAGGGTTTAGTCCCTGAATCCAGTATGGCTCTTTTTGCTGGAAGGCAGGGCGAGTTCAAGAGTTACTTATCCATGTATTTGGCTTGGTGCATTGCCACAGGAACTCCGTTCCTCAATAAGAAAGTCAAGAAGGGGAGGGTCTTGTATGTGGATGAGGAAAACTCCATTGAAGAAATAAATGCTAGGTTTGAGAAACTCAAGAACACATTCAAGGAACTTGCAAGAAAACCTAAAGGCAACATTCTTGGTTATGCTGACTTGGAAAAGGACGTTACTGACAACATGGCGTTGATGTTTTCAAAAGGCATCAAAATGAATATGATGGGAAAAACCAAATTGGAAGAAACCATCAAAGAATTCAAACCCATTATAGTAATTGTTGATTCTCTTGTGCGTGTAATGGATGGGGATGAAAATAATGCGGGGGATGCAAGGAAAGTTTTCAACACTATAAAAGACCTCAGCAAAAATTTTGGTTGCTCATTCTTCTTTTTGCATCACATGAGAAAGTTTGCCCAAACCAGAACAGGAAAAGTCACAGTGGATGACATTAGGGGAAGCAGTGATTTCACGGCTGCTCCGAGCAGCATTCTCTTGATGAATCGAACAGACAAAGAAAACCATCTCTATGAAGTGACTCAAGCAAAATCTCGTTCCAAGGTAGGATTTGAAGAGCCGATTTATTTCAAAGTGGAAGACAGGATGTGTTCGGATACAACTGAAGGCATATTCCTGAAAATAACGGATGCTCCAAAAATTGAAGCAAAAACCTTAAGCAAAAAATTGCCAAACGAGATTTTGCAAATCCTGAAAGTAGAGAACATTACAAGTTTCAAGAGAAAGGAAATCCAGGATAGGTATGATAAAAAACGAGCGAAATCTGTGGACAGGGCTCTGGACAAACTTGTAGAGGAGAAAATCCTCAAAAAAGTGGCAAGTGGCTCTTATGAGGTTGCCGAACCAAAAGAACCCGTTGATTTTGAGTAATCTGGACAAACTGGACAAAATTCTGGACAAATTCTTCCAAATGACTGCTAACAATAATTTGAGTCAAAAAGGGGGTTTTGAATGCAATTAAAAAATTTCTGGACAACAACTGGACAAGTGTCCAGAAAAAGAGGTAATGACTACGAAAAAAAGCACTACTCAAAGTGCTTTTTTGAGTATACCAGAAAAAAACTGGACAGACAGGACAAAACATATAGATATGTCCAGTTGTCCAGTTTGGAGTTTCAAGAATGCGAAGGAGTGTTTTTTAAATTCGTTATTATGTCGGTTATCGGCACATCGTAGTTGAGGTGTCGTTTCCACTTGGTTTCGAAGAATTTTTCTTGGTAGGGCCATTGCTTGGGTGCAATGTGGCGGGCGTAGTAATTGCCTTTTTTGGTTTTGAAAATCTTGATTGCATAGAACGGTTTTCCGAGAAGTTTTTTGAAGAGTCCTCTCTTGAGAATCAAAAAGTAAACTCCGATTAGCTTGTTTTTCTTTAAACGAGGGTGCAAGAGAAACTCAAGTGCTTGTGCCTGTTCGAATGTGTAGGTTGCCTTGGCTAACATGAAACATCTTGCTTTGTTGTTCTTCTTGTCGTAGGCAATTTGCTTCATGACATAAAAAAGTTCTTCTCCCATAACAAATAGTTTTACTTCGCCACGAACCATTTATTGGTTCCCTAAAGTTAGTCAAGTATATAGCACAAAAAAATGCGATTTCTTCAGTTCGCAGGGCATTATTTTTATTCGTCCGCACTTGCAAATTAATTTACAATTTAAAGTGATTGAAATGAAATCTTTGCCCGTTGTTGTGTCCCTCCTCCTCATCCTCCTTGCGAGCGGATGCACTGACTCCAAGGTGTTCAAGGGAGAAGGATTTGAAATACAGTATCCGGAAAACTGGAGCAAAACCGAATCCGAGAACAGCGTTGTTTTTACCTCTCCACTCAACGCAGGACTCAACATAGAAACCATTCCCTCAGAAGGCGAACCTCTTGACACCTACATTAAAAACATCAAGGAAGCGAGATACGAAATGAGCAGTAGTCTTGTTTTCGAACCAGAGAAAACAATAAGGATTCCACTTTTATTAGGAAAAGTGAAAACAACGGTTACAGGAAAACAGTTGATTTACACGACCAATTCTGGTTCAAAGAAAATCAAGGTTTTTGAAACAATAACAAAATTCAACAACACCATTTACAGGATTTCATTCGTTTCCAGCGAAGAGAATTACTCCAAAGAAATAAAGGAAGTAAACGAATCCCTCGCAACTTTCACAATAATTAGGAATTGAGTTTTTTCACTATTTCTTCTGTTGACAAACCCTGTTCTTTCAACTGTTGATATTTCATGGTTACCTGATTCATGAAGTCATTTTCTTTTTCATCCTTGACCATTTGTTCCATCAAAACCTTTTGAGATTTAGCCGTTCCACACTTCCCACAAAACTTGTAATCAGGAGGGATAAGATTTTCACAGGAAACACATTTCACAGGAGAAAGAACACTTTTCTCCTTCTTATTGTAATCAATGAAATCATGCTCTGCAAGAATCTTGTTATCCAAATCCTTGTGAGAAAGGTGGGTATAGACACTGGGCATGTTTGACGATTTACTCCAACCAAAATACAATCTCATTTCTGCATCAGTAAACTTCTTCGAGTTATGGGTCGCTGAAAAATGTCTGTATAGGTGAGGGTGGTGTCTCTTATTTATTCCAGCCGCCTTACCAAATTTCTTAACAATCCTAATTAATGCCCCCCTTCCAATTCTCCCATCGCCTTTACGGTTCGGACTTAGAGAAATCCATAAGGGTGCTTCAGGATTTTCTTTGTAAGGGTGTATGGCTAACCATGCTGCTAAGTAAGGAATACTTGTTACCAACCTTATTGGACGTTTTCCCGTTTTACCGTCAACCGAAATAATGTAAGAGTATTTGTCCCTTGTTACTTTTCCTACATCAAGCCCAATTAATTCTCCTGCCCTTGCCCCTGATTCTGCCAGAACCGAAATGATGGTTTTATCACGAAGGTGTTTAGCCACCCTGATAATTTTCATTATTTCTTCTTCAGTATAAATTTGTGATTCGTCAATCTTACTTGCAATCGGTCGAATTTCTAAAAACTTCAATTGTTTTGGAACAGAATCTCCTCCGTCAAGGAATTTATAGAATTGTTTGATTTGTGTCTTTATTCCCATTAGGGTTGTATCACTAAACCGAGAAGTCCGACCGCTTACCTTTAATTTTGCATCAGGGGTGGCAATGATAGAAAGATTTTTCCCCTTCTTTTCAATTTTAAACCCGTCCAACTCTGCCACAATTCGTCTCAGTATTGCCCTTGAGTAAGTGCTTGATATTTCCAATTTCTTCGAAACCTCAATTGCATCAATACTACCTTTCTCAATACACCATTCCACAACTTTTGAATCCCTGCTTTCCCTTTTCACATATTTCATGTTTGCAAGTTCATCAAAAAATCTCATGAACTCTACTTCAGTAATATCCAAGAATTTCTTTTCAGGAAACCTCATACACAATAAGTTGATTGCCCGATAGAAGTGATACAGAGTTCCCTCTTTCCGATTGTTTGTTTTTTTAATTAACTCATATCTCTCTGCTAACTCCTTATTCTCTTTTAGATAAGGAGCATCCACGAAATCTCTTTTGGCTTTTTCATATGCCCTCTTACTAGAAGCATAAATTTTGTCATAATTAGAGTTTGACTTATACATAATATTTTAGCTGAGGTCAAACCATTTAAACATATTCTTAACAAACAGACTCACACCCACACAAATCTATATATTCTTTGTTTGCGTTGATTTCTTTTGATGAATAATTCAAGGGTTTTCAAGAAGATGGTGAAGTACTTGCTTATTGCTTCCCGTGGGGGGCCGATGAGGGCGAGGATAATAAATGTGCTTATTGAGATGCCCCGTAATCCAAATCAGTTGGCGGATTTGTTGAAAGTGGATTACAAGACTATAACTCATCATTTGGGTGTTCTCAAAAAGAACAATTGGGTTACGGGCTCTGAGGATAAGTATGGGGTGATTTTCAAATCAACTTTTACAAATGAAGAAAAGGAGGCTTTCAATGAGGTTTGGATTGAAATTGGGAAAAAGCTTTAAAACTACAAAAAAGAGGTGTTTGTTATGGAAATAGCTGTTATAATAGAAGTTCTGAATGCGGTTCTTCTTATCGCATTGCTTTATGCATATGTGCAGAATTACAGGGAAATGAAAACAAATCTTGGGCTGGGCCTTATTTTATTTGCAGGTCTGCTTCTTATTCAGAATCTTCTTGCGCTTTATTTCCATTTGATGATGCATGATTTCTATTCAACGGAAGCGATGCAGCATGCAACTTTCCTTAATGGTGTACAATTAATTGCTCTTGCAATCCTGAATTATGTAACCTGGAAAGAATAAATCGCATGAAATTGGAAAAAAGCTTTTAAATGCAAAAAAACGATTTGATGTAAAACAAAATTCGGAGGGTTTAATTATGAAAATTTTTTTAGCATTGGTTTTTTTTGGAATGGTTTTCCTTTTTGGGTGCGTTCAGACAACCCAGAGTGATTCTGTAATGCAGGATTCTCAGGGGGATAAAATGCAGGGTGATTCCATGGTTAGTGATTCGATGGGTGATTCCATGTCAGGTGATGACATTGGAATGGATGATTCTGTGAATCATGGCGATTCAATGGGTGATGGGGATTCTAAGCAAACTGATGCTATGAATGATTCCATGGCTGATGCGCCTAAAAGTTCAACTGCTTTTGGTCCTACTTATGAGAGGTACACAAAAGCCGCTTTTGATGAGGCGAGGGCTGAAGGAAGGCCGATTTTTTTGGGTTTTTACGCAAACTGGTGCCCCACATGTCAGGCGCAAATGCCTGTAACCGCAGAGGCTTTCAAATCAATGGACATGCCTGAAAATGTTGCGGGTTTTGTTGTGCATTATAATGATGCGGAAACAAATGCCGAAGACAATGATGCTGCAAGAACCTTTGGTATTGCTTATCAGCATACACACATTTTTCTATCCCATTCAGGCGCGGTTGTGAAGAAAACAACAGGTCATTTAAGCGAGGCTGACATAATTGCTTTTGCTAAACAAGCGGAGAGCGTTTAATATGAATGATGCAAGGCTTAGGATAATTCTTAGTTCGGTTTTTTTCGTGCTCGGGTTTTCCATAGTTTTTTCAATTGCAGGAGTTTTGTTGCAAAGCGTGCTTTCAAGCGTTGCTTTTGATGCAAGGAACTATCTTAATTGGATTGCGGGTCTTGTCATAATTTTTTTTGGGCTCTTCATGCTCGGGGTAATAAAAATAAATTTTCTGCAAAAGGAGCATAAATTAAAAGTTAAAAAAACAGGGCATCAGTATTTGACCTCGTTTATTTTCGGGGGTGCGTTTGCAATTGGCTGGACTCCTTGCGTTGGCGCTATTCTTGGAATAGTTCTTTCGCTTGCTGTTACAGATCCGCTAATAGCATTACCTCTTATGCTTGCGTATTCCCTTGGATTGGGAATACCTTTCATTATTGCGGCAGTTTTCATTTCCCGTACAACAGGTTTCATAAAAAAAATGAGCCCTTATTTAAAGTGGTTCAATGTTGTTGCGGGAGCATTCTTTGTTTTGCTTGGAATTCTTGTTTTCACAAACAACCTGAGCGCGATTGCAAGTTTGTTTTCATTTGAGAATATTGTTTTCGGTGCGGCATCAAATGATTCTGTAATGTTTAATGGCGCGGATTTCATCCTGAAATTGGCTATTGCATTCGGAGTGGGTTTAGGTTCTTTTGTTAGCCCGTGCATTTTGCCATTGGTGCCTGCATATCTGACTTACCTTGCGGGAACTTCCCTTAAGGAAGTTAATGAAGAGAAAAAAATGTGAGGTTTTTTTATGGGTGAAAAAAATGCCAAAACAAATGGGGTGCGTGCAAATGCTATTTTGCAGCCGAACAATCCGATTTTGCTTTTGATAATAGGCGTTGCTATTATTGGGGGAATATTTTTTTTTCAGGGTCTGAGGGCAGATAATGGGGGCGGTGAAGTGCAGGCAATTAAGGTTGACAAATCCGGTTTTCAGATTGCACCTGAACTCCAAAGTATTGAAGGTTACATTAATGTCGATGAGTCCCTTACTCTTGAAAGTCTTAAGGGCAAGGTTGTTTTATTGGATTTCTGGACTTACAGTTGCATCAATTGCATCAGAACACTGCCTTACCTGAATGACTGGTATGAAAAATATGCGGATAAAGGATTTGTGATTGTGGGGGTTCATGCACCCGAATTTGAATTTGAAAAAGATTACATTAATGTGAAGGAAGCTGTTGAAAAATACGGGGTAAAATTCCCTGTTGTTCAGGACAATGGTTTTTCAACATGGCGTGCATACAATAACCATTACTGGCCCCATAAATTTTTGATTGATGCAGACGGTTACATTAGGTATGATCATATTGGTGAAGGCTCTTATGAGGAAACAGAGGCAAAAATAGTTGAGCTTCTTAATGAAAAGGATTCAGGAGAAAATATTTCTGTTGAGGATTCGGCCATAAAGCAGGATACTGATTTTTCTGGAATAGGTACGCCTGAAATTTATCTTGGTGCAAAATTTGCGAGGGCGCCCCTTGGAAATGCGGAAGGGTTTGCCCTTGAAAGCCCGATAGAATATTCAATTCCACAGGATCTCCAATCTAATATTGTTTATCTTGAAGGAACTTGGAAAACCGAAGATGATTTTTCAAGGCTTGTTTCCGATACAGGAAAGGTCGCATTGGTTTACAAGGCAAAGAATGTGAACATTGTTGCTGCTTCACCAACATCTTCGAAATTAAATGTTTTTGTTGATGGCGCCAACCTTGGAATGATTGATGTAAAAGAAGAGGATCTCTATACACTTGTTTCTGGAAAAGATTATGAGCCGCGCGCGTTGATTTTTGATGTCACAGGCAAGGGATTCGAGCTTTATACATTCACTTTTGGTTAACTTTTCATTCGGTTGCGGGTTAAGCTTTTTATTCCGTTGTTCTTTAGTAAGTAAGGTGTTTATTTGGCTGAATGGAATCTCAATGATCTTCACAAACCGTCAGAGTATAGTGCTTTGGTGAAGCGTCTGAATTCTCTTGTAAATAAATTCAAGAGTTATAGAAAAAAAATTCCTTCTATTTCAAAAAAGGATTTTTCCAAAGCCCTTGAGTTGAAGGAAATAATAGGTGAATTGAGTTCTAGACTTGGCGGGTATGCTGGTTTGTGGTCTTCTGAAAATACATCTGATCCTGAAAGGCTTTCGCATCAGGCAAATCTCTCGAGGCTGATGACTGATCTTGGTAATGATACAATTTTTTTCTTTGATTGGTTCAAGAGCCTTGATGAAAAGAAGGCAAAAATATTCATAAATTCAAATCTAAGGTACATGTACATGTTGCAGCGTATTTATGATTATAGGAAGCATGCGCTTTCCGAGAAAGAGGAAAAAATAATCAACCTAAAGGATCTTTCAGGAGAAGAACAATTAACTCGGATTTATGATCTCATGACCAACGGATTTACCTTTGATTGGCATGGCAAGAAAATTCCTTTGGAAACGATTGTTTCATACAAAATGAGTCCCGAAAGAAAGGATAGAGTTGATGCCTACACAAAAGTTTTCGCAAAGTACAGCGAAAACAAGGGTGTATTGAGTGAACTTTATAGGGGAGTTGTTTCTGATTGGAATAATGAGAACAAAAAGCTCAGGGATTTTTCAAGGCCGATTGATGTAAGGCATTTTGACAATGATGTTTCCGGAAAAACGGTTGATGCAATGCTCTCATCTGTCAGGGATAACAGAGGCATTTTTCAGAATTATTTAAAACTCAAGGCAAAGGCTCTTGGCATCAAAAAAATGGATAGGTTTGATCTTTACGCGCCTTATCTTGCAGGAGCAAAGGAAAAAAAGTACTCTTTTTCCGATTCTAAAAAAATTGTTCTTGATGCCTTCACTGATTTCAATCCAAGAGCAGGTTCTTTTGCGAAAAAGATTTTTTCGGACAACCATGTGCATTCTCCTGTAAAAAAAGGAAAGAGAAGCGGTGCATTTTGCTATGGTGTTGTAAAAGAAGTTTCCCCTTACATTTTGCTGAATTTTGTCGGAAAAAGAAGAGACGTTTTTACAATGATGCATGAGTTCGGGCATGGTGTTCATTTTATGGCGGCTGCTGAGAAGCAGAAAACCAATTTTTACACGCACGCTTCCCTTTGCCTTGCTGAAACAGCTTCCCTTTTCAGCGAAATGGTGCTTTTTAATCGTATGAAAAAATCCCTTTCAGGAAAGGAAAAAATCAGTTTGTTCGTAAACAAGCTTGATGATACTTTTGCATCAATTTCAAGGCAGGCTTATTTCACCGTATTTGAAATGAATGCTTTTGGTGCAATTGATTCAGGAAAATCAACTGAGGATTTGTTTGGAATTTATTCTCAAACATTAAAGGAACAATTTGGTTCTTCCCTGACTGTTGATTCAATGTTTGCTAATGAATGGCTTTACGTTCCACACTTTTATCACTCGCCATTTTACTGTTATTCGTATGCTTTCGGTAACCTTCTTGTCCTTGGTTTGTTTGATGCGTATAGAAAAGAGGGCAATAGTTTTTCAGATACTGTTCTGGATATTTTCGCTGATGGTTCATCAGATAGCCCTGAAAATATCCTTGCAAAGCATGGTTTTAATATTGCTTCAAGAAAATTCTGGGACAATGGATTCAGGCTTCTGAATGAGGAAATTAAGGAACTCAAAAAAGAGCTTTGATTTTTTTCCTTTATTAATTTACAAAATCGCTTATAGTTAATTATTTAAGTGATAATGCGTTTTGTTAATTGGTGTGATTTTGCAGCGTAAAAACCTTGTTTTATTGGCGGTACTTGATATCCTCTTACTTGTTTTTTTTGCAGTTTTTATTATTCTGCCTCAGGGTTCTCCTGGTTCTGAAGGCGTTATTATGGTTGGTGCAGGGGACATTGCTTCCTGTGGCAATGAGAATGATTCCGCAACTGCGTTGCTTCTTGATTCTATTCCTGGTGTTGTTTTTACTTTAGGGGATACTGTTTATGATAATGGCTCTGCACAGGAATTTTTGGATTGTTACTCGGATAATTGGGGTCGCCACAAAGACAGAACGCTTCCTGCATTAGGGAACCATGATTATAATACGCCTGGTGCAAAAGCTTATTTTGATTACTTTGATTATGCTGGTGAATCCGACAAAGGTTATTATAGTTACAATTATGGTGATTGGCACGTGGTTGTTCTGAATTCAAATTGCAATGAACTAGGCGGATGTGCTCCTGATTCAGAGCAGCTTGAATGGTTGAGAAAGGATTTAACTGAAGCAGATTCAAAATGCACTCTTGCCTACATGCATCACCCGCGCTATAGTTCAGGAACCCATGGTTCGCAGAATTGGTTGATTCCAATTTGGAATGCACTTTATGCCGGTGGTGTTGAAATTGCACTTGCAGGTCATGATCATTCTTATGAGCGATTTGCACCTCAGGATCCTTTCGGTACTCTTGACCCTGAATTTGGTGTTCGGCAATTTGTTGTTGGTACAGGTGGAATAAATCATTACGAGTTTCTAAATACTGCGCCTAATAGCGAGGTAAAAAATAATGATTCTTATGGCGTTCTGAAACTTACTTTAAAAAAAGAAAGTTATGATTGGGCATTTGTTCCTGTTGAGGGAAGCACTTTTACTGATTCAGGTTCAGGGACATGCCATTAATTATTTCTTTTTCAGAATAGGCAGGAAAGTAAGTGGGTTTTCAACAACTGTTCTGCCTTCAGGCATTTCACAAGGTTTTTTAGGTTCCTTGCTGAAAAAATAAAGTGTTTGCCCGTTTTTTGCTTTTATAGAATTCAGATAATATTTCTTTCCTTTGCTGTTTGTATGTGAGTAACCCATGATTAATTGTTTTATAATGTGTTATTTAAGATTTTTGCCTGGAAGTTTTATATGGATCAAAAGGATGCTTTTTCGCATTTTGACAAAATTGCAAAATCTTATTCAAAAAAAGATAAAATTGCCCTAATTCATGATCTTGATGCTGATGGTATTTCCGCAGCTGTTATTGTAATGCATTCGCTTGAAATTTTTAGAGGAAAAGGCCCTGATCTTGTTGTTACCCAAAGGTACAAAACAGTTGAAATTCTTCCTGAAACAATTGGGGCAATTTCCGCTGCTGGCATTTCAAAGGTTATTATTGTTGATATGGCTTCTGAGCAGGTATTCGATTCTTTGAAAAAACTAGAATCTGTTGTTGGGCACGTGCTTATTCTTGATCACCATAAAAGGTACACATATCCTTCAAGTAAAGGAGTTTTAATTCTCAAATCACAGGATGTTTCAGGTATTGACCCAAGCAGGTATCCTGCTTCAAAGCTTGTTTTTGATTTGTTTTCAAGACTTGTTAACCTTTCACAATTTTCCTGGATTGCCGCTATTGGTGTTCTTGGGGATAATCAATTAAAGCAATGGGAAACTTTTGTTCAAAGTGTAGTTGAGGAACATTCTGTTTCATTACATGAACTCAAAAAATGCATGCACATTATTTCTGCTGTTGAGGTTCTTGCGCCTCAAAGACTCAATGAGCTCCTTATGTTCATTTTTTCATTAAAAGAACCTGCTGATTTTCTCTCATCGGAATTTTCAAATTATTTAAATTCCCTTGAAAGTGAAATTTCAAGTACTATTGAAAAATTTAATTCACAAAAAGAATTTTTTAATGATCTTGATTTGGTTTGGTTTAATTTTTTCTCAAAAAATAATTTGAAATCCGTTGTAATAAACAGAATCAGCAATGATTTTTACCCAGATAAAACAGTTATCGTTGTGCAGGATAAAGGGGATGATTATTTGTACATTTCCGCAAGGCGCCAGGATTTTAAGGTAAAGGTGAATGATTTGCTTGAGGCTGCTGTTAAAGGTTTTGATGGTGCAGGTGCAGGCGGGCATATTCCTGCGGCAGCAGGAAGAATAAAGAAGCAGGATTTTACTGAATTCAAAAAAAGGGTGCTTGAGCAGCTTAAAAAATAATTTTTTTTACAACTCTTTTACCTTGCCCATATAATAAATTTCATCTTCTACTGCAAAAACCTCGAATTCTCCTGCCTTGTTTATGAGTGGGCTCATTGTTTGTTCTTTTGTGACATCGCTTCCCAGCGAAAGCTGATTCATGGATGGCATTACAATAAGAGTTTTCTTTTGGTATTTGCCTTTAAGAAAGCACTTGTATTTTTCACTTTTTATTCCATCCCTTATTGAAACACAAGGGTGCTCATGACCAATAATTATTGTTTTTGCATTTTTCACTGATTCTTTTTCTGGTTCTTTATGGCCGTGCACGAAAAGAACCTTCGATTCGCTCAAAAATTCATCAATAACTTCAACGCCTCTGCTTTGCGCAACAGGTCCAATTATACTATCATGATTTCCTTTTACAAGAATAACTTTTTCGGAATTCTTTTTCAATAATTCAATTATCTGCACTGCTTCGCGCCACTCCTGTTCTGATATTTTTCCAAATTCGTGTTTAAGGTCTCCGTTTATTATTGCGGTTTTTGTTTTTCCTGTTTTTTCAAATATTTTTTCAATTATTTTTTTGATTTCATCAAAATTTGTTCTTGGGACAAAGAATCCTTCATTGTTAAGGAGTTCCTCTGCGCCCAGTTGCAGGTCTGTTATTGCTAGTAATTTTTCTTTTGGAATCCAGATTGCAAGGTCAATTATTTCAATTCCACTTGATATTTCAGTTTTCTTTTCTATGCTCATTCTAAATCACTTTACTTTGCTTTTTCACTTTTTTCATAAATCTTTTCCATGATTTGTGTATGCATTCTTTTTATGAATGCCCTTTTGTCTTCCATTTTCATTATGTCCATGTAGCCTTGCATTGCAATGTTCCATGCAAAAGGACTTGGTATTGAGGATTGCACATACTTCACCTTTATTAACCCTTGGGAAATACCGTCAACTACCTTTTGTGCGCCGTTTATGTCCATTGCATCTTCAAGGACTTCTCTTCTTGCTTCTTTTAGAATCACAAAATCATTTCCAATCCTGCGAACAGCACTAAGTAATAATCTTGATGACATTTGTTGCCTTCCTACGCTTTTGCTTCTGCCTTTGTAATTGCGTAAAATCATTAATGCTCTTGTTGCGCAATGCCTAAAGCGTCTTGAAAGTATTTCTGTGTCATTTACTGCCATTTCAAGTATTTTTTTCAGGTCTTTTGGATTAACTGCAGTTATTGCTTTTTCAATTGGCATTTTATCATCGCCTGAAAGCATGAATCCATTATCATTCATTGTTATTTCAACATCTTTGTGCATTATTTTTGACAGGGCAAAACCATATGCAAAGCTTAATGCATCGTTTGTTTTTCTTCCGTAAAGGGAGTGGAAAACAAGGTGGGTTGTGTTGCCTTCCCTGTATCTTTCAATTATTATTTTTCCATTGTTTGGTATTTCTAGGTATTTGTATTGCTCGTAGAAATATTCAAACATTGCTTTTGCTGCTCTTTTATCCACGTGCATGGATTTTATCATGAATTCTATTCCGTCTTTTTCCTTCATCCCTGCCTTGAATTTGTCTTCCATTAGTTTTCTGAATCTGCCTATTTCAAGAGCAAGATCAAATGAAAGCGGAAGCATTTCCGAAAACCAGGATGGTACTGTTGGTGGTCTCTGGTATGCGGCAGCCACCTGCACTGTCATTCCCCTTGAAAATCTGAATTCGTATGTTTGTCCTCCTAATACAAAAACATCTCCTTTGTGGATTCTTTCAAGAAATCCTTCATCAATTGTGCCTATGTTGGCTTCTCCGATTTTTACTTTTACTCTTGCTTCATTTGGTATGGTGCCTATGTTGGTCATGTAAAGTATTCTTGCCATTTTTCCTCTTTTTCCAACCATTCCTGTTTCTTCATCGTACCATATTTTTGCGTACACGTGCCTTGTTTCCAATGAAGCATACTTTCCTGCAAGATAATCAACAACATCATTGAAATCAACTCTCTTCAGGTTCCTGAAGGGGTAGCTGTTCTTTACAAGTTTATACAAATCTTCAATGTGAATTTGTTCCTCTATTGCTATTCCGAATATGTGTTGTGCAAGTACATCGAGGCAGTTTTCAGGTATTTTTATTTTGTCTATTTTTTTGTCAAGTGCGCTTTTCAGGAGCACGGAGCATTCAACAAGGTCATCTCTGTCCAAGACAATTATTCTTCCCTTTACTGTGCTGTGTAATTGGTGTCCTGATCTTCCTATTCTTTGTATTGCTCTTGCAATACTTTTCGGGCTTCCGAGCAATACAACCAAATCAACGTAACCAATATCAATTCCAAGTTCAAGAGATGTTGAGCAGACAACTGCTTTCAATTTTCCTTGTTTGAGTCGGTTTTCAACGTTAAGCCTTAACTCCCTTGAAAGTGAACTATGATGTGCTCCAATGGTGTGCTCTCCGTATGTTGTTGGAAATTTTTCTTTGAGGTTATGGACGACCCTTTCTGTTGCGCTTCTGGTATTGGTAAAAACCAGGGTTGTTTTGTGCTTGCTTATCAGATCATTCATTGTGTTATAGAGCGCTTCCTGTATTTGTGCTGTTGTTGCATCAATCAAACTGTTTAATGGTGAAATTACTTGCAAATCAAGTTTTTTCAAAAATGAAACGTTTACTATTTTGCATGGTCTTGGTTTTTCATTTTCATAACCAACTAGAAATTCCGCCATATCTTTTAGCGGTGAGATTGTTGCGCTCAAACCTATTCTGCACATTCCACCACTTAATTTCTGGAGCCTTTCAAGTGTAATTGAAAGGTGTGTTCCTCTTTTATTTTCCGCAAGGGAGTGTATCTCATCAATTATTGCCCATTCTACACCCATGAGTTTTTCCCTGAATTTTGGTGCTGTAATTATTATTGCAAGTGATTCCGGTGTTGTAATAAGGATGTGCGGGGGCTTCCTCAGCATTTTTGCCCTTTCGCTTGTTGTTGTATCTCCTGTCCTTACTCCGATTCTTAAATCAATTTTTTTTCCTTTTTTTTCTGCTCTTTCTTTTAGTGCTTCCATTGGTTCAAGGAGGTTTCTTTCAATATCGTTGTTCAATGCCCTTAACGGTGAAATGTAAACACAATAAACTTTATCTTCCAGGGTTCCTGCTTCGCTGTAGTTTGCGAGTTCGCTTAGGATGGAAGTGAATGCACTCAGGGTTTTTCCTGTTCCGGTTTCTGCACTTATAAGAGTATTTTCTTTGAAGTGGATGCTTGGGATTGAGTAAAGCTGTGGCTCTGTAAATGTACCGAATTTTTCAGCAAACCACTCGCTTAGCGTTGGGTTAAGCATGCCGAAAATGGTTTTAGCATCATATTTTTTCTTTTGAGTTTCAATCGGCAAAAAATCACCTTTTTTTTTGGAAAATCAAACAACACAAAAACAATATGTCTACATAACCTGATTGTGTTTAGGTTTGCCATATAATAATTCCTCTTGCGAGGGTTTAAAAATTAAATTAAAACGCTTTGCCTGTGCGGGCAACAATTAAATTCTTTTAATTTGTTTGTTTTGAATTGACAAATAAATGCAATTACAAAAGGTTATTAAGAATGGAACACTTAAGAATAATTAGGGTGTTTTTTAATAAATAAACTTTTTTTTGCTACAGGAATCATTTTTCTTATTTTCCTTGCAGGTTGTACTTCTCAAAAGGCAGATAATCCTGCAGAGGAACAAATAACTGAGGCAAATGCTATTAGGCTCATTAAGAAAGCATATCCTGAATATTCTATAGTTGGTTATTGTGGTGAAGAAATGGTTGGTTGTTCAAGGGATATTATTGCTGAAAGAAAGGAAGGTTTTTGGGAAATTGTATTTTATCAAGGACGTGGAGATTGTCAGGCAGGTTGCATTGAAAAGATGTACACTTATTTCACAGTTGATGATTCTGGCAATGTTGATAAGGTAAAAACTGAGGGAAAGCTCTGGGAAACACTTGATAGTTTTTGGGTGTCAGGAAAAGCGTTTCAGTTAATAGGACAAGGAACTTATGATCCGGATGCAGAAATAGAAAAAAAACCGTTTGCAAATACTGAATTAAAAATTACACTTAAACAAGATCATCAAAATCAAATTTCCAGTACTCAAACAGATTCTGAGGGAAATTTTTCTTTCGGAATAGCTAATGGAGAATATTGTTTAATTGCTTTTGATCAATGTGCAGAGTTTACAGTAAATAATAATGCAATTGAGAATTTTGAGCCTATTTTTTTAATTCCAATTCCTTAATTGATTTACTCAAATTCGAATATTTCTTTTGTTATTGTGGAAAGAATTAAATTTTCTGGGCTTGTTGTTTTTTTTATGTCAAAGCATAGAAAACCGGTTTATGTGTCTTTTGAGGGTTTGAGTGGAGCAGGAAAATTCATGTCACTTTATTAGATAAAGGAATTTTTGGAAAGAATGGGTAATAGGGTTGAGATTGTTGATTCTCATAGAAATTCTGCTTCTGGGTTTGTTGTAAAGAAAATGATTTCTTTTGGCGGAAAATTACGGGTTCCGGAAAAGTAGGTACTGCCATAGCCCTAACGCCAAGCAAAGAACTGCAAGAAAAAATAGTGAAAAAATGCGAAATAGCAGGTTTCAAAGCTTATAAAATCACAATATCGCCAACACCAAGCTAATTAAAGTCCCCTTCAACACCAAAAAATATATTCAAAGAAATTGTTGAAGGTAGACACTTTTAGAATACGTTTATAATTTTTAGAGGGGGGTTATGACCAAAATAGTTTAGCAGATAAAAACCGCACCGGCAATGTACCCCTTGAAAGCCTATTTAAATGCCCAAACCATACTGCTATTGGCGAGCAGGAGGTCTGTAAAAGGAGGGATAAAATGTATAGTATGCTCGGAAATCGACAAACCAATATAAACGGTTTCACCAATTATTTTAGTATGGGAGAATCCAAAAAACACAAGGTAATCGAACTGTTTGCAGGAGCAGGCGGTCTTGCAATTGGTTTAGAAAATGCAGGGCTTGATACTGTTTTTTTGAATGACAATGATAAAGATTGTGTAGCCACTTTAAAGAAAAATAAACCCAAATGGAATGCAGTGCACGGCGATATTAGAGAACTATCTTTTGATGGCATTGAAGCGGATGTAGTGACAGGTGGTTTTCCTTGTCAGTCATTTAGTCATGCAGGTAAACGACTTGGTTTTGAAGATACAAGAGGAACTCTGTTTTTTGAATTTGCTCGATGCGTAAAAGAAGTTCAACCAAAGATTTTTGTTGCTGAGAATGTTGCTAATCTTGAAAGGCACGATAAAGGAAAAACACTAAAAGTCATGCTTGATGTTCTAACTGATTTAGGTTATGATGTTCAATATAAAGTCCTTAATGCACTTGATTATGGCACTGCACAGAAAAGAAAAAGAATTTTTATTGTTGGAACTAAAGACGGATTAGAATTTACTTATCCTGAACCAGTCAAAGAAAAAAAAGTATTAAAGGATGTTCTGAAAGGTGTTTCGGATTCAGAAGGTTACTCTTATACTGCGAGAAGAAAAGAAATTTTATCCCGTGTAAAACCAGGCGGGTCTTGGACTGATTTGCCAATAGAAATGCAAAAAGAATACATGGGTCAAAGTTTTTACTCAGGCGGAGGAAGAAGAGGAATGGCCAGAAGAATTTCTTGGGATGAACCCTGCCTCACACTAACAACTTCCCCTCATCAAAAACAAACCGATAGAATACACCCCGAAGAAACACGACCATTTACTGTTAGAGAATATGCCCGAATACAAGATTTTCCTGACAAATGGGAATTTGTTGGAGGAACTGCATCAAAATACAGACAAATAGGAAATGCCGTCCCAGTAAGTCTTGCAACTGCCATTGGAAATGCAATAGCAGCATCATTAAACCAAGAAAACAAACTCCAACCACAAACAAAAACAGAAGTATCTGTAAAGGCTAAAAACTAGCTTTTCGTAGTGCTTTTAAGAAGTTTCCATTCCAAATCGTTCCATGAACAAATATGTGCAATTCGTTTCTGATGAACACTTTTTGAATTGTGTAAAATGGGTAATGGGGGCATATCCTTCTCCTGACTCGGAAGTGGACATGGAAAAACTGCAAAAGAACACCATTGACCCATTCAAGATTATTTTTGACTGTTCATTCAATAATGTTGAAGTGGATGACTGGGTAAAAACCGAACAAATAAGGCAAGAAGACAAAACAATCAACAATAGAATAGGTGACTTTCACCAAAAACTCCTCGGCGGAGTAAAAGGATGGGTAGACCTAGGCACAGGCGATGACAGTCATGTTGACCTCAAAAAAGAAGACAACTCAATTTTCATTGAAATAAAAAACAAATTCAATACAGTCAACTCCAGTTCACTATCCTCACTGCAACAAAAACTTGAAGCCATCATTAAAAAATATCCAAAAGCAACTGGCTATTGGGGATTTATCCTTAGCAAAAGAGGCGACTCAGGAGAAACAATATTGTCCGCAAATGACAGGACTAACCCGAGAATAAAAAAAATTTGGGGTAGCAAATTTTACGAACTCGTAACAAACGACCCTAACGCACTTTCAGACACATGGAAAGCACTCCCAAAGGCAATAAAGGACATACAATCAGAAGCAAGAAACTTCACAGGCGAAGACAAAAAAAGGTTGAAATACTTTTTCAAATCAGCATTCAGTAATCTGACTGAACCAGAGCTTTAAATGCTAGGGTCACTATTTTTCTATATTAGCAACTAAACCATAATTTACAAGTTACTTTATAACTATAAAATAGCTATTAAGGACACTATAACTCATTTATTGCCAAATTTTAAAGTAACATATAGATTAATAAAAACATTGGGATGCAATTTAGTCATGATGGCTGAAAACGAATTAAAAATTATAGCTCGATTAGATATAGCAATCAAGCTTCTTGCAGTCAATGCAGTAGGAAATAAACCCTTAAAAGAACAGGTCGCCCTCCTTGATTCTGTGGGACTTGCCCCTAAAGAGATAGCAGATATTTTAGATAAGTCTCCAAATCTCATAAGTGTTACGTTACACGGGATAAGGAAAATAAAGAAAGGTGGAAAAAATGCAAAATGAAAAGGAAATTCAGTTGCTTACAGAAATATCAAAGAAATTTGACCTACAAACCTTCGTTATCGCTTCTCAAGGGAAAACCGACGAACAAATAAATGTTCTCGTTACAACTTTAAAACTCCCTTATGCTGATATCGCCCCTCTATTAGGATTATCTCCCGATGCACTCAAAATGAGAATTTCGCGCTGGAATTCCAAAAAAGGAGGGAAGAAAAATGACAATAAAAAAACAAGAACCGCTGAGTGATATTGCATTAACCATGAGGTTGTTAGGCATTATTGCGACCAACCAATTTACCTCAATGTCGGAAAAAGTACAATTCCTTAACAAACACGGACTTCAATCAAATGAAATTTCAAGGTCATTAGGCATCAGTTCAGGCGATGCTAGTTCTTACCTTATTAGAAATAAAAAAATAAAAAACAATAAAAGTGAATCAAAAAATGGTGAAAAGTAAAACTGAAAAAAAAGAAACTATTTCTGATCCTCTTGTAAAAAGGTTTGATGCACTCATCAGACTTTTTATTGAAACAAACAAAATCAACAACGAAAAATTCAACGATGGGATAGCCGCCAGACTTCTGAAATCAGTTGATTTAACCCCTACTGAAATAGCAAAAATCCTCGGTAAAAAATCTGCCACTGATGTTGCACCTTACCTTTACCCTAAAAAGAAAAACAATAAAACAGGTGAGAAAAACGACAAATGAAAAGACAAATGAGCTTCTCGAAGAAATATTGAAGTGGCAAAAATTACAAGGCAAAACTATTCTAAAAAACAGAATGAAAGAAGAAAAACTATTTACAAATAAGTCAGAAGAATCCGCCTATCTTCACAGTGATGGGACTAAGAATAGTAGAGAGGTTTCTAAACTGACAGGATTAAGTCATACAAAAATTCAGGCGTTGTGGAAACAGTGGATTAACGTAGGTATTGCAGAGCCATCTGAAAAGTATAAAGGCGGGCAGTGTAAAACATTATTTTCCTTAACCGAGCTTGGAATTGAAAATTAAGGTGAAATTAATGCAAATTCAAGATTTAAAAACGAATGCAACTGATTTTACAACTGAATATCCTCGCGGAAAGGAAATATTGCAAAAAGCAGATGGAAAAACACACTATCTAAAAATAGCAAAAGATGTTGGTCTTAATGCAAATTTAGTAAGCACTATTTTAAACAAAGCTAAAAGATACGGTCTTGCTGAAAAGAAAAACGGGTTTTTTAAAAGAGCTAAAGGAGTAGCAGGTTATTTAACAGTAAGAAAACCCCGACAATCAAACAAAGTAAGTTCTGAAAAAGTAGCAACTTATATTATCAGTAAACAAAAAAACAATGCCGAAAACAAATTCAAAGTTAGTACAACTCTGAATAATAATGCTACAAAAATGATGCGTGCTTATAAAGCACTCTATATTACAGAAAACTACTTGCGAGATTTAATAAGAGAGGCATTCAAAAACGAAACGGATTTGTGGGAAAAAAGAGTTAACCCCACTATAAAAAGCAATGTAGAAAAGGCACAAAAGAACTCAAGCTATACTGCAGCCGAAAGAAAAGATAACTTAGAGTACACTCATTTAGGGGATTTAAAAACAATAATAATTGCCAAAAATAATTGGCCTTTATTTTTACCTTATTTAAATCAGACTGAAAAAAGGAAATTTGAAATGAAAATAGACGATGCAATACCATCACGAAATGCCACTGCACATTGCACCTTACTGACTGACCTTGATTATAAGGAAGTCGAAATCCGTTTTAGGGACATTATTAAGATGTTTAAGTGACCAACACCCTTCTATTTCCATCTCCCTTCAACACCAACAAATATATTCCAAGAAACTGTTGAAGGAAGACACTTTTAGAATACGTTTATAATTTTTAGATTGGATTGAAACCGAAATTATAATGTATGAAACACACTGCCTAAAACCCGAGGATTAACTATTTAATTAGATTTACTTCAGAATACATAATGAAATCAATTTATTTGGCATTTATTTTGTTTTTCCTATTAGGTTGCACATCAAATACAAATAACGGGCAAGAAAATTTTGAAGATTTAGAAATAAAAAACTGTTTTCAGATGAACCCCGAAACCAGTAAAAACATCTGTTTGCAAGAACTTGCAGAAGAACGAAATTCTTTAGAGCCGTGCGGGGATATTTCTTCTCTAGGTTTCAAGGAAGATTGTTATACTAAAATTGCAACTAGTCTTGAGAAGATAGAAGTTTGCGAAAAAATAGAAACTACTGAAAGCAAACAGTTTTGTTTTGGGAAAATAGCCGAAAAAACAAATGATGAAAGTATTTGTTTAAAGATTACACACCTTGGAATAAAAGATACATGCTATAATGAAATTGCAAAATCACTAGCAAAAATTGAGTTGTGTGATAAAATTTCAAACGAAAAAACCCAATTAACTTGTAAATATAAAGTAAACAACATAATTGGAAACTTTGAATTTTGTGAAACTTTGGATGATTCAGATAGTTCAATAATGTCGATGAAGGATAGTTGTTATCTTGACGTTGTTAAAATAACGAATGACCCATCTTATTGTGAAAAAGTAAAACCTACTTTAAAAAAGGGTTGTGAAACTACATCAAGCTAATTAGCAGCATAAAATTTACTGGTGATGAAACCGAGCCCTTAACAACCCTCTATTGTTAAACCTCTTGTCCGGCAACATAAATATAATGGGTGCTGTGGGATTTTTACGTTTTCTGACACAAATACCGCCAACACCCATTCTAATTCCATCTCCCTTCAACACCAACAAATATATTCTTTGTTTGCGTTCATTGTCTTCATTTCTTCAAAAACTTAAATGCATTCTCAAATATCTTGAATCCAGAACCAGTATCCGAAACTTTATCAAAAGATGAATTTGGTGTATTGATTCCAAAGAGATTCCTTTCAGGGTGCGGCATTAAACCAAGAACCTGTCCGGTTTCATCGCAAATCCCTGCAATATCATCAAGAGAACCATTCGGGTTCTTCTCATACTTGAAAACAACCTGCTCATTAGCATAAAGCTTTTCCAAAACCGATTTATCTTTCACCATAAACCTGCCTTCCCCATGGGCTATTGGACAATCAAGTGTTTCAATTCCCTCAGTAAAAACACTTTTGCTTTTTTGAGTAACAAGTTTAATCCATTTGCACTGAAAACCAGAAGGCTCATTCAATGTTAAGGTTGTTAATTGCTCGTTGTATTTTCCATCAAAACCAGGTAATATTCCTGCTTTTGTTAGAACCTGAAAGCCATTGCAAACACCAATAACCAATCCGCTGTTTGAAATTAATTCAGGAATATCATTGTTCAATTTAAACAAAATTTTATTAGCAAAAACTTTTCCTGAACCAAGGTAATCGCCGGCTGAAAAGCCTCCTGGAATGGAAAGTAATTGATAATCAGAAATCTTTGCTTTTCCGGAAATAACTTCATTAATGTGAACATTATCAACTTTAAAGCCGGCTTTCTCTAAAGCAAATTGTTTTTCATAATCACAATTCGTTCCCGCTGCTCTAAGTACAATTGCCCTAACCATGATTACCAACCCAATGTTTTCTTCCAAGTCCTTTTCAAGGTCTCAGAGTCCTCCTGAATAAGAATTTTTCCTTCAACGCCATTAATCGCAAGATTTTTTCCAGCAGAAACATGACCTATTTCGGAAAAAACGCATCCTTTCATTGCCTCTTCAAATTCCTTTTTCTTTTTGGCGGAAACTTCCACAATAATCCTTGAATTGGATTCAGAAAAAAGAATCTTATCATTTCTAATTGTTCCTTCAAAAGGAACTTTTTTCAAAAATATTTCAGAACCTTTCCCTGAAGCAAGAACCATTTCAGCAACACAAACAGCTAAGCCACCTTCACTGCAGTCATGCGAAGAAACAACTGTTTTATCTGAAGCATCTTGTTTCATGAGCAATGCACTTAATTTTGAATAACTTTCTTTGGCTTTTGCAAAATCAACCTTCGGTACAAAACCGACCTTTGCATTAAGCAGTTTAGCATAATGTGATCCGCCAAGCTCATCTTTTGTAATGCCAATAATGTAAATTAAATTTCCTTCCTTTTTGAATGGCATTGAAATTTTTTTACGGGAATCAGGAATAACACCCATTGCTGAAATTAAAAGGGTTCCTGGAATTTCAATTGTTTTTCCCGCAACAGAATACTCGTTGTACAAAGAATCTTTTCCTGAAATGTAAGGAGTTTCAAATCCAATTGCCGCATCATAACAGCCTTTACAAGCCCTAACAAGTTCACCTAGAACTTCTTTTTTCTCAGGGTTTCCCCAGGAAAAATTATCGAGTAAAGCAATTTGTGAAAAATTGGCGCCAACACAAATAGCATTTCTAATTGCCTCATCAATTACAGAGCAGGCCATCCAGTAAGGATCAACATCACTATAGAATGGATTAATTCCGTTGGATACAACAACACCTTTCCAATCTCCTAGCACAGGCATTATAATGGAAGCATCTGCAGGTCCATCATTCAAACCAACAAATGGCTTTGCTACTGTTCCTCCCATTACTTCATGATCATAGCTCCTGACAGTTGTTTCTTTTGAAGCAATGTTTGGCATTCCGAGCAATTGCAAAAGCATTTTTCCATGTTCTTTTGTTTCGGCAAAGGAAGTTTCACTTTCCTTGTTGGAAGTCCATTGTGCATCAAATGTTTTTAGAGGAACGCCCTTGTGTAAAAAATCCATTTCAAGTTCGCCAACTAATTCATTTTCAAAAAACAATTCAAGTTTTTTTGTGTTTGTAAATTCACCTATAATTGTTGCTTCTGTTCCTTCAATTTCACAAATTTCCTTGAGTTTTTCAAAATTTTTTCCAGGTACAGCAAGAACCATTCTTTCCTGTGCTTCGCTTACCCAAATTTCCCATGGCTCCAGACCTTTATATTTCAAAGGTGCTTTTTCCAAATGAATCTTTGCGCCAATTTCTTCTCCCATTTCACCTACAGCTGATGAAAAGCCACCTGCACCGCAATCCGTTATTGCAGTATACAATCCAAGTTCCCTTGCCTTGAGAATTGCGTCAATCATTTTCTTTTCCTCAATAGGGTTTCCTATCTGAACGGCACTTGAAGAAGCTGATTCATCCAATCCTGTTGAGGAAAACGTTGCGCCATGAATGCCATCGCGGCCTGTTTTTCCGCCAATAACAACAATCATGTCCCCTGGCTTTGCCTCTTTCTTTTCCATTCCTTTTGGAATTAATCCAATTGTTCCGCAGTAAACAAGCGGGTTTCCTAAATAACGGTCATCAAAAAGAATGGCGCCATTAATGGTTGGAACTCCAATCCTATTACCGTAATCGCGTACTCCAGCGCGAACGCCTTTGAAAATTCTTTTTGGGTGCAAAATTCCTTCAGGGAGTTTCTCTTTTGGATAATCAGGATTTGCAAAGCAAAAAACATCTGTATTTGCAATTGGTTTTGCGCCAAGACCAACGCCTAAAATGTCCCTAACAACTCCGCCTACCCCTGTGTTCGCACCACCGTAAGGGTCAAGTGCGGAAGGATGATTATGAGTTTCTGCTTTCATTGCAATGTTGTATTTATCATTGAATTTTATTATTCCTGCGTTATCAGAAAAAACTGATACAAGCCAATCCTTGTGGGTTTCATCAGTGGCTCTTTTAATATAACTTTTAAACAATCCTTTGATTTTGTGAATTTTTTCATTTTCCATATAATTTATTTCCGCGGTAAATGTTTTGTGCTTACAATGCTCTGACCATGTTTGAGCAAGAGTTTCAAGTTCTATTTGTTTTGGTTCTCGTCCAATTTTTTTGTATTCTGCTTGGATTAATTTCATTTCTTTTATGTCAAGGGAAAGCAGCATTGCTTTGCTCATTTTCATGAGCTCAGTTTCTGATAAATTTATAATTTTGATTTCAGTCATTTTTTGCCCTCCTTTATGGAGTATTTTTCAATAACATCGTTTGCCAATAACTCGGAAGCAATTCTTTCTGTTTCTTCTTTTGTAAGGGCTCCGTGAAGATAAAATCGTTTGGCTGTCCTGATGTTTCCTTCTTTTTTACCTGTAAAATCTTTTATTGCTTCTTCAGCAACCATGCCAACATTATCAGTTACATCCGCATTAAATTTTACTTCAATGCAGTAATTATAATCAGTGTAAATGTCCTTGTCCAGGGAATATTTTTGGATTAATGGGTCAATGAATACTTTTTCGGTGATTTCCCTTATTTTTTCTTCCACAAGACTTGTTTCAAAGTAGTATAATTCGGTTGTATTTATTGCTTCAACAGATGCAATGCCAAGGTCATCATTAATGTCGTGTTTGGTTGCTTCTCCTAGGGCGTCAAGGCTTTTGTCGGAAAAAGCCACTTCAATTAGGTGTTTTTGTTCCACAATATACTGAGGGAAGAAACCTTTTTATTCTCTGCTTCAATTTTAAGCCGGTTTAAGGCTTATCGAACGAAGTGAAGATAGGGCGCGTACCCAACAGCCGCAACTGTTGTAAGAAACCTTTTTATTCTCTGCCGAAGACAAAGTTAATTAGGTTCCATGTCTGGTGAGATTAAAGATGAGTGCGGAGTGGCGGCTGTTTATCTGCCTGAAAAATCCGCAAAAAAACATCCTGCTGGCGGATCCGCTTATTATCTTTATAAAATGCTTCTTCAGATGCAGAACCGCGGTCAATTATCTGCAGGTATAACCACTTATAATGCTGAAAGGCAGCAGCTTATTGATACTTTCAAAAAAATGGGTTCTGTTTCTGAGGTTTTTTCCACAAAAATAAAACCCAAAGCTCAATCGATAATGCACAAGTATTCAGGAAGCATGGGTATTGGGCATGTAAGGTACAGTACTTCAGGCGGGGATGATGAGGGGTCTGTCCAGCCTTTTGAGAGGCATCATGGGAGAAAGTGGAAGTGGTTTTCATTTGCGTTCAATGGAAATATAGCTAATTTTATTGGCTTGAAAAAGGAGCTTGAGAAAAAGCAGTATCATCTTGTTAGAAATCTTGACACTGAATTGATTCTTCATTTTTTGGAGAAAGAGCAGGTTGGGGAATCAAAAAAATCATTAATTGATAGTTTTTCAAATATTTCAGCTAAATTTGATGGTGCCTTTAACCTAGTTTATCTTGATGCTGAGGCAAGACTTGTTGCCTCAAGGGATCCTCTTGGAATAAGACCTTTGTGTTATTCAAAGAGCGATGATTTTGTCGGGGCTGCTTCTGAGAGTGTTGCACTTATCGATCTTGTTGATAATGGAATCACTCCCCTGAAACCAGGGGAAATGCTTATTGTTGAGAATGGTGAGGCTGAAGTTAAGAGGTATGCAAAGAGCAAGCGTAATGCGCATTGCATGTTTGAGTGGGTTTATTTTGCAAATGCCGCATCAGTGCTTGATCACAGGTCTGTTTACCAGACTAGGTGGCGTTTGGGAACCGAGCTTGCAAAACAGGAAACTCTTGATGTGAACAGCGATGACTGGATTGTTGTTCCTGTTCCTGATACTGCAAAGCCTGCTGCTGATGCTTTTGCGCACGAAATTGGTTTGCCTGCAATGGAAGGAATTATTAGAAACAGGTATGTTGGCAGAACTTTCATTGAGGGCAATGACAGGCTTGAAAGGATTAAGGAAAAATTCAATGTAAACAAGCCTGTGCTTAAGGGCAAAAAAGTCATTCTTGTGGATGATTCAATTGTAAGGGGTACTACTTCACAAGCGCTTATACAGTATTTGAGAATTAAGAGCCAGGTGAAAGAAATTCACATGCGCGTAACCTGCCCCCCTATAAGAAGCCCTTGTTTTTATGGCATTGATATGTCAACTATTGGTGAATTAATTGCGAATAAACATTCAAGCAAGGATGATTTGCATCAAACGGGTTTCATTAACATGGATAAGAAAGTTATTGATAAAATTGCGGCTGATATTGGCGTGGATTCTCTGCAATACATGACTCTTGACGGTCTTGTGAAATGCATTGGTCTTGAGAATGGTAAAAATGATTTGTGTATGGCTTGTCTTACAGGGGAATATCCTACTGAGCATGGTCAATTATTGCGGGTAAAGGCTCTTGAGAGATTTGAAAGAGGCTTGGAAGCAAAAAGAACATATGAATAATTTTTTTTTAATTTACCTTACGATGCGTTTATCGCATATCTGGTCAATCATTTTTCCGGGTTTTTTTTGATTCTGTTTCTGAAATCATTATTGCTGCTGTTTTGAAACCTGTTAATTTTCGTTTTTTGTGCACTTTTCTTTATTTTGTTTTTATTGAAGCTTTTTATATCTTTTCTGCCAATTTTTGTATATGGATAAATTAAGGGTTCTTGTTATTGGTTCAGGGGGAAGGGAACATACTCTTGCTTGGAAACTTTCCCAGAGCTCTAAAGTTGATAAAATTTTTTGTGCTCCAGGAAATGCTGGAACTGCTCTGATTGGAAAAAATGTGCCTATTGGTGTTGAAGATATTGCTGCTCTTGCGGATTTTGCTGAAAAAGAAAAAATTGATTTAACTATTGTTGGTCCTGAGGGCCCTCTTGTTGCGGGAATTGTGGATTTGTTTAACAAAAAAAATTTGCGGGTTTTCGGCCCTTCAGAAAAAGCCGCGATGATTGAGGGCTCAAAGGCATTTGCAAAGGAAATAATGGTTTCTGCGGGTGTTCCGACAGCAAGGTATGTTGTTGTAACAAGCATGGCTGATGCTGAGAAAAAACTTGTTGGTTTTGAAAAGGCTGCTGTAAAAGCCGATGGCCTTGCTGCAGGAAAGGGTGTTATTCTGTGCCATTCAAAAAAGGAGATTATGGATACTGTTGCAAGCATGCTTGAGGATAAAATTTTTGGCGAAGCTGGTTCAAGGATTGTTGTTGAGGAATTATTGGAAGGTGAAGAGACATCAGTACTTGCTTTTTGTGATGGGGCAAATGTAAAGCTGATGGTTTCGAGCCAGGATCATAAACGGATTTTTGATGATGATAAAGGTCCGAACACAGGCGGAATGGGAGCCTATAGTCCTGCGCCTGTTGTGAATGGTCTTGAAAAAAGAATATTGGATGAAGTTATGCAGCCTGTTGTTGATGAAATGAAAAAGCGCGGCATTCCTTACAAAGGCATTCTTTATGCTGGTCTTATGATTTCAGGAGACAAAATAAATGTGATTGAATTCAATGCTCGCTTTGGCGATCCTGAAACACAGGCAGTTCTCCCAAGAATGGAATCGGATCTTGTTGATGCTATTGATGCGTGCATTGATGGCACCCTTGACAGGATTGAATTGAAATGGAAAAAGGATTCTGCTTGCTGTGTTGTAATTGCTGCTGCTGGTTATCCGGGAAATTATTCAAAAGGAAAGGAAATAACTGGGTTGAATAATGCTGTTGCTTTTGACAATGTTCTTGTTTTCCATGCGGGTACTTTGCTCAAAGATGGAAAAATCGTGACTTCAGGTGGAAGGGTTCTTGGGGTTACAGGCATTGGTGCTACAATAAAAGAGGCAATTGATAATGCCTATACTGGGGTAAGCCAGATTGATTTTGATGGCGCACAGCACAGAACAGATATTGGCAAAAGGGCTCTCGACAGGCTGTGATTTTAATGGACAAGGCTGCCTTGAGGACAAAGTTCATAAAACTCAGAGAAAAGCTTTCGCCTCCTGATTTATCATCTAAAAGTTCTCTTATTGCAAAAAACCTTTTTTCTCGGAAGGAGTTCACATCCGCAAATGTTGTTGCAATTTATTTTCCAATAAAAAATGAGGTTTCAACGCAAAAAATAATTGATTTTCTTTTTGAGCACAAAAAAAGAGTTGTTGTTCCTGTTGTGAATGGTAATAATCTTGTTTTTTCAGAGTATAATAAAAGCGCAGTATTAGCTGAGGGTTCTTTTGGTGTTTTTGAACCTGTGGAAAAAATAATTGTTCCTGCTGGGCAAATAGATTTTTTCATTGTGCCAGGTATTGCTTTTGATTCTGCTTGTTTCAGGCTTGGGTGGGGAAAGGGTTTTTATGATAAATTCCTTTCAAAACCAATTGTAATGGGCCTCAAGGCTGGCCTTGCTTTCGATTTTCAGGTTGTTGATTCCGTGCCGCATGATTCTTTTGATGTGCAGTTGGATTTTGTTGTTTCTGAAAAAACAGTTTACCGCAAACAGTAATCTTTTTATTGAAATGGCTGTTATTTGTTGTTATGAAGTTAGTGTTAATTTCTTTTTTGATAATTTTCCTGTTGGGTTGCTTGGCAACTAACCAGTCAACTGTTTCAGTTAATGTTGTTGATGGAAGTGGTGCTCCTGTAGAAAATGCAAGGGTAACTATTCTCCCTTTGAATGGTAATTTATCCAGTGCTGTTTTGTATTCTGATTCTTTAGGGTTGGCTAAAGGAACTTTAGAGTATGGGGCATACAATTTAAGTGTTTCAAAAGAAGGTTATTACTCTGCTTTTATTGAATCTGCATTTGTTTTTGATGGTACGGATTCAGAGTTACCTAAATTAACTGTTGAACTTGAAAAAACAAGGTAAGTGTTTTTATGAGGGGATTATTCAGGGAGCTGTTTGATGTTCTTACTTTTTATAAACCGATTATGACAATCGTGCAGGAAGAAAAACCAATTTTAAATTCTATTATAACGTTTTTTCTTGTTTTTTTCACTTTTTTTGTTCCAATTATTCTGCTTGTTTTGGCATTTAACTTTTCTTCTTTAAATATTGTTTTGGATAAGGGGCTTGGCATGCTTTTGCTGTTTCTTCATTTTTTTATTAATGTGCCTCTTTCATCAGTTGTAGTTTTTTTTATTTCGAGGGTTTTCACAAAAGAGGGCAATCTTGTAATCTTTATGGGCACCAATTTTTTTGTTATGGCTGGAATCATACCTTTCTTTTTGATGGTAAATGTCCCATTAGCCGAATTTGCTGGCCTGATTTTTATGGCTCTTGGAATTTTTTTATATTTTTATTTTATTTTTGCAATCCTTGAATCAATGTTCAAGCTTTCTCCGCTTAAAACATTTTTTCTCTGGCTTATTTATTTTGCAATGACTCCTATACTATTATTTTATTCAGGTCTTACCATTCTCTCTTTGACGGGCATTTAGAGATTTCTGTTAAAAATAGTGTATGCAATAAAAAGGATTGCGGGAACAATAAGTGTTGCAAGCTCCCCAAGCAATTCTATTATCGGAGTTCCTTTGATTATTACTTCTGTTGCAAGCACAACTCCTATTGTGAGTGGTGCTTGTCCGCTCACTTCCTGAATTGGCTGGCTCATCAGTTCTATCGGGATTATTATTCCGCTTATGAAAATCATCGGAATCACAAGCAATAATCCTGCAAGCACGGACGTTGATTGTATTTTGGTGTAATTGGATATGAATAATCCTATTGCTATGAAAGAAACTGATATTGCACTAAGTACTATTTGAAGCTGGATAAATATTGCGGTCAATACAATAAATTCGTCCATTACTCCTGTGCAGTTTCCTCCGAGCGATAAAGCACAATTGCCGGCATGTATTAAGAATCCCTGTACATTTACCCCTCCGAAATCTATGTTGAATAAAAATACTGCAAGAAGTATGATTATTAATGATTCCAAAAGCGCAAAAGCAAGTTGCCCAAGTATTTTTCCAATAAAAATTCCTGTTTTGCTTGTAGTTGAAAGTAGTAATCTAGAATATGCTCCCTGATTTCTTTCGGTTACAAATGAAACCGCTGTAAGCAGTATTGCCGTGAGCATGAGAACCAGGGTTAATGCAATCGGCGTAATAATCTGCAGTTTTTTTACTGTGTAAATATTAATTTTATTTATTATTAGGGGGTTTGAAAGGAATTGTGGGCTAAGGCTCTGCAAATCATCCAGTTTTGTTATGAAACTATTTATGAGTGTTTTGCTTTCCTCCAGATCAGCCTTAACCTGCTTTTTTGTTTCAATGGAATTTGTTATGAGCTCGTTTACCTTATCAATGGTTTTTCCAAGTGTAGAAAGTTCGGCATTAAAATAATTTAAATCCTGGTTTGCACTTTCAAAATCAGTGTTTATTTCATCTAATTCTGAAGATGCGTTTGTAAGTTGTGCCTGTGCATCTTTGAGTTTTGCTTCCGCATTATCAAGCTGGTCTGAAGTGTCATTTAATTCGGTTTCAACGTCTTCGAAAGGAACCAAATCAATACATTCTTGTCCTGGAGCGTATGTTGCGCATGCGCCAATTATTGTATTTTTTGCATTTCTGAATTCCGATTTCGCTTCATTTACCTTAACTTTTGATTCCCTTATCTGTTTCAATTCCTCGTCGAAATTTGTGGAATTTACTCTTTTTTTGAATGACTCTATTTTTTCCTTGGTTGAATCAAGAACCTCTTCCTGGCTTTTGAGTTTTTCCCTCATTTCTCCAATGTTTATTTCATTCACGCTGTTGTTCAAATCTATTAATTGCGCTTCGCTGTCCTCAAGTTGCTGCAAAAAATTGTCCATTCTTTTTGTTTCATTTTTAAGGTCGCCCTTTATCTGGCTGAGGTTTTCCCAGATGTCTCCAAGCAATTCCGATGATGTTTCAAAGCCGACTCTTCTTACTGAATCGTTTGCCGCCTGGAAAAAGAATTCCGAGCTCACAATATTTGAATTATCATTTAGGATATCGAGTACGAATTTTCCGTTGGTTGGTTCAGGTTCATGCACTATGAGGCCTATTTTTGCTTGCCGTTTTCTTATAATTTCTTTTACTTCTTCCTCTGAGTTTGCTTTTATCAGATTTAATCTTTCAGATTTTTCAAGTTTTGCGAGAAAATCCTGTGTGTTAAATCCCTGAATATTATCAGGTGCATAAATTACAACATTAATATTGCCTACTGAATTTGTTCCGCCCGAAAATGCGAGGCCTAGTGTTCCTATAACAATAATAGGGTAAAGTAAAATTAGTGCAAGGGCTATTTTTTGCGTTTTTATAAGATTTATTTCTTTTAATGCAATTGAAATTATTTCGCGCATCAGCTTCTCAGCCTCTCTCCAGTAAGGTTGAGGAAAACATCCTCTAATTCAGGTTCTTTTATTGTGGAGCTTTGCACTTCATATCCTTTTCCAACAAGCCATTGGGTAAGGAGTGAAATTTTTTCTAATGAGTGTTCTTGGTTAAATGAAATTATTATTGTCTGCCCGATTATTTCTGTTTGTTCATCTTTGAAACTTGATTTTATTGCCTCAGCATCCTCTGTTTCAATAATTTTAGAGACTTTCATGATAAGTATTCTATACCCGCCGTATTTTGTTATTAGTTCATTTGGTTTTCCTTGCACAACAAGCCTGCCGTTCACAAGCAAACCAACTCTATTGCATAATGCTTGTGCCTCATCAAGGTAGTGTGTGGTTAAGCATACTGTTTTTCCCTGGTCTTTCAGCTCCTTTATTTTCTGCCAGAGCAATTGTCTCATTCTTGGGTCCAAACCAACTGTTGGTTCATCCATAAAAATTATCAGTGGATCATTCACAAGTGAGCAGGCAATGTTAAGGAGTCTCTTGTATCCTCCGCTTAAATCTTTTGCTGCTCTGTCCTCAAATTTTTTTAATGAAAGCCATTGCATTAAAAATTCTGTTTTTTCTTTGAGTTCTTTTCCTTTGAGGCCGTACATTTCGCCGAAAAAGCGAATATTTTCTTTTACTGAAAAACCGTGATAGCAGCTTATTTCCTGTGGCACTACTGAAAATACTTTTTTTAATTCCCTGTAATTTGTTTCAAGTTCGTAATCAAAAAAACTTATTTTTCCTTCATCTGCATTAAGGAGGCCTGTCATTATTTTTGTAATGGTGCTTTTTCCCGCACCATTGCTGCCTAAAAGCCCGAATACTTCTGCCTCATACATTTCAAGTGAAACATCATCAAGCGCTCTGAACTTTCCAAAATTCTTTGTCACATTCAGTGCTTTGCAAACAACTTTAACCATTCATTGTAATATAAAAATGAAATATATAAACTTTTACAATTTGGTGTAATTTCAAAAACACTATTTTAATTATTTTTTTATGTTTTTTTAATTATTTTTTTTGCATTTTTTTTGTTTTAAAATTGAGCTTTTCAATTACATTTAAATACTTCTGTGGTTTAATAATTTACATTGTTAATTACGGGGTGTTTTTGGTGGATGCAAAATTTTTGATAGTTCCAGTTCTTTTACTTGTTTTTTTGAGTGGTTGTGCTACTACTCAGCAAGGTATTTCTGTTACTGTTATCGATGTTTCCAATCAGCCTGTTGCAGATGCTTTAGTTCAGGTTTACCAGTTTGATGATATTATTGCAAGTAAGAAAACTTCAAATCTTGGAACTGTTGTTTTTGATCTTGATGTTGGTTCCTACGAAGTAACTGCTTCTCATGAAAATTATTCTTCGAGTGAAGGTGCAATTGTTGATATTAAAGCAAATGAGTTTCAATCGATTGTTTTGAGGCTTTCTGGTGACACTCCTCTTGAAGAAAAGTTTGTTTCTATTGTGAATGGTGCGGTTTATCCTTATGCGCCTAATTATGTTGGGGCAAAGCAGTATGTTGGGCAGGTGAATCTTTCATCTGATGGCAAATCAGTTGTTTCTTATGGTGTGAGTAATTCTGCTGAGATTTGGAGTGATTCTGACGGCGGTTCATATGACCTTGGCCCTTTGTACCCTACAAGGGCAGGTCAGTCTCTTACCGGTCAGGACGGAAAACCTGCAAAGTTTTTGCAGAATGCCCCTAAGGATTTAGGTTCAGGGTTTGTTTCTGTGGAATTCCTTGGTTTTGAAGGGGCTCAGGAAAGATCGGTTATTGAAATCGGGCGTGATGTTGTTTCAAACGGCGGCTTAAAGTTCAGGGCTAATGATGGTTCTGAGAAGATTGTTCCTTTTTACCTGAAAGTTCCTGATTTAAATACTGGATCAACTTTTGAATTTGATGGTCAGGAGTTCTGGGTTTCAACGAGATACGCTACAAGCGGTTCAGCCACAACCCAAAAAGTAGGTACGTACGATTACAACGTTGTTGTCAGAGACGGAGATTATATTAATGATGAAAAATGGGAATTCAGCCTGCTTTCTCCTGGTTCATTTGTGGCATTGAGGACTGGCGGCGGTGCTGTTAGCACTAATCATAGTGTTGGGGAAGTTTTCAATTTACATGGAGTAAATTTCAAATTAGTGGATGTTTCACAAAATTCAATAATCGTTGCGGTTGACTTGGCTCTTGATATAAGACAAGGCTCGGACTCAAGCAGTGTTATAAATATTTTCAATCTGCAGGGTAACTCAGCAAATGATTCTCGCGGTTTGCTCTTGCTTTCCAATAACTCAGTTTTCACAGGAGTAATCGGGGGCGGAGTAGGTCTTTACAGCGACTCGGATACAACAAGACCGTATTATTATGCTGTCAAATATAATGATGGCAGTTCTGGTCCTCATGGTTTGTGGTTCTTGCTTAATGGTCAGCAGTTCTTGACTCAGTTCGGCAAATCCATTTATTTCCAGGGCACTCATATTTCTCCTAATTTACTGGTTTCCCAGTATTATCCTAAAGATAGTGATTTTGGGGTTGTTCCTGGGAATTATACAAACCAGTATTTTGTTGCTGAGTTTAGTTTTGATGACAGAATCAGCAATGGAAATCAGTCCATTTACATTGACACTGCGGATGGTGGAAATATAGGTCCATTCCCTCAGGCTAATCTGTCTAATATTGATAGTGACGTAAGGTCCGATACCAATCCTTCTTGGAAGCTTACTTCAGGTAGTCAGAGCGGTTATCTGAAAGCGGGTTACACTGATGCTGGAACAAAAGTTTGGCTTTTGGATAATGATTCAGGCGTAAAAATTAGTACTCCTTCAGGTTCTGAGCATATAGATATTTTTGTCAAAGCACATACTGGTGATGACTATAATTTTAGGGTTTGGCTTAACAGCAATCCAGGGCAGATTGAAGTAAATTCAGAATTATCTAAATATGAATTAAGCCTCATTGATAACGGAGAATTCAAAGAATCTGTTTTGCTTGAAGTTGACGCAAAATTCGATATAAGTTCAGATGTAAAAGATCTTATTTCGCAAATTAGTTCAAGTGGGATTTCTTATACGGTAGCTGCTTCAGATTCAATTGCTGTCGGAGATTGTGCTCCTTTGTTTGGGAATCTTTATCCTGTTGTCGATGTTGAACCAGGGGATAGAACAATAACTTTTGATGTTTCTGTTCAGTGTGTTATGGCAGAGTCAATTAAACCAGTTTGTGGTGATGGTTTCTGTGATACAAAGAATGGTGAAACAGCATTGAACTGTTCACTGGATTGTAGTAACCAACCTGTTGATTCATTAGGGAACTAAGTTTTTTTTTAAGTTCCCCTAATTTATTTTTTATTTAATTAGTGTTGAGTCTAAACTATTTGCTGTTTGAATTCAATTGTGTTCTAAAATATTTAGTGTTTGAAGTGCCTTTCAACGCCTGCTCGCGTTGGTTGAGCATACTGTCTTCGCTTGTGCTCGACACTATTTCAGTGCTTGAAGTGCCTTTCGCTCAACAGTTGCGTCTGTTGGGTACGCGTTCTATCTTCGTTTTGACTCGATAGAACTTAGTGTTTGAAGTGCCTTTTGCCTGTAAAGTAAAGTGCAATGCCCTGCTTTTTGGCTTCTTCAATAACTTCATCATCATTGATGCTTCCGCCTGGTTCTATAATTGCTTTGATTCCTGCTGAAGCCGCCAGTTCAATTGAATCTTTAAAAGGAAAAAAAGCATCAGAAGCCATGAAAGAACCTTTTGCTTTTTCTCCTGCCTGTGCAATTGCCTGCTCCGCCGCTTTCACCCTTGAAGTTTGACCCACGCCAATGCCTATTGTTGCATTGTTTTTTGTAAGCACAATTGCATTGCTTTTAACATGTTTTACAATTTTCCAAGCAAATTCAAGCTCTTTTTTGTCCTCAGCATTAAGCTCTAGTTCGCCCTTATTTTCCAGCTTTATTTCGCCAACGAAATCCTTTTCCTGAACAAGCAAACCGCCTGTTATGTGCTTGTAATCGAAACCTTTTACTTTATTGGTTACATTTTCGAGGGCAAGTATGCGCAGATTCTTCTTTGTCTTTAGTTCTTCAATGGCATTGTCCTCAAAGCCTGGGGCAATCACAACCTCGTTAAAGAAAGAAGTGATTTTTTTTGCGGTTGCAAGGTCACACTTTTTATTCAATGCAATTATTCCTCCAAATGCACTTGCAGGATCGCATTCAAGTGCTCTTTCAAAAGCAGTTTCAAGTGTTTTTGCAGTTGCAACACCGCATGGGTTTGCGTGCTTCACTATAACAACCGCAGGTGCCTCATCAAACTCTTTTATTATTTCAAGTGCACCGTTTGTATCATTATAGTTGTTGAATGAGAGTTCCTTTCCGTTAAGTTGGATTGCATCCACAAGGCAGCCTTTTCCCCTTATTGGTTCTTTATAAAGTGCTGCTTCCTGATGTGGGTTTTCTCCATACCTTAATGAACCGGCTTTTTCAAATCCTAGTGTAAGTTCATTTGGGAATTTTCCCGTAGCATATTTTTCTCTCAAATATGCTGAAATCATTGAATCATAAATTGCGGTGTGATGGAACGCCTCTGTTGCAAGTTCTTTTTTCATTTTTTCACTTAATGCAAATTCATTTGCTTTCAGATCAGCAAGCACTTTTGCATATTGTTCATGGGAAACAACAACGCCGACATAAGCATGGTTTTTTGCCGCGCTTCTAATCATCGTAGGTCCGCCGATATCAATATTTTCAATTGCTTCTTCAATTGCAACATTTTCTTTTGATGTTATTTTCTTGAAAGGGTAAAGGTTCACTACAACAAGATCGATTGTTTCAATTCCTTGTTTTGCAAGCTGTTCCAAATGCTCTTTGTTTCTTTTTGCAAGTAATCCGCCGTGAATGTTTGGGTGTAATGTTTTGATTCTGCCTTCAAGCATTTCAGGGAATTTTGTGATGTCCTCAACAGATACGCATTTCACTTTTGCTTCGGAGAGCTTTTTGTGCGTTCCGCCTGATGAAATTATCTTTACATTATTTTTTTCAAGTTCTTTTGCAAATTCAATCAAACCGGTTTTGTCAGAAACAGATATTAGTGCAGTTTTTATCTTCATTTTTTCACCATGGTATGATTGTATTTTTCTTCTTTTCTTTTTCGCTAAGATTTTTCTTTTCTTTCTAAGAAAAGAAAAAGGTTAACCAATAATTATTTTGTCTTCAGTAATCATTTTAAGGGCTTCTAAAAAGCACTCCTGTTCCTTTTTTTGAACCTTTAGCCTTAACGAATCCGGGGTTTCATTTTTTTCTATTTTCACTTTTTTTTGCAGTATTATTTTCCCTGCATCCACTTTTTCTGTCACTTCATGCAATGTGCATCCTGTTTCTTTCTCATTATTTTTGAGAACTTCTTTATGTACATCAAGGTTCATTCCTCCTGCGTATTTTGGTAAAAGTGATGGGTGAATATTCCAGATTTTTCCTTTGAATTCATTTACAAAGTAGGGTGAAATTATTTTCATGAAACCAATAAGGAGAATAAGTTGCACTCCTTTTTCCTTGAATTTTTCTGCAATTATTTTTTCCGCTTCTTTTCTTTCAGAAAATTCTTTATAATTTACATAAAGTGTTTCAATTCCATGTTTTTCCGCTCTTTCAATTATAAATGCGTCTTTTTTGTCACTGCATACAACAGCTATTTTTGCATCAAGTTTTTTGTTTTCAATTGCATCAATAATTGCCTGTAAATCAGTGCCTTTTGTTGAGCCAAGTATTCCAAGAATCAGTTTGCGCATTCCAATACCTTGCATGCTTTTATTGTATTTTCTATGAGTGAGGCTATTGTCATGGGTCCGACTCCGCCGGGTACGGGAGTTATCCAGCCTGCAATTTCTTTAACGTTTTCAAAATCAACGTCTCCGCAGAGTTTTCCTTTTTTGTTTTTGTTTGTGCCGACATCAATTACTATTGCGCCTTTTTTCACCATGTTTTTTTTCACTAAATTTGCTTTGCCCACGGCTGAAATTAATATGTCGGCTTCTTTTGTAATGTTCCCCAGATTTTTTGTTTTGCTGTTGCATACTGTTGTTGTTGCCCCGGCATTGATGAGCATTAATGCAATTGGTTTTCCAACAATATTGCTTCTACCTATAACAACTGCGGTTTTTCCTTCGATTTTTATTCCTGTTTCTTCAAGCAGTCTCATAATTCCTTTCGGTGTTGCCGGCTGAAGCCCGTCTTTTCCAAGAAGATTTTTTCCATGGTTGCACGGGTGGAAACCATCCACGTCCTTTTGCACATCAATTGTTTCATATACCATTTTGTGGCTGAGGTGTTCAGGCAATGGCGCCTGCACAAGTATGCCGTGGACTTTTTTATCCTTATTGAGGTTGCCTATTTCCACGAGAAAATCGGTATATTTGATTTCGGTTCCGAATTTTTTTATTTCAGAATCAATTCCTATTTCCACGCACGTTTTGTGTTTTTTGTTCACATAAATTGTTGATGCAGGGTCATCACCTACCTGCATTACAACAAGCTTCGGTGTGATTCCTTTTTTTTTCAGTACCTGAACTTCTTTTTTGGCATGTTCAAGAATTGAATCCGCAACCTTTTTTCCGCTGAGAATTTTTCCTGCCACCCAACATCACTCGTAAAACGGGAACTGTTCGCAAAACTTCATTACTTTGCCTTTTATTTCCCTTAATTTTGAATCGTCTTTTGCGTTATGGAGCGCTTCCGTTATGAGTGCGCCTACACTTTCCATGTCTTTTTCTTTCATTTTTCTTGTTGTAAGAACAGGCGTCCCGATTCTTATTCCGCTTGGATCCCATGGACTTCGAGTATCAAAAGGAATGGTGTTTTTGTTGCAGTAAATAGCTGCCTTTTCAAGTGCAGTTTCAGCTTCCTTTCCTGAAATTCCGAAAGGCGTTACATCCACGAGCATCAAATGTGTATCAGTGCCGCCTGAAACAAGTCTTAATCCATTTTCGTTAAGGGTCTGCGCGAGTTTTTTCGCGTTCTTCACAATTTGTTCTGCATAATTTTTGAATTCAGGTTCCATTGCTTCCTTGAATGCAACTGCTTTTGCTGCAATCACATGCTCGTGCGGTCCGCCCTGTAATCCAGGGAATACTGCTTTGTTGATTTTTTCTCCGAATTCTTCTTTGCACATTATCATTGCGCTTCTTGGCCCCCTTAGTGATTTGTGAGTTGTTGTTGTTACAACATCAAAATAAGGGACAGGGTTTTCATGAACGCCTGCTGCGCACAAACCTGAAATGTGGCTTATGTCCGCCATGCATATTGCGCCTATTTCATCTGCAATTTCTCTGAATTTTTTAAAATCAATTTCTCTTGGATATGCTGTGAATCCTGATAATAGCAATTTTGGTTTTTCTTTTGTTGCCTGCTCTAAGATTGCAGCATAATCAAGTGTTTCGGTTTCTTTGTCAACACCGTATTGTAAAAAATTGTATAATTTTCCTGAAAAGTTTACTTTGTGTCCATGGGTAAGGTGACCGCCTTCGCTAAGTTTTAACCCCATTGCTTTATCCCCTGGCTCCAAAAATGTCCAGTATACTGCCATGTTTGCGGGGCTTCCTGAATTTGGCTGAACATTGACATGTTCCGCACCAAAAAGCTTTTTTGCTCTGTTTATTGCGAGGTTTTCAATTTTATCTATTACTTCGTTTCCGCCGTAATACCTTTTTCCTGGGTATCCTTCGGAATATTTGTTTGTTGCAACGCTTCCAAGTGCCTCTAAAACGCCTTGTGAAACAAGATTTTCTGATGGTATTAGCTCTATTCCTTCCATTTGCCTTGCTTTTTCATCTTCAAGGTAGCCCTCTAATTCAGGGTCGTGTTTTTTCAGATAATCCAGGTGTTGCTTGTACATGAAATCCCTCCGCCAAGCTAATTCTGTTAAAATTAGGGATTAATCTTTAATAATACTTTCTTTGCTATTTTTGCTATGACAAATATTCCTGCTGCAGAGCTTTCAAAAAAGGCAAAAGAGATTAATGATAATGTATTCGGCAGAACAAGAAAGAAAAAGAGGATTATGGCCGATTCTGTGAAGGAATCAATTAATGAGTGCGCAAAATTTGCCCTTGAAAAAACCCTCAAACTGCCTGAAATCAGGGTTGAATCCAGGGTTGCATTTATCGAGCTTTTAAGGGATCAGCCTGACATGATTAATATTCTTCTTGTTTCTGATAAAATGAAACCAAAGGCAATTGAAATGCTTAAACCGCTTTTCGGAGAAAAAAGCGATTTTTTTATAGCTGAATTTTTGGATTCTTTCAGCAAAATCCATGCTGAAGTGAACTCTGAAAGGCAGAATTTCCACGCAAGTTGAATTCACTATAACTTTTTTTTAGTTTATTTTTTTTGTTGAGCGATTCATTTTTTTTACATTGGCTTGTGGACTACAATAAGTTCCGCATATCTTTTTTCATGTTCTTTGCTCTTTACAAATTCAATTATTTTTTTTTGTGGCGCCTTTAGTAAGTCCCATTCTTTACATGTATTTTAATCCGTGGTTTGTCAGATTATAATTGTGTCTTAACAGCTGTCTCAATGCATCCCTTCCGCAATTGTTCTCGGTTGGGGTGCATATAATCTTCGTCCTTTTGGATGCGATGGAACTTATTTGAGGATTGTCTCCTCTCTTCCCGGGCCTACTGAGATAAGTGTTATTGGCGCTTTGATTTCCTCTTCAATGTACTCCAGGTATTTCCTTGCTGTTTCCGGAAGATCGGAATATTTTTTTTCTTTTCCTGTAATTTTAAAGCTCTCAAATTCCTCGTATACCGGTTCGCAGTTTTCAATGCCTTTATTGCTGTAGGGAAAGAACTCAATTTTCTTGTCTCCGACCTTGTAGCTTTTTGCAACCTTAACCTTCTCCAATCCGGAAAGGACATCGAGTTTTGTAATTGCAATTTCAGTAAAACCGTTGAATCGCATTGAGGTTCTCATCATGGGTAAATCAAGCCAGCCAACGCGCCTTTTCCTGCCTGTTGTCGTGCCGAATTCCTTGCCATTTTCAACAAGGTAATCGCCGACAGAATTTTCCTGCTCTGTTGGAAACGGTCCAAAACCTACTCTTGTAGTGTAAGCTTTCACAATTCCGATTATTCTTTCAATTCTGTTTACTGCCATCCCGACTCCTATAGCAACTCCGCCAGAAACAGGGTGCGAGCTTGTAACAAATGGGTATGTTCCGAAATCATTGTCTAAAAATGTTCCCTGTGCTCCTTCAAAAAGCACGTTCTTTTTTGCGTGCAATGCATCGCTAACTTCCAGGCTTACATCCTGCAGATAATTTTTGAATTCCTTTCCAAGAGCAGAGTATTCCTGAAACACTTCCTCTTTTGAAAAAGGGACTTTTATTTCATAAACTTTTTCTAAAATTGCTTTTTTTATAGGGTAAACTTCGTCAATTTTTTCATTTAACCTTTGCTCATCCACAAGGTCCTCAAACCTGATTCCGATTCTTTCGGCCTTGTCCGCATAGCATGGACCGATTCCTCTTTTCGTGGTGCCGATTTTGATTTTCTGTCTGGATTCTTCCCTTCCTGCATCAAGGAGGTTATGCCACGGCATTATGATGTGTGTTCTTGGATCAATGCCTATATCGGTTTTTCCTTTCAGTTCCGAGAGCTCTTTTTTCAGCACTCTTGGGTCAAGGACAACCCCTGCCCCTATTAGTATTCTTTTTCCATGTACAATTCCCGAGGGAAGTAGATGGAATTTATATGTAACGCCATGGGCAACAACAGTATGCCCGGCATTATTGCCTCCATGGTACCTTACAACAAGATCAGCCTTATCCGAGTAAAAATCAGTTACTTTCCCTTTCCCTTCATCTCCGAATTGAGATCCGATTACAACAGTGCCTGGCATATAATCCCTAAAAATAAAAGCATGTAGTTTTTTTAAATGAATCTTAATTTATTTTGCCTTTTGAACTCATTTTAAAAGATTTTAGTTTCCTGTTATTTTAGTGATTGGTTTTGGCAGATGTTTTTGTTGTATTCGGTTCCGCTTCGGATAATAATGTTTTTGAACCTCTTCTCGATTCTCTGAAAAATGAGGGGATTTCTTTTGAATTCCGTGTTCTTAGCGCGCATAAAACCCCTGCTGAGTTAGATTCTGCTCTTAAAAAAACTAATGCAAAAATTTTCATTGCTGGTGCAGGCTTATCCGCTGCCCTCCCTGGAGTTATTGCGGCACAAAAACCAAGTGCTCCTGTAATAGGAATTCCATGCGAAGGCGCTTATCAAGGATTAGATTCTTTTTTGAGTGTTGCCCAGATGCCTCCTGATGTTCCTGTAATATGTGTTGGGGTATCAAGAGTACAAAATGCGGTTGCTTTAACAAATTTTTATTTGAGCAATTTGAGGGAAATCATTCTTGTTCAAACCGAATATGGTGATGAAAGAAAATATTTCGATAAATGCAAGGCATTTATGGAAGAAAACGGAATTCCTTTTAATGAAGGTTTCAGAAGCGAATTTTCCAATGAAAATGTTTTCATTGAATTTGTTGATGCTGGAAAAGAACTGGATGAAATTGATTGTGTTTCAATCAGGGTTCCTGTAAAATCCGTTTCATCGAAAGAGGATGCTTTAAAAGTTTTTGACCAGATGCAGGGTGCTTATTCGGTTGCATTGAACAGCTACAAAAATGCTGCAATAATCGCTCTCCAATTAATAAATTTCAGTGGAAAGCACGATTCTTTGCTGAAAAAGTTAAGAAAGGATGCGGGAAAGAAAGTTCTAGAAGCAAACAAATAATTCGTTCTGTTTTTTTTTGCGTTTGGCAACCGTTTTGGTTTTTAAATTAAATCATCTACTTTTCTTATAGGGGTGTTTTTTTTGGGTTCGGTAAAAAATTTGGTTGTTGAAAGAGAAGCAGAGGATGATGCATTCGGTTTGGGTGTATTTGAGTTTACTGATGATTACAGCGTTTTTGATTATGGTAAAATGCCTGACACTATTCCTGACAAGGGCGAGGCTTTGTGCAGGCAGGCGTCTTATAATTTTAAGGAACTTGAAAACAGGTTCAATATCAAAACCCATTTCAAAAAACTTATTGGCGGAAACAAGATGCAGGTGCTTCTTGTCCGCGTACTGATGCCTCAGAATAACCAGATTTATGAAGAAACCAGAAATTATTTGGTGCCTTTGGAAATCATTTTCAGGAATTCATTGCCAAAGGGAAGCTCTGTTTTCAAAAGACTTGAATTAGGGCAGTTGGATGTTGAAGATCTTGGTCTTGAATCAATGCCACAGCCTGGGCAGAAGTTTGAGAATACTTTTTTGGATGTTTCAACAAAGCTTGAGCCGACAGACCGTTACTTGTCATGGGACGAGGCGCTTGAGCTTTCGAAAATTTCCGAGGATCAACTTTACGAACTCAAGGAATCTGTGCTTAACATCAATGATTTTATCACTGAAAAGGCGGAATCAATCGGTCTTGAGCATGCTGATGGAAAGGTTGAATTTGCAATCAGTCCCAAGAATGAATTGTTGCTTGTGGATGTTTGCGGTACACTTGATGAGGATAGGTTCCTGTGGAATGGTGTTCATGTTTCAAAGCAGGTTTGCAGGGATTATTACAAAACAACCCCTTGGTATGAGGCGCTTGAAGAGGCAAAAAAGAACAATGTGGATAAGGCAATGTGGCCGAAACCTGAACCATTGCCTGCTGAGCTTAAAGAAATTGTCTCAAACATGTACAAGAGTGTTTGTGAAGCATGGACTGATCATAAGGTTTGGAAGGCTCCAGGCATTGAGGATGTAATGAATTCATATAATGGATTTTTGGAAAAACATGGGCAGTAGTTTCCTGCATTTTTTTTACACTTTGTACATTTTTTTGAAAAGATCTTCCTTTTTCCATGTTTTTATTCTTTTGTTTGAGAAATGCCGGTCATTGCTCCATACTTCTGCATTGATTGCGAGGGCACAAGCCACGTACGGAGCATCTTTTTCATCGTTAATTAGCCTTTTTGCGGCAGCGTAGAAAATCATTGTTTCAAGATCATCAACTATCCTTATTCGCCTAATAAGTTTCTTGAATATGGTGTTGAATGCTTCCTCTGTAAGTTTGCTTTTTTTCAGTAGTTCATATTTGTATTTGAAGAATTCCAGAATAAGATACTTTGGGGCATATAGAACAAGTCTCCTATCAACAATGAGTTTTCTTGTTCCGGAATCTTTTATTACTGCTGAAAAGAAAATGTTAGCGTCTATTACGAGTTTCATTTGCTAACTCCTCAAAGTGCCTTAATAATTCTTTGTCAACTTTTGAAGACAGGTCTTTTGCATCTTTTTCAGTAAATTTGCTTTTTGATGCAATTTTATTCAATTCTTCCCATTCTTCAATTTGATTCTTTATTGATTGTCTTGCAACCTGGCTCCATTTTACTTCAGGGTGCTCTTTCATCTTTTCCCTCAATTCATTTTCTATGGCTAAAGTTATGCTTACCATTTATGTTCACCAACATAATTATTACGTTTATATATTTAATTGTTTGTTTTTAATCTGTGGGACAATACCATTAAAAAAACCTTGACCCATAATTATTTTGGTTTTTATGGATAAATTTGATTTATTTTCCCCGCTTGATTACCGCTATCTTGATGGCGGTCTAAGAAAAAGAGCTGAGCTTTATCTTTCGGAAAATGCCCGTGTTTCTTATCAGGCAAAGGTTGAGGTGGCTTTGGTGAAGGCGCTTTCAAAGCAGGGTGTTTGTTCAAAAAAAATCGTGAAGGAAGTTGAAAAGGCAGCCCGTTTGGTGAAGGCTTCGGATGTTTATGCTGAGGAAAAAAGAATCAGGCATGATGTAAGGGCTCTGGCAAATGTAATGCGTAGCAAGGTTTCAAAAGAGGCAAAACCATTCATTCATTTTTCTTCAACATCTTATGATATTGTTGACACGGCTTCCGCAATTCGCTATAAAGACACGGTTCTTGATTTGCTTTTGCCTGAATTAAGACTTTTGCTGAAGCAGTGGATTAAAATTGCGTTAAGGGAAAAAAAAACTCTGCAGATAGGTAGGACCCATGGGCAGCATGCTGAACCTATTACTTTTGGTTTTGCAATGGCGGGTTACATCAACCGCCTTGGCAGATCAATGTCTTCCATTGAGTGGTGCGCCAATAAACTTGAGGGAAAATTTTCGGGGGCAGTAGGTTCGTATAATGCATCTTCGCTTTTGATAAAAAATCCGTTGAAGCTTGAAAAGGATATCATGGATGGGCTTGGTCTTGAGGTTTGTAGGCATTCAACTCAGGTTGTTGAGCCTGAATCGTTAATGGATTTATTGCATTCAGTTATTGAGGCGTTTACTGTTCTCGCAAATTTTTCAGATGATATGAGGCATTTACAGAGAACCGAGATTGCCGAGGTTATGGAATCGTTCGGTGCAAAGCAGGTTGGTTCAAGCACGATGCCTCATAAGCGCAATCCGATTACATTTGAGAATGTGAAGAGCCTCTGGAAACAGTTCATGCCTAGGGCAATAACTTTCTACCTGGATGGTATAAGCGAGCACCAGAGGGATCTTTCCAACAGCGCTTCCGCAAGATTTATTCCTGAACTTTTTGTCGGGCTTCTTGTTGCTACAGAGCGCCTTACAAAAGTTTCATCTAATTTGGTTGTGGACCGAAAGAACATGAAAAAGAATTTTGATTCAAGTAGGGATTCGATTGTTGCCGAACCATTGTACATTTTCCTTGCAAAGTACGGGCATTCGGATGCGCATGAAATTGTAAGAGAACTTACTTTAAAAAGTGCAGAACTTTCAATGCCTTTAATGGATGTTGCCCGTGCATCAAAAACACTTGAGCCTTTTATTTCTCAGTTTTCAAAAAAAGAAATTTCTTTGCTTGAATCTCCTGAATCTTATGTGGGTCTTTCTGTAAAGAAAACTGAAGAAGTTTGTGCGTACTGGAAGAAGAGGTTTAAGTAATGGCTTCATACAAGGATGCCGGCGTTGATATTGATGCCGGCAACGAATCAGTGCGTCTGATTAAGGACAAAATAAAAACCACTTTCAATAAAAATGTGCTTACGGGCATTGGTGCTTTCGGCGGTGCGTTTTCGCTTGCTGGTTTGAAAGGCATGAAAGAACCTGTTCTTGTTTCTACAATTGATGGTGTTGGCACCAAATTAAAAGTTGCTGCAAAGGCAGGTAAGTGGAATAATGTTGGCAGGGATATTGTGAATCACTGTTCTAATGATATTCTCGGTCTTGGTGCAAAACCTCTTTTTTTCTTGGATTATATTGCCGCTTCGAAGATAGAGCCGAAGCGCATTGAAGAAATTGTTTCAGGCATGGCTGATGCGTGCAAAGAATTTGGTTGTGCGCTTATTGGTGGAGAAACTGCTGAGATGCCAGGAGTTTATGAAAAAGGTGAACATGATCTTGCAGGTTGTATGATTGGCGTTGTTGACAGGAAAAAAATTATTGATGGTTCAAAAATAAAAAAAGGCGATTGCCTTATCGGAATTGCATCCAATGGTTTGCATACTAATGGTTACAGTCTTGCAAGGAAAGTTCTTTTTGAAGATGCTGGGTTTTCTGTTGAGGATTCGCCTGCAGGTTTGGGCACAACTCTTGGCGAAGCATTATTGCAGTCTCATAGGAGTTATTCAAAAGTTGTTCTTGCGCTTTCTGAAAAAATTTCAGTTAAAGGAATTGCCCACATAACTGGTGGCGGTTTAATTGAAAATGTTCCAAGAATAATCCCTTCTGGCCTGAAAGCCGAATTTGATTATACATCTATTCCAAAACAACCTATTTTTGAGTTGCTTAAGGAGAAAGGTGAATTGCCTGATTCTGAATTGTATAGGGTTTTCAATATGGGTGTTGGTCTTGTTGTTGTTGTGAAAAAATCCGATGCCTCTTTTGCGGTGGATTTCCTTTCAAAGAAAGGCGAAATTGCATGGGTTTTTGGCAGAGTTATGTAACCTGATTAAGTTTATATATTTCAAAAACCTAAATGGATTGGATTATTATGGTTCAGATTGGCGAAGCCGGTTTATCGGAAAAAATGAAAATGGCTCCTGTTAAAGAGATTAAACCTATAGAAGAAGAGAAGAAAAAAGATTCTGTTTTTGGCACCGAATCAGAGGCAGAAATTGCAAAGGATCTTTTCGAGGGAAAAAAAGAGGAAAAGAAAACCGTGTACCGCGCACAGGAAAGTCAGGTTGCAAATCTTATTGTGCTGTTAATGATTATTGCAGGTTCAGTTGCGGTTGTTGCACTTCTTTATTATTTATTTTACTTGCTGTAGGTGTTCACAGTTGGTTGATTTTCAGACATTTGTTTATTTTGCTCTTGTTATTGCCGGTGTTGGCGCATTAATTTATTTTTTTTATAAAATGGTAAAAAATACTTTCGAATCTGAGAAGAAGGGTGTGAAATGATTTTGCTCTATGTTCCGTGCGGTTCATTTGAGGAAGCATTAAAAATTTCGAATTCTCTGCTTGAGAAAAAACTTGTTGCGTGTGCAAATATTTTCAAAAGCAGCTCGTGTTATTTTTGGAATTTATCTCAAAAATGCGGTGATGAGTTTGTTATTTTTGCAAAAACAAATGAAAAAAAGCAGGTGCTGCCGAATCTCATGTAAAAAAAATTCAGTCATATAAAATTCCATGTATATTGCAGTTTAATGTTGCTGCAAACAAAGAATATGAAAAGTGGGTTAGGCAGCAATTAGCAAAAAAATTAAGGTGATTGGGTAAAAAACGGAGCAATTTAACTGTTTTTTTTTGTTGTTTTTACCTTTATGGTTGTTGGTTCTGCCATGTTTGAACATGGTAAAAAGTGCTGGTTTTGTGGGAATTATGGCTTGTCGCGATTGCGCGACAAGCGAGTGTGGTGCAGTAATTG